>Ga0308395_1000029_pt1 | contig 170159 bp, 150 predicted proteins | sample Hotspr20SampleP4_FD_202097 | JGI IMG/M metagenome (GOLD analysis project Ga0308395, IMG submission 202097) | Hot spring phototrophic mat microbial communities from Mushroom Spring, Yellowstone National Park, Wyoming, United States - 20050930_P4 ... | reverse complement strand
GGCCTGGCCTCACGAAGTCTCTCATGTCCGCATGGACGAACTCCACGTTGCCGAAGTTCAAACACAGTTCCTTGGCTTTGTTCAAAAGAAACTTTGAAGCATCAACACCGACCACATTGAAACCAAGTCTCGCGAGTTCGTAACTGTGTCTTCCTGGTCCACAACAAAGATCAAGGAGGTTTCCGCTTCGAACATTCGTCAAAGCAAGGATCTTTTCCACCTCTTCTTTCGCAAATTGAAAACGTGCCGCTGGAAACAACCAATCGTACAAGTCTTTCCAAAAATCTTCGTTGGCAAACCAGTCCATCTTCTCAGCCCATTTCTATCAGAGAGTATAATATTTTCGCATCTTAATTTGATTCACAATCGAGTCCTTCGTCGCTGGTTTTGATCAAACGTGTGTGCCTCTTTCTTGACAGCCTTCAGAACAGCATGATAGAATAAGTGCCAATAAATTCTGTTTAGGAGGTGAGGTGTGAGTGCGTAGGTTTGTGGTGTTACTCGTGGCTCTTCTCACTGTGGCCATCTTCGCGGCGAAGTACGGAGCTACGGTGAGGTTTCTCATCGGAGTGGACGTCACCACGTTGCTGCCTGGAAACATTCCAGATTCGATCAGCACGATCGTTGGGATGCACATCTTTGAAGGGCTCGTCGACTATGATGAGAACCTCAAAATCATCCCCGCGCTCGCCGAGAGATGGGAAATCCTCGATAACGGTACCGCCTACGTCTTTCATCTTCGTAAGAACGTCAAGTTCCACGACGGAGCAGATTTCAACGCTCAAGCTGTGAAGAAGAACTTTGACTATCTCTTCTCTGCGAACCTCAGGAACGTTGGAGTTTACAAAGGCATCATCAAGGAAGTTCAAGTGGTGGACGACTACACGGTCAAGATCGTGCTTTTCCAACCGAACTCGGCCTTCCTCTACAGGTTGGCTCAGTCGAGCGGTTGGTTCGTCTCACCGCAGGCCATTGAAAAATTCGGACACGATCCAGCGTTGATGTCCAAGAACCCTATCGGTACAGGTCCGTTCATGTTCAAGGAGTGGAAGGCCGGAGAGAGCGTCGAACTTGTGAAGAATCCCAACTACTGGCGTCAAGGCTTGCCGTACTTGGACAGGATAATCTTTAGAGTCGTAGCGGAGGACGTCTCGCGCGTGAACCAAGTCAGGGCAGGGGACGCAGACCTCATGTACAATCCTCCACCAGCTCTGCTTGCGGCACTCGAGCAGGACAAAGCACTGCAGATCAAAGTTGTACCGACAGTGCGAACGATCTTCATAGGTTTGAACACCTCAAGACCCCCCTCTGAACGATGTGAGGGTCAGACAGGCGCTCAACTACGCCGTGGACAAAGAAAGACTCTGCAAGGTCCTCATGAGGGGCCTCGCAAAGCCATCCGATTCACCACTTTCGAGCATGACTTTCGGCTATTTCTCAACGGGAGGTTACCCTTACGATCCCAACAAAGCAAAGCAACTGTTGAAAGAAGCCGGTTATGAGAATCTCAAGCTCGAACTCATCACACCGAAAGGAAGATACCTCAACGATTACGAAACCGCGGTGGCCATCCAAGGCATGCTCAAGGAAGTGGGCGTCACGGTGGATGTCAAGCCGATGGAATGGGGAAGCTACGTCAGCAAGATACTTTCAAGAAAACCCGAAGATTGGGATTATCAGATGTTCTTGCTCGGTTGGGCCCCCGGTACTGCGGAAGGTCATCAGGTGTTGTTCCCCCTCTTCCACTCTTCAAACCGTATGGACAGTCCCAACACGACGATGCCTTATAACAACTACTTCTACAGCAACCCGAAGGTCGACGAACTCATACAGAAGATCGGTTTGGAAATCGATGAGAAAAAGCTGTTAGAATACTTCAAGGAAGCACAAAAAATCGTCGTTCAAGATGCTCCTTGGATCTTCCTCTACGAAATGAACATCGCCGCAGTGATGCGCAAGGAATTGCAAGGCGTCAAAATCTATCCCACTGAACGCGTGAACCTGGCAGAAGCTTGGATCGATCGCTGACATCGAGGGTGGCACGTGCCACCCTCATTGAAGGAAGGTGATCAGCCTTGCTCAAGTTCGTCGTCAGAAGACTTCTGCTTCTGATACCTGTCGTCATAGGTGTTTCGATCGTCTCCTTCTCCATCATGCACATGATCCCGGGTGATCCTGCCCGAATCATCGCAGGCGAGGGTGCGACGGTCGAGGACATCATGTCGATACGGATAAAGTACGGTCTGGATAGACCTTTGATCGAACAGTACTTCAGGTTCATGAAAGGAGTCATCACGAACGATCTGAGATCCATCAGAACAGAGAGGCCCATACTCACCGAATTGCTTCCAAGGTTTGCGAACACGGCTCAACTCGCACTCGTGAGCATAATCATATCTTCCGTGATCGGTGTGACACTTGGTATCGTGTCTGCAGTCAAGAGGAACAGCTGGATCGACACGTTCTCTATGGTCTTCTCACTCGTAGGAGTTTCGATGCCCATCTTTTGGCTCGGAATTCTTCTGATCATTCTCTTCGCCGTCACACTCAGATGGCTTCCATCAGGTGGAAAAGGTGGTGTAGAGCATTTGATACTGCCGGCTTTGACGCTCGGGCTCGCCACCTCGGCGATCATAGCGAGGATGACACGCGCGAGCGTGCTCGAGGTGTTGAACCAAGATTATGTCAGAACCGTGGTGGCTTTCGGCCTGCCAAAGAGAAAGATCATCTACAAATACGTTCTGAGGAACGCGCTGATCCCCGTGGTCACAGTCATAGGTCTTCAGTTCGGCTATCTTTTGGGTGGTGCAGTGCTGACCGAAAGCGTCTTTGGATGGCCTGGTCTTGGAAGGTTTGTGGTCGATTCGATCTTCAGCAGAGACTACATCGCTGTACAAGTTGGAATAATGATGATCGCAACAACCTTTGTGCTCGTGAACTTGCTCGTTGACCTTGTGTACGCACTCATAGATCCAAGGTTGAGGCGAGGTTGATGCGCATGAAGAAGAGAACTTCTTCCTTGATCATACTCAAACGAATGGCGAGGAACAAAGGTGCGATCTTCGGTTTAATCGTTGTTCTTCTAATCGTTTTCGTAGCCATTTTTGCACCCGTCATCGCCCCGAAAGATCCTTACAAGCAGGATCTTTTGGCAAGTTTGGAACCACCGTCTTGGAAACATCCCTTCGGCACGGACGTGTTCGGTAGGGACGTGCTGAGCAGGGTGATCTACGGGGCAAGGACCTCGCTCTCCATCTCGTCGCTCGCTGTACTGATAGCCTTCATCCTTGGTGCAACGGTTGGTACGATCGCCGGTTACTTCCATGGCGTGTTGGACGAGGTGTTGATGAGAATCCTCGATGTGCTCATGGCCTTTCCAGACATACTCTTGGCCATCGCGATAGTCGCGGCACTCGGTCCTGGGAAGATCAACTTGGTGGTGGCGATCGCGATATATTCCTTTCCACAGTTCGCAAGAGTCATGCGCGCTTCTGCGATGACGATCAAAAATTCCGAGTACATAGAAGCTGCAAAGGCGATAGGTGAGTCCCATCTTTCCACGATGGTGCGATACGTTCTGCCCAACGCGTTGGCACCGTTGCTCGTTCAAGCGACGTTGAGAATGGCGACCGCCGTGCTCACCATCTCAGGCTTGAGCTTCTTGGGGCTCGGGGTGAAACCACCCGAAGCGGAATGGGGCACGGACCTTGCGATGGCGAGGGTGTATCTTGAAATAGCACCGCACTTGGGTATCTTCCCAGGCTTGGCGTTGTTCATAACGGTGCTCGGTTTCAACCTCTTCGGTGACGGTTTGAACGACGCACTGAACCCTCGCTTGAAGGACAGGTGATGGGCATGAAGGAGCTTTTGAGAATAGAGAATTTGAGACTCTACTTCGACACCGAGGAAGGAACTGTCAAGGCTCTGGAAGATGTGAATTTGAGCGTGAAAGAGGGAGAAATCGTTGGTGTCGTGGGTGAAACGGGCAGCGGCAAGTCTATAACCGCCATGAGCATCCTCAAGCTCATACCCACCCCACCTGCGAGGATGCTCTCTGGCAAGATCTGGTTTGACAATCAAGAGATAAGCTCTTTCGATGAAGAGAAGATGAGAGAAATTCGTGGTAAAAAGATCGCGATGATATTCCAAGAGCCCATGACCTCGCTGAATCCCACTTTCACCGTTGGAGAGCAACTCTGCGACGTGCTCATGACTCACGAGAAGATTGAGAAGAAACAAGCGATCGAGAAGATACTCGAAGTCTTCAAATTGGTGAGGATGCAGGACCCAGTCGCTCTGCTGGACAAGTATCCGCATCAGCTTTCGGGTGGAATGAGACAACGCGTGATGATCGCCATGGCGCTTTTGTGCAATCCCAAACTCTTGATCGCGGACGAAGCGACAACGGCGCTGGATGTCACAATACAAGCACAGATCCTCGGGTTGATCAAAAGGATGAACGAACAACTCAAGCTCAGCGTTCTCATCATCACCCACAACTTCGGCATCGTTGCGCAGATCTGCGATAAGGTCGCGGTCATGTACGCAGGTTACGTCGTGGAGATCGCCGACATAAAGGAGATCTTCGCCCGTCCTCGCCATCCATACACGCGAGGTCTTCTGAGCGCGATACCTCCAATAGACAGAAAAGTTGAAAGGCTCAGGATCATAGAAGGCAGTGTGCCAAACCTTATCGAACCGCCCAGCGGCTGTCGTTTCCATCCCAGGTGTGAGAGGTTCGTGCCGGGTGTGTGCGACGCCGAGGCGCCGAAGCTCGTGGGTGATGAACACGTGGTCGCGTGTTTTAACCCGTACAACGGTGGTGGTAGCAAATGAAGCTACTAAAGGTTGAAAGACTGATCAAGGACTTTTCTATCAAGCTGGGATTCTTCGGAGGCAGGCACGTGATAAGACCCATCAACGATGTTTCTTTCGAGATAGCCGAAGGTGAAACTCTCGGCGTTGTGGGAGAGTCCGGTTGTGGGAAGACCACGTTGGGCCGGACGGTCATAAGACTCTACGAACCGAACGGTGGAAAGATCTACTTCGATGGCGTGGACGTCACGAACCTCAAGGAAAGACAGTTCAGGACCTTCAGAAGAAACATGCAGATCGTTTTCCAAGATCCTTTTTCATCTCTCAATCCAAGAATGACAGTCTATGACACGCTCGCAAGACCGTTGCGCATACACAAGGTTGTGCCCAAGTCCGAGGAGAAGGATCTCATCGTTTCAACGCTCGAGAGCGTGGGACTGAAATCAGAACATCTCGGCAGGTTCCCGCACGAATTCTCCGGTGGACAGAGACAGAGGATTGCCATCGCCAGGGCGATAATAACCAAGCCGAAGTTCATCGTCCTCGATGAACCAACCAGCGCACTCGACGTTTCCGTCCAAGCGCAGATAGCAAACCTGTTGAAAGAACTCAAGCAAAGTTTGAAGTTAACATATCTTTTCATCTCACACGATCTTTCTGTCATTCAGTTCTTGAGCGACAGGATCGCCGTGATGTACCTCGGTCAGATCGTGGAGATGGGAACGACGGAGACCGTGATCAGAGAAACGCTCCATCCCTACACGAAACTCCTGTTCAGTTCGATTCCTGTTCCCGATCCAGAAAAAAGAATGAAGTTCTCCATCGATGTCAGCGAGGTACCGTCGCTGGCGAACATCACTAAGGGTTGTCCGTTCTTCGATAGGTGTCCTTCAAGGATGAAAGAATGCAAGGAGTTCAGGCCGAAGTTGGTGAACGTGAAAGAAGACCATTCCGTCGCGTGCTTCTTGTACCACAACGAGATACACCAATGAGCGGCTCGCGCCGCTCTTCTTCACAAAAAAATGGTGCCACGGACCCACCTTCGACAAGCCCAAACCGAGGCATAACTGGGCTTTCGGCTCCAGCCAGGCTCCCCTGCGGCACACGGTGCTACCGCTTATGGCTGCTTCCTTCCGGACCTGACCAGGTTCACGGCGCACCGTTGCACAGGACCCAGCCTTCATCGCCTTCCGCCCAGCCTGTGTCCCGACATGGACCGCCTCCGGTGGGGGTTCGGCCCCGCGTGTGGCGGATTTCGGGTACAGGGGACCGCCAGCCCCCCGCCTACCGTGGCACCAGGGATATTATACACGAGCACTCGGACTTCTCGAACGCTCGGTCGATGAAATTGTATGGTACAATGAGATCAACAAAACTTTGGGGGGTGAGGCTATGAAGCAAGCGGGTCTGGTGGCGGGTTTGGGATTGCTGTTCTCCTACCTTCTTTCCTTAATGCCTGCTGCAGGATGGGTTTTCTCGATCGTCGGATTGGTGTTGTTCCTGGTTGGCGTTCACAATATCTCACAGTTGACTGGACAAAGAGAAATCTTCAACCTTTTCTTGCTTCCCGTGATCCTCGGCTTCGTTGGTATCACCATAGCTTCCGTCATGGTGATCGGTACGGCGATGCGAGTGATGATGAGTGGCGGATTCAACCTTGCTGCGTTCGGAGTCGCGACGATCTTACTGCTGATCGTTTCTGTGGTCTTTTTGATCATCAGCTTGATCTCGTACGTGAAAGCGTACAGGTTGCTCGCACAGGTGACGAACATGAACATCTTCAACACCGTGGCGAATTTGTACAAGTGGGGTGCGATCTTGCTGATCGTGTTCGGTATCGGTGCGATACTCATGTTCGCCGGTGTGATCGTCGCCATGGTGGGCTTCTTCTCGATGGAGGAGAGGACTGCTTCACAGTAGTGAGTTCACGGTATCGTTTGTGTCTGCAACAGCGCGGCCTGTAACATATTGATGGGAACGCTCTCAGGGAAGATTCACACGACGAGATTCATGATCTCAAGATAGCCCTCATTTTAATTCGTCGCGAGACGGGCGCTCCCAAATATTCTGATTGAAGATATTTTCCAGATTTGCACCTTGAGAAGCATTCCAACGAAACACTCCAACGGATCAAAAAAGGATATTTGACGATTCAGAGCTTCATCGCCCTCATGTAACCCATCGATGTCGCGTACTGGATCGATCTTGTCCAACCGCTGCAATCGCCTATCACGTGCAAATGTTCCACCACATCGTTGCAGAACTTGTTCGAGTAGAATTTCACCTCAACCGCGTACAGCAAGTTGTCGAAGTACGCGACACCTCTTATCACGCGATCGAGGTTGTCTATGAAGTCCACGAGCGACTCTCGTATCTTCGATGGAAAGACTAAGTTCGCATCTCCCAGTATGAAACTGTCCTCTTTTAGAGTCGGGTGCACCCTTCCGAGTCGCTTCGTTCTTCTGTACTCTTTGAAATCTCCATAGGTCTGTAGGATGACCTTCTCCTTATCGCCAGCGAGGATGTTCGCAAGTTTTGCCAAGTTCTTCCCGTAACCTGTTGGATCCTTGAAAGGTTCTGTGAACCTCGTGGTAACGAGAACGGCGAAGTTCGTGTTCTGTGTTTTGTGATGGGTGTCGGAATAACCGTTCACCGTGGTGAAATCTTCGTACTTTTCGAGCGTCACCTTGCCCGCAGGGTTCTGGCAGAACAACCTGCACATGTAACCGGTCCTGGTTTTGTATCTGACCTTCACCTCGTACATATCAAAGAACTCATCCATCACATGGTTCGGAAGCTCGTACCTGACACCGATGTCAACGTAATAGTTCTCCCTGACGAGCTGGGGATACTTCTCCTTGAGACGATCCATCAATCTGTGGCCACTCCTACCGACGGCGATCACCAGTTCGTCGAACACGAACTCACCTTTGTTCGTTACGATCTTGTGCTTTGAGCCGAGTTCGACGTCTTCGACCATTGTATCGAACATGAAGTGTACGTTCTTGAAGGATGAGAAGTGTTCGAACAAACTGTTGTTCGTCTCTTTGAGCACATCCGTTCCCAAATGGAAGAAATAAGCCTTGATCGGTTCAAATCCATGATCGTAAAACTTCCTGTAGGTCTCTTCATCCGCAAACGATTCACCGAACTCTATCTTCTTCCCATCCTTCTCGAAAGATTTGAGATACTCTATCGGATCGATCCTATCCTTCATCGTTGGTCGATAACCTGAATGGCTCAGGTACAACTCGACGATCTTGTACTGCACCTCTAAAGGTATATCGAGTTCGCCACCCATGCCTCTGCTCACGAAGATCTTTCCATCCATCCGCACACCAGAAATGGTGTTGTGCGCGTGATCTTTCCCTCTTTCAAACACCACGATCTCGTAATTGTCGATCTTTTTCGATTCGATCAAACCCTGAAGAAAACCGATCGCCGCCGCTCCAAAGCCCACGATACCCATCTTTTTCATTTCCAAGATCCCTCCACTTGCCCAACGATTTCCACATCCATTCAATATACTACAGGGGGCAAGTCTCGCGTGTGTTGATTTAAGACATGCTTTTGCAAGAATCGTGCAACGATTCGGCCTTAGACTTTAACTTGGGTCAAAAGCGAGGGGTGATGGTGCGTTGAAAGAGTTCTACAGGCTCAGTACGGAACAGGTCTGCCGGGAACTTTCTGTTGATCCTCAGAAGGGTCTTTCCAGTGAAGAAGCGAAGAAAAGGTTACAGCAGTACGGTCCAAACGAACTTGCGGAAAAGAAGAAACGCTCGATCTTTCAAATGTTTTTCTCACAGTTCACGGATTTTCTCATCATCATCTTGCTCGTCGCAGCGGGTATTTCCATCGTCGTTGGTGAAGCTGTTGACGCGATACTCATCATGATCATCGTGGTACTCAACGCTACACTGAGCACGATACAAGAAGCCAAGGCGGAAAAGTCTTTACAACTCCTGAAAAAGATGGCTGCGCCTGTGGCGCGTGTCCTCAGAGACGGAATCATACAAACTGTGCCATCGCGCGAATTGGTCCCAGGAGACATTGTCATCTTGGAAACCGGCAACTACGTTCCCGCCGACGGAAGGTTGATCGAATCGGCGAACCTATCGGTCAGCGAAGCTGCACTCACTGGAGAGTCTCAACCGGTGGAAAAATCGATCGAAGCGATAGACAAACCGAACCTGCCCATAGGTGATCGAACGAACATGGTTTACTCTGGCACCATCGTCAGCAGGGGTCGTGGTAGAGCGATCGTGACGGCCACGGGAAACGAGACCGAAATCGGAAAGATAGCCAAGATGCTCACTGAGATGGAGGAAGAAGAAACCCCACTGCAGAGGAACCTCGAAAAGCTTGGAAAACAGATCGGCATGATCATACTCGCGATATGCGCGGTCGTTTTCATTGCGGGCATTTTGGAAGGTAAGCCCATCCTCGAAATGTTCCTCACGGCCGTCAGTCTCGCCGTCGCAGCGGTTCCAGAAGGTTTGCCTGCGGTCGTGGTGATCGTGCTCGCCTTAGGCATGTACAACATGGTGAAGAAGCACGCAATCGTGCGAAAGTTACAGGCTGTTGAAGCTCTCGGCTCTGTGAACGTGATCTGCTCGGACAAAACTGGCACGCTCACCAAGAACGAGATGACGGTGGTGAGATATTATCTGCACCCAGAACACTGGTTGAAACACGAAACTTCCAGCCAGATCCTTGATGTCTTGAAGGAAGCTCTTGTCGCCGCAACGTTGTGCAACGATGCGTTCGTAGCGTTCAAAGACAACAGCAGAGCAACGTCCGGAGATCCCACCGAAATCGCCCTCGCCCTCGCCGCGTGGGACTTCGGTTTGAAAAAGCCAGAATTGGAAGAAAAGATGCCGCGCGTCCATGAAATACCCTTCGATTCCGACAGAAAGATGATGACGACCGTCCACAGGAAAGACCACACTTTCGTTTCTTACACGAAGGGTGCTTCCGATGTCGTGCTCGCAAGATGCACGAAATACGTCTCAGCTTCGGGCGAAGTGAAAGAAATGAGCGAGAAGGACAGAGAACAGATCCTGCAGGCTAACCAGCAAATGGCTCAGGATGGTCTGCGAGTCCTTGCGGTGGCTTACAAGAATGTGAAAGAAGGCCACTACGAAGATCTCGAGGAAGATATGGTGTTTCTCGCACTCATCGGCATGATAGATCCTCCCAGACCCGAGGTGAAAGATGCCCTCGAAAAGTGCAGAACCGCTGGGATAAAGGTGATCATGATCACGGGCGATCACAAAGCAACCGCACAGACGATAGCGAAAGAGTTGGGAATAATTGATTCTGAAGGTAAAACGCTCACCGGCGGCGAACTTTTGAATATGGATATCTACGAGTTAGTGAAGGTCGTGGAAGAGGTGAAGGTTTACGCGAGGGTCTCGCCGAGCGATAAACTGAAGATCGTGGAGGCACTCAAGAAGAAAGGTAAAATCGTGGCGATGACTGGGGACGGTGTGAACGACGCACCAGCTTTGAAGAGGGCGGACATAGGTGTTGCGATGGGCATCACAGGAACGGATGTTTCGAAAGATGCGGCGGACATGGTGCTCACCGACGACAACTTTGCAAGCATCGTGGCTGCCGTTGAAGAGGGAAGAAAGATCTTCGACAACATCAGAAAAGTTGTCTACTATCTTCTCTCGTGCAACATCAGCGAGGTAGCGACGATATTCATCTCGATCCTGCTCAGATTGCCTCTACCCTTGATTCCGGTGCAGATACTCTGGATGAACTTGGTCACCGATGGACTGCCCGCGTTGGCACTCGGTGTGGAACCTGCAGAGCCTGACGTGATGAACAGGCCACCGAGGGATCCGAAGGAAGGTATCATGAGCAAGGACGTGATGAAGAAAATATTCATCGGCGGTCTGGTGCTCTCGATATCGACACTCTTCGTCTACGGTTGGGCCCTGATAGAACACGATGAGATAAGACTGCTCAGAACGATGGTCTTCTTCACCTTGTGTACGGGCCAACTGTTCCACGCGTTCAACTCGAAATCTTTGAAACATTCTCTCCTAAAGGTTGGCATAAGGAACAATCCGCGCTTGCTTCTGGCGTGCGCTGTATCCTTCCTGCTCCTGCTTGCGGTCATATACCTTCCAGGTCTGCAGGACGTCTTCGGTACCACAACGCTCGCAGGTCATCAACTGTTGGTCAGCTTCCTGGCAGCCTTCATGATCGTTCCGCTGTTCGAACTTGTCAAGTGGTTCGACAGGAGAAAGGCTTGAGCCTTCGACCCGGTCGCGAGACCGGGTCTTTTCTTTATCAGAGGATAACCCCATCGTCGTGTAGAAATACTTAAATGGTGAGGGCATGAAAGGACTCGTTCTTGCGGTCGTGTTCCTTTTGATATTCACAGTCTACTGTTTTGCGAACGAGATGCTCATCGAGGCGATAGAAAAGTTCGCCAGAGAAAACTTTGGCTCAGAAGCAACGATCGTTTCTCTGCAGATCAAGAGTTCCCCGAGTTCTTTTGACAAGATCCAGCTGACTTCACACAGCCGTTCGAAAAGCTTTTTCAGTTTCCTGTTCAAAGCTTATCAAGAAGAAAAGTTCTGTGGTTATGTGCGCATTGAATGTGAGCTCGCAGTCTTTGCCGATGTTCTGGTCGTGAACAGAACAGTCAGATCCAACGAAGTCTTGAGCGAAAACGATGTGACGTTTCAGAGGGTGAACCTCTTGGCCCTGAACGTGGAACTTTGCACGGATCTCAATCAAGTCGTCGGAAAGATCGCTCGAAAGATGTTCAGACAGAACGAACCTTTGGACGCGAGGTACTTGGCGAAACCACCGGATGTGAGAGCTGGTCAGTTGTTGACAGCCAGAGTGACTATTGGTCCGATCGTTGTGACGGCGCAGGTGCGCGCCATGCGTGACGGTTACATAGGCGAAAGGATTTCCGTCAGGAACGTTTCAAGTGGTGTACTCATAGAAGGTTTGCTCCAAGAGGATCTGACCGTTTTAGTGACTGGAGGTTGATAACATGAGAAGGTTTCTTTTGCTCACTCTGATGATGCTCACAACGATCTTCTTTTCAACGTCTTTGTGGAACAGTTCCACCAACACGCAGTTCAGATACATCATCTCTGACAGGAAGGCGAGTCGCATGGGAGACATCGTCACGATCGTGGTGCGTGAAAATCCACAGTTCAGCACTTCGCTCAGCACCGAATCTTTGGAGAAAGCTTTGATGAACCTGATCACAGGCACGGTGAAAGGCATCACGAACTTCGACTTGTCCAAGTTCATACCCATAAACAACAACACGAACATCGATAAGAGTGCGAAGACTTCCGCCAACGTCGTGATGACCATGTCCGCCGTCGTGGTCGCCATAGAGAACGGCAATCTCGTCATCGAAGGAAGCAGACAGCTCAAGGTGGGCAACCAACTCAGTGAAGTGATGATAAGAGGGACCGTCAGGCCCGACGACATCGCCGCGAACAACACCGTTGACTCTTCGAAGATCGCAAACTGCCAGATTTGGGTCAACGGACAGCTCGTCTTCAGGCAAAAGCCCAATGAACAATCTTGGCTCGACACGTTTCTCTCCGCCATCGCAAGGTTTCTGTTGTGAGGTGGTGTGCGTGAAGAAGATCTTCTTTGTCGTGTTGTTGACCTCGATCAGCATGGTCTTCGCCACCGCGAGGATCAAGGATATCGCGAACTTCAGAGGTGTGAGAGACAACCAGCTGTTTGGCATAGGCATCGTCGTGGGATTGAACGGCACGGGCGATTCGGGCAAGATAAGTTCTACCGTACTCAGCAACATAGCAAAAACACTCGGTGTGACGATGAACCCTGAGGACATCAAGGCGAGGAACAGTGCGATGGTGATGGTCATTGCCGACATTCCCGCGTTCTTCAAAGAGGGCATGAGGCTCGATGTTGTGGTGGCATCCATAGGGGATGCGAAATCGCTGGAGGGTGGTATTCTGCTACAAACACCTCTGTTCGGGGCAGACGGTAATGTTTATGCCGTGGCTCAAGGAAGTGTCAGCTTGGGTGGAGCGGAGGTCAAGGTCTCGGCGAATTTGCAATCGAAGTACAAGGTCGTGGGGTTCATACCATCTGGTGCCATCGTGGAACGCGAGATACCTTTCGAGTTCGCTCAGTCCAACTCGGTGACATTGCAACTGAAACGGCCTGACTTCACGACCGCCGCGAGGGTGGCACAGGCGATAAACACCACTTTTGAAAGGAGAATAGCGAAGGCGATCGATGCTTCGACGATAAAGATAGATGTACCTTCTGCGTTCGAAGACGACGTGATATCTTTCCTCGCGCTCGTTGAAGAAATCGAAGTCTCAGTGGACATGCCCGCACGGGTGGTCGTGAACGAAAAGACGGGCACGGTGGTGTTCGGGGGGAACATAAAGATCCTCGATTTCACACTCTCTTATGGGGTTTTCAACGTGACGATCAAAAGCGGAAAGCTCTCGGAACAGCAAACGGAAGCCACGGTGGGCGCACTGGTTTCCGCACTCAAGAGTCTTGGGGCCACACCGCAGGACATCATCGCGATACTTCAATCCATGCACAAAGCTGGTGTACTACTCGCCGACTTGGTGGTGATGTGAATGATACACGTAGTCTCCTCGATCAAAAGTTCCGACAAACTCTGGAACGCATGTGCCGATTTCACCGCAACGATCTTTTACGATGTTCTCAAGAAGATGTACGAGTCCATACCGAAATCGAATCTGTTGAGAAGAACGCTCGCGGAGAACTGGTTCATGAACATGACCCTGTACGAATATTCCAGGCAGGCGGCAAGACACGAACTCTCTTCCCTGACGAACATGATCTACGAAGCTTTGGCAAAGAAGGCTTACGGTAAAGCTTCAACTTAGGATGCGCTTTGCGGTCTCGGTGAGCTCGAACTCCAAAAGTTTCGAAACCAACTCGTCCAGATCACCGTCTAAGATCTCCTTGAGCCTGTAACTGGTGTAATCGATCCTGTGGTCGGTCACGCGGTTCTGCGGAAAGTTGTAGGTCCGAATCTTTTCGCTCCTCTCAGCTGTCTTTATTTGGCTCTTCCTCTGTTGTGAGATCTCCTGCATGAGTTCCTCTTGTTTCAGCTGAAAGAGTTTGGACCTGAGTATGGCGAGGGCCTTCTCTCTGTTTTGATGTTGCGATCTTTCACTCTGACAGCTCACGGTGATACCCGTTGGTAGGTGCGTCACCCTCACGGCAGACTCGGTCTTGTTCACGTACTGACCTCCGTGGCCTGAAGCTTTAAAGGTGTCGATCTGTAGCTCCTTCGGGTCTATCTGGACCTCCACGGGCGTGACCTCGGGCAGTATCGCCACGGTGGCGGTGGAAGTGTGTATTCTGCCGGAAGATTCAGTGACTGGGATTCTCTGAACCCTGTGCACGCCGCTTTCCCATTTCAGATGCTTGTAAACAGATTTACCCCTGATGAACACCACCACTTCTTTGAACCCACCAAGGCCCGTGTCGTGGAAATCGGCAAGTTCCACTTGCCAACCTTTGCGTTCCGCATAACGCGTGTACATCCTGTACAGATCCGCGGCGAACAGTGCAGCCTCTTCTCCTCCTGTGCCAGCCCTTATTTCCATGATGATGCTGTCGTAGTCCTTGCTCGGAAGTAACAGCGAGATCAACTGGGATAGTTTCTCTTCTTGTTCCTGTTTCGTCTTAACGAGTTCTTTCTCTGCCGAAGGATCCTCCAGAACGATCTGTTGCCAGAACTCGACGTCCTTTTCGAGTTCTTCAAGCTCCTCGTGCAACTGAACGATCTCTTCAAGTTTTGAATACTCCATCGACAATCTCTTCATCTCTTCAACGTCGATGTTGGCTCTCGCGAGATCGATCTGCAGTTTGTGAAGTCTTTCCTTCGCCTTCTCAACGAGAGATCTGACCAACTCTTTCATCCTATCTTTCTCCTCATTTCATCTGGATTGCGACAGTACTCGTAAAGCTGGTTTTTGTCTATCAGACCTGAGAAGTAAGCCTTCAACAAGGCATCGTCGAAGAGGATCATACCCTGCTTGGCGCTCGCCTGCATGATCGACTCTATTTGGTGCAACTTGTTCTCCCTGATCAAGTTCTTCACCGCCGTCGTTCCAACAAGTATTTCCAGCACTGGCACGACACCTTTACCCGAAGCGTGCCTCAGCAACCTTTGGTAGACAATCGCGATGAGCGTGTTCGCCACTTGAAGCGCTATTTGTTTCTGCTGATGCGCTGGAAACACGTCTATGATCCTTTCCGGCGCACTCGCCGCACTGTTGGTGTGTATCGTGCTCAAAACCAGATGTCCTGTCTCTGCAGCGGTGAGCGCCAGAGCCATGGTCTCTAAATCTCTCATTTCACCGACGAGTATGACGTCTGGATCTTGCCTCAAGGCGTACTTGAGTCCGTCGTAGAAACTGTCCGTGTCTTGACCGAGCTCTCTTTGGTGGACGATCGATCTCTTGTTGGTGAAAACGTATTCGATGGGATCTTCGATGGTGATGATGTGGTAAGGGAAGTTCTCGTTGATGTAATCTATCATCGCAGCCAACGTCGTGGATTTACCGCTGCCGGTGGGCCCAGCGACGAGGATCAATCCCGAGTCTCTGTTGGCGAAGTCTTTGAGTATCTCAGGCAAACCCAGCTCGCTGAAGGTCCTTATCCTGCTGGTGATCAACCTCAGTGCGAGGGCAGGGTTTCTCCTCTCGTGGTAAAGATTGCCTCTGACCCTTATTTTGTCTCCCACGGAAAAGGCGAAATCCACTTCTTTCTTGTCTTCGCTTCTTGTGATGTTCAACTGCTCGAAAATCTTCTGAACAGCATCGAGCAGATCCTTGGCGCTGACAGGAGGATACTGTTTTTGAACCACGAGTATCCCGTCGATCCTGTAGATCGGTGGAACCCCAACCGACAGATGAACGTCCGAAGCCCCCTTCGTGAAGGCTTCGGACACCAAGGCATGAATGTCTATCATTCTCTTTCACCCTCGAGCACCGAAACGCACCTCGGACAGATGTTTGGGAAACGACCGTCGGAATTGGTCAACGGATGGTACTTCCAGCATCTATCACACTTCTGCCCTTCAGCTTTGCTCACCAAAACTTGTATCCTCTCTTCTCCCTTTTCCAGCTGAAGCTGAGACACTATGAAGATCTCTTCGAGCACATCTCTGTATTCCTGCAGTAATGAAAAGAGCTTCTCATCATTGATTTTCAGCGTGAGCTTTGCGTCCAAGGAATGGCCTACCAAGTTGGCTTGCCTTGCGTCCTCGAGAGACTTCAGCGCCACATCCCTGACCTCGAACAGTCTTTCGAAGTCCTCCATGAGTTTTTCGTCGACCCAATCCTTCCTGTACTCGGGCCAGCTTTCAGCATGGATCGTTTCGAACCTTCTGTCTTCCGCGCACAGATGAGAGTAAGCCTCTTCGCACGTGAAGGTGAGGATGGGTGAGAGCATTATCAAGAGAGATCTGAGAATCTCTCTGATCACCGTCTGAGCAGACCTTCTCTTCAGAGAGTTCTTTCCCTCGACGTACAGCCTATCCTTCACGATGTCCAAATACACCGCGCTCAGTTCAACAGAACAATATTTCACCAGAGTGTTGTAGACTTTCGATATCTCGTAGCTCTCGTAGCCTTCCGTGATAGCCTTGATTATCTGCTGCAGTCTTCCCAGTGCCCACTTGTCGACGGGCAAGAGTTTCTCGTAAGGGACAGTGTCCTTCGGAGTGAAATCGTAAAGGTTTCCCAAAAGGTATCTGATCGTGTTCCGAATCTTCTTGTAAACCTCCACTTGCTGCATGAGTATGTTGTAGCTTATGCGTATATCGTTGAAATAATCGCTGCTCGCGAGCCAGAGCCTCAAGACGTCCGCACCGTACTTCGAGCAAACCTCCAAAGGATCGACCACGTTTCCCAAAGACTTGCTCATCTTCTTTCCTTCCTCATCCTTGATGAACCCGTGGGTCAAAACCGTCCTGTACGGTGGCCGGCCATGCTTGACAACGGACAGCACCAGCGATGAGTTGAACCAACCTCTGTGCTGATCGCTCCCTTCCAGATACATGTCCGCAGGGAAGGTGAGTTCAGGCCTCGCGTTGAGCACGGCTTCGAAAGACGCTCCGGAGTCTATCCACACGTCCAGAGTATCGTAGGTTTTCTCCAGATCCCTCGAACCACAGTTCTTGCAAGCGTAGCCATCCGGCAAAAGTTCCTTTTCACCCAATTCAAACCAAGCGTTGGTACCTTTCTGCCTAACGATGCCTGCGAAGTGTTCGATGAGTCCTCCGTCCAGGTTCACATGACCGCAAGATTTGCACCTGAACGCGGGGATCGGAATGCCCCACACTCTCTGTCTGGAGATGCACCAATCAGGTCTTTCTTCGATCATCGCCGCTATCCTGTTCTTACCCCAATCGGGGATCCATTCGACCATGTTGATCTGTTCCAAAAGCTTCTTTCTCAGATCGTTCTTGTCGATGGAGATGAACCACTGCTCGGTCGCCCTGAATATGACGGGATTCTTGCATCTCCAGCAGTGAGGATAAGAATGCGTTATCGTCGAAGCGTGCAGGAGCACACCCAAGTTTTTCAGATCTTCCATAATCAACTTGTTCGCGTCGAACACGTTCAAGCCTCTGTACTTGCCAGCTTCATTCGTGAAACGGCCCTTTTCGTCGACGGGCGAAAGCACGTCGAGCTTGTATATCTTGTATCCGTACTCGTAGTCCTCCTCACCGTGACCAGGAGCCACATGAACACAACCTGTGCCAGTTTCCATGTCGACGAAATCGGCAAGTATTATTCTTGAATCCCTCTGGGACAATGGACTGATCGCGGTCTTACCTTCCAACGAACGACCACTGAACTTTTCAAGGACCGAATAGTGCTTTAGACCGATCTCACTCGCGAACTGCTCGAACAACCTTTCGGCGACGATCCAAACTTCTGAATCGACCTTCAACCTCACGTAGGTCTCCTCAGGATGCACCGCAATAGCTGTGTTGGCTGGCAAGGTCCACGGTGTGGTCGTCCAAATGACGATGTACTCGTTGCTGTCCTTCATCTTGAACTTGACGTAGATGGACGGAGAAACATGATCGTGGTATTCTATCTCCGCCTGGGCGAGTGCGGTACCACACGTGAAACACCAAAGGACGGGTTTTTTCTCTCTGTAAACGTAACCATCTTCTACAAACTTCTGAAGCACGGTGTAGACCCTGTATTCGTATTCGGGATCGAGCGTGGCGTAGTAGTTCTCCCAATCGCCGATCACTCCGAGTCTTTGGAACTGACGTTTCTGGATCTCTATTTGCTCTCTGGCGAACTTCTCACACTCCTGCCTGATCTCTTGCGGTGTCATCTTCTCGACCTTTTCCTTGAGCATGCTCGTGACGCGATGCTCGATGGGCAAGCCGTGCGTGTCCCAGCCCGGCACGTAAGGGGTTCGAAATCCCCTCAGAGTTTTGTACCTGATCACAATGTCTTTCAAGATCTTGTTCATCGCTGTGCCCATGTGTATCGCACCGTTCGCGTACGGAGGCCCATCGTGCAAAACGAACGTGGGACGATTCTCCCGCGTTCTGAGGATGTACCTGTGAATGTCGATCCTCTTCCAACGTTCGAGAATCTGCGGTTCTTTCTCCACCAAGTTCGCTCGCATCGGAAACGCGGTGTTCGGTAGATTCAGAGTCTTTCCGTAATCCAAAATCGACACCTCCTCACAGCTTCAAGAGCTCTTCGATCGTTCGCTTCAGTTCCGTCAGATCGGCCGACTTGACAACGTAAGCATCGGCCGCCCACGAGGACAGATCGTATTTGTAGTGCGAATAGGCTGTCAGCAGAATTATCTTCAACCCAGGTTTTTGCTTTCTCAACTCACCGGCCACCTCTAAGCCGTTCTTCCCAGGCATCTCGATGTCCAACACCACCAGATCGAACGGCTCTTTCTCGCACTTCTGAAGGCATTCCTCCGCGTTCATCGCGGTTTTTACATCGTATCCTTCATCTGCGAGTTCTTCACTCAGCAGAAACCTTATGTTTTCCTCGTCGTCCACCACGAGTATCTTAGCCTTGGACATTCTTTTTTCCTCCCTTCATGGGAATTTCGAAATAAAATTCCATGCCGTTGCTCTTCGGTTCGGCCCAGATTCTACCACCGTGTTCGTCCTCAACGATCTTCTTGCATATGGGTAGTCCCAAACCCGTACCCTGCGTCTTGGTCGTGTAGAACGGAGTGAAGATCTTCTTCAGCTCTTTATCGGAAAGAGGCTCGCCCGTGTTGAAAACCGATATGACCAACTTTTCGGCCTCTTGGAAAGATCTGATCAAGATCCTACCGTTGGGAGGCGAAGCCTCTATAGCGTTCTGAACGAGGTTTATGAGAACTCTCTTCAGCTTCGTCCTATCTGCAACGACCTTCGCCGTGTTGGAAAGCTTTGTCTCTATTATAACATTCGCTTTCTTCGCCTTCTCTTGCATGATGTAAACGACCTCTTCTATCAACTCGTTCATGTCGAACTCGGTGAATTCCAAAATGGACTTCGGTTTACTGAACTCCAGAATTTCCGTGACGATCCTCTCGAGGTTCTCAACCTCTTTGGATATGACGTCCAGGTACTTCTCGATTGTTTGAGGATTCGAGAGGTTCTTCTTCGCTCGGTTGATGAACCCACCGATCACCGTGATGGGGTTCCTGAGTTCGTGTGCCACACGCGCCGCAACTTCCCCCAGCAACATGAGTTTCTCTCTTTCCTTCTGCTCCTGCTCCATCCTGACCTTTTGTGTAACGTCTTCGAGCGTGACGATCACACCGGTGATGGATTCGTTCATCGGATCCCAGAGCGGAGAGTACTTGACGTTCAGGAAGATTTCCCCCTGCGGAGCTTCTATGCGGTACTTGGAAAGCTCGAAGGTTTCGCGTTTCTCTTGAACCGTCATGGCAACCCCGAAGATATCTTGGAACACCGCTCCAAGTTCGAAATAGTGTTCGCCAGCGATCCTCTCTTGAGGCAATCCGACGATGTTCGAGAACATCCTGTTGCACTGAAGGATGCGCCCGTTTCTGTCGACGACCGCGATACCCGTCGAGAGATTCTGAAGGATGTTCTCCGTGAACCTGTGAAGGTAATCTATCACGTTCTTCTGTTTCTCCAAGCTCTCGGTCTTCTTCCTCAGTTCTTCGTAGTTCATCACGTTCTCTATGGCGAGTCCCGCACTGTCGACGACTATCCTAAGAACCTCGACGTCTACCTCGCCGATGGGCTTCTTCGTGAACTTGTTGTCCAGCACCACGACACCTATCGTATCCCAGCGACCAACGAGGGGTAATACGAGAAATTCGTCCACATTCAACAAACTCACCAGATCCTGCGCTGAAGGTCCAAAACTCTCCAAGAGCGATGGTGTCACGTGGATTATCCTTCTTCTCAGCACGACTCTCTCGAGAATCGGATGGTCCTTATAGTGGAACATCCTTCCCTCTATGCGATCGGTGAGACCTCCCTTCACATCGAGCATCAGTGCCTCTTCACGCAGGTACTGTGCAAAATCTCCGTAACTCATGGCACGCCTTTCAGCTTCTTTCCAGATCTCTTCGATGTTTTCTCCCTCTTGTGGCCCCAACCACATCTTGCCCACGAGCGTGTCGGTCTTCCTGTCTCGGATCAACAACAGCGCCCTGTTGAACGCGAAACCTCTTCCCGACGTGAGCCCGAGCAACAGTATCTTGTACACGTTCACCAGATCGTAGCTTGCCCTCATCGCGTTGCTGAGGCTGTGCACCAGGCCCATCTTCCTGAGATACTCCTGTTGCTGTTGAATCAATCTCTCGTACTCTTTCGTGCTCAACGTCAAACGTTCTATCTGTTCTCTGAGGCTCTGCTGGTACTCGACGCGGGTGTGCGCAAGGCTGTACCTCTTCACCATGTCGTTGAGCGTCGCCAGATCGAGTTCGTCGAAACTGTACCTGCTGCGATAGCCAGTTGGTGCGATCTTGTTCACGGCGACGACTATGCCCAGGACGGTCTCACCGAGTCTCGCAGCGCACGCGATCGCCGACTTCACCTTGATGCCCAGAAAGTCGAGCTGTGTCTTGGCTATCAAGATGCCTCGCTCCGACTTCTCCAGTTTCGTCACGAAACTATGGCTGGCAGGCAACTTTTCGTAGATCAGCTGACCCTTGTCGATACCGTCGGCATCCTTGAAGACGTAACCTTCTCTGTCCTTCACCAAGTACAGCACAGCTTCCGCGTTCAGCGCCCTCCGCATGACAGACAGTGTGCCTTTCAACAGCGAGTCTGGATCGCCACAACTGTGGAACACGTCGGTCAACTCGCTGAGCAAGTCGTATTTTTTCACCGCCTCTTGCATGGAAACGATCTTTTCAGCGATCCACAACGTTTTCGAAAGTTCTTCCAACAGATTCTGTAAAACTTCCACTCTCTTCGCTTCCTTCAGTACGATCGCACCTATGATGTTCTTATCGTGCTCGAGGAGAAAGCATCTTTGCAACTTCTCAAGCTCATCTTTGTCGAACTTTTCCTGACCAACCCTTTCTTGTCCGTGAGTTGAACCCACCAGTCTGAACTGCGATTTGTAGTCCTCGAAGAGGAACACATCGCACGCTTCTGCTTGAACCTCTTCACAGAGCAGATGTGCCAGTTTGTCCATCGCGTGACTTTCGTAGCCTGATTGGAGAAATTCCATGACTAAGTCGAAGAACCTCAAAGTCCCAACCTCCTGAAAAGCGCTTCGGCGTGCTCGACATGCGAGCCTGCCCAATACACCCTGCCACACGCAGGGCACGAATAGAATTCGTCCTGTGTCTGTTGAACGTACAGCGGCACTTTCATCTTTATTTCATCCTCGCTCGCCTTGACGAGTTCGACGTTGCACAGGCTACACCTGCTCATGCGCCTTGAATTCTTCAGATCCATCTTCTTCGAAAGCTCCATTAGTTGTTCACGCCAATCGTCCGAAGAGACGTAGTAGCAACGTACGCCTCTTTCCACGGCCTTCCTGAGCAGGCCTCTGTCCCTCGTTATCAAGACACGATTCGTTTCTTTACAGAATTCGAGTATGTCTTCTTCGTCCATATCTGAAGCGTAAGCCGTATCGAAACCGAGCAATCTGAGTTTCTTGGCCAACTTCCCAAGCATCCTGTCGGCGAAAAACATTCCAACCACCATCAAAAACATTCTACAACAACAAAAGCCCTCCGTGTGGAGGGCACAGTTTCCAAAGATTCACCTCAAACAAACTTCTTGAGGAACTGTAGACCCATGAGCAAACCTTTCTTCGATTTGTCCAAACTTCCCGCCCAGATGGGATCTTCGTGCTCTATGCTGATCACAAAATCGTATCCAACCTTTTTGAGGTTCAGTATGAAGCTGGACCAGTCTATCTCGCCGAGGCCCGGCATCCTGTAGATCCACCAACTCTTGCCGTGCGCGTTGGTTCCAAAGTGCCCGAAGATGCTCTGTTCGTGCAGCATGTTCCTTTTGATTTCCACGTCCTTCGCGTGCACGTGGAAGATCCTTTCTGCGAACTCTTCCACCACCCTCAGATAATCCACGCCCAACCAGTAAAGGTGAGACGGATCGAGGTTCAGTCCGAAGGAACTTGGGGTGATCCTGAATATTTCTCTCCAAAGTTCTGGTGAATAGAAGATGTTTCCTATCTTCTCTTCGGCCTGCCAACCGACCATCGGGCAGTTCTCTATCATGAGCTTGACGTTCTTGCCTTCGGCGTAAGCTATCAACGGTTTGAAAACCTTTTCGAACTCCTTCAAATTCTCCTCAACGCTTTTAGTGATGTCCCTTCCTACGAAGGTTCCAACGAGTTCCACACCGAGCAAGTTCGCCGCATCGATGACCTTTTTCAGATGCTCGTTTATCGCCTTTCTCTTCTCAAGGTTCGCATCGAGATTGTTGTCGTAGTAAGCCAAAGAAGAGATGATCAAATTGTGCTTTTCCAAAAGCGTCTTGATCCTTTCAGCCTGTTTCTCGTCGAACTTGTCCACATCGATCGTGGTTGAAGAAAAATCCCTCTCGTTCACCAAGGGCCAAGCGGCCACTTCCAAAGCTTCGAACCCCACGCTTCCAGCCCATTCAATGATCTCTTCGAACTTCGTGTTACCCAACGCGACCGTTAAAAATCCAATCTTCATCTGAACACCTCCAGCAAAGAGGCGGGCGTCTGCCCGCCTCAGCTTTTCAGAACACTGAGTCTGGGAAGTAGTAATCCTTGGCGTTCTGCCTCGTCACAGTTTCGGTGGAGAGTATGATCTTCCTCGGAATACCCTTCTGGTAGAAACCGTTCAGAGATTGACCTTTGAGACCCATGACTGCGAGGTTTATCGCCGTTGCGATCATGTTGGGTGGGTATGTGAAGTTCACTTCAATGAGTGGATGACCGTCCATGATCATCTTGACGATGTTCTTCTCGCAAGCTCCACCCACCAAGACGATGTTCTTGTCTCTTCCAGCTTGTCTGAGGGCGATCAACACTCCATGTAGCATGTCATCGTCCCCTGTCCAGACCGCATCGATCTGCGGGAACTTGGTGAGCAGAGTCTGCATGACTTCGAACGCCTTCTCTCTGGACCAATAGCCTGGCTGTTCCGCAATGATTTTCAAATCTGGATAAGGCGCTATGGCATCCTTGAAGGCTTTGACCCTTTCATCGTCGATCGTACTCGGGATACCCCTGATCACGACGACGTTGCCTTTACCCTTCAACTTCTCAGCGATGTACTTTCCAGCGAGATAGCCGTACATGTAGTTGTCGCCAGCGATGTAGACGTTGTACTCTTCGGAGTTGATACCCCTATCGACTATGACCGTGTACACACCCTGTCTGAAGGCCTGAACACAGATGGGTGTGAGTGGGGCAGACTCGTACGGGTTGATGACCAGTGCGTTGATGCCGCGTGCGAGCAAGGCTTGGACTTGGGCGATCTGCTCGCTCGGTTCCCTGGCGGTCACCAAGTAGAACTCCACATCCGGATCGTTCTGGTACTGCTTGATCGCGTACTGTGCCCACCAGACCATACCTCCGGTCCAACCGTGGTCCGCTGCCGGGATCGCGACTCCGATCTTGCACTTCGCTGCGAAGCCCACCAGCGTTAGGACCAGTACCAACGCAACGAACAGCTTTTTCATACCAAAACCTGCCTCTCTTTGCCCCAAAGGGACGATCATTTTCTCAGATTTTGCAACAACACCGCCGCGATGATGATCAAACCCTTGACCATACCCTGCAGATACACCGCCACGTTCAACATCACCAACATGTTGTTGACGACTCCGAGTATCAAGGCGCCGAAGAAAGTCCCGAAGATGGTGCCTTTACCACCGCTCAGACTCGTTCCACCGATGACGGCAGCTGCGATCGCGTCGAGCTCGAAACCAGAACCTGTGGACGAAGAACTGACGGAAGCCATCATGGAGGACAACAGGATGGCCGATGTGGCCACAGAAACGCCACTGATGATGTACGTGATCGTTCTGATCGTATCCACCTTTATTGCAGAATACACTGCGGCGGTCTCGTTCGCCCCGACGGCATAGACGTACCTACCGAATCTGGTTTTGTCCAGAACGATGTACGCCAGAACCGCGTAAGCTATGAACACGATCATTGGCAGAGGCAAACCTGCGACAAATTTCATTCCGAAGCTCGAGAAGGTGCGAGAAAAGCTCATGTAGACTCCACCATTTGCAAAGTTCAGCACCAAGGATCTGTATATCGCCATGCCACCGAGTGTTGTGATGAACGCTGGAATCTTTCCTTTCGTGGTCAAAATTCCCATGCCCAGACCAAGCAACGAGGCAAGAGCGTAGGTGAGCAGGATCGAAACCAACGTTGGTCCAACACCGTTGCCCAACTTGTTGCTCGTGGTGATGGCGAAGGCTCCCAAGAGCGCGAGCATGGAACCGACCGACAGATCTATCCCACCGGCGATCATGACGAAGGTGATGCCTATCGCGATGATCCCAACGTAGGAAGTCTGCCAGAAGATGTTCAGAATGTTCCTCGGTTTCAAGAAAGCAGGTGTGACGATCCCTGAAAAGATCATCAATCCGATCAAAACGAGAACGATCATGTACTTGCCAAGAAAGTTTCTAAACTTGATACGCACCGACCTCCTTTACACCCGTCGCGTGGTAGATGAGCTCCTTCTCGTTCAGATCTTCCCCTTTCACCTCTGCCACGATCCGTCCGTTGCGCATGATCAACACCCTGTTACAGAGGCCTATCACCTCTGGCAAGTCCGAAGAAACAACGACGAAACTGCATCCGAGTTCATTTATCATCTGGTGCATGATCTGGTAGATCTGATGTCTCGCGTTCACATCGACTCCACGTGTCGGCTCGTCGAAGAGGAAGATCTTCGCTCCCGTTTCCACCAGCTTGGATATCACCACCTTCTGTTGGTTTCCGCCACTGAGCGTGCCCACCGTTTGCCAAGGACTTCTCACCTTGATATCGAATTTCTTTTCGTAGCTTTTGAACGTGTCTACTTCCTTCCTCACGCGCATCAAGAGCTTAGAGAATTTCTCCAAGGACATCATGGTCGTGTTCTTGAAGGTTTCCAAGATCTGAATGATGCCCGCATTTTTCCTGTCCTCAGGTAAGTAAACAAGACCCAATTTCTTCGCATCTTGAGGATTCTCTATCTGCACCTTCTTTCCGAACAGATACACCTCGCCAGCCTTCACCTTTCTGATACCGACGAGCGCTTCCATGAGCTCTGTCCTACCAGAACCGACCAGTCCGTAGAAACCCAGTATCTCCCCCCTGTGAAGTTCGAAGCTGGCTTCCTTGACAATTCCGTCGGCGGTCGAAAGGTCTCTCACCTGAAGAACTATCTCCGTTCCCGGTACAGGCTTTTCGGGGAACATCTCGTCGAGTTTCCGACCCACCATGAGCTCGGCTATCTGTTTCTCGCTCAAACCTCGTATTTCTCCCTGATAGACCTTTCTGCCGTCCCGCAGCACGATCAGTTCCTCGGCGATTTGACGCACTTCTTTGAGTCTGTGCGATATGAAGATCACCGTTATTCCCTTCTGTTTCATGTTTCTCACTATCTGAAACAGCTTGAGCACTTCCTCGTCGGTGAGAGAGGAAGTCGGCTCGTCCATGATCAACACTTTCACTCTCTTGGATATGGCTTTGATGATCTCCACCATCTGCTTCTGTGCGGGAGAAAGCTGTGAAACGTAAACTGTAGGGTCTATGGAAAGATCCAGTTGTGCCATGAGATGTTTGGTCTCTTCGATCATCTGTCTCTTCGAGAGGAAAAAGCCACGTGTCATTTCGTCTCCGAGAAAGATGTTTTCGTACACTCTCAAGCTCTCGACCAAATTCAACTCCTGGGGAATCAGAATGATACCTAACGCCTTTGCCCTGAGTGGATTCAAAACCACCTTGTTACCCTCGAAGTAGATCTCACCTTCCACAGGTTGAAGAAAACCAGAAAGAATCCTCATGAGTGTGGATTTTCCCGCTCCGTTTTCACCCACCACGCCGTAGACCTTTGCTGGCTCGAAATCGACGTCCACGTTGTGCAAGACCCTCACGTTCGAAAAATCTATGCACACGTTTCTCGCCGAGAGGATCGCTCTCATACGATCTTCACTGCCTGCCCTTTCTTGGCGGATTCGAATATCTTCTCGACCACTTTCACCGCGATGTATCCATCTTCAGCTTTGACTATGGGCTCCTCCAATCCCAAGCAAACTTTCGCAAAATGATCCACCACGGGCATCTTCCAATACGGATCTTCGTTGGTGAACAAAGGTTTCAAGACGATCTCACCGTGCATCCTGACGGGTTTTTCGAGATAGATATCTATCCTCGTTGGATCGGTCTGTCCCACCTTCATCGTTCCTTTTTCTCCGTACACTACGATGCAATTTTCTTCCAAACCTTTCGTGATCCAGTTCGAATCGAGCGTGGCTAAAGCAAAGTTGGAAAGCTTCAGAACCGCGCTCGCCACATCCTCCACTGTGGCGCGCTTTTCGAGCGTAGCGAGAAAGCCCGCACACTCGACGATCTCCAAGCTGGTGATGTACCTTATCAGATCCACCTTGTGAACTCCAAGATCTCCCAGGGCTCCAAACATCGCGATGTCCTTGTCGAAGAACCACACCGCGTTTGGAGACCAATTCTCTGGTCCTGCGTGACCGAACATGGTTTTGACGAGCCTTATCTCACCGAGCAAACCATTCTGAACGATCTCTCTCGCCTTGATGTGGTGTGGGAAGAACCTCTGAGACTGATTGACCATCAAAACCTTCTTGTTCTTCTTCGCGACTTCGATCATCCTCAAAGCTTCTTCCGAATTCGTTGCCATAGGTTTTTCGACCAGAACGTTTTTACCCTTCTCGAGAGCCGCGATGGAAACCTTCGCATGCAGAGCGTTCGGAACCGCCACGATGACGGAATCTATCTCTTCTTTTTCCAACATCTGTTGATAATCTTCGTAGAATCTCACCTTTTGGCCCTCAAGCTTTTTCTTGAAGTACTCTAACCTCTGTACGCTCGGATCGGCTATCGCCACGAGCTGTGTGTACTCGGAAAGAATGGTGTTCGGAATGTGCAGTACCTCGGAAATCTTTCCCGCTCCAACAACACCGACCTTCAACTTCCTCATCTGTCCACCTCCTCAAATTCTTTCCAGATCTATGAGCCTCTTTCTGTAAGGTGATAGAGGAAACCTGCTTCCCAGCTGTTTGAACACCTCGGCGTATGCACAACCGACCTGAATGCCTCTGAAACCTGGGGGAAAGACTATCGACGGCATGATCTCCTTTTCGAAGACGTCTTTTTCGAAGGCATTCCTCATGAGCTCGATCGCCCTCTTTTTGAACTCGTACGAATTAGACACATCGATTGCCACGTCGAACTGAAAGTCCAAGCTCGAGGCTGGGATTTCGAAAAGATAGATCTGTTTCTCGAGTTTCCTCGCCAGCTTCACCGTGTGATTTGATACGACCTCATGATCGTAGAGAATTTCACTTTGCCAGTGAGTGAACACCACATCGGGATTGAAACTCCTCATGAACTTCTCAAGCTCTTCAGAGAAACGCTCCTCATCTATCTGTCCGTAGGAAAAATCGAAGTGTTCCGCCTGAGCGCCGAGCAACTTCATCGCCTCAGAATAGCCATCTATTCTGTCTCCACACACGCTCAAAGCGCAAACTTCATGATGAAGCTTTGAAAACTCTCTGATAGTCCCCCCGGCTCCTATGATCGGATCATCACTGTGTGCCGCAACGATCAAGATCTTCTTCACAGTTTCACCTTCTTCAAGCTCGATTGTCTGACGACCAACCTCGGCGTGAAAACATAGCGCTTTATTTTGGAATTGCCCTTGATCAGTTCGAACAAGAGCTTTGCCGCGACTTCACCCATCTCTTCGACCGGCTGGTGAATCGAGCTCAGAGGAGGATCGACGATCTCGCACAGTTCTTCATCGTCGTCGAAACCTATCACCGCAACATCTTCAGCTATCCTCAGACCCTTCTCCTTCAACGCCTTGATCGCACCTATCGCAACCAAATCGTTCATGCAGAAGACACCATCGATTTGAAGGTCTGAATCGAGCAATCTCTTCATGCCTTCGTACCCCACGGACTCGTTGTAACCCACGGGCTCGACCATGGGTTTCAAATTCGCTTCTTTTACCGCTGCCTCGTAGCCCCTGGCCCTTTCCAGGGAAACGTAGAGCTCATGAGTTCCACCGAGATGAACAATGCTTTTGCAACCATTCTCAATGAGATGCTTCGTGGCCATGTAGGCACCGTAGCGGTTGTCCAGAACGATCGAAGCGACGTTGTCAAGCTCATAAAACTTGTCGAAGACGACCACGGGGATGTAACCAGAGATCTCCTCCACCAGATCGTCGCTCACACGAGAGTTTCCTACGATGATTCCATCTATGCCGAAGAACCTTGCACTTTTTATGAGCTTCTCTTCCCTTTCCAAGTTTCTGAATGAGTCCATCAAGATGACCAAGGCATCCTCACCACACGCTTTTTCAACACCGCGCGTGAGACTCGCGAAGAACGGGTTTATGATTTCGGGTACGATGAGACCAACCGTGAGTATCTTGCTCTTGCGCGCCATACTCCTCGCATGGTAGTTGGGAGTGTAGCCTAATTCTCTGGCCACTTTGAGAATTTCTTTGCGTTTTTTCTCACTAACTCTTCCTTTTCCGTTGAGAACCTTTGAAACGGTCGACACAGACACTTTCGTCAACTGCGCTATGTCTTTGAGCTTGCTCACCCCTCAATCTCCTCCAAGAACCCAGATCTCTCAGAAAATAAGATACGACAGGTCCGACTGAGTCAACTCTCTAACAATTTCTTCTCTTTCTCTAAAGTACGCTACGGACTCCTTGACCAACTTGTCCATAATCGATTCATCCGGAACAGAGTTTGCGAGGACGTAAGGGTTCGAATACGGCCCAAGAGGCTCAAAGGTGATGAATCTTCCTTCCTGGTTCATACCAACTAAATATGCTGCCATGATCACCAAGTCCAGATCCATCATGCCGTTACCAGGTCCATCACGATTGCTGTCAGCCACATGTAAGTTTATCAATCTGTCCCCACAAGATAAAATTGCTTGCCCAACGTTCTTTTCCTCACACAGCATATGGTAAATATCACCGTTTATGTAGTATATCGCCGGGTGATTCACAAGTTTTATGTATTCCAGAGCCTGTTCAACGGTATGGATCAGACTTACCTCGGCAGACCTTATTGGCTCAATGGCAGCGACAACCTTCGAATGCTCGAAGTACTGTGCACAGATGCGAAGAGTTTCAGCACTGCGGTACAACTCGTACTCATCCTGAGGTATCGTTCTTCCAACTGCGCTCGGTACGACTATGAGATACTTGCCACCCACGAACTCAGCGTATTCTATCTGCCTTTTGATGTATTCAATGGCCGTCTGTCTTACGTATGGGTCAGTACTCGAAAGGTCATTGTACTCTGCATACAGGCCACAAATCCCCGAAACTCCCATTCTAAAATGTCCAAGCCATTTCTTGGTCTGTTCGAAATCTTGGTGGAGATCAGCAGTATAACTGTCCCCTTTCAGCTCGACATAGTCGATACCACTTGTCTTGAGCCTCTTTAAGGATCTCTCAAACGGCTCTCGACCGAACATCCAAATACTCCACGACAGATCGAGTTTCCTCTGCATTTTTTCCGGATGTTTCTCTTTGAACTCGATAAATCTCAACGCGAGTTCGAGCTTTTGCAATTGAAAGTTCTGCAGTTTCATTCGAACACCCCACTATTTCTCTTCTTCAACTCCGAGTTCTTTCAACGTACTCCTCAACCAGTTCAGCGATTTTTCGAGGAGTATACCACCTTTTCCTTCACACTCTATACTCAGAGTTCCCGTGTAACCGTTGTCTCTGAGTATCTGAAGAACTTTTCGAATGTTCTCAGCATTGACACCTTCACCAACAGCACAGTGACTTATGCCTATTCCGGTGTCCTTACCCCTCAAACTCATCGCCAGACTCTCCGAGACATCCTTTATGTGCACATGCTTTATCCTTTTTATGAATCTCTTGCAGAACTCAACGGGGTCTTGACCTGCTATGAATGTGTTCCCGGTATCCAGATTCAATCCGAGCCTGTCACTCTTAACAAAATCGAGCATTTTCTCAAGCATGTCTGGCTTGGTGGTGAAGTAACCATGTATTTCTATGTTTATATTTATGCCGTACCGCTCCGCAAGCTCTACTATGTAGGAATAAGACATCTTCATCAGTTCCATCGCTTCCTTGTCCGACAAATCTTCAGGCTTATTCAACCCATCCGTCGTGGCTATGTTCTCACATCCAACCAACTTGGCCCATGGAAGTGTTTTCTGAACGTACTGCACACCAAAGTAGACACCATCTTTTCCGGAAAGCGGATATGCTGCGTCTATTTGGGAGAATCTAACCCCGTATTTTGACATTTTCTCCCGCATTAACAAAGGATCCTCCGAAAGTGATACGTGCGGAAAGTAACCAAGTCCGTGTATCCACGAAACACCTTCTATGATCCCACATTCTATGTAGTGCACATCGTGATTCCTTGCCCACTGCAATGCTTTCTCAAAGCTGAAAACCGCTGAATTGAACGCGTCCGTGTGGAAACCTATCCTCATATGAATCCCTCCTTAATCTTTTTTGAGGCGCCTCTTTAAAACACCCTTCCCGGAGTACGCACTGAAAGCGCTAACTGCGAGAGATGCGACTATGAAAAGTCCGAAGACGACTTCTTGAAAGTAGGGATTGACTCTCAGCATGTTCAACGCATTAGAGATTATACCCATCAAGAGAACACCAAAAAATGTGCCCAAGATGTGGCCTTTACCACCCGAAAGAGGTGTTCCACCGATCACGACCGCGCCGATTGCCCTTAACTCCAGCCCCGAACCGGTAGTCGGTTGTGCCGCTCCCACTCTCGATAAGAGTATCATCGATGCCAAGCCCACAAGCAATCCATTTATTAGAAACGCAAGCAACTTTGTTTTGAAAATCGATATTCCTGACAAATATGCAGCTGCGGGGTTACTTCCAACCGCATAGAAATGCCTGCCAAGTTTGGTGTACTTGAGCAAGAAATGCGTCACAAGGTAGATCAAGATTCCTATCAAGAAACCAAGCGGTAATAAACCCCACAAGCGCGTCAAACCAAGAGCTTCGAATTTACCGTAGATAGTCTGAAAAACCCCCTTTGTTATTGCGTAAGCAGTTCCCCTGAAGACACTCAGGAAACCCAGCGAGGTTATGAACGAAGGAGCCTTGAAGATCAAAGACGATGCACCGACCAACAAACTGTTGAACGCCGCTAGTCCTAAGGCGACGGCCACTATCCACAGGTAATCTGCATCGTTCTTGATCATCATTGCGACTACACAACTGACCAGACCGATGTTTGCACCGACCGATATATCTATCTCGCCAGATATAATCAACATCGTCATGCCAGAGGCGAGTATTCCAAGGACAGCTATTTGCTCAAGAATGTTCGTTATATTACTTATTCCAAAGAATCGCGGATTGATGCTTCCAGTGATGACAGCCAAAACGATCTCTGCAAGCAACAGGAAGAACCATTGATTCTTGCGTATCGGCTTCTTTCCCTTAGGTAACACGCTGTTGTTATTGCGCTTCGAGTGAGCCATATCCATAACCTCCTGGCTTTACACACCTATGAAGAGTCTTATGAGTTGCTCTTCTGCAACACCTTTGTTCTCCAGAATGTTTGTCATTTCACCGTTTCTCATAACTCCTATTCTGTCACTCATGGACAAGAGTTCTGGCATATCGGAGGAAACCATTATTATAGCTTTCCCTTTCTCTGCGAGTTCGAGCATTATCTCGTATATTTGTTCCCTTGCGCCTATGTCTACGCCCTTCGTGGGCTCGTCGAAGATGTATAATGTCGCATCCGTATTCAAAAGCCACCTTCCGATTATGGTTTTTTGCTGGTTGCCACCCGACAGTTCTTCGATCAATTGATCCCTGTCCGCTACAGCTATTGAAAGTTTCCCAACCATCTGTGAGGAAAGTGCAACTTCTTCACTCAGATTGAGGAAAAACTCTTTGGACAAGTTATTTTTGACGACCATGATGTTTTCCACTACGTTCCTTCCAGGAAGGATACCGTACTTTTTCCGATCCTCGGAAACGAAGCAGATGCCTTTTTTCATCGCATCTAATGGTGATCGCGGCGCGATTTTCTGCCCGTTTAGAAAGATCTCACCGCTGTCTGGTCTAATAGCACCGTATATCATGCTGACCAGTTCTGTTCTACCGGAGCCAACAAGGCCACCTATGCCAAAGACTTCACCCTTTCTCACATCAAAGGTCACGTTCTTCACGATTCCGTTCTTCGTGAGGCTCTTAACACTTAGAAGTGTCTCTCCGATTTCTACTCGTCTTCTCTGAAAGAACATGGCAGTATCCCTTCCGACCATTTTTTTGATGACTGTACCCACGTCGATCTCTTTCGAAGAATAAGTACCCACCCTTTCTCCGTCCTTGAGAATTGTTAATCGATCAGCAATTTCAAAAACCTCGCTCAAGTAGTGGGAGATATATATTATCCCTAAACCTTGATCCCTAAGACTTTTTAGTATGGTCAGCAGTGCTCTCGTTTCTTCCAGGCCAAGAGAACTGGTAGGTTCATCCATGATTATCACTCTGGCGCTACGGTGTAGAGCCTTAGCTATCTGCAGCATTTGCTTTTGTGCAGTGGACAAGTTAGCAACGTACTCGTCTGGATCCAGATTTATACCGAGTCTGTCAAATATTTTCCTTGCTTCTTCAGCTTGCTTGCGCTTGTTAACTTTAAAGGGCACCGTTGACTTCAGTTCGTTACCCAAGAATACGTTCTCCGCAACAGTCAATGAATCAACAAGCTCTGCGTCTTGATAAACGGTTGTGATTCCGAGCTCGATGGCCAGCCTGGGGTTCAATGCTCTTACGTGTTTCCCAAGAATCAAGATCTCTCCAGAGTCTGGCATAACCGCACCAGACAAAATTTTTATGAGCGTTGACTTACCGGCACCATTTTCTCCAACAAGACAGTGAATTTCACCGGCCCTGAGATCGAAGTCGACATTCTTCAAAACCCTATGCTCACCGTAGATCTTGACGATGTTTTTCATCTCAACGAGAGTTTCACCGCTCATTCTTATCTTCTCCTTGCGAATATTAAAGGCTGGGGGCACGCAGAAGCTGCCCCCAGCCCGTTCAAATCCGGTCAGTCGGTCAGAACGGGCAACAACCCTTTGTATTCTGGGAAGTACTTCTTCGTAAGTTCAATCCAGACTGGGTCTATGTCCCACGGAACAACCTTTGTTTTGTCATCGATGGTTTCAGGTGTTATAGGTGTGATGGGCAAGAAGATCCACTGTCTCAAGGCCTTTATCTTGCCGGTCACGTATGCATGGAGGGCCAAGAAAGATACGAAACCTTCCCATCCTGGTGAACTCGAGATCGAGTACTTGATGCTACCTTCCTTGATCAATTCAATTCCGTAAGGTGCACCGTTGGTCGTTATTACCTTTATGGGATTGTTTAGCAAGCCTCTGGACTTAAGCATTCGAACGACTGCCGCACCCATTTCTTCGTTGAAAACGAACAGGACGGAGAACTTGTAACCAGACTCGATCAAGTCTTGAGCCTGTTTCACAGCTTCATCGGGTATGTACTGTCCATCCCTGATGGCTACTATCTTGTTCTTGCCGAGCTCTTTCACAGCTGGCTCAAATGACTTCAGGAACATCTGAACCGGCACGTGCTCCAATCTACCCATTATTACGGCTATATTCTCGCCAGGATAGTTGTTCGCGATGTATTGTGCGATGTCTTTTCCCATGGCATCCCAGTTGAAATCGATACATGCAACGACAGGATCCTTTGACTTTAGAACTTCTCCTACGTTGTCGGTCACAACGAGTGGTATACCCGCTTTAGCGCACTCCCTGGCAGCTATAAACGCTCCGTTCGGGTTGAAGGAAAAGACACACATTCCATCGACTTTCATGTTCACAAGAGTTTGAATGTTCGAAATCTCCTTTTCCACATCATAGTCAGAGTTGAGGACGACAACTTCCACTCCCGCCAACTGTGCAGCGTAAACGAAGCCCTCGACGTCTTTTCGATACCATGTGTCCGGCCCAGGTGTGACGTAACCGTAGACCAGCTTCTTCGCAAAACCCGTTACCGCAGACATAAGCAAGGCTAATAGGAGAACACCTATGACGAGTCTGCGCATGCCAAGTTCACCTCCACAAGGTTAAGGCCAAGCAGGCCCTTCGAATTTGGAACATTTGGGAAAGTGATCGCAGTTTCGTTGACAAAATCAGCAAGAAGCCATCTAGGAGCGCTTGATTTAAAAGTGGTCAAACGCTTTCCCAAACTTCCGTGAAAAATTATACGAAACCTTACAGAGAACGTCAAAGATCAAGGATTCCCACCTCGGTCAGAAAAGAGATGCTCTCGACCACGATAGGTCGTTCTTGCCTGGATTCTAATTCTTTCTCGAGTTTTCTCGTTGTTTCTATTTGTTTCTTCCAACCTCACACCGCTCGTGAGAACAACGCTGTCTTGATTGTGTGCGTTATGGAAAAATGTCGTTACAAGGAAATGCAACGATTTGTTCATCAAAGTGTGCACGAGTCATAGTGATCCACGGGCTGGAAGGGTCAGCTGAGTAGACGTCTTGGAAGTTGCCTTTCAGAAATTAGAAAACGCTTCATCGAAGAGATCCTTCAAAGTTCATCGCTTGCGGCTGCACGTTTGTCTCACTTCACCACCAAGATTTTGTTGCAAAACAACGCGAGCAAAGGTTGGATTCCGGATGCCTTCTAACTTCATATCATCGTCGTTCAAAACCTCGCGGTAAGACGACGATGAAGAAACGCAATTTATCTCAACAGAGAAGTCTTGACGGATGGTATTAACCTATGGTAGTATATCTATAAGGTATCCGCAGTTGAAGTTAACAACGGTTATCAGGAGATGAGATGTTTTGCCAAGTGGCACTGCATGGATTCTTGACGAACATAAATTGAGAAATTTCTATTACGAACCTCACGAGATCAGGGGCTACAGGCTGTACAGGAGGGTGCTCGTCTTAGAAAAAGGAGGACTTCTTGGTAAGATCGCGCACTTCAAGTTGATCGACTTCATCGTGCTGGACATGCCTCTTGAAGAACTTCTTCCCCTCATCAAGCCTCTGCCAGACGTGATGATGCAGAGGTTTCTGCTCCCCGGAAATGGAAAGATGATCACGAAGTCCTTTTGGCTTGGGTTAAAGGGATGGGCTCACATTGCTTTTTTCCAAGGTAAAGAGAAACTGTTCGACGATATGCGCAACGAAGTGAGGCAAGCGATGACGCCATCAAATCTTTCTGAAGGGAGGTCGCTTGGATGATTTTGTTCATCTTTTTGCTGGCCGTCGTTTTGTTCGTTTTGGCCTACCGTTTTTACGGCAAATGGCAAGCGAAGCTGTACGAGCTGAACGAAAAGAACAAGACTCCGGCGTCCGAACTGTACGATGGGATCGACTACGTTCCAACGCATCCGTTCGTGCTGCTTGGACACCACTTTTCCAGCATAGCTGGAGCAGGGCCGATCGTCGGTCCGATCACCGCAGCAGCTCTATTTGGATGGCTACCTGCCTATCTGTGGATCGTGATCGGCTCGATATTCATCGGTGGAGTCCACGACTTTGGAGCCATCGTGGGCTCTGTGAGAAACAAGGGCTTGAGCGTTGTCGAGCTGGTGAATCGCTACGTTGGTAAGCGCGCCAAGCTGTTGTTCAACGCGTTCGCTTGGTTCGCGTTGGTCTTGGTCGTGGCGGCGTTCTTAGAGCTTGCGGCTGGTTCTTTCGCTGGTGATCCAGCCGTCGCTTGGAGTGCGATCCTTTACATAGTATTGGCCATCATTTTCGGTATCTTGGTCTACAGATTGCGACTGCCTCTGCTGTGGGTCACGATCATCATGTTGCCGTTGTTGATAGGTTCGATCTTCATTGGCAACTACGCGCCCTGGATTCAAGAAACGTTCAAATTCGATGTGAACACATGGCGCTGGATTCTGGTGGTTTACATAGCCTTGGCGTCAGTTCTTCCAGTTTGGCTGTTGCTGCAACCGAGAGACTATCTCTCTTCTTGGTTCTTGTACTCGAGTTTGATTATCGCCACCTTGGGTATCCTCTTCGGCGGTGCCAAGCTCTCGGTGAATTTGCCAGCCTTCAAAGGATGGTACGGCGGTGGAATCAACTATCTCTGGCCGATGCTCTTCATCACCGTCGCGTGTGGCGCCATAAGCGGATTCCACTCTCTGGTCGGTAGTGGAACGACGGCAAAACAGATCAGAAATGAGACAGATGCCAAACTCATCGGCTACGGCGGTATGCTCATCGAAGGTGTAGTTGCCGTGGTCGCACTGATCACTGTGATGATGGCTGGTAAGATACTGTCTCCTGGACCTGGCTTGCCAGCGAATCCGCAGTACACCTACGGTGTTGGTTTCGCAAAATTCTGGAGCTTGTTTGGACTACCCGAAAAGGTCGGCATATCCTTCGGAATGTTCGCCCTGAACACGTTCATACTGACTTCACTGGACACGGCGACGCGTTTGGGAAGATACCAGCTTCAGGAACTCACCTTCAACAAACTTGACAAATACAGCTCAACTGTCATCACGGTTCTCGCGGCTTTGATGCTGGTGTTCATGAGGAGTGGACAGACACCGATTTGGAAGCTGATCTGGCCTGTGTTCGGTTCGTCGAACCAACTGACCGCAGGTTTGGCTCTGCTGGGTATAACCGCCTTCATACTGAAAGGTCTGAAAAAGAAGGCATGGTTCACGACCATACCCATGATCTTCATGATAGGAACAACGATAGTTGCTTTGATTCTGCTCGCCAGAGCTAACTTGAAAGGTGCCACGTTACCACTGGGCATCATATCCGTGATCCTCATCGTCTTGGCCGTGTGGCTGGTCGTTGAGGCCTACTTTGCGCTCGTAGTGAAAAAGCCAGTGAAGGAATCGGTGAAAAAAGCTGAAGAGAAAGCGTAGAAACAGTGGGAAACTCAAGAAGGCGCCCTCTGGGCGCCTTCGTTCATGTTGGCATTTGAGATTCTCAACTTTGATGCAACGAGCATCACGGCCAAACTCTGCAAAGGTTGCTCTCATTCCGATCACGCTAACTTCAATCGATTGGTAGAATCCACGATCTGTTCAAAATTCTTCTCAAAAACGTACAGAATCTGTGGATCGAAATGCCCTTCGTCGCTGATCATGACCGAGAAGGCTTCGGAAACTGTGTAAGCCTCTCTGTAGGACCTGGAAGACGTCAAAGCGTCGAAGACATCCGCTACGGTTACGATCCTCGCTTCGGTTGGTATTTGATCAGCTTGGAGACCTTCAGGATAACCTCTTCCATCGAACCTCTCGTGGTGATATTTGATCACTCGGTACAAGCTTGTGAGCAAGCGGTTCTCTTTGTCCGTCTTGATCGATTTTTCGAACAACTTCGCACCGAGAACGGTGTGCAATTTCATCGATTGGAACTCTTCGGGTGTCAATTTTCCAGGTTTGTGCAAAATCTCATCAGAAATTAATAGCTTTCCGATGTCATGGAAGAATGAAACAAAGCTCACAAACTCCGCAGTTCTTTCATCGATGATTCCTTCTTTCACACACAGTTTCGCCAGCTCAGCGCTGTAGTTCTTCACGTTGAGAAGATGTTCAAAAAGAGCTTTATCTTTCAATCTGATCAATTCGGTTATGAATTGGACGAAGGCGATCGCTGGTATATCGACCAAGCTTGCCAGAATACATTCGTACCAATTTGAATTCTGCACACATGACCGACCGTCCAGTTGAAGGATCTTCGGAAAGAGGGGAGACGCTATCTCAGAAACCTGAGAAGCGAAGCGCACCAGCTCACCCTCTTCGAAACCTTTGCGATCCACTAAGACACTGCTGTAAGCACAAGGTTCTCTCTCGATTAACCTGAGGGCCATCTGCGTGTCCAGCGCCACTTCGTAAGAAAACGGGGAATTTTCTAAATTTTGTTCTTCAACGAAAAACCATCCAAAGAGTCCGTCGATTTGGTTAGACAGAATCAGGATCTTCGTTCTTCTTGGCTTGATCGTATTCTGCATAATCAAACTTCGCATCCACCCCAAAAGGCTTTTTTAGACTCCTTGCTGCTATAATTTTAATCGCACGAGTGTTAGGTTTACTTTTCGAATATTGAAAAAGAATTGAATATGCATCGATGATTTCGTATAATACGTATACCAAGGAGGGGTGAACGTGTTGAGAAATCTCAAGATCTCAGGCAAAATCTTGGTACTCATCGTAATCAGCTCAGTAGTGCCGCTCGCGGTCTTATCGACACTCTCAGTTCTCGAATCGCGTGACGTGATCGATCAAATGGCCAGGAAAGCTTTGCAAACCACATGTTTGAGCAAAGCGGATGCCGTTGAAGCTTTCTTCAGAGAGTACACGAATCTAACCGGGCTACTCGCCGCTGAGGAAGCGATCTTGCAGTACTACAAAAATCCCACCCAAGAGAACGAGAAAGCGTTGGTGCAGCTGCTAATTGAAATCAAGAAGCACTTCGAAGACGTTGAGTTCGCCCAGGTGGGATTCGAAGATGGCAGGTTCGTCAGAAACGTGGCGATGAGAGATGCAAACTACGATCCACGAACGCGTGATTGGTACAAACTGGCGTTGAGCAATCCAAATCGAGCGCTTTTCACAGAACCCTACAAGCATTCCGACACCGGCTCGGACGTGTTCGCTTTCACCAAAGCAGTGAAGGTAGATGGTAAAGTCGTAGGCGCCGCTGCGCTTGTGGTGAAGACTGACAAGGTGGTTGACCTCACCAAGAAAGGTCTTGAAGAAGGTTACTTCGTCGGGATCTTCACCACTCAGGGAAAAGTCCTTTTTCACACGCTTAAAGAACTGCTCGGAAGAGATGTTTCAGCGGAAAGTTGGTTCAGAGCTGCGAGAGATTCGACCCAGGAAACGATCTTCTTGACGTACGAAGTGGACAAGATCAAGAGGGCAGTGGTGTTCACAAGACTGAGCAACGGTTGGCTGTTGAACGCGGGTGTGTACGAAAAAATCCTGTACGCATCTGCGAACAGATTGGTTCAACTGCTTCTTGTGATAACAGCTGCAGCGATAGTCGGTGCGATAATTTTGGGTTTGCTGATCTCGAGGAATTATCTTTCCAAGCCACTCGTTTCTTTGACGTCCGCCATAGAGAAGTTCGCAGCTGGTGATTTGACCGTGGAATTCGAGTTCGATTCGAAAGACGAGATAGGAAAGATCTCAGAATCTCTCAGGAAGATGAAACAATCTCTGAGGGGTTCGATGTCTCAAATCAAGGAAGACTCTTCGAACGCGTCGAAGATGTCTCAATCTCTTGCTTCCACAGCTCAGGAACTTTCCGCTTCGGTTGAAGAGATCTCGGCAAAACTCGATCAGATGAACAAATCGGCGCAGAACACGTCCGCCTCGATACAAGAAGTCACAAGCGGTGTAGAAGAAGTTGCGGCGAGCGCGCAGAACGTATCAAAATCGGCGCAGGGTTTGTCTGAAAAGGCCGTTTCTGTGAGATCTGCCGCCGACAAGGGTGAACAAGCGGTGAAGCTCATAACAGGTATGATAGCTCAAACGAGAGAGAGTGTTTCGAAAACCCAGCAGACAGTGTCAGAGCTCACCGAGAGGGCGAAAAACATAGCTGAGATAGTGAACACGATCAACTCCATAGCGGAACAGACGAACCTCTTGGCCTTGAACGCCGCCATAGAGGCGGCCAGAGCTGGCGAGGCTGGCAGGGGCTTTGCGGTGGTAGCGGATGAAATAAGAAAACTCGCAGAAGAAAGCAAGAAGGCGACCAGCAAGATAGGACAGATCCTTTCGGGCATTCAGCAGGGCGCACTGAACGCATACGAAGAAGCCAACAAAACGGTCGAAAGAATGGCACAAGTATCCGATCAAGCCGTCGTGGTCGGCAACGAATTGGCGAACATATTGAGAGAAGTTAAAGAGATCAGCCAAATGATAGAAAATCTGGCGGCGAGCGCTCAGCAGATGAGTGCGGCGGCAGAAGAGATGAGCAGCGCGATGGCGACAGCAACGAAGTCCGTCACTGAGATTGCGGCCGGTTTGAGCGAGATCGACACAGCGTCGAAAGACCAAGCCCAGGGAGCATCCCAACTCAGCAGTATGGGTGAACAGATGTCTCAGATCGCCCAGAGACTTACCGAGATAGTCTCCATTTTCAAACTGTGAGCTTCGATTTTCAAAGAAAGGGGCACGAGAGTGCCCCCTTTTCTTGACTCCACATCCACCAATTCGAGAGCGCCTCTTTCTTGTGGGTGCGTGATGAGCGTTTTGACATTCACACCATGTTCTTTGAACGTCTCTGCCATCGCCTGCGCGACTGCTTGGGGAGACTTCGTCAACGCTATTATCGTAGGGCCACTGCCACTCAGAGCCACGCCCAACGCACCGGCTCGCCTCGCACGCTTTAAAACTTCATGGAAACCAGGTATTAGCTTGCTTCGATAGGGTTGATGCAGTCTATCCTGCATTCCGATTTCCAACAAGTCGTATCTCTTCGTGTAGAGTGCTGTGATAAGGAAGGCAACGTTGGTGACGTTCATTTTCGCATCTTCGAAAGGAACCTCTCTCGGCAAAATTTTTCGTGAGTCTGACGTCTTTATCTCGAAATCTGGGACGGCGAGCACCACGTCGAGTTCGAAGATCGGTAACTTCACACACAGAAGCTTTGGAATCTGAGTGCATATCGTCACACCACCGAACAGTGCGGGTGCGACGTTGTCGGGATGACCCTCGATTTCCACCGCCATTCGTAAAAGTTCTTCATCATTCAAAGGAAAACCGAGATAGGCGTTTCCAGCTACTAACCCACCGACTATCGCTGCCGAACTGCTACCAAGGCCTCGCGCGAGAGGGATTGTGTTCTTGAGAGTGAGCTTGATGGGTTCTCGCTCTTTCTTGATTTTGTCGAAAACTCTGCAGATCGCACGATACACCAAGTTGTCTTGAACTTTGGATATATCGTTCGCACCTTCACCAAAAACTTCGATCTTCAATTCTTTCGATGCTTCAACCCACACCTCGTTGAAGATCGAAAGTGCCACGCCGATGACGTCGAAGCCGGGTCCAAGATTCGCTGAGGTCGCCGGCACACGAACCCTTATCATTGAATCACCCTTAAAACTTCTTCGTACACTGGTTCGACCTCGATGGGCTCGTTGAGGGTAAATTTTATCGCGTTGTCAGGATCTTTCAAACCATGACCCGTTAAGACCGCGACGATCACGTCTGTTGGTTTAAGACCCTTCGATCTATGGTACTTCAACAAACCTGCCACACTCGCCGCAGACGCCGGCTCGGCCATGATACCTTCTCTTTGGGCTATCAAGCGGTATGCGTCTATGATCTCATCGTCGCTCACGCAGGAAATTTCACCGTTGGATTCCTCTGCGGCTGCCACCGCTTGTTTCCAACTTGCAGGATTGCCTATCCTTATCGCTGTGGCTATCGTTTCTGGGTTTGGTATCGGCTCACCCTTGACTATGGCCGCCGCACCTTCGGCTTCAAAACCCATCATCTTGGGAAGTTTTTCGATCTTGCCGAGCGCGAAGTACTCTTTGAAGCCCTTCCAATAAGCGGTGATGTTGCCCGCGTTACCGACAGGTATGAACAAATAATCAGGAGCCGTTCCAAGGGCATCACAAACTTCTAAGGCTGCAGTCTTTTGTCCATCTATCCTGTAAGGATTGATCGAGTTCACTATGACTATGGGGAAGTCTTCACTGATCTTTCTGACAAGTTTTAAAGCCTCGTCGAAGTTACCCTTTATGGCCACCACCTTCGCCCCATAGAACAACGCCTGTGCGAGCTTTCCGAGCGCGATCTTACCTTGAGGAATCAGAACGATACATTTTAGACCCGCCCGTGCTGCGTACGCCGCTGCAGAAGCTGACGTGTTGCCGGTCGAAGCGCATATGACAGCCTTCGCCCCTTCTTCCAATGCCTTCGCCACCGCGAGCACCATGCCACGGTCTTTGAAAGATCCTGTGGGATTTGCACCTTCGAACTTCAGATAAACCGTTGCACCGACAAGTTGAGAGATGTAGTTCGCACGTATCAAGGGAGTGTTTCCTTCGTTGAGTGAAAGCATGGGAGTTTTGTCCGTTATCGGTAGGTATTCTTTGTACGCCTTCAAGACGCCTTCCCAACGCATCAGAATTCCCCCTCAACCCGTATCACGTTGCCTATTTGTCTGACCATTGGCGAGGTTGGCCTCACTCCACGCATCACTTCGCGATCTATCTCCACAGCATCCATGCGACTACCCCCACGCAAGGTATATTTTCAAACATTATATCACTGAGACTTTCGACGTGAATCGTTTGCAAACACATCGTTCGAGATCTGTCCCTTTTTGTCGATCTTAGTCGATAAAATCGTACGATTTTATCCAATACGCTCTATGAAATTGAAGGGTCTGTGCCAAAATACACCAACGGATCATGGCACAGATCGATGAAGTGTACTGATCTTCAAAAAATTCGACTATCTGGGTATCAGAAAGGTCTTTGAGAAAGGTTTGCTCATCACGGAGGATACAATCTTGAAAGATGAAAACGCCGTCGCACTTCCAGTCTGGCTATTCTTCAGCATGTTGAGCGAGGAATAGCTCATGTGCGCAGACGTTGGACGGTGAATATGTCAAGTGTTGACAGATCGTACGCTTTTGAATAGAATTTAGCTAAATAACCTTTCATCACGGAGGTGTTGAAATGTCTCTGGTCGTGTACTTGGATGGACAGTTTCTAAAGAAAGAGGAAGCGCGCATTTCGGTCTTCGACAGGGGAGTTCTCTACGGCGATGGCATCTTCGAAGGCATAAGGGCGTACAACAACCGCGTTTTCAAATTGAAGGAGCACATCGACAGACTCTACGAATCTGCGAAGGCGATACTGCTGAACATCCCCATCGACAAACAAGAGATGATGAACGTCGTTCTTGAAACTCTGAGGCGAAACAATTTGAGAGAAGCTTATATCCGCCTGGTCGTGACGAGGGGCGAGGGGACCGATTTGAGTTTGGATCCGAGAAAATGTCCCAAGCCCACGATCTTCTGTATCGCCATGCCATTGGCTTTGTTTCCCCAATCTCTCTACGAAGAAGGCATCGAGGTCGTGACCGCATCCACGAGGCGCAACTTGAACGAGGCAACCAGTCCGAGGATAAAGTCACTGAACTATCTTAACAACGTACTGGCGAAGATAGAGGCAAACCTCTGTAACGTCCCAGAGGCGATCGTACTGAGTCAAGAGGGGTACGTGACGGAGGCAACCGGTGAGAACGTGTTCATAGTCAAGAAAGGAAAGCTCATGACTCCTCCCGTTTACGCAGGCGTCTTGGAGGGCATCACGCGCAACACGGTGATGGAGCTGGCAAAAGAGGAAGGCATCACTGTGCAGGAGAGCTTGTTCACAAGGTTCGATCTCTACAACGCCGACGAATGTTTCTTGACGGGCACGGCGGCGGAGATAATGCCCGTCGTGAAGGTGGATGGGAGGATCATAAGCGATGGCAAACCAGGTCCCATCACAAAGATGTTGATGAGAAAATTCAAACAGTACGTGCTCACAGACGGTCCGTTCATATTCGAATGAAACGTCTTAGGAAAACAAAGTGGGACCGAGGGTCCCACTTTCAAATCTTTATTCCCTCGAAGTTCTCCTTTATGACGTTCAACAGCCTCATGGCCTCGTTCACACTATCGAAAACCACCTTGAGCTGAGCGAAGAAGTTCTGTATCGAAGAACTGATCTCCTCGGCCGTTGCGGAACTTTCTTCAGATATCGCGAGCAAGTTCTGTATGCTGCTCGTGATGTTTTGGAGGTTCGCAGACTGACTGCTGAGAGTTTCTATCAGGCTCGAGAGCTTGTTGGAAATGTTGGATATCACATCGCTGGATTTTTTGTTCCTCTCGGAGCTTTCGAGCAACCTCTTCGACTGCTCCATCATCTCGTTGAACTCGGACTGAACGCTTTTGCTTAGTTGATCTATACCAGAAGTGATAGATTTCAGAAAATCCGATATCTTCGCCGCCGAAGTTCTGCTCTCTTCCGCGAGCTTTCTTATCTCATCTGCGACAACCGCGAATCCACGGCCAGCCTCACCACTTCTGGCGGCCTCGATCGCCGCGTTCAAGGCGAGCAAGTTCGTCTGCTCCGCGATGCTCGAAACGGTCGAGGCTATCTGCATGATCAAACTGGCTTGTTCTTGCAATTTCTTTGCTTCCTCGACAAGTTTTGAAAACCTTTCGCTCATCTTGACGATGCCGTCTGCAGAATTCTCAACGTTTTGAGCGGATTTGACTATCAGAGAGACCGCTTCGTTCAAGGATTTGGTGATCTGCGTTTGCTCGTTGATGATGGCCGTGATCGTGTCGACGTTGGAACTGACAGCGTTCGAAATCCTTTCTGTATCGTTGCTTATCTGTACGGCTGTGGTGGCTATCTCGTTCGAGAGTTCTCCCATCGTGTCGAGTTGTTCCTTTATCGTGTTGACGGCGTCAACAATCTTTTGGGAGTATGAACCTATCTCCTGAACGTCTCCAGAGACACCCATCAAGACTTCCTTTATCTTGTCTATCGAATCTATCAGAGACTGCGAGATCTCAAAGAACTCTTCAGCACCCTTGAGGGTCAACGGACTGTCCAAGTCCAACTCAGAAACACGTTTCAAGCTTGAGTTCAAGGCCTTCTTTCCTTTTCTCATATCCAGCATTCCGAGCATCGAGAGAAGCAATGTCGCTCCCGACACGATGCCGGCTTTGAGAAAAACGTTTCCTGGAATGAAGATGAAGACCAACACGTTCAAGGCGAACACGTAGAGTGGCAAAAGAAAGCTGTAAACTGAAAAGAAGGATCTCAAGAAGCCCAGACCAAGAAAGCTCAACGCGCTGAGTTTTTCGAACACTCCGTAAGGTTTCGATGCCTTCACTTCGACTTCGAGGTAATTTTGGCCGTCGATCGTTCCTTCGGATACCACCTTGTACTGTATCGGATCTTTGAAGAACTCGGAAACGCTCTCCATGAGTCCAAGGAAGTACTTTTTGAAGTTCCTCTTGGACTGATACCTGATGATCGCGCTCCTTTCACCCGTCAGTTTGAAAAACACGTGTGGAGGTCTTGCGCCTTTCATCCTCCTCGTCAACACACGGTGCACCGCGTCCATGGCTGCCATGAACGATAAAAAGCTGGATTTTCGGAAAAATCCAGGATAATGCTCGTGGAAGGTGTACAGATTCTCCCTACCTGTTTTGTACCAGAGCTCGTCTAAACTCAGCCCCTTCGCCTCCGCGATCCGTTTCGACATGTTTATCGGTAGTTCATCGGGAACTTCGTCTAAGGGGCTGTAAACGTGATCTGCCGCCAAACCGTAAGAAGTTTTGATCTTTTCCACGAGTTCTTTTCCGTAAAGCTTAGCCCAAGTTTGCATCCACACGTTCACGACGAAACCTTTCAAAATCCTCCCTCCCTTCGAACTCACTCGTTCGCTGCTGTCAACCCGAGGTCCTTCAAATCTGGCCCGAAGATGTCTTCGAGCACGTTTGAAAAAGTTTCAATCCTATAGTCATTCTTGACCAACTGTTGAAGCTTTCCGAAAACGATTCCATCCAACTTACCCGCATTCACCTGTTCTTCTATAACGCACAGTGCCTCCGACGGTGCTAAAGCTCTTCTGTAAGGTCTTTCCTCTGTGAGCGCCGAAAAAACATCTGCAATCTGCAGAATCCTCACGTACAAGTTGATCTGATCTTTCTTCAATCCGGCTGGATAGCCGCTACCGTCTAACCGTTCATGGTGAGACCCACTCACAAAGCCAAAAATTTCAAGTTTGCACTTCGAAAGTACTTTCTTGGTTGCAACCACATGCGTACGCATGACGATGGTTTCGATCTCGTTCAGAGAACCTTTCTTGTGCAGGATTTCGAGCGGTGTGGTCATCTTGCCGATGTCGTGCAGAAACGCCGCGATGTTCATGAATCTTGCGTCGATTTCGCTCATCAGTTCCGCCGTGAGCTGTCTGGTTATTCTGGCAACGGAAAAGGTGTGGATTCTGGTGTAAGGACTTCTCAGATCCAAAAGAGAAGCGATCAATTTTGCCGCAGATTCGAATTCCACGCACGAGAGGCTAACGTCGCTGTCGAAATGAGTTTCGTTGTCCAACAAATCCACCAAGTTTCTGACGTCCTTGAGTGTACCGATCGCGGCTTTCTTGACCTCATCACTCAAACCTATGTCTTTCTCCACTGATTGGATCATCGTTTTCAGCGTTTCTTCAGAGAAAATCTCCGCATTTCTCATGAAAGCCAAAGAGATCGTGTCTGCCGCTTTGATGCAGTTGGCCAAGAGTGCAACGTTTTCATCGTCGTCTATCTGATGAAAAGGTGTATGATGATAGGTCAAAGCCTTCGCACAATCAGCGTCTATAAAGCCTATGTGTGACGCCAAGAGATGGGATATGAAGGAATGTCTGTCTTCCCTATCGAGCGTCAGAACGATCTTTTCGATGTCCGGTATGTTCCTGAAGGCATCGATGAAGACGTCATAATTTTCGATGGACGCCTTCAGGATCAACCCGGTATCGTGAAGAAGCCCAGCCAAGTAGACCTGCTCAGGATGATGTTTCAGCCCAATCGAGCGGGCAAGATGCCTTGAGAACTTTGCAACCTGTAGAGAATGCATCACTACGTTCTTGTACTCGTTGACAGATAAGCTGGTGAATATCTCCACAAATGCGTTCAACGGGATCAAGTTTGGCCTATCCAACAGATTCCACCTCGAGTTGAGATTATACATCATGGATTTCGAAAAAACGTTCAAACATGAACCAGTTGCGGATTTCAAGAACCAACTCATCGTGAACTACATTGCAGTGAAAAGGAGAGTCTCTCGAAATCTGAGCGTTGCTTTTCCGTGAATGATGTTTTTCCTCGATGGTTTACAATATTCCTCGACAGAGGTGATCGTTCTGCAGAAGGAAGATTTCGTCGATAGAGTTTTGATCCACGTCAAGGCTGGAGACGGTGGAGACGGTGCGGTGAGCTTCAGAAGGGAAAAGTACGTGCCCAAGGGTGGACCAGACGGCGGCGATGGTGGCGACGGTGGCTTTGTGATCCTGCGCGCCGACGCCAGCCTCTCCACACTGCTCAAGTTCAAGTACCAGAAGAAGTTCGTCGCACAGGACGGACAGCACGGTCGTGGCAAGAAGCAAGCTGGAAAAAGTGGTGAAGATCTCATCATAGACGTTCCGGTCGGGACGGTCGTGAAGGATGCCAAAAGTGGTGAAATCATCGCTGATCTCGACAGACACAATATGATGGTCTGTGTTGCGCGAGGCGGTAAGGGTGGCAGGGGAAACGTGCACTTCGCCACGAGCACGCTCAGAGCTCCAAGGATCGCCGAATCTGGTGAGAGAGGCGAAGAGAGATTGCTGGAGCTCGAGTTGAAGTTGCTCGCAGACGCTGGATTGATTGGTTTTCCGAACGTTGGAAAGTCCTCTCTGATCGCCGCAATGAGCAACGCCAGACCCAAGATCGCTGACTATCCCTTCACCACATTGATCCCTAACCTCGGTGTAGTGAGGTTGAACAGTGGTATGGAGTACGTTCTTGCAGACATTCCCGGATTGATCGAAGGCGCGCACAGAGGCAGTGGACTTGGAAATCTGTTCTTGAGGCACATAGAAAGGTGTAGCGTGCTGGTGCACGTGATCGACATAGCCAGCGTCGAAGGCAGAGACTTTCTGAAAGATTACGACACGATAATGGAAGAGCTTTCGAAGTACAGCGCAGAACTTTTGAAAAAGCCACAGATTGTCGTTGCGAACAAGATCGATCTGCTCGAGGAGGATGAATTGAACAAGAGGATTGAAAAGTTAAAACAACACACCAACAAAGAGATCATCCCCGTGTCTGCCCTGACACGGCAGAACATCGACATCTTGAAGGAAAAGATCGCGCAGTTCGTTGGAGAGAGCAAGCTGAAGTTGAAGATACTCCCCGCCCCACCTTTTGAAAAACCAAAACCATTCAAGACCAAGCTGGAACTCAAGTTCAACTTTGAGATCGTCAAAACCAAGGAAGGGTTCGTCGTGAAGGGTGAACAGGTGGAAGCGTGGTTGAATCGTTACTCGCTCGAGCACAAGGACGCCTTGGTTCGTTTTCTGGAACTGCTCGAGAAGAACGGTTTGAGCGAGAAACTGAAGCAGGCGGGTGCGAAGGATGGAGATACGGTCTGGATCGGAGATTACGATTTCGAATACCATGAATAGAATCGGCATCCTCGGTGGAACGTTCAACCCACCACACGTGGGACATCTGATCGTTGCACAGTACGCGCTGGAACTTTTACGGCTCGAACGACTCTACATCGTTCCTGTTTACAAACCTCCGCACAGATCTAACGACATAGCACCGTTCGAGTTGCGATTCGACTGGTGCGTCAAGACCTTCGAATTGAAAAACGTTATCGTGAGCGATTATGAGAAAATTCGTGGGGACATCTCGTATTCTCTCTACACCGTGCGTTACTTCGCAGAACAACACAATTGCACACCGTACTTCGTAGTTGGGGAAGACGCCTTGAGATACGTTGAAACTTGGCACAGATACAGAGATCTGCTCAGCTCTTGTCATTTCGTCGTTTATCCGCGCTATTGTGGCAAACCTTACCACGAGAGAGCGAAAGAAAAGCTCGGAGAGCTCTTCGAAAAGATCGTTTTCCTCCAAGCTCCCCTGATCGAGATCTCAGCCAGCGAGATAAGAGAACGTGTGAAACAGGGTAAGAGCATCAAAGGCATGGTCGTTTCTCAGATCGAAGATTCGGTTGTGAACCACTATGGAAAGGTTTAGCTATCCTGGTATCGTGGCTCTCGCACCCATGGCGGGTGTCAGCGACAGATCCTTCAGAACCGTCTGCCGAATGTGGGGAGCTCAATTCAGCTTCAGCGAGATGATCAGCGCAGAGAGCGTCTTGCTCGATGTTGACGTCGTCGATAAGATGCTTCCCTTCGAAGAAGAGAACACCGCAGTTCAACTCTACGGGTCTGAGCCGAAGAAGCTCGCCCTCGCCGCCAGGAAAGTTCAGCACAGAGCCAGCTGGATCGATCTGAACGCGGCTTGCCCTGTGAAGAAAGTGATCAAGAAGAACGCTGGAGCTGCACTGTTGAAAGACCTCGAAAGACTTAAAGACATCGTCTTGGCCATGAAGGACGAGTGCGAAAAACCCATCACTGTGAAAATAAGGATCGGTTTTGAAAAGAACGAGCTTGAAAAGATCATGGATGTACTCGCCTCGGCTGGGGCGGACGGTGTCGAGGTGCATGGAAGAACCGCAGTTCAAATGTACTCTGGTAGGGCACAGTGGGATCTGAATCTGGAAAAGTGGAACGTTCCAACGGCCATTTCTGGAGATCTCTACTCGGTCGAAGATATTCGAAGAGCACTCGAGGTCTCCAAAGCGAACGCCGCATTGGTGGCGAGGGGTGCGCTCAGAAAGCCTTGGATCTTTTATGAATTTTTCCACGCCAAAGCACCGAGTATAGAACAGATCAGGGATATGTTCTTATTTCACGCGAGACTTTTGAAAGAAGACGAAGGAGAAAAATCCTTCTACAAATTGAGACAGTTCGTGGCAGGTTACACACATGGTTTTTCTGGTGCTCGTGAATTTCGGGAGAGGTTCATGAAACTCGAAGGTTTCGATGCGATAGAATCTGCGATTTTAGAGTTTTTTAATCGATTTTTAACCAGCGTGGGTGAAAATGCCGTTCGGGACACAACCAACGTGTGATCCCATTCGTTATCTCCACGATCATAACCTTTGCGACATGGAACAACGCTCTGAAGGATTCTTCGGCCATCTCGTCGAGACCGGCAAGGCTCGAAAAGTTCACTTTGAGTGAGTTCACAATGGCACGAACTCGCCAACGATACTTCTTATCGACAATTCCTGCCGTCAGAGTGCACCCTGACACTGATCAACGCGAACAGCGTGATCGCGAAACAGATTCATAGGAATCAAGTTCATCTCATGATACGTACGCGGCAAGAACGTGGCGTTGGGCTACAGTAGTTTCGTTTGCCGACGGTCGAAAGGTTAAGGAGGTGATTTTTGTGAGAAGCACGGCTGTAAGGACCCCACGAAGCAAGATTTCATGCAACTCGCGAATTGGTCGCGCAGCAGGATGTCGTTATGTTTTGGTACGATTTGGTTGATCCACCAGTTGAATTCTATGACAGAACGACGCTCTTTGCGGGTACGACCGACGTAATCGACAAGAACGTGTATCTGAACAACGTTTTCATCGCTAATTACGAGGACACAGCGATCGATGAAATCATATCCTCTATTCGTGACCATCCGAGAGAAGACTTTCCTGGCGAACTGAAACTTCGTCTCGTCGCGACGGACCTTTCTGCCACGGCGTACGATCTCTTCGTAGACGAAGTGAAAGCGAAAGATGCAACAACCAAATGCGTACTCGTCAATTCGAGTAGGTTCAGGGCAACGCTTACAAGGTCACGAAGGTTCAAGTGGCAGAACATTTTGCGAACATGGATCTATTGAAGAACATCCCTGCCAGTGAATTGATCTATAGGAGCTTCGCGTTCTTCAAGGTGCGAGATGGGGAAATCTGAATAACCGAGTGATCGAACCTTTGAAAAAAGTACAAAGGTGAGAAACAACCTCTCCGCGTATGAATTCAGAAGAAATTCATGAAACTTGAAAGCCTTGATGCCGTGGGATCTACCGTTCGCCAGTTTTTTAATCGATTTCTAATGAACGTGGAGGAGAATATGATCGTCAAAGAAGATGGAGCCAAAGTTTGAGTCGAGGAGGTGTCGTACATGAGGAAAGTTTTTGTGATGCTGAGCGTGCTCGTGGCGTTGGTTTCGACCTTTGCGTTGGTTAATCCGGACTATCAAAGTCCCATCGTCGCGGTGGTGGAAGCCTGCGCACCGGCCGTCGTGAAGGTGGAGGCCGTCAAGACCATCACTTCTCCATATTTCGATCCGTTCATCGAAGAGTTCTTCAGACGCTGGTTCGGTTATTCTCCGTTCGGTGGGACGCAAAGGGCGACGAGCATAGGCTCTGGCTTCATCTTCGACAAGGAAGGCTACATAATGACCAACGAACACGTTGTGAGTAGAGCCTCCGAGATAACGGTGACGCTCTTGGATGGTTCTTCCTACAAAGCCGAGTACATCGGTGGAGATTCGGAACTGGATATAGCCGTGCTGAAGATCAACGCTCAAAGAGAGTTCCCAACCTTGGTGCTCGGAGACTCCGACAGGGTGAAGATAGGCGAATGGGCCATTGCGATCGGAAATCCACTGGGATTTCAACACACCGTGACCATAGGTGTTGTGAGCGCAACGGGTAGAAGGATCCCAAAACCGGACAGATCTGGCTACTACACCAACTTGATCCAAACCGACGCGGCGATCAACCCGGGCAACAGCGGTGGACCACTTCTGAACATACACGGTCAAGTGATAGGCATCAACACGGCGATCATCAATCCGCAACAAGCGGTGAACCTCGGCTTCGCTATACCGATCAACACCGTGAAGAGGTTCATCGACCAGCTCGTCAGGACTGGCAAGGCTCAAAAGGCTTATCTCGGTGTCAGACTCACCACCGTGACGAACGAACTTGCAAAGGCACTCGGGTTGAAAGTCAGCAAAGGCGCTCTCATCGTACAAGTGCTCGAAGGCTCTCCCGCCGACAAAGCTGGTCTGAAAGACAACGACGTGGTCGTCAAGTTCAACGGTGTTGACGTCAGTTCCGACGCAGAATTGGTCTCGCTCATACACAGCCACGTGCCGGGTGACATCGTCGAGATCGTCGTGAACAGGAATGGGAAAGAGATCAAGTTCGTCGTGACACTGGGCGCCGCTTCGGACGAACAGGCTCAAACAACCGTGACAGCAAAAGAGTTTGCGGGCTTGATCGTGGATGAAATAACTTTTGCCGACAGAGAAACTTACTCGATACCCGCCAATGTGAGTGGTTTGATCGTGAGACAGAACAAAGGTTCGCTCGGTCTACAGGTCGGCGATGTTATCGACCAAGTCGCGGTTAGTGGGCAACGCTACACGATCAGATCGGTGAATGACTGGAACCAAGTTGTGGGAAGAATCAAGAAGGGAGACTTCGTAGCGATCTTCGCCGTCAGAAAGAACGCAAGGCTGGTTTTCAGTTTCACGTACTGAAGAGGGGCACCACACCCCTCTTCATCCTCAAAAACTTGGGGGTGGTGTGATGAAGTGGAAGATTCTCCTGTTACTGAGTGGAGTCATAGTAGCTTTGACCGTTGTTTCTTGTGCTCCCGGAATAGCTCTGCCAAAGTACGGTGTACCGATGAACATAGTTGAGGCAGGCACTGTTAGAGATGGTCTCTTGGAAAACCTTGCAGATTGGGTGAGTCGATCGTCCACGCCCACTGTCATGCTCTGGTATCCAAGTCAAGATTTGTTCTCAGATCGAGGTATCACGCGTATTACGGCAACCGATAAGTACATATTCCTGAACAACGAAATTGTCGGTAGCTATATAAGTTCAAACTCCCTCGAAGATGCGAAACGCCAGATCAGTCATCGGGCCAAACCAACCAACAACCTTTCAGGAAATTTGAGACTGAGGTTGGTACCTAAAGATCTGTTCGGTTCAGAGTGGGACCTCGTGATCGGTGAAGGCAATGAAGAAAGGGTGATAACAACACCCAATAAAGGTTATGTGTTGGTTCAGTTCATCAAGGAGAACAAAGTCTACAGAGTTACGAACGCAGAATTGGAGGTGGATTGGAACGATCTTTCGGTACCCAAGAATATCCGTGCGAATCAGCTCAAAGGATATGCCTTTTTCAAGATTATTAATGGTGAAACTGTAGCCGCGCTCGTCATCGAGCCGTAAGGAGGGATACGGATGAAGAGATCTTTGATCATCGTACTTGCACTGTTGGTCGCAGTCATGACTTTTGCAGACATGCAACTCAAGAACATAATAATCGTTCCACAACCCAGTGAGCTTGAGATCAAAGTGTGGTTGAACAAGCCGGAGGGTGCAGTGTATCAAGTCGGTGAATCGCTGAACATCTACTTCAAAGCCAACAAGAGTTGCTACGTCTTGATCTACGACATTCGCACCGACGGCAAGATCACACTCTTGTTCCCCAACAAATACGATTCGAACAACTACATCGCACCGAACGTGACTTACAAACTGCCCATATCCAACCTGTATTCGTTCAAGGTCAGTCCGCCTGCAGGAAAAGAATTCATCCAGATCATAGCCAGTACGAGCTTTATTCCCATCATTCAGCAACTCAAAGATCTCGGTACAAGGCAAACGTTCCCGCTCCTCAGCGAAGATGCGGAAAATTACGTGCAGAAACAAGTTCTTCCGTACTTAACCGGTGAATGGGCCAGTGACATAACCTACTTCTACGTTGGAAGCGCTCCAAGAACTGGCATCGCACAACTTGAATCGAACCCAACGGGTGCACACGTCTATGTGGATGGGAAGTACGTAGGTAGAACTCCCGCGAGGGTCGAACTCGACGAAGGTCAGCACTTCGCAACTTTCTACTGGCAGAACCAAGTACGAACGGAGACCTTCTTTGTCACAGCAGGAAGAACCGTGGTTGTGACCGCCAACTTCATCCGAAAGACGATGCTGAACATAACCACGACTCCACCCGGAGCTCAGATATTCCTCGATGGCTCTTTCATCGGCGTGAGCCCAATCCAAGTCGAGGTTCAACCGGGTCAGCACACCGTTTTGGCAACGATGCCAGGTTATTCCGCTGCACAGCAGAGTTTCACCGTTGCACCTGGTGAGACGAAGACGATCAATCTCGTGTTGAATCCAGAACAAGCAACTTTGAAGGTCTATTCGAGCCCAGCGGGTGCCTCGATCTATGTGAACGGACAGTACCGAGGCGTTGCGCCTTCGGCTGGTCTGACTCTGACACTGACGCCGGGCACTTACACCGTTGAAGCGAGGTTGTCGGGCTATCAAGATGCTTCCACGACGGTAACACTCAATCCAGGCGAGTCGAGAAGCATAACGCTCACACTCTTACCGCGAAAAGCAACGCTCAACATATTCACCAACCCGGTTGGTGCATCGATCTACGTGAATGGAAACTACGTAGGAACCACGAGGAGCACGGGCCTCTCTGTTCAGGTCGATCCAGGCACACACACGATCATGGCTAGGATGAGCGGCTATCAAGATACGACTGTGCTTGTGAACGTTGGATCTGGTGAGACTAAACGTGTAGACATAACCTTGCCACCTATCATCAGAACGGGCTTCTTACTCATCTACACGAACCCCACGAACGCTTCAATATACGTCGATGGCAGATACGTCGGTGTGGCCGGTCCTACAGGATTGAGAGTGGAAGTGGATGCGAACGTTGTGCACAGAGTCGTTGCGAGTTTGCCAGGTTATGAGGACGCCTCCGTGGAAGTCCAAGTGGCGCCGAACGAGACAAGAACTGTTAATCTCACGCTCCAGCCGATCGTGAAGGTCGGCACGGTGAGCATCAACAGTTCGCCTTCCAACGCGCTCGTGTACATAAACGGATATCTCAAAGGCATCACACCGCTGAGGTTGGATCTGGAGTACGGCACGTATCAGCTCGTCGTGCTCAAGGGTGGTTACTACGCGGAAGTGTTGACTCTCAACGTGGACAGAAAATCTGTGAGCGTGAACGTAACACTCAGGCCGATACAGTGATCGATCCTACCAACGAGATTGAAGGGGGCGAAAGCCCCCTTCAATCTTGTCTCACGTCGATGATGGAAACGTTTGGGACACCTTCCAAGAGTTTCTTTTCGAAGTTTTCTCTGTCTAAAGATGGCTTGACTTTGATCACGACGTTGTACTCTTCTTCAGACTTTTCGTACGTACTCACCGCTATGACGTCTCCGCCACATTGATTCATCAAGTTCAGAATCCTTGCCAGGATGCCCGGAACATTTCGAACCTTGAAGACGTACCTGAAACCTTTCTCCCGCGCACCCAACATGTTGATGAACACTTTGAATATGTCGGTTTCGGTGACGATACCAACGAGTCTTTCTTCCTCCATCACCAAGAGTGAGCCGATCTTTTTGTCCGACATGATCTTCGCTGCCTCTTCTATAGGTGTGTTGGGATGCACATGGACCACGTCCTTCTTCATTATCTGTTTGACTGTGAGTTTACCGAGCAGAGTTGTGAGTTCCCACACATCCAACGTGGTCGCCTGTGAAGGAGAAGCTTTCAAAAGGTCTTTTTCAGCAACTATACCGACGACTCTATCGTTCTTCACCACAGGCAGTCTTCTGATACCCTTCGTCCTGATGATCTCCATAGCTTCTTGAAAGGTTGTCTCCGGTGAAACGGTGACAACGTTCGTGACCATGATGTCCTTCACGAACATGCTAAAACCTCCTTCCGAAAGACCGTCTAAAAAACCAGCGTTGAAGATCCATCTTTTCATTAATGATACACCACATCTCAAAGTTCTGTGGCAACAAAAAGGACCCCGAGAGGGGTCCTTCAAGTTCTTTTCAAAAACACATTAGGGGTTTGCGCCACCCATAAGCATGCCGAGCAATCCTATGACCGCACCGGCCGCACCAACGATGATGCCTATCAAGCCAATGTTGTAAGCTTCGTTGATCTTCTTCGCCTGCTCAACCGTCGCCGCTTCTATGTCGCTCATCCACGGTTTGGCATCGATCTTCTTGGACAGGTTGGCAACGTTCTGCTCGGTTTGAGAAACTCTCTGGCTCAGAGAGGTCAACTGACCTGCCAGCGCTCCAACGTTGCCTTCGAGCACGCCCACCTTCTTCGCCGCACTGGCAGCGTCCGCAACATCTTTCTTGAGTCTTTCAACGTCGGTCACGAGCGAAGCGACTTGACCTTCGAGCAACGACAGCCTCGCATCGAACTGGCGGGACGTTGTCTCGAGCGCCCTCCTCAAGCTGTCGACGTCCGAAGCAACCTTTGTTTCAAGCATGGCAACCCGACCCTCGAGATCGCTGAAGCTCTTTCTCAGCGTCGCGAGCGCCTGTAAGTTGGACTCCAAGCCGTCCACTCTCTTGGACAGAGCTGTCAGATCGGACTTCGTAGCGTCGATGGATTTGGATAAGGTGTCGAGCCTCGAAGAGAGGTTGTTGAATTTCGTATCAAGATCGCTCACTCTCGCATTGACCGCATCAACGGAAGCCCTCAACTGGGACATGATCTGCGCGGAGATCTGCGCCTGCAGATCGGAAACGTTCTTCTCAATTGCGGACACTTTGGCAGAAAGTTGGTTGTACATCGTCATCATCTTGTTTTCGGAAGCGGCGATCATGGTGGGCAGATCTCTTCTCACTTGAGAGATCTCAACGATGGTAGATTTCAAAGTGGAAATTTCGGCCAGAACGGTCTGAAGTGTTTGATCCGTCGCGGCCAGTTGTTCCCCTTGTCTCTGCGTTCTGTTGATCGCCGTGCTCACCAGATCTTCGAGTGCAGATATTCTCCTCAACGCGGTTTGCATGTCAGCTGGGCCTGCGGCAAGTTGCTTGGTGAGATAGTCCAGCATCTTCTTCAGCGCCACCGCGACTTGGTAGCGGGTCATAGGGTTGTTACCTTGGAACGTTCCATCCGGCATGCCGGAGATGATACCGAGTTTCGCCAGCTGAGTCACAGCCTCGTATGCCCAGTGGTTCACAGGCACGTCGGAGAAAGCCTGTGCCAAGATCAAACTTGCGACCAATGCCAGGACCAAAACGAGCGCCTTCTTCATCCACCTCACCTCCAGAACAGTCCTTTCTTGAACTATATTACCACAGCCATCCTCACTTTTTAGACTACGATTCTGGGCTCGCCTGTTCCTACGGCTCAAGTGCGAAACTCAGTGTAAAATCATTTGTGAAAGAATACTTGGGAGGTGCTTTGATGAGAAGGTATTTCAGAATCTATCTGATCTGCTGTGTGCTCGTGCTGCTACTCTTCGGCTGTGGTGCTCCGCAAGAGCAAAAGCCAACGATGCAGAAGCTTGTGGAGAAACTGGTCGAGGACATCAAGAAATTTCTCAGATCCCCCACCTCCACCGCGTTCGATACTTACGTGGAGACCCTTACTTCCCAAACAAATGTTCAGATTGTTCAGATGGAGAAGATCAATTTCATCAACAATCTCTGGAGCACTTTCTCTTCCCTCGGAAACGACGTTGAACTGTTGAACTTCTACGAATACTCCACCAAGTCGGCCACACCGATCTATTCCTTCGACCTCGGTATGAAACCTGAAGTTGTCGACAAGGTGTACGTGATGAATTTGCTGTTCATCCACCAAGCTCGACAGCGAAAAACTTTGTACGTTCTGCCGTTCATAACCTTGAAGAACGAGCCGAACAAGATCTATCTTGCCGTGATATACGTGCGCGGTGGCGTGGTGGTCTATCCAGAACCCATCGTGCCGTGATGGTTCGATTTCTCATCGATTTCTAATCATCTGTGTGTAGAATGCTCACTGAGGGGGCGAAGGCTGTGAAGAACTCACTCTCGATGGTGATCGTGTTCTTGTCCATCGGCGTGTGCCTCGCGATGAACGCGGCAAATTCTGTGAACTCGTTCGGTCTGGATCTCTACAGAGTGCTCTCAGGCAAGGAAGGAAACATCTTTTTTTCACCGTTCAGTATAAGTACCGCTCTGGCGATGACGTACCTCGGTGCGGACGGAAACACGGCTTTGCAGATGAAGCAAGTGTTGCACTTCGAAGACGAAGGGCTCCACGAAAGCTTTTCAGAATTGATCGCTTCACTCGACAAACCAGCAGAAGCTTACAGGTTGATCACGGCCAACGCGCTGTGGGTGCAGAAGAACTATCCACTGCTGGAATCTTTCCTCAAAGACATCGACAGGTATTACAGAGCGCCTGTGAACATCGTCGATTTCGTAACCGATCTGGACAACTCAATTCGAAAGGTCAACGATTGGATCGAAGAAAAGACCGCAGGGAAGATCAAAAACATGCTCACGAGAGACGACGTCGATAGTCTCACCAGACTGATCCTGACCAACGCGATCTATTTCAAAGGCAAATGGAAAACACCGTTCAACGAGAAGTTGACGAAGAAGGACTTCTTTTACGTGAACGAAAATACAAAGGTCGAAGTGGACATGATGGAACTAACAGAGAAATTCGAATACTACGAGGATGATCGAGTCCAAGTTCTGAAACTTCCTTACGCGGGAAGTAGTCTTTCCATGGTCATCGTGCTGCCGAGAGTGAATGTCAAGTTGATCGAGCTGGAAAAGGATCTAACCAAAGAAAAGATCGAACAATGGCTGAAGAATCTCAGTGAAACAAGGGTCCAGCTGTTCTTACCGAGGTTCAAGATCTTGGAACGTCTGTCGATGAAGGAGACTCTCGTGAAGATGGGCATGACTGACGCGTTCAGTGACAAAGCCAACTTTTCAAAGATCGATGGCACTCTCAAGTTGAAGATCCAAAATGTCATACACCAAGCCTTCGTGGAAGTCAACGAAGAGGGTACCGAAGCGGCAGCGGCAACGGCGGTGATCATGGGTATCAAGATGGCGATGCCAGTCATGCCGGTGATCTTCAGGGCAGATAGACCATTCATGTTCTTCATTCAGGAAGAAACCAGCAACACCATCCTCTTCATGGGCCGATTGCAAAAACCGTGACCAGGTTGAAAAATCTGTGTCGATTTGATTGACAAAGAAAGACAGAGCAATCGAATGAAAAAATGAGTTTTGAGCAATTATCCAGGAGAACCTTCCCAATCTTTCGGCTTTCCGTGCCGTATTGGATTTGGCAGACGGCTTGACCTGTGGTATTTTTGAAGTAAAAGCTTCCATTTGGTTTTCGGATGGAAGCATTCACTTCAAAGGAGGTATTCTTATGAGAAGGTTGCTCGTGGTTCTCTCGTTGGTTCTTGCGACTCTACTTCTCGCGGCCTACCCAGACAAGCCCATCACCTTCATCATTCAGGCGGCACCCGGTGGAGCGTCGGACATGGTTTCAAGAACTATCACAGCCATCGCACAAGAGATCCTCAAAGTTCCTATCAACTGCACCAACATCACAGGTGCTGCTGGTGCCATCGCGATGAAGAGGCTTCAAACCAGCAAACCCGACGGCTACACGATGGGCTATGTACCCGTGGAACTTTCGATGGTTAAAGCCTTAGGTTACGCAGACTTTGGTCCGGAAGATTTCGATCTGCTCATGAGAATAATGGTTATACCAGCCGCCCTCACAGTGAGGGCCGACTCACCATGGAAAACTGCTCAACAATTCATCGAGTATGTGAAAACTCGACCTGGCACGGTGACAGTGGGTAACTCGGGACCAGGTTCCATCTGGCATATCGCCGCCCTCAGTCTCGAGAAGGCTGCGGGTATAAAACTCGTCCATGTCCCGTTCGACGGTGCTGCACCCGCGGTCGCCGCCCTTTTGGGAGGACACATCACAGCTGTGACGGTCAGCCCGACGGAGGTCAAAGCGGGTGTAGAATCAGGTCGACTCAGAATCTTGGCCGTGATGAGTGATGAGAGAACTCCTCTGTTCCCCGACGTACCAACAATGAAGGAACTCGGCTACGACGTTTCGATCGCGGCGTGGGGAGGTTTGGCACTGCCAAAAGGTGTTGATCCAGAAGTTTACAAGACACTCGCAGACGCGTTCAAAAAAGCTTACGACAGTGAAACCTTCCAGAAGTTCCTGCTCGACAGGGGTATGACACCAGCCTACCTCGATGGACAGAAGTTCAAAGAATTCGCTATAGCTCAGTACAACATGTTCATGGAGTTCATACCGAAGGCGCTTGGAAAATGATGTGAAGGCTGCCCCCAGGGGCAGCCTTCAACTTCGAGGTGAGAGGATGGGTGATCTGGTTTTCTCGTTTGTATCAATAGCGTATTCCATATATCTATTCGTTGCGTCTTCCAAATTACCAGAGGGTATAGCAACGATTCCAGGTCCTGGGTTCTTCCCAAGGTTGGTAGCTTCCACAATCCTCGCTCTGTCTTGTTTGCTCTTGATCTTCTCTCTTTGGAAGTTTTTCAAGAAAACCACAACTCCCTTTCCCAAGGGAAGATGGACCCAAGTTTCTCTGGTTCTGATCACGATCCTTTTGTACGTTCTGCTCTGGGGCAGAGGTAATTTTTTGCTCAACACGTTCTTGATGTTGTTCTCGATCCACATCGTCACGGGATCGAAATGGTACATGGGTTTGATTGGATCAGCGATCTTGAGCATCAGTGTTTTTCTTCTGTTCGGCAACGTTTTTCACGTGCTGTTCTTCTGAAGGGGTGATCGTGTGCAACAGTTCATGCAAGGATTTTTACAGGCTATCGACCCACGGGCGATACTCTATCTGCTCGTGGGAACGTTCTCTGGCCTCATCATCGGAACCCTTCCGGGTTTGACAGCAACGATGGCGGTTGCCATACTCACCCCTCTGACTTTTTGGTTGTCACCCAACGAAGGACTGGCGATGCTCATAGGGGTGTGGAATTCCGCGATTTTCTCCGGTGGCATATCGGCCATCCTCATAAACACCCCAGGTACTCCCGCATCGATCGCGTCCACCTTCGATGGGTTCGCCTTGACGAAGAAGGGTATGGCTGGTCTTGCGCTCGGAATAAACGTCGTTTTCTCGTTCATCGGTGGAATATTGGGTGTCGTTGCACTGATCCTTGTTGGCTTCCCGCTCGCGAGGTTCGCGCTGTCCTTCGGACCCGCCGAGTACTTCACCCTCGCGATCTTTGGACTCTCAACGATGGTCGCCGTCTCGGGTAAGTCCATCTTGAAGGGAATGATATCCGGATTCATTGGATTCTCGATCGCTCTGGTCGGGCTCGATCCCATCTTCGGTTCGGAGAGGTTCACCTTCGGTAGGATGGAACTTCTAAGCGGGATTTCCTTCGTGCCAGTGATGATAGGTCTGTTTGGAATCGGAGAAGTCCTGTCGCAAATTTTCACCAAGAGTCGGACCACTTCAGCAGACACGCAAACCGTCACACAAATCAAAAGGGTGATTCCGACCTTCAAAGAGGTGAAGGATCTGACGCCGGTGGCGTTGCTGTCGTCTCTCATAGGTGTAGTCATAGGTGTCATACCGGGTGCGGGAGCAGACATCGCCGGCTTGGTGGCGTGGGATCAGAGCAGGAGGATAGCAAAGAGACCCGAGGAGTACGGAAAGGGTTCGTTAGAAGGCTTGGCTGCGTCGACGACGGCGAACAACGCTTGTCTTGGTGGAGCCTTGACGACGATGATGGCACTCGGTCTACCTGGAGATGCGGTGACCGCGATCCTGATAGGAGCCTTCATAATCTACGGCGTACAACCCGGACCGATCATGTTCCGAGACCACGCCAGTTTCGTCTACATGGTCATAACGCTCATGATACTTGCCAACGTTGCCTTCTTGGCTGTTGGGTTCTTCTTTTCGAAGGTTCTCACGAAGTTTCTCTCTTTACCTCAAAGTTTCATATGGTCAACGATAATCATCCTGTCGCTCGTTGGGAGTTACGCCATAAACAACAGCGCATTTGACCTCATGATCGTGTTCCTGTCAGGTGTGTTGGGTTTCATTTTCAGACTCCTCGATGTGCCACTGGGTCCGATCGTACTTGCCCTGATACTCGGTCCGATGGCAGAAGCCAACATGAGAAGAGCACTGATACTGAGTGGGGGCAGCTTCACCACTTTCTTCACCAGGCCGATCTCCTTGATCTTGTTGATCCTCTCTGCGGCATCGTTGCTCACATCTGTTATCAGGAAACGAAAATCGTGAATGGAGGAGATAACTTGTTGGAGAGATTGCTCGATAGTAAAATCTTGATAGTCATTCGCGGCTTGAACTTGAGAGAAGCAATGGATCTGTGTGAGATACTCTTGGAAAACGACCTGAGGTTCGTGGAGGTGAGCTTCTCTGAAGAAGACGCAGACGAGGTGCTGAAGACGTTGAAAGCACACTTTGACGGGGAGCTCTTCCTCGGCGCAGGAACCATATTCGATGAAAAGAACTACCGAAAAGCTCTCGCAGCGGGCGCCGACTATGTCTTAAGTCCGGGTTTGAGCCCCAAGGTGGCGGAACTTGCAAAAAAGGACTGCATAGCGTACATTCCAGGTGTGTTCACATCCACCGACATTCAAAACGCGTTGGAAATGGGGTTTGACGTTCTCAAGTTGTACCCTGCGGATTTGAATTTGTTGCGATCTTATCGAGGACCTTTTCCGAGGGTGAAGTTCATCCCGTTCGGTGGCGTGACGGATGAAAATATAGCTCAATATCTTTCCTGCGGTGCTTCAGCTGTAGGTATAGGCTCTTACATAGCGAACAAGAAGCTCTTACAGGAAAGAAAACTCGCGGAGCTGGACGATCGGATAAAAAAGGTAAAACATCTGATTGGTGATTCGAATGGATCTTGCCATTGACATAGGTGGTACGAAGACCTTCGTTGCCACTTTCGATGAAGAAAGTCTTGTCCCACACGAAATATTTCAGTTCCTCACAGAATCTCACAGAGGTTTTGAAGACTTTCTGCGCAGACTCACTGAAACGGGCAAGAAACTCTTGGTCGGTGATCAACCCAACCGGTGGTGCATTTCCACGGCGGGAGTCGTCGACGATGATGGCAACGTTCTATGGTCACCGAATTTGGGCTGGAAAAACTTGCCGTTGAAGCAAGCCGTTAGCAGGTTCTTTGGTGATAAAGGCTTTGTGGAGAACGATTGTAATGCTGCTGCGTACGCTGAAGCTTGGGTGCGCGGATCTAAGAACTTGGCTTACGTGACGGTGAGCACGGGCATAGGCATGGGTTTGGTCTTGGAAGGGAAGGTCTATCGTGGTTCACACTACGCAGCGGGCGAGATAGGTCACACGATCGTGGACGAAGAAGGACCCGTCTGTAGTTGTGGTAGGAAGGGATGTCTTCAGGCTATTTCTTCTGGGAGAGGCCTGGAAAATTTGATTCAGTCGATCACTGGAGAAAGACTCAGGTGTGAGGACATCTTCGAAAAGGCAAGAACAGGGCTCGAACCGTACTTCCAAGTGGTTTTTCGCGGTGCGAAGGTCTTGGCAAGGTTCTTGACGAACATCGTGGATGCTTTGGACATAGAAGTTCTCGTGCTCGGTGGGGGACTCACAAGAAATGAATTTTACAGGAACGTATTGGTAGAATACGTACAGAGAAACTACTACGCGACCCCGAGTAAAAAGATTTCGGTGGAGTTGCCTCAGGTTCAGCCGAATCCAGGAGCTGTCGGAGTGCTTTTGCTCTCTCGTCAACGCTTCGGAGGGACCGTATGAACAGCGAGTACAGAAAGAAGATTCAGAGAGTTTACTCAAGACTCACGCGGAGTCAAAGAAAAGTGGCGGAGTTCATTATCGATAATCCATCCAAAATCACATTGATGAGCGCAGATCAATTGGCCAAGGCTTCCGGTGTTGGTGAGGCAACGGTCATAAGGTTCGCCCGCATTCTGGGCTACAAAGGATACTCCGATATGAAAGCAGAGTTCCAGCGTGCGTTGATCGACAACTTCACCTCTTCGAAGAAGGTCGAGGAGGGTTTGAAGAGTGTTTCTTCTGAAACTGTACTCGATGAACTTTTGAAAACTCACATAGCCGTTTTTCAGAACATGAACGTCGCGGAACTGACAAGAAGTTTGAAGAACGCAGCCAAGATCATCTTTGAAGCGAACGACGTTTATGTTTTCGGTGAAGGAGCGGCACTGGTGCCAGCCATGGAACTTTCATTTTGGCTGAACAGGTTCGGCAAAAAGACCTGGCTTTTCGGTACGACTGGTCGTTCGTTTTTCGAACACGTGGTGAACATAAGGAAAAACGACGTTTCGATTGGGTTCGCTTACCGAAAGATCAACTTCGAACTGAGGATACTGTTCTCTGAAACACGAAAAAGGGGCGGAAAGAATATATTGTTCACCGATCGGGCACTCAATCAACTGTGCGAACTGGCTGACGAGATAATCGTCACAGATCGGGGAGGCATTGGAAGCTACCGTTCGATGGCTATACCTGTCATCATGTCAGACGCGTTGCTCTTCGAGTTCGCGGTTATCAGCGAGGCGAGCCTCGAAAATCTCAGAAATCTCGAAAGGATTCGCAGAGAGTACGGTTACGAGTGAGCTCCGTCACGAACTCATCAATACAGAAAACACGCAACCTGGTGCGAATCGTCGACTGCTTTGAGCTGTGGTATCTGCTCTGTGCAGATCTTCATGGCGTAGGGACATCTACTGGCGAAAAGACAGCAAGCCGGTGGATCTATGGGCGAAGAGATCTCACCCTGGATGGGTTGAATGTTTCGAAGTTTTCTCAGCTTGGGGTTGGGAACTGGCACAGAGGATATCAGCGCCTTCGTGTAAGGATGAAGTGGGTTTGCGAACAGCTCGCTCGAGTTCGCCAGCTCGACGATCCTTCCAAGATACATCACCGCGATGCGGTCTGAGATGTATTTCACGACGGCTAAATCGTGTGCGATGAAGATGTAAGTGAGATTGTACTGCCCTTTCAGCGACATCAGAAGGTTTATCACCTGCGCCTGCACCGAGACATCCAACGCCGAAACGGGTTCATCACAGATCAACAGCTCAGGTTTGAGAATCAGCGCCCTCGCTATGCCTATGCGCTGTCTTTGACCACCTGAAAATTCGTGAGGGTATCTTGAAAGGTATTCAGGCCTCAATCCCACACTCTTCATCATCTCGATGGCCATGTCTTTCTTTTCTTTCTGGCTCAACGTTGGATCGGTCAAACCTTCCGTGATTATCTGAAGAACGGTCATCCTCGGGTTCAAAGAGCTGTACGGATCTTGAAAGATCATCTGGATCTTCTTTCTAAAAGGTTGAAACTCGCCCGGCTTCAAAGAGAACAAGTCGATCCAATCTTCTGAATCTCTGTACAGAAACTTACCTGAAGTTGGTTCGTAGACCCTCACCATCAACCTTCCAAGGGTGGTTTTGCCGCAGCCCGATTCTCCCACGAGCCCGAAGGTCTCTCCCCGAAAAACGTTGAAGGAAACATCGTCGACGGCTTTGAGATAGGACTTCTTCCCAAATCCTTTCTTGATGGGAAACCACTTGCTGACACTTGAAAGCTTCACGAGTTCTTCCACTGTTCATCACCGTCCGCGTACAACCAGCACTTCACAGAGTGCGTTGGACTGATCGACACCCGCTCAGGTTCTTTCTCCTTACAGACATCCATTTTGAAGCTACACCTTGGATGAAACCTACAACCTTTTGGATATCTTGCAGGATGAGGCACGCTACCCTCTATGGAGGCGAGCCTCTGTTTTTCTTGCCAATCGATCCGAGGCACAGAGTTGAGCAACGCCTTTGTGTAAGGATGAAGGGGATTTTCGAACAGTTCAAACACGTCCGCCGTCTCTATCACTTGACCTGCGTACATCACGATGACCCTGTCGCACACCTCCGCCACGACGGCCAAGTTGTGTGTAATGAGCATGACGGCGGTGTTGTACTTCTCCTTCAACTCGATCATGAGTTTGAGTATCTGTGCTTGTATGGTAACGTCCAACGCGGTGGTGGGTTCGTCCGCTATCAGAAGCTTGGGGTTGCACGCGAGCGCCATCGCTATCATGACACGTTGACGCATGCCTCCAGAGAGTTGATATGGATAATGCTTCACTCTACTTTCTGGTTCAGGAATCTTGACGTCTTTCAGCATCTTGATGACCTTGTTCGAAACTTTTTCTTTCTCCAAAAGTTCGTGTAGCTCGTACACCTCCGCGATCTGCCAGCCCACGGTGTAAACGGGATTGAGCGAAGTCATGGGTTCTTGGAAGATCATCGATATCTCCTTGCCCCTGATCTTGTACAGCTCTTGCTTTGGCAGTTTCAGAAGGTCTACGCCGTTGAACCACACGTGTGATTCTTCAGCGACGAAAGCGTTCCTTGGAAGCAGCCTCGTTATCGCGTAAGCGGTCACACTCTTTCCACAGCCGGACTCTCCAACGACTCCGAGGGTCTCTCCTTCGTCGAGTTCGAAGGACACATCGTCAATCGGTACGATCCTTCCCATGTTCGTTTTGAAACCGATCTTGAGATTTTCGAGCTTCAGCAGCATTCGATCACCTCATGACTCGCTCACGAACCTGGGATCGAGCGCATCCCTGAGCCCATCTCCCAAGAAGTTCACGCTCAAAACGGTTATGAAGATCATGAAGCCTGGAAAGAACACGAGCCACCACGGAACGATCTTTTCGAGCCCAGTCGTGAGGATGTAGTTCATGGCACGCTGGAGCATGTTACCCCAAGAAGGTGTTGGGGGCTGTATACCCAGACCAAGATAACTCAACGAAGACTCTGCCAAGATCGCGTAAGACAAATTCAGCGTCAGCGAAACGATAGTTATCGGCATCACGTTCGGAAGGATGTGCTTGAAGAGTATTTTCAACTTGCTCGTTCCCAGCACCCTCGCGGCCATCACGTACTCGTTCTCTCTCAGCGATAGAACGACTCCCCTCACGAGCCGTGAGACACCCATCCAACCGAAGACGGTCAGGACCAAGATCGTGTTCTTCACACCTGAACCAAAGACCATCGTCAAAATCAACAAAATTGGAAAGAGCGGTATCGATAGCATCACATCCACAAAACGCATGAGGAGCCTGTCCACTATTCCACCGAGATAACCCGAGAGTAGGCCAACCAAAAGACCTATACTTGTAGAAAGCAAAGATGAAGTCAAGCCCACAAAGAGTGAGATCCTACCACCGTACATGATCCTCACGAAGACGTCTCTTCCAAGTTCGTCGGTCCCGAAGAGATACCCAGCCGAAAGCGGTGGTTTGAACCTGTTCAGAAGGTCCATTTCATCGTACGCCCTGGATGTAAACATAGGTCCAAAGACGCTCAAACACACGACGCAACTGAGTGCGATGAGCCCAAACAGTGCCAATCTATGCCTCAAGAACTTCCTTCTGACCAACTGCCAGTAGGTACCTATGGGGAGTGGTGAACTCTCTTCTTCAAGCTCCTCAACACTCTTCTTCAAAGGCAAGACCATCTCTCACACCGCCTTCGCACCCAACCTGATCCTTGGATCGACGATCACGTACAGTATGTCCGCGAGCAGGTTCGAAAGCAAGGTGATCACGGCAAGGAACATCAAACAGTTGATCGCCAAGTTGTAATCGCTCGCCAAAACCGCTTCGTAGATGAGCCTTCCCATCCCAGGCCAAGAAAAGATCGTTTCGATGATCAAAGCTCCTCCAAAGAAATAGGGTATATCCAACGCAATGATAGTGATTATGGGAATCAGGGCATTTCTCAATGCGTGCCTCAAGATCACCCTTCTCCCATCTGCGCCCTTCGAGTATGCCGTTCTTATGTAGTCCTGATCGAGTACCTCGAGTAAGGCAGTTCTGATGTACCTGACCCAGTAGGCGACTTGAACCAAACCGAGAACGAGAGCCGGAAGTGACAAGTGTCTCAAGCGATCGAAGAAAACGTTCCAAAAGCCACTCACACCGTACGTCTGCACGCCCGTTACGGGGAACCATCCCAACCACACCGAAAAGACGATTATGGCCATCAGGGCGAACCAGAAGGTTGGCAGGGATATCCCGATGAACGCCAGAACTGTGAAGAAATAGTCGAAAAGGGAATACTTCTTCACCGCCGAATAGATACCGATGGGAAAGGCGACGATCAGACCTATGAGCCAGGCTGTCACCGTCAACAGCAGAGTGTTCGGAAGTCTCTTCAGAATGATGCCAAGGACCGGCTGTTTGTACATCGAAGAGTAGCCCAGATCTCCTTTGAGGAAACTCCAGAGCCACACACCGTAGCGAACTATGAAGGGATCGTCCAGACGATAGTACTTTCTCAGCTCCGCTATCTTGGCAGGATCCCTCGTCATGGCTCTTGGATTTTCCATTCTCATGGTCAAGAGGGGATCTCCCGGCATGGCGTTCAAGATGAAGAAGATGATAAGAGAGATCAGAAAGAAGATGGGTATCAACTCGAGAAACCTTATCAACAAATACCTTCTCAAGACTCAAGAACCTCCCTGTGATTGAAGATAGCTGATCGTGTACAAACCTGCGAGAAGTTGAATCGCCACCAGATCTTTTATCGGGATCGCTCTGTAGTTAAGGTTCTTATACAAACACTCCATCTTTTTCTCAAACACTTCATCCACATGCTGCTTCAACCTGGAAAGCTTTTCATCGTTTCTCACCTTCAGAACACTGCTCATCAACCTTCTGAGCATGCCCAAGCTCAAACTCTGGTAGAACTGAGTCACGTAGAGATTGTCGAACACTTCGGCCACTGTGGCCTTCCTTTCGAGGTCTGGATCTGTCTCTATCCAATGTTTTTCCGCTTCCAAATGCGCCGGCATGGTTTCGATGTAGTTCTTCAATGTCTCGTAGAACGCGAAGTCTTTCGCCTCTTCGAAGCTTGCACAGTGTTCGAACGGTCCCTTCATCTGTTCGTAGTGCTCTTTGGCTTTCTCCCAAGCTATCCTTCGAGCCTCTCTTCTGCTCATGTCAGCTTCGGAAATGTCCTCGATCCTCGGATCGTAGTAGTAAGGCACCTCACACACCAAAGAGAAGGTGTTCGCAACTCTGCTCGCGTACTCGTCGGAACTGGCACCAGATTTTATGATCTTTGCAGGATCGACACTCGCATGTTTCTCAAGATAGTCGTACTCTTCGCTTATCGGAAAGAGTTTGTATACAGCTTTGGACAGAGTTCTTGCATACGGAACTTCGGGTTCACCGAGTGAGAGTGGCACGTTGAACAACGTTGGTATTCTTTGGTACTTTTCGTACAGAGAAGACGCTTCTTCACTGATGTAGTAGTAAATGCCACCAAAGCCGGCGTTGTGCAAAGAGTACATGAAGGATGGCTTCGTTTCATCGATGATGTTCATCAAAACCTTCGTTTCTGGCAACGGATTGTGGAAGTGCAGAGTCTTGTAATCCACAGGAAAGGTCCATTCCACTTGAAGATATCCCGGGGGCCTGTAGAAGTGTTCCGCGTACGTTCTTATCGATTCTGGATTTGAAAACCAACCTTCGTTCAACTTGGTACCATCTGGATCGATCACCTTTATCAGATACCAAGTGTAGTCGAACTGGGACCTGAAGGCTTCATCGCTGGCGAGTTTTTCAGCGAGGAAATCCAACATCATCGCACCTATGGGTTCGTTCGGATGCGGACAACCGAAGAGCAAAGCGTTCTTGGAACCACCCTTAATCTTGATCAGCTTTATTGGATGGCCGTTCCTCGAAAAACCTGCCACGGTCACTTCCACGACTCGTGGATACTTCTTCGCAAGTTCATCCGTCCTTCGATCGAGTTCATCAACCGAAAAGAATCTCTTGTAATCGGGTATGTCCTTCACCAAGACTTCGAAATCCATCTCGATCCCCCTCGAAGAAGGCGGGGGAAATCCCCCCGCCTCATTTGACCTCGGTGTCTATGTACCAGTTGTAGATGATCCAACCAAGACCGCTGTCGTAAGTGGAGTTGAAGCTCTTTATGTATTTCTTGGCGAAGTGATGTGTTGGATCAGAAATGAGTGGCAGAACAGGTAGATCGTTGGTCCACAGAGCGAAGTGTTTCTTGTAGAGTTCCACCCTCTTTTCATAGGAAACTTCCTTGGCCATCTGCTCGAGTATCTTGTCGTTCTGTGGATTGGACCAACCCGTGTAGTTGGTACCACCCCAGTTGTTCTCTTCCGACGGAATCATGTCACTGCCCCAGTAGTTCAAGGCCTCATCGCTCACACCGTAGCCCCAACCGGTGAGCCACGCGTCGAACTTGCCCATGGACGCTTCTTCCCATATGACGAGCGCAGGTTTTGCTTCGAGTTTCACGTTCATACCTATCTTCTTCAACATACCCTGTATCAGCTGTGCCATGAGTTCAGCTTGGCTGCTTCCCGCACCGTAAATGATGGTGAATTCAAAGACCTTGCCATCCTTCTCGAGCAAACCTTGCTTGTTCTTCTTCCAACCTGCTTCGGCGAGCAACTGTTCTGCTTTCTTAGGATCGTAAGGATATCTCTTTATGTGATCTCCTTTCAGTGCGTCCCTCATGATGTGTATCTCCGTGATCCAAGTATCCATGATCTGCCCAAGCCCAAAGAACACGACCTGGTTTATCTGCTGACGATCGAGTGCATAGAGTATAGCCTGTCTGATCCTCACGTCAGAGAAGAGCGGATGTGGCTTGCTCAGATCTTTGGGATCTCTGAAGTTGAGATCCAGTGTCCAAAGCGCCACGTTCGGCGTGAAGTAGACGTTGAAGATGTCGCCTCTTTCCTTTTGTAACTGCAAGCTCTGCTTCAGATCCAGCGTGTATCTTCCAAAGTCGATCTCACCCTTCAACGTCGAGGCGAATATGACATCGCTGTCTGGGATGATCTTGAATATGATTTGATCGATGTTCGGTCTTCCCATGTAGTATTCGTCGAAGGCTCCCAGAGCTATGTACTGACCTTCCACGTATTCTTTGAACTTGTATGGTCCAGTCATGATCGGGTTGAACGTGACCTTTTGGACGAACTCATCCCATTTTCCGCTCGCCTTTGCCTTTTCGAAATCAGCTCTGAACAGATGCTCCGGCAGCTGGAACCAACCGTAATAGTAAGCGTACACGGATGAACCGAGTTCCATACCCGGCACTGGGTGTGGCAGATAGATCGTGAAGGTGTAATCGTCTATGACTTCAACTTTCTGAACCATCTTTTCAAAATAGTTCGTGGTGATGGGCGCCTCAGAGACCATCACTTCCCACTGGAACTTGGCATCCTTGGCTGTGACGGGATGACCGTCGTGCCACTTCATGCCTTTTCTCAATTCGAACGTGATCGCAACCGAGCCATCCGGCAAGATCTTGATCAGACCGTTCTCCAAGCTCGGGATCCTCTTTATCATCCTCGGATGGTAGAACCCATTGTCGTCCGTACCGGTGTAACCATCGCCGATGATGTTGCACAGTGTCCACGTGAGTCCAGAGGAAGTGAAGAGAGTGTTGAAACCTTTCGGACTTGCCACGGTCGCCGTTACGATCGTTCCACCACGTTTCGGCGGATAGAGCGCTTGGTAGAAGGACCTTGCAGCCTCAGCCTTCGTGATGGGCGAGAATGGCTCAAGAAGATGACCGTATCGATAATCCAAAAGCTGTCTGTCACTCCTGAAAGCCAGTGTGAACGCACCGACCGCTTCGGGTGGGACTTTGTCTTCGTCGTTGGCTAACGTGCAGATCTCGGTGAACTTGGCTGCTTCCTTCTCGAGTCCCAAGACCTTGATCAATGTCACGATGAAATCTTTTCTGAGCACAGGCTCAGAACCCTTCTTGACCAAGTTCTCTTTACCTGCGAAAGCCTTCGCCACAGCGGCGTAGAACTCGTCCCACGTGAGCGGTGTGTCGTCGATGACTTTGAGAATACCGAGCTTTTGAACCACGGGCGCCGCCTCTTGCAAGCTGATCTGTGCGAAGAAGAAGGTTGCGAGGAAAGAAGCTAACAGGACCGCCAAGAACCTCTTCACAGAATCACCCCCATGCACTTTTGTTATAATAATTGTACATGGCCACTCGCATGATTGTCAATGAGCGAGAGCGATTCGTGTTTGATTCGTCTCGGACTGTCATAATCCTCACGCAACTTCATCGTTCAGTTTTGATTGTGTTACTTCTTTTCAACATCAACGTTCGTATATATCATGATGGGAGCGCTCTCGAGGGAAGTGAACCGTCCAGACGGTGGCTGTGCACATTGGTGTTGGTCTAACTCGTCGATTTTCTTCGTAGATGATGTTCAAAGGATAAAAGCGCTCCCGATGAGAGAGATTTTCGTTGAAGATCGAGATGGAACAGCGTCTCAATGATGCACGTAACGAGAGAACGAAAAGTCGATAATGAAAAGCAAAGCCCCAGAAATGGGGCTTTTTGTTCTGATCAGACGATAGTCTGAACTGGATTTTCACAATCTAAGCGTTTCATCGCGGCACGAAGAGATCATCAATCCGGCGTCCAGATGTATCTCAATTCGGTAGATCAACTCTCCTTACGAAAACGCCTCACTCGTTCAATGCGAATCTGTGAACATTCTCAGCTCGAATATTTCGATTCCAGCTTCCTCCAGTCGCTGTAACCCACGATCTCGTTGAATTCTGACCAACTGACACCCAGCTCGACGACTTTTTGAAAATCTCTTTGCTTCAACGCTTTCAAAGCTTCCGTCATCGCTTTCGTAGCAGGATACAAGCACACCATCGGTATGGACAGATATCTGACTCCCACTTTGACGAGTTCGTCGAAGTCGAACAGAGGAGTTTTACCACCCGGTATGATGTTGAAAGATATTGGCTTTGGGACTTCGTGAACCAACGTCTTGATCTCTTCTATAGACTGTGGTGCTTCTACGTAGATGTAATCCGCACCAGCTTGTGCGTAAGCTTTCGCTCGGCGAAGAACTTCTTCGAAACCAACGATCGATCTTGCATCCGTCCTTGCCCCTATGACGAGCTCAGGGTTCTCCTCGTTCTTCGCGTCCACAGCCGCTCTTATCTTACTGACCATTTCTTCCAGCGGGATGATACTTTTACCCTCCATGTGGCCACATCTCTTCGGCCAGACTTGATCTTCCAAGCGAACTCCAGCAACACCTATCCTCGCGAAGTTTTTCACCGTCCAATACACGTTTAGAGCATTACCATAACCAGTGTCTATGTCCGCATCGACCGGAAGATCCGTTGCGTTGACGATCGTTCTGACTCTTTCCAACATTTCTGCGTATCCCACAAGACCTATGTCTGGTTGGCCAATGAGTGAAGCTGATATACCATAACCTGTTGTACCGACCACTTCGAACCCTGCGCGCTGTATCAGCCTCGCCGACAGTGCATCGTACGCACACACCCTCAGCGTCAACTTTCCCTCCTGTGCCAGATACTCTCTCAGTTTGCGTGCCTTTTGGACTGCCTTCCATTCTGACATCAAGGTTCCCTCCTCAAATAAAGATGAATTCCGTAACTTGACGAGCCACGCGTTCGTTAGTATAATACATGATGTAACATACTACATCATATATGATATCATATTTTATGCAACCCACAAGGAGGTGAACGTATGAAGGTGAAGCTTGCCGTGTTGATCATCTCGGCAATGATCGTAGCAACCGTGTTTGCTGAGGTTTACCCCTCGAAGCCTTTGAACTTCATCGCACCAGGTGGTCCAGGAGGTGGATGGGACACCACGATAAGAGTCGTAGCTCAGACACTGAAGGAAACAGGGTTGGTCAGACAACCGATCGTCGTCACCAACATGCCCGGTGGTGGCGGTGGAGTTGGCTTGGCGCACATGCAGACCAAAAAGGGAGATCCTTACACGATCATAGTCTTCTCACCCCCACTCTTGTTGATCAACCTCACTGGACAGACCCAGTATTCGTTCAGGGACCTCACTCCTCTGGCTATGTTGATACACGACTACGGTGCTTTCGCAGTCTCAAAGAAATCCAAGTACAACACTATCAGCGAGGTAATGGACGCTCTGAAGAAAGATCCAAAGAGTGTGAAAGTTGGTGGCATCTCCGCTTTTGGATCAATGGACCACATCCAATTCTTGATGGCGGCAAAAGCGGCAGGTGTGACGAATCTCAAAGACATAACCTACGTCTCCTTCCAAGAAGGTGAACATCTGGCCGCACTCCTTGGTGGACACATCGACGTGCTCTCGACGGGTCTTGCAGAGGTGACGGCAGCGCTTCAAACAGGTACAATCAAGGTCCTCGCCATCACCGCTCCCCAACGCGTTCATGGCACCCTGGCAACGGTACCAACACTCAAAGAAGAAGGTATAGACGCCGAGTTCGTGAACTGGCGTGGCTTGTTCGGACCACCGGAGATGCCCGATTACGCGGTAGAATATTGGATAAACACTCTTTCGAAGATGGTTCAAACAATTGAATGGGACAGAGTTGTAGCGAAGTACAACTGGACGAAGGCGTTCATGCCGGGCAAAGAGTTCATGAACTACCTGGAAAAGGTTAACGAAGATTACAAAGTGGTGCTCAAAGAACTTGGACTCTACAAGGGTGAATGATCTTCGCCCGCGGGGCATTCCCCGCGGGCTTTGGAGGGATCTTTGTGGAGGCAAAAGACAGATACCTTGCGATCGCTGTGCTGGCTTTCGGTTTAGTTTACACGATAGCAGCTTGGAACCTACCCAGGGCACCCGTTGGAAATCCCTTTGGGCCTGTTTATTTTCCGTTGGTCTTGGGTTTACTCGTGACCATCATTGGATCACTGATGCTCTTGCAGAGTTCAAAGTCCCAAGTGAAGGAAGAGAAAACCGCCGATAAACACGGCAAATATGCATCGCGAATAATGATAGTTCTCCTTCTCTGTGTTGGCTATGCTTTGGTGTTCCGTGTGCTTGGATTTTTGATATCCACATTGGCATTCTTGAGCGCGTTTCTGATCATTCTCAATGGTCTGAAGAAATGGTTTTTGAGCGTAAGTATCGCGTTGCTCTACACTCTTGGTGTCTGGTATTTGTTCGAGAAGGTCTTTCTGATAAATCTCCCTTAGGGGTGAGCAGAATGCCCACACTCGAGTACTTGATGTATGGGTTCAGAGTCGTTTTCATACCGTCTAATTTCCTGTGGCTGACGCTCGGTTGTTTCCTGGGAACGGTGATAGGAATGTTACCGGGCCTTGGCCCAGCGACGGGTATAGCCCTGTTGCTACCGCTAACGTTCGTCATGAAACCAGAGACCGCTTTGATTACAATGTGTGCGATTTTCTATGGTGCGATGTTCGGTGGTTCTCGAAGTTCGATCTTGCTGAACATACCAGGTGACGGTTCCGCTGTGGCGTCGTGTTTCGACGGCTATCCAATGACCCTGAAAGGTGAGGCAGAAGCTGCACTTGCAATATCGGCGATAGCTTCCTTCATTGGTGGATTGATATCATCCGTAGCTTTCGTCTTGTTAGCCCTGCCTCTCGCGAAGGTTGCGCTCATGTTTGGACCACCCGAGTATTTCGCTCTGATGGTTCTCGCACTCACAGCAACAGCTTCGATGTCGGAAGGCAAGATTCTGAAGGGACTGCTTTCCATGGCTCTCGGTTTGATGGTCGCGATGGTTGGACTCGATCCACAATCGGGTGTTTCCAGATTCACTTTTGGAAATCTTGAACTTCAAGGTGGTATAGATTTCGTCGTGGTGATCATAGGTGTATACGGTTTGGGGGAAGTTCTAAAGAACCTGGAAAAGATGGGACGCAAAGAGGTCATGCAGCCCATCAAGAAGAAATTTGGGCGCATCTGGATAAGTAAGGAACAATGGAGGCGCAGCATCGTACCGATACTCAGAGCCACACCCATAGGATTCTTGATAGGGATACTACCTGGCGCGGGTGGCACGATAGCGGCACTCATGTCTTACAACATCGAAAAGAGCCTGTCGAAAGAACCAGAAAGATTCGGCAAGGGTGCCATAGAAGGCTTGGCGGCACCGGAAGCTGCGAACAACGCTTGCTCGATCGGAGCGATCCTTCCCACCTTCACACTCGGTATTCCTGGTTCTGGTACTGCCGCGATCATGCTCGGTGCACTGATGATCTACGGTCTGCAACCAGGACCGCTTCTGTTTGAATTCTACCCAGAGATAGGATGGGGCGTTGTGGCGAGTCTGTTCGTCGGCAACGTCATAGCAGCATTGATGAATCTACCTTTAGCAGGCTTGTGGGTGAGAATCTTGGCAGTTCCACCGAAGATCCTCTATCCATTGATAACTGCTCTGTGTTTCATAGGAGTCTACGCGATCAACTTGAGTGTTGTGGATTTCTATCTGCTCATCGTGTTTGGCCTTCTGGGTTATGCGATGAGAAAATTCGAGATCCCCACGGCACCCATGATACTCGCCAGCGTCGTGGGCAGAAAGTTTGAACAGTCCTTCAGACAGTCTCTGATGCTCTCGCATGGGGATTTTTCGATTTTCTTCAAATCCGGCATATCGATCACTTTGCTGATTTTGGCGGCTCTCTCGCTCATCTATCCGATCGTATCTGGAGCTCTCAAAAAAAGACGCCACGCGATATAATTGACACCAGGATGGGAGGATACATGTGGAAACGATAGAACGAAGGTCTCTGAAGGAAGAAGTCCTGAGCAGAGTCAAAGAGTTCATAATGAAGGGTCGGTACGTACCAGGCCAGAGAATCGTGATAGACACGTTGGCCAAGGAACTCGGTGTCAGCGTTACACCGGTGAGAGAAGCTTTACACCATCTCGCAGCCGAAGGTTTGGTCTCAGTTGAGCCAAGAAAGGGTTTCACCGTGAAGAAGTGGGAACCGAAAGAAATAGAAGACTTACTCTATCTGAGAATGTATCTTGAAAAACTTGCCACAAGATTGTTCATCGAGAGAGCTTCGGAACGAGACATCGAAGAACTGTCGATGATCGTGAAACAGATGGATAGCGCCGTTCAATCTTCAGATTTGGAAGCCCTGACGATGTTCAATTCGCAATTCCATAACAAGATAGTTCAAGGTTCCGGAAATGAGGAACTCCACAAGATCATGGAGTCTTTGAGTGCGAAACTTCACAGGGTAAGAATTCTCTCGCTTTCTTATCCGGGCAGAATGGAACAGTCGTGCATCGAACATAAGGTCATATTCGATGCCATCAAGGAAAGAAACGTCATCTCAGCTGAGAAGGCGGTAGAAGAGCACATCAAGAACGTGATGACCACCCTTTTGAAAAGAGTGCAAGAGGGGTTGATCTGAGCAGTTTTCTTCCAACGCTTGCGCTTTTGACCACCCTTTGCAGTAGCTAAAAAGGGATGGCGAATCAGCCATCTTTGTTTGATACCCGATCACTCACTCAGATAGATTGACTATTGCGTTCTTTTGACTTGGAACGTGCCAGACACGTTCGTTCCCTGAATGGTGTAATTTCCCTGTATCGTGTTGCCCTGCACCGTGCCGTTGAAGATCACCACGTACTCGGTATCGTAAGCGTACGATTCCATCTTTGCTGTGATCTTGACGTTGTTGCCCGAAACGGTTCCGGTGAAATCTCCCATGTCTTGGTCCGCCCAAACGGTACCTTCCACCTTGTTGCCAGACTGTTCGATGTAGAACTCCAAAGTTCCTTGCTGACCGGTAACGTTGTTTTTGTACGTTCCTCTGAACGTTCCAGTCAGGTTTACACCAATCGTCGCAGGTTGAGTCGTTCGAGGCTGAGTACCTCCGGCTTGCGGTTGCGTTGTTGTGGTCGTTCCACCAGCACGCGGCAGTGTGTATCCCCAATCTTTCAGGATCGTCGATGGAAGTTGCGGAAGTTCTGGAGATAAAACGCCTTTTCTCTGCATTTCAGCGATGTCGACGATGAAGAACTTGCCAAACTCGAGTTTTCCAAGCTGTTCCGTTCCCATCTCGACCGCTTGCTCGAACGTGGCACTCTTTCCGACCACAGGTCCACCCAGCCCGGTTGACTCGATAGCCATGATGTCACCGGATGGAAGCTCTATGACCGGGAAGGCATGACCCGGCACGATGACGAGGTAGCTCTTCAAGCTGACAGCTTGGCTGACCGCGGCGAACAGGACCGCCAAATCGAGACAAGTACCGGCCTTGTCTCTCAACACGTCTCTGGGGTACTTCACGTCCTGTCCCAGCGAGGCGTACTCGACCAAGAATCCGGAAGGTGTTTGATAGGATATGCCGTTGCTAACCGCGAGATCGTACAAAGCTTTCAAGAATGCGATGGCATCTTTGTCTTTCGAAGCGGCTGCGACCCCACCGGAGTACTGGCTCACGAGACCGGCGAAACTCTTCACCACGTCGTCCAGATGTGTCACGAAGGCGGCGAAGAGCGGACTGTTCGAAAAGTTGTCTACCCATGCGCCGGTTCTCTCTTCCTCAGGAACGTTGGAGAACTCGAACTGGTTCACACCGAGTATCTGAATGCGCTTGATGATCGTATCCGAGTAAGTCTTTCCCGAACGGTCCTTGTAACTGTACTTGACCTGAAGGTCAACCGGAGTTTGAGACCGAAGTTGCGTGACGTTTGAAGATATTATGGGATAGTACAGATCGACAATCGCTCCGTTCGGCGGAACCACGTCGTAGACCGACTCCGCAGACCAGGAAGTGTAGTCACCGAGCTTGTAGGAAATTCTCAGATCCACTATGTCACCCTTGCCCTTGTTCGTCAGGATGAACTTCGCCACCCAATAGGCTCCATCCATGACGTCCGGCATACCGTAGACTTTGTAGAGCGCGGACATGATCCTTGGTTTCACCTTCACGTTGACATCCGCACTGACACTGCCCGAGACGTTCTTCCTCTTCATGTTGAACGAGAAAATACCAGAGGCAGGATCGTACTTGAGTTCAGAGCAACCACTCGGCAAGTTGAGTTTCATGGTCGTGAAGATGATCTCTTCCGAAGAGGCAGCACTCACGAGGACGAAGATCGCCATTTGATCCGTCGCGTGCACCATCTCGGCACCTTTACCGAGGTTGAACTCCCATCTATCTTTCCTGTTGACCACGGCTCCAATCAAATCGGCATCAACCAAGATGGAGTTCTTCGCATCGTCGTAGGTGACCTTCGTGTTCGTCAGCTCGAATATGCTGCTGAACGTGGTGAGGTTCCTCAACAGCACATAAGGGTTCGGATAAGCGCTTTTCACTTGCATGTAGAGTGCGTTGGTTGGGAAGACCCACCTGAGAGTGAGCTTCATGCCTCCCTGTGCGTCTATAGTTCCATCCGCGATCACCCGTATCGTGTTGATCCGTGCAAACTGACCGAACGCCGAGGTCAAAACCATTATGATCAAATATGATCAAAAAGGAAACCAACAGCTTCTTCATGGTCTTCACCTCCCCGAGAAGGTCATCGCTACATAATATTATATTCCATTTCGTCTAAACTGTGAATACAGTGAAAACATCATTATTGTGTGCTAATCTGCAAAGACCTTCTTCTTGGTTGTTTATACGATCACCAAGCACATTCTTCAGTCGTTGTTAGCGGAAATTTTTCAGCGAATTTCGATGCGATCATCGCGTCCTGCTTGAGTCTTCCACGTTTAAAATTGAATTTCCAATCGAAAGCGTCACTCGTGTTTCTTTGAAACAACATTGATGTAACTCTACGGTTACCAAACAATTAATCTCCATACATCCAGGTTTTGTATGTGATAAATTATAATAAAGAACGGGTTGTGGAGATTTGGAGAAACCAACCCAAAGGGGTTGGTTTACTTTTTTCAAGCCTGATTGAACGAGGCTGTAAGTTCTTTTAAACGTCACTAATGTTTCGGTGCTTAGCTTGTTTTAGATCGATTCAAGAGGAGGTGTTTGCGGTGAGAAGGTTCTGGCTGATCGTTCTGGTGGTCCTAACAGTTGTAAGCTTTGCAAAGGTCAAAATCCAGTTCTGGCATGCGATGGGTGGTTGGAGGATCGAAGTCATTCAGAACATGGTCAACGACTTCATGAAGTTGAACCCAGACATCGAGGTGGAAGTTCAGTACGTCGGCAGTTACGAAGAGATACTCGCCAAGTTGGTCGCAGCGGTTCAGGCTGGTACTCCCCCACACGTTGTTCAGTTGAACGAGATCAGCACGCAGAAGATGATCGACAGTGGTGTGATCGTTCCAGTTCAGGATCTGATCGACAAGGATCCCACCTTCGATGTCGGCTTGTTCCTGCCACAGGTTTTGAACTACTACCGTGTCGGTGGAAAACTCTATTCGATGCCCTGGAACACCTCTACGCCTTTGCTTTACTACAACAAAACGATGTTCAAGGAAGTCGGTCTCGATCCGAACAACCCACCGACGACCTTCAGCGAGTTGATAGAAGCTTGTCGAAAGTTGGTCAAGAAGGATGACAAAGGCAACATCGTCAGGACGGGGATCACTTGGCCACTCTACGCTTGGTTCTTCGAGCAGTACATGGCGCTTCAGAATCAACCGCTCGTGGACAACAACAACGGAAGAACCGCGAAAGCCACCAAAGTGGTCTTCAACAACCAAGCAGCGTTGAATTTCTTGAATTTTTGGAACACACTCACGAAGGAAGGCCTGATGATCAACACAAGACGCGCCGACTGGACAGCAGCAAGACAGCTGTTCATATCTCAAACCGTCGGCATGCTGATCTCGTCCACTTCAGACGTGGCACTTTTGATGAACGAGTCGAAGAAACAGGGATTTGAACTCGGCACAGCCTTCCTGCCACTCCCAGATGGCACACAGCGCGGCGGAGTCGTGGTGGGTGGAGGAAGTCTGTGGATCTTGAAGCAGAAGAAGCAGGCAGAAGTCGATGCCGCATGGAAACTGGTCAAGTATCTGGCTGAACCTGGTCCGCAGATCGTTTGGCACCAGGCCACTGGGTATTATCCGATACGCGTTGATGCGATACAAAAGTTGCTCGTTCAAGGCTACTATCAAGAAAATCCACACCACTTGACCGCTATACTTCAGTTGCTCACAAGCGTGCAGAACTACAACACTCAGGGAGCCATCATCGGTGCGTTCCCAGAGGTGAGAAACGCCATAGACATGGCTGTGGAAAAAATGCTCACTGGTGCTCTCACACCAAAACAAGCACTCGATGAAGCTGAAAGGAACGCTAACAAAGCCATAAAGGAATACTTCTGATTTCAGGGCGGCCTCGGCCGCCCTTCTTCGGGGGGTCAACCGGTGCGCAGAAAGATTTTCCCATACTTGCTGTTGATACCAACTTACTTGGTGATAGTTTTCTTCATCTATGCGCCTGCCTTCGACGCCCTTTACAATAGTTTCTTCAGAGTTTCGGTCTTCGGCAGAAGAAAGATCTTTGTGGGATTTCAGAATTATCTTTCTCTCTTCGCAGACAAAGATTATTTGTACGCGGTCAACTTTACACTCGTATACACGGGTGTAACCGTGGTGGTTTCCATTTTTCTGTCTTTCTTTCTTGCCCTGCTACTCGATCAAAAGGTCCCGGGATCGAGAATATACAGAACCTTGATCTTCGCACCATATGCGGTATCTCACGTGGTTGCAGGAGCGCTCTGGGGGTTTCTCTTGAACCCCGTGGTTGGTCATGTGAACTATCTGATGAGAATCTTTTTCGGCATACAAACCCACTGGCTCACTACAACACCTTATGCTGCGTATTCTCTCATCTTCGCTTCGGTGTGGAAGACTCTGCCGTTCAACATCATCTTCTACCTGGCAGCCTTGCAGAGCATACCCACTGAAGTGCTCGAAGCGAGCATCATCGACGGAGCGAGTTCGTGGAAGAGAGTTTGGAAAATCATCTTTCCGTTGGTTTCGCCCATAACGTTTTATTTGGTCATCATGAGTATCATATCTGCCACCTTTCAATCTTTTGCGATCATCGATGTCATGACGAAAGGTGGTCCTGGCATTTACACAACGAACTTGGTTTACAAACTCTTCTTGGATGGATTCAGATTCCAGAAGATTGGCTTGGCTTCAGCACAGAATGTGATCCTTTTCATCGTGATGATGGTCATAACCATCATCTACTTCTCTTATGGTCAAAGACGCGTGCATTACCAATGAGGGTGATCATATGAGGAAATCGACAAAACGGATCATCAAGACGATCGTTTTCGAAATACTCTTGATAACGTCGAGTCTGCTGATGTTTGCGCCCATTCTCTTGGCCATCATCATGAGCATTCAACCGCCTGAATTCGTTTTCTCATACCCTCCTAGGTTTTTCCCTAGAGGCTTATTTCTGCAGAACTATTTGGAAGCCTTCAAGATAGTGCCCTTTGCGAGGATGATATTCAACAGTGCTTTGATATCGATTTTCATAACCCTCGGCAAACTGGTGACGGGGAGTCTTTCGGGTTATGCCTACGCAAATTTTGTTTTCAGAGGATCAAAAATCAGTTTCTACGTGTTGTTCGCTACTTTATTCATCCCTGCGGAAATCGTTCTCATAGTCCCGTTGTTTAGAATCGTATCCAGATTCGGTTGGACCAACACCTACTGGGCCATGACCGTGCCTTTCTTGGCGAGTGCAACCAACACCTTCTTGATGCAACAGCACTTCAAAACGATTCCAAAAGATTTCGAGGACGCAGCAAAGATAGACGGTGCAACGCCTATGCAATATTTCACGAAGATCTTGCTGCCTTTGTCAAGACCCATCATTGCAGGTGCCGCAATAATAAACTTCACCTACGCGTGGAACATGTACCTGTGGCCGATGATCGTTGCGATGGAAGATAGGATGAAAACAGTTCAAGTGGCGATAAACATGATCATGAACGCGGAATCTTCGAACAACTGGGGCATCATCATGGCTGCAACGGTGGTTGCACTCCTTCCAACTTTGATTCTCTTCTTCGCATTACAAGATCTTTTTGTGAAATCACTCGTCGGAAGTGGCGTGAAGGGCTGACTGTAGTAGAAAAGGACCCTTTCGGAGCCCACAAGAAGTGTATCGCTTCGTGTCAACTTTTCACAGCATCGCATGGTAAGATATTTTTGATGAAACCTTTCATTTTGGGAGAGTTTTAAATATGATCCAGCATTTATTGAGGCACGTTCTTTTGATCTCATCTTGGCTGATCGGCTGGATGTTGTTTTCGAGAATGAGATTTTTGCATAAGAAAATCCCCAGTCGATGGCCGTTGGTTTCTGTGATCGTGCCTGCGAGAAACGAGGAGTTGAACATCGGCAAGATTCTGAGCGCTTTGAAAAAGCAAACCTATGAAAATCTCGAGATCATCGTTGTCAACGACAACTCGACGGACAACACCAAGAAAATCGTTCAGAGTTTCGATGATGTAGAGCTCGTTGATCTTTCCAGCGAACCTCCAGACGGATGGGCGGGCAAGAGCTGGGCTTGCTGGAACGGCTATCTCAACAGCTCGGGCGAGATCCTGATCTTCATGGACGCGGACGTCGAACCACAACCAGAAGCCGTTGAGACTCTCGTGGCGCTTCAACTCGAACACAACGGTTTGGTTTCGGTCTGGCCTTATCAAAGGTTTGAACGATGTTATGAGCATTTGTCTTTGCCGTTCAATATGATCGTGATAGGATCGATGGGTAGTTTCTCCGTCTTTCAAGACCAACCGATGGGTGCGTACGGACCCGTAATCGTCGTGAGCAGGAGAGATTACGAGGCGACGCAAGGACACGCAGCTTTCAAGGACGGTGTTCTGGAGGACATAAAGCTTGGAAGGTTGTTCTTGAAGAGAGGTTATCGTGTGGAGAATTACCTCGGTGGTTCGTTGATAAAGTTTCGCATGTACCCACAGGGTTTCGGGCAACTGTTCCAAGGTTTTTCGAAGAACATGGCGCTCGGTGCTTCATCACTTGGTCCGATGTTCTTCTTGGTTTTCATCTGGATGGTTGGATTGTACTCAGGAATGGGTAACCCCTTTTCCTTTATGTACAGTCCGTACTATTTCCTCTTTGCCATACAAATCTACGTGGTATCAAAAAAGACTGGTGATTACACAATCGCGGACGCGCTCCTTTATTTCGTACACTATCTGTTTTTCTTTTTGGTTTTCTTCGTGTCGCTCTACAAAGTGATCTTTCTGAAGAGGGTCGAATGGAAAGGAAGGAAGATTCGTGTTTGAGATCTTTGCCGTAGCGCTTCAGTTCTTGTCTGGTTCCATCATGTACTCGTACATCTTCGCGAAGATCAACAACGTGGATCTGAGAAAGGTCAGAGACGGAAATCCAGGTTCATCAAACCTGTGGCGCGCGAAGGGGTTCAAATGGGGTGTGCTTGCTCTTGGGTTAGACTATTTCAAAGGTACCTTTCCACTGTTTTTGTTCTTCGCGAGCGGTTCATTGACGAACAAGTACGTGATCTCACTTGCGGCGTTGGCAGGTGTTGCGGGTCATGCGTTCTCACCCATGCTGAAATTCAAAGGTGGAAAAGCCGTGGCAACGACCTTCGGAGCTTGGTCCGTGCTGACAAAATGGGAAGCGCCCGTTATACTCGGTGGAGTGTTCAGTTTCTTCAGTCTGCTGAAGAGAAAAACGACAGTTGAAGAAGATGCCTTCAGAGTGCTTTTGGGATTGATCGTTCTATCGATCTACGTGTTGTACAAGGCGTTGAACCGAGAAACACACCTTCTTGTGTTCTACCTCGGTAACTTTACTATCCTTGCAATAAAGCATTGGAAAGATTGGAAGAAATTCTTCTCAAGATCAAAGTGAAAGAAAGGCGGCCGAACGGCCGCCTTCAAGTTTCTATTCACTCCGCTTCGGCTTCGGTGAGTTTCTTCTTCATCCAGTCCTTTCCTTCGAGCAGTCTTGTGACCATCATCGCTGCGACGGTATCTCCAGTGGCGTTGACCATCGTTGCGGGAGGATCGACGAGATAGCCTATCATCGCGATGATCAAGAAAGCTTCGGGCGGAAAACCGTACAGACTGACGATCAACATTTCTCCGATGAGCCCTCCGCCGGGAACTCCAGACATCACAACTCCACTCAGTACAGCAACGAAGAAGGCTGTCACAAAGGTTCCTATCCCACTGAAAGGCATACCGAATATTCCGAACAGGAAAGAGATCTTCAGTATCGCGCTGATGCAAGAACCATCCATGTGCATCGTGGCTCCGACGGGAAGCACGATTTCTCTCACATCTTTCGGTACTCCAAGCCTCTTCGCAGCCTTCAAGTTCACAGGCAATGTGGCCAAACTGCTCTGGGTCGCGAGGGCTGTGATCGCAGGTTCGAAGATGACTTTGAAGAACTTCTTCGTTCCCTCTTTACCAGCGGCGAAGTACGAATAGACAGCGAACGCGACGAAGAAGTAAGCGATGGAGAGCGGATAATAAACGAGCATGGCCCTTCCGTAGGCACCCAAAAGTTGCGGTCCAAAATCACCCACGAGCGCCGCGAAGTATGCGCCCAAACCTATGGGTGCGTAGTACATGATGATCGAAATCATCTTGATCATCGCTTCGGATAGAATGTTCAAGAGTTTCACCACTGGTTCTGCCTTTTCTTTCAACAAGCTTATGCTCAGACCCAGCAGGATCGAGAACACGATCAGAGGCATCATGCTCCTTCTCGAGAGCAAAGCTTGAAAATCGTTCACCGTGAACGCCTTGACGATCTGATCGGCCGTCTTAAGTGGTTGAATCTGTTCAGCCTGAGGCAGTTCCAACTTCACACCCTTGGCTGGTGGGTAGATGACAACAACGATGGTCGTGATAGCGGCGGCGATCAGTCCAGTGATGATGAACACGGCGAGCATGGTACCAAGGATCTTGCCCAACCTTCTCAGGTTCGCCATACTGGCCACCGCACTCGTGACGGTGATCAAAACCAAGGGCACGACGATGGTGAACATGAGATTCAAGAAGATGTCACCGAGTGGTTGCAGCACGGTTGCCTTCTTACCGAGGATCAAACCAAGAACGCTACCGATGATGATGGAGAGAAGCAGGATCACGGGAAACCTGTAGGACCTCCAGACGCTCTGCTTGCTCAATTCGGCCATCCCTCAACCCTCCCAGCGAAGTTTCTGAAAAACTTTCACGAGCCTCTTCAGGCTCGCATTGGTTCAAATTATAGCACCTTGATTGACAGAAGCAGTTCAGTCTTTCTTTGCTGCGAACAGCTCGGCACCCGAAAGGAAATAGTTGGTGAGCGTGAAGAAAAGGATGAACATGGGTATGCTGGCGATCACGGCAGCGGCCATCATCGCTCCTTCGTTGGTGTACTTTTCCGTTGCGAACTGAATGATATAGAGTGGAATGGTGCGTTTCTGGGGGCTTTGAACGATCAAGAGGGGCCATATGAGGTTGTCCCATTGCGATCTGAAGGTCAGCACGGCGAGCGTGGCTAAGGCTGGCGTACTGTTTGGAAGGATTATTCTCAAATATATTCCAAATTCACTCGCACCATCTATCCTTGCCGCATCGATGAGTTCGTCTGGGAAAGTGATGAGAAACTGTCTCATCATGAACACACCGAACGCGTTCATGATGAGTGGTACGATCAAGCCTGCGTACGTGTCCTGCATCTTCAGGTTCATGACGATCAAGTACAACGGTATCATGATCGCTTCGAAGGGTATCATCATCGTGGCGAGTATGAGCAACAGAACGATGGTCCTACCTTTGAACTTGTACTTGGCGAGTCCAAAGCCTGTGAGGGAACACAGAAAGACCGTTCCTATGCTCGTCATAGTGGCAACGATGAACGAGTTCCAGATGCACCTTGGATAAAGAAACTTACCATCGTTTCCTCTTATAGCCTGCCAATAGTTTTGCCAACGAAACTCTCCGCTGAACCAAGGATAAGGAATCTTTGTGATGTTCTTCGACGACATGATCGATGCGGTGAACATGAAGGCGATGGGCGTGAGAATGAAGATGGCAAAGATTATGAGGAAGAACCACGCCGCGCTCGAAGTAAGGAATCTTTTCACCATCCTCACCTCAGTACGAGACCTCTTCACTTTTAGAGATCTTCATCTGCAGATAGCTGAGAGACATGATTATCAACAACAACAAAACGCTCATCGCACTGGCTCTGTCTATCCGATGATCCCTTATCGCCGTGTTGTAGATGCTCAGGGCGACCACATCTATGGGTTTCAAAGGTGCACCTCCTTGAACGAAAAGATACTGCGTGCTGAAAGTTCTGAGGCACTGTATCGTCGTCATGACACAAACCAAGAGCGTGGTGGGCTTTATCAAGGGCAGTGTGATGTACCAAAAATCTTGCCCCTTGGTCGCTCCATCGATCGTCGCAGCCTCATGAACAGATCTCGGCACGCTCGCCATCCCAGCGACGAAGATGATCGTGAAATAACCCACGTATTTCCAGAAATAAACGATGATCGTTGCCAACCTGAGCATGTTCTCGTTCGCCAGCCAGCGGTAATCCACACCTTTCGTGTTCAACAAGAAGTTGAGAAACTGGTTGGCTAATCCTCTGGGATCGAACATCAAAAGCCATATAGATGCTGCCACGACCGACGAAAGCACCGCCGGTGAGTAGTAAACCATCTGCAAAAATCTCTGCAATCTTTTTCGACTAACAATCAGCGCAGCGAAGGCCAAACTGAGCACGACCATGGGCACGAAAGTACCCGCAGCGAATATGAAAGTCGCCTTGAGAGAGTTCCAGAACGATTCAGACGTGAAGAGATAAACGTAGTTGGCCAGATTCACAAAGCGCGGTGGCTTCAAAGACAAAAGATCTTTCCTGTGAAAACTCATCCATATTGCATACAGAATGGGATAAAGATTGAAAATTGCAAAGAAAACGATCGCTGGAACGGTGAAGATGAAACCCCAAAGGGCTTTCTTTCTCTCGACACCTCTCACATTGCACACCTCACTCAAGAGCCACAAGAAGAAGGGTGGGAGCGCTCACCCTTCGTATCATTCCTCCTTGAGCAAGTCGTTGGCTTTCTTCTTGAGAGTCTTCAAGGCGTCTTCAACTGTGGTGTTCGTGAGCATCACTGATTCCACAGCTTTTTTGATCAACTGCTCGAGCTGGGGACCCTTCGGATGTAACGGAACTATGTGTGACTTCGCCATGTCTTCGAGGAACACTTTAGAGTACGGATAGTTCTTGAAGGTATCTGATTCGACGAAGTCCTTCTTTGGTTGTATCAAACCGACCTCGATCAAGTACTCTTCTGGATGGCTGAACATGTACGCGATGAACTCCCAGGCCCATTCTTGTTTTTCTTTGGAGCTTTCCGCGTTCACCATGTAGTAGTGACCGTAATAGTTGCACCTGACGTCCTTGACGGCGTTCTCGAAGACTGGGAAAGGAACGACCATCCATTCTTTGCTCTCGTAGAACTGTGGATTTTCCGCCTTGATCCTGAGTATCTGGTACAGTCCAGACAGACACATGGTCACCGTGTTGTTGTCTTTGTTGAAGTCCTTTCTCGCAGGGGTGTAGGTGGGTGAACCGAGGTTCTTCCCGTTCGGTCCCCACTCTTTGAAGAACCTCAGCACCTTGAGCCAAGCTTCGTCGTTGATGATCGCAGTCTTCCCGTCTTCACTGAGCAACGCGCCACCAAGTTGTTCAACCATGGGCAACATGAAGGTCAGATAGTAAGGATATCTGAAATCGAAGCCCCTTCTCTTGAGGATCTGACCTTCCCTTATGACCAACTTTTCACTGACTCGCACCATGTCTTCCCACGTCTTTGGATAGTCCTTCTCAGGATCCAGGCCGACCTCTCTGAAGTACTTCTTGTTGATGAACACGCACCAGTTGGTGAGCTCCAGCGGTAGGCCGTAGATCTTACCTTTGTACGTTACGGCGTCCAAAGTTCCCTCGACGTACATCTGTCTGAGCTCGTCGTAATTCTTCAATCCCAACGCACTCAGGCTCACGGGTGCGACGCGCTCGTTCACTATGTACGGGTATGCGTCTTGAATTTCCATGTTGAAAATGTCGGGCCCTTTGCGTGCGGCGAAGGCTGTGAGAACGACTTCCCTGATCTTCGCCGAAGGATAAGTCACTCGTGTGATCTTGACGTTCGGATACATCTTTTGAAACTCTTGAATGTAGCGTTCCTCCAGAGGCGTTCTGTTGGGATCTTCGTGGGTCCAAAAGATGATTTCGATCTGAGAGGCACAAACGATTGTGGAAACTATCAGCGCAACGAAGATCAACCACCTCACAAAATGACCCCCTTGGCTTTCTGACGTAATAATTATGCGACTTTCCCATGCCAAATTCATTCTTCAATCGGACATCCTTTAAAGTTCTGCGCTAAGTACTCACCAATTTGATATCTTAGCTTCTTATAAAGTTCTGATTCTCTGAGACAAAAATTCGATGCCCTTGAACGCGTTCTTGAAACCTTTACCTTCACGACACAGAAAGTTGTTGACAGTCTTCCAGGGGTGAGATAAAATCATTGAAAACAGTTCGAGCGGGTGAAGATAGTGGTGCGAAGTTTGCAAGGAACTGAATTCAAAGATTTCAACGCAACGCTCAATATTCGTAGACGTGCTGGGTGCCGCCGGGTGCAGGTGGTAGGCACTTAGCACGCCGTTTTTTCACAGCACCCGGGCGGCCATATCGAAAAAGATATGGCCGCCTTTTTTTTACAAGAACAAAACTGGGAGGTGTGAAGGATGGAAGGCAAGAAAGTGGTGCTGGCGTACAGTGGAGGACTGGACACATCGGTCATACTCAAATGGTTGTGCGAGAAGGGTTTCGAAGTGATCGCCTTCGTGGCGGATGTCGGGCAGAAGGATGATCTGCAGTTCATCAAGGAAAAAGCCTTGAAAACCGGTGCGTCGAAGGTTTACGTCGAAGATCTACGCAGAGAGTTCGTCACAGATTTCATCTTCGTCGCCCTCATGGCCAACGCGATCTACGAAGGCAGATACCTTCTCGGCACATCCCTGGCAAGGCCCCTCATAGCCAAAAAACAAGTCGAAATCGCGCAGAAAGAGAACGCCCAGTACGTGGCGCACGGCGCGACGGGGAAAGGCAACGACCAAGTCAGGTTCGAACTCACTTACGCGGCGCTTGCCCCACATTTGAAGGTGATCTCACCCTGGAAGGATCCAGAGTTCCTGCAGAACTTCAAGGGAAGAACGGATCTCATCAACTATGCGAAGAGCAAGGGTATACCGATCAAGGCGAGCGTTGAAAAACCCTACAGCGAAGATGAAAACCTCATGCACATCTCGCACGAAGCTGGCAAACTCGAAGATCCACTCTACACACCAGATGAATCCGTCTTCAGCAGGACCGTTTCACCCAAGGATGCACCCAACGAAGAAACGCTGCTGCAGATCCATTTCAAAGACGGTATTCCAACGAAGGTAGTGAACCTGAAGGATGGAACGGTCAAGGAAGATCCCCTGGAACTGTTCGAGTACCTCAACGAGATCGGTTCGAAGAACGGTGTCGGAAGAGTTGACATGGTGGAGAACAGATTCATAGGCATAAAGTCGCGAGGGATCTACGAAACACCCGGCGCGACGATCCTTTGGATCGCCCACAGGGATCTGGAAGGGATCGCGATGGACAAGGAAGTCATGCACCTCAGAGACATGCTGTCTGTGAAATTCTCGGAACTCATCTACAACGGTTTTTGGTACTCTCCCGAGATGGACTTTCTCTTAGCCGCATTCAAGAAGTCTCAAGAGGCGATCGATGGCTACGTGATCGTTTCTATCTACAAAGGCAACGTGATGCCCGTGGCGAGATTCTCACCTACGTCTCTCTACGATCAAGCGCTCTCGAGTATGGATGTAGAAGGTGGTTTCAACGCATTAGATTCGAAAGGTTTCATAAACATCCACTCCATCAGGTTGAAGGCGCACAACTTGGTTTTGAAACAGAAAGATCCTTTCGCGTGGAGGAAGGGACTGACGCATGCCTAAGTTGTGGGAGAAAGGCTACACGCTCGATCCGCTCATCGAACACTTCACCGTGGGTAAAGACTACCTCACGGACATGAAACTGATCAAGTACGACGTTATCGCCTCCATCGCACACGCAGAGATGCTCGCGAAGGTTGGCTATCTCTCCAACGAAGAGCTTGAGAAACTGAAAGTTGCCCTCGAGAAACTCTCAAAGTTGATCGACTCGAATCAGTTCTCCATCTCGCCAGACGAGGAAGATTGCCACACTGCGATCGAGAACTTCTTGGTTCGAGAGGTTGGAGAGATCGGCAAGAAGATCCACATGGCCCGCTCGAGGAACGATCAAGTCTTGACAGCGCTCCGATTGCTCTACAAAGACGAGCTGAAAAGGATCGAAAAACTGATCCAAGAACTGAAAAAGCAAATTCTGCAGTTCTCGAAGAGGTTCGGTCGGATGAAGTTCGCAGGTTTCACGCACACGAGAAAGGCGATGCCGACGAACTTCAGAACTTGGTCCATGGCTCTGTACGACGCGTTGGATGACGATCTAAAAATTTTGAGACTCGTCTTCGAACTGATCGATCGTTCACCACTGGGCACGGGTGCCGGTTACGGTGTTCCTGCGAAGATAGACAGACGCTTCACAGCCGAAAGGCTTGGTTTCAAGAAAGTTCAGAAGAATCCCATCCATGCCCAGCTTAGTCGAGGAAAATACGAACTTTTCCTTCTTCATTCTTTGAGCCAGATCAGTTTCGATCTGAACAGGTTCGCCAGCGATATCATCTGCTTCTCCCTAGCGGAAATTGGCTATCTGTCCTTGCCCAGGGAGCTGTGCACGGGTAGCTCGATCATGCCCCAGAAGCTCAACCCAGATCCTTTGGAGCTGGTGAGGGCGTACCACAACAGGATCGTCGCCAAACAGATGGAGTGCGCTATGATCACGAGCAACCTCATCACGGGATATCACAGAGACTTTCAACTACTGAAAGAGACTGTTCTGGAAGCCTTCGAGATCGTCGAGCAACTTTTGCTCGTGATGAAACTGATCTTCGAGACGTTGGAAGTGAACGAGGAAAAATGTCGAGCGAGCTTGACCAAAGAAGTCTTGGCAACTCAGAAAGTGTACGAATTGGTCGAGCGAGGAATACCCTTCAGGGACGCCTACAGGATCGTTGCGGAAGAACTTGGGGGTGAATGAATGAAGATCAAGGTGGGAATCGCTGGCGTCACAGGTTACACGGGCTTGGAGCTCCTCAGGATCTTGAGCAACCATCCTCACGTCGAAGTGACGTATCTGTCTTCGAAGAGCTTTGCGGGCAAGAAATTGAACGAAGTTTATCCTTTCAAGCTGGACGAAACCGTCTTGGAAGACATCGAAGTCGAAAGAATCGAATCTTGTGACGTTTTGTTCACGGCTTTGCCGGCGGGTGTCAGCTACGAACTGGTCAAGGATTTGAAAAACACGAAAGTCATAGACATGGGGGCGGACTTCAGGTTCGACGATCCTTCACTCTATGAAGAACATTACGGCAAGAAACTTTCAAACTACCAAGCATGCGAAAGAGCGTATGGCCTGACCGAGTTGAACAGAGAGAAGATCAAGAACGCAAAGTTCGTTGGAAATCCAGGCTGTTACCCCACGGCGGTTCTCCTCGCCTTGGCACCCCTAGCCAAGAACGATGCCCTTGGAACGAGCGAGATCTTCGTCGACGCGAAGTCCGGTGTTTCTGGCGCGGGAAGAAAGCAAGATGAAAGTTACTCTTTCTGCGAGTTGAACGAAAACCTCAAACCTTACAACCTCGTCGATCACAGACACGTGCCTGAGATGGAAGAGAAACTCGAAATGCTCTTCAAAAGGAAAATCAACGTCGTCTTCGCCCCACACCTCATACCCATGAATCGAGGCATTCTGTGTACGATCTATCTCAAAACATCCCTATCGATCGAAGAGGCGCACGAAATGTACTGTGAATTCTACAGAGACGAGTTCTTTGTCCATGTTCTTCCACCTGGAACATATCCTGCCACCAAATGGTGTCTCGGCACGAACCACGTGTTCATATCTCTCACGAAAGATGAGAGGACCGGCACCTTGATCGTGGTATCGGCGCTCGACAATCTGATGAAAGGTGCTTCCGGACAGGCTGTTCAGAACATGAACGTGATGTTCTGCTTCGAAGAACAGACCGCTCTGGGGTTCAAAGCCGTTCATCCGTGAGGAGGTGAACGAATGGAGGTGCCTAAAGGTTTCTTGTTCTCTGGTCTGAACTGTGGAATCAAAAGATACAGAAAAGATCTTGCAATAGCTTGTTCAACCTCTGACTGTGTCGCGGCGGGTGTCTTCACGACGAACGTGGCGAAGGCGGCGCCCATTCTGTACAACATGAATTTGCTTGCTGAGAATTGCACGAAGATCAGAGTCATTGTCGTCAACAGTAAAATTGCCAACAGTTGCACTGGTCAACAGGGCTTAGAGAATGCGTACCGAACGGCACAAAAAGCCGCACAGGTCCTGCAGATCGATCCAAGATCCGTTCTGCTTGCCTCGACCGGTATCATAGGCTTGCAACTGCCCATGGACAAGATCGAAGCGGGTATCGAAGCAGCATCAAAGTGCTTGAACGAAGACCCCACACCCTTTGCCGAAGCGATCACCACGACCGACACGTTCATCAAGATGTCTTCAAGGAAAGTCGAGATCGATGGAAAGAGAGTGCACATCCTCGGTATCGCCAAAGGTTCAGGAATGATACACCCGAACATGGCAACGGTGCTGAGTTTCCTATTCACCGATGCCAACATTTCACCGAGCGCGCTGAAGAAGGCTCTCAAAGATTCCGTCGAAAAGAGCTACAACATGATCGACGTGGATGGCGACACGAGCACGAACGACATGGTCCTGGCTCTTGCGAACGCTCAAGCCGGAAACGAAAGAGTGGAGGAAGACAGTCCTGAGTTTTCGAAATTCTTCGAAAGTTTCCACGAGATCAACGTTGAACTTGCAAAGATGATCGTCAAAGACGGCGAGGGAGCGACCAAGTTGATCGAAGTCAGAGTGGTCCACGCACCAGACGAGCTCTCCGCAAGAAGGATCGCAAGATCGATCGTGTCATCGAATCTGGTCAAGACGGCCATCCACGCGCAAGATCCAAACTGGGGCAGGATCGTCGCGGCCGCAGGCTGCTCGGGGGTGAACTTCGATCTTTCTCGAATGGATCTGTACATCGGCGATGGGAAAAACACGATCACGGTTCTGAAGTGTGGTGACCCATGCGAGCTCAACGAGGAGGAAGCCAGCTCTGTTCTTTCGGCGAGCGAAATCGTTCTGACGGTGGACCTGAACGAAGGCGTTCACAGCACGACGGCGTGGGGTTGTGATCTGAGCGAAGAGTACATCAAGAAGAACGGGAGGTACAAGGCATGGGCCAAGACGTTGTGAACAGCTTGTTCGAAGTGCTCCCATACCTCAAACAGCTTCATGGGAAAACGGTGCTCGTCAAGATTGGTGGCAACGTGCTCAGCAATGAATTCTCGAAAGACTTCTTTGCCAAGAGTATCGCTTTCCTTCACTTTGTAGGAATTAAAACGTTGATCGTGCATGGTGGAGGTCCCGAGATCACAACTTTGATGGAAAAGCTTGGGATGAAACCTACCTTCAACAACGGTTACAGGGTGACGGACGAGCAGACCATGGAATTTGTGGAAATGGTGCTAAACAAGATCAACAAAGATCTCGTCGCGACTTTGAACCTCAGCGGTGTCAAGGCCATTGGTATCTGTGGTAAAGACGTCAACTTTCTGATCGCGGAGAAAGATATGCGGTACGGCGACATAGGTTACGTGGGGAAGGTGAAGAGAATAAATGAAGATTTGATGAAGTGGCTCTTCGAGGCTGGCTACGTTCCTGTGATCGCACCGATCGGCGTTGGAGAGGATAGTACGACGTACAATCTGAACGCCGACGTTGCCGCTGCTCAGATCGCTATAGCTCTGAAGGTTGAAATGATCATCTTCATGACCGACGTCGACGGCGTCATGAAGGGCGGACAACTCGTTTCACAACTCGATGTTGAGCAAGCCTTGAAACTCATCCAGGAAGGTGTCGTGAAGGCAGGCATGGTGCCCAAACTGAGCTGTGCTGTGGAAGCTGTGAAAAACAATGTCAAGAGCGCGCGCATAATCAATGGCAATGATCCCACTGCTCTTCTCGCAACACTCTTTGCATCACGACCGTTCGGTACGATTGTAACCAGTCACTGAGGGAGGTGAATCGTTTGATCAACGCTAAAGAACACTTGATGAACACCTACCACAGGTTCGATGTCGTGTTCGATCGTGGCAAAGGTGCGTTCATCTGGGACAAAGATGGAAAGATGTATCTGGATTTTGGCTCGGGCGTTGCGGTGAACGCGCTCGGGCACTGCCATCCAGAGTTGGTCAAGACGATCAAGAAGCAGGCTGAAAAACTGATGCACTGTTCAAACCTTTACTGGACAGAACCTCAAATTGAACTTGCCGAGCTGCTGTCGAAGAACTCCTTGAACGGTAGAGTCTTCTTCGTGAACAGTGGCGCAGAAGCGATCGAGACGGCGATAAAGATCGCGAGGAAGTATGGAAAAACCAAGCATGAAAACAAGTACAAGATACTCTCTGCGATGAACTCCTTCCACGGTAGAACCATGGGGGCACTCTCGGCAACTTGGCAGACGAAGTATCAAGAAAAGTTCAAACCACTTGTCGAAGGCTTCGATCACTTCGAATTGAACGATGTGAAATCACTCGAAGCCAAGTTCTCCAAAGATGTGTGCGGAGTCATTCTGGAACCGATACAGGGTGAGAGCGGAATCTTCTTAGCGAGCGAAGAATTCCTCAAGACGGTGAGAAAGCTGTGCGATGAGTACGATGCTCTGCTCATCCTCGATGAGGTCCAGTGTGGCATGGGCAGAACGGGAAAACTCTTCGCTTACCAACACTTCGACGTTGAACCGGACGTGCTCGCCGTCGCGAAAGGTTTGGGTGGAGGATTTCCCATAGGTGCGGTGATCGTGAACCAAAGGGCCGATGTTTTCGAGCCAGGGGATCATGGATCCACTTTCGGTGGAAATCCTCTCGCGTGCAGCGCTGGTGTGACGGTGATGAAGCAGTTGCTGAAGGATGGGTTCTTACAGAGGGTGACTCGCATGGGACAACACCTTGCAAAACTCCTCTCTGAACTGTGGAAGGAGTTTCCAGACAAGATCGAACAGGTGAGGGGTATAGGCCTGATGTGGGGCGTTCAGTTGGTCAAAGAGATCCCAGCGAACGAGTTCGCGAAGGAATGTTTGAACCAAGGTCTCTTGGTTGTACCAGCGGGGAACAACACCGTTAGGCTCTTACCACCGTTGACCGTTCAGAAGAAGCATATAATGCAGGCCATCGACATCTTGAAGCGAGTCTTGATGAAGGTCGGGAAGAAAGCATGAAAAAGGCGTTGCTGGTTTTAGAAGACGGTACGTTCTTTTTCGGTGAGAACCTCGCGGCGGAAGGCGAAGTCTACGGTGAGTTGGTCTTCAACACGGCCATGATGGGATACCAAGAAGTGCTCACTGATCCTTCCTATACCAATCAAATAGTCGTGATGACGTATCCAGAAGTGGGTATATACGGTGTCAACGAGGAGGATATCGAATCGGATCGTGTGAGAGTGAAGGGTTTCGTCGTCTTCAGGATGGTGGAGAAAGCTTACAATCACAGGGCCACGAAGACGTTGATCGAATATTTGAAAGAAAGCGGTACGATGGCTATCCAAGGTGTGGACACAAGGTCTCTAACGAGGAAGATCAGGTCCCAAGGCACAATGAAGGGCGCAATATCGACGATCGATCTGGATCCAAAGTCTTTGCTTGAAAAGGTCAGACAGAACGAACCCGTGCTCGGTGTGGATCTGGTGAAAGAGGTTTCCAGCAAAGAGATCTTTCTCGACGATTCTTCAGGTCCTCGTGTGGCCGTGATCGATTGTGGGGTAAAATTCAACATCTTGAGGGAACTGAAGAAGCGAGGCCTTTGTCTACTGAGAGTTCCTTACACGATCGAGTTTGAAGAACTGAAGAGGCTCGACGTTCAAGGCGTACTGATTTCCAACGGACCTGGAGATCCATCCGTGTTGGTCAAAACCATCGATTTGGTGAGACAGATCCTGCTGCACTGTTTGCCCGTGGCCGGCATATGCTTGGGGCATCAACTGCTCGCACTCGCCATCGGTGGAAAAACTTACAAGATGAAGTTTGGTCACAGGGGTGTGAACCATCCAGTGAAAGATCTTGAGAGGAACAAGGTCTTGATCACGACCCACAACCATGGTTTTGCAGTTCAGCCATCGAGCTTGAGAATAAGTGGCATGGAGGATGACGTTTTTCACTACGAGAAGTTCTCGAATACCGATGAACTGATGGGTGAAAGTCCAACAGGATTTGGAAAAGTGAAGATCACACACGTTTCGTTGAACGACGGCACTATCGAGGGGATGAAGCTTTTGGACTATCCAGCGTTCTCGGTTCAGTTCCATCCGGAAGCCTGCCCCGGTCCGCACGATGCGAACTTCTTCTTCGACGATTTCGCGAAGTTGATCAAAGGAAGGTGAGAACGTGCCGAAGAGACAAGACTTGAACAAAATTCTGCTCATCGGCTCTGGTCCAATAACGATAGGTCAAGCGGCCGAGTTCGATTACTCAGGCACACAAGCACTCAAGGCGTTGAAATCGCTCGGTTATCACGTGATCGTTGTGAACTCCAATTCCGCGACGATAATGACAGATCCACAGTTCTCCGACGCCGTTTACATAGAGCCTCTCGAAGCAACGTACTTAGAAAGAATAATCGCACGTGAAAGACCAGACGCGATATTGTGTACAATGGGTGGTCAGACTGCTCTGAACTTGGCTGTGGAACTTTACAAAAAGGGTATTCTTGAAAAGTACAACGTGCAACTCATCGGAGCGAACGTGGAGACAATAGAAAAAGCCGAAGATCGTGAACTCTTCAAGGAAGCGATGCATGAGGCTGGCTTGGCGGTTCTAAAGAGTCAAACTGTCTTTAGAATCGCTGACGCACTGCAGGTTGCGCGTGAACTGGGTTATCCTGTCGTTGTCAGGCCCAGTTTCACGCTCGGTGGAAGTGGCGGAGGAATAGCGTACAACGAGGATGAACTTATCTCGATCGTTTCGAGGGGCTTGATCGAGAGCCCAGCCAAGACGGTGCTCATCGAAGAATCGGTCATAGGATGGAAAGAGTACGAACTCGAGGTGATGAGGGACTGCGCGGGAAACTTCATAGTCGTCTGTTCGATAGAGAACTTCGATCCGATGGGGATTCACACGGGTGATTCGATCACCGTCGCCCCCGCTCAGACTCTCACCGACATGGAATATCAAGCGATGAGGGATGCCGCACTGAGAGCCATGGCCGCCATCAAGATGGAGACTGGTGGCTGCAACATTCAGTTCGCCGTCAACCCACAGGATGGCAGGATGGTGGTGATCGAGATAAATCCCAGGGTCTCAAGATCATCAGCGCTCGCTTCGAAGGCCACAGGTTATCCCATCGCGAAGGTTGCGGCGATGTTGGCGGTCGGTTTGAGGCTCGACGAGATAGCGAACTCGATCACTCAGAAAACTTCTGCCGCGTTCGAACCATCGATCGACTACGTGGTGGTCAAGATGCCAAGGTTCCAGTTGGAGAAATTTCCTGGCTGTGACCCAAGGCTCGGCACACAGATGAAATCGGTCGGCGAAGCGATGGCGATAGGTAGAACCTTCAAAGAAGCCCTCGGAAAGGCTCTAAGGTCGCTCGAACTGGACAAGACACCCAAGCTCGATCTGAACCACATCAGAGAGTACCTCGCCAACCCAACTCCAGAAAGGATTTCGTACATTTTCGCCGCTTTCAGGCAAGGTCTTTCCGTTGAAGAAGTTCACAGACTCACCAGAATAGACAAATGGTTCTTAGAAGAGATCAAAACGGTTATGGACTTCGAGAAGGAGATCAAGGAGAGAGGGCTCAACGATCCGAACATCTTGAGGAAAGCGAAAGAGTGGGGATTTTCGGACAGAGAACTTTCGGAAATGTTGCAAATCTCTGAGAAAGATGTGCGAAGGATCAGAAAGTCTTTCGGCATAAAACCCATCTTCAAGATGGTCGACACCTGCGCGGCGGAGTTCGAGGCAGCCACACCGTACTTCTATTCGACTTACAACGGTGTCGAGAACGAGGCGATCCCATCGAACAAAAAGAAGATCGTGGTGTTGGGTTCAGGTCCCAACAGAATTGGTCAGGGAATAGAGTTCGACTATGCCAACGTCCACGCCGTTTGGGCGTTTCAAGAGGAAGGTTATGAAGTCATCATGATCAATTCCAACCCCGAGACCGTCTCCACAGACTACGACACCTCCGACAGACTCTACTTCGAGCCTCTCACGGTCGAAGACGTCCTCGAGATCATCGAGAACGAAAAACCTGAAGGTGTCGTGGTCTCTTTTGGAGGACAGACACCTTTGAAATTGGCAAAAGAGCTCGCAGAGGCGGGTGTGAAGATACTGGGGACGGATTTCGAACAGATCGATATCGCTGAAGACAGGGCTCGGTTCGCAACGTTCTTGAAAAAGTTGAAACTGAAAATCCCAGACTTCAAGATCGTCACAAGCGTCGAGGAAGCTCTCAGAGTCGTTGACGAACTCGGATTTCCCGTTCTCGTGAGACCGAGCTACGTGCTGGGTGGTAGGGCGATGGCCGTGGTCGAATCGAAGAAAGACTTGGTCGAGTACGTTTCGCAGGCTGCACTGGTTTCGCAGGGACATCCACTCGTTCTGGACAAGTTCTTGGAAGACGCCATCGAATTGGACGTTGATCTGGTCTGCGATGGTGAAAGCGTCTGGATCGCCGGTTTGATGGAACAGATAGAAGAAGCTGGTATACATTCGGGAGATTCCGCGTGCGTTCTACCGCCGGTGAGTCTTTCGGACAATCTGATCGATCGCATCGAAGATGTCGTTTTCAAACTGGTGAAGGGCATGAAGATCGTCGGACCAGCAAACGTTCAGCTTGCCATAAAGGACGAAGAGATCTACGTGATCGAGTTGAATCCAAGAGTATCGAGGACCTTTCCCTTCGTGAGCAAGGCGATAGGAATAGCTGTAGCGGAGATCGCTGCGAAGGTGTTGATCGGCAAGAAACTGATCGATCTTCTAAAACCCCATTTCCCCTACAAGACGAGGAAGGTTTTTTCCAAAGATTTATCCGATTTTCGAGGCGGTTTGATACCGACCCCCTGGCCTCCGTACTATTCGGTCAAGGAAGTGGTGATACCGTTCCACAAATTTTTGAACGTCGACACGTTGCTTGGACCAGAGATGCGTTCCACGGGTGAGGTCATGGGTATCGGTGAGACGTTTGCCGAGGCATTTGGCAAGGCACAACTGGCCGCGGATAACTATTTCCCAACTAAAGGTGTGCTCGTCAGCGTCAGAGACAGAGACAAACGAGAGATCGTTCCGCTGGTCTCTTACCTGTACGATTTAGGGTTTGAGGTCTACGCCACGAACGGCACCGCGAAGGCTCTCAGGGCTGCGGGTATTCCAGCGATCGCCGTGCCCAAAGTAGGTGAGGGTAGGCCAGACGTCGTCGATCTGATCGATCAACACAAGGTGGATCTTGTCGTCATCACGCAATCCAACGAGAGGACGGATGAAATTCACGAGATCGATCCTGAAGCCAAGGCACCGTTGAGTTTCGACAGTCGAAGGACCGTTGGGTACAAGATCAGGACGGGGGCGCTCAGAAACAGAATACCATGCATCACGACGATCGAGGCGTTCAGGGCGATGGTTTCAGCCGTGAGACAGTCACGGTTGAGTGACCTTACGGTCCGAAGCCTGAAAGAGTTGCACGCATTGAATTTCTACTAATCCAACAGGCTCTTGATCGAGAGCCGATCGCGCTTTAGGAAGCAAGCTTTTGCGATTTTTCACGATTTGTTTCTAAATCCAGGCACGCCGCCTTGAGCGGTGAAAAATCATGGTTTTACCGTGAAGTTTTCCTTTTTCTCACTCAAACGGCAAGGATTTTCACATTATCGTTGCCATGCTCTTTGTTTGTCTATTTTTCTCGGTCTTCTAACCGTTATTTTATGTGAACGTTCATGGTATCGTTATAGTGGAACCTTAGGTTCCACACTTCATCCATCAAGGAGGTGCCTTTATGAAAAGGTTACTGGTGGTCACGCTGCTGCTCGCCTTTGGACTCCTCGCCCTGGCAAAAACGACGATAACCGTCTGGACGTTCTTCGGCGGTGGCGAAGGCTTCTTGGTGACTGAACTGCTCAAGAGATTCAACGCTGAGAACCCAGACATCGAAGTGATCGAACAGATCGTTGAGTGGGGCCAACTCTACAACAAGTTGACCACTGCAATTGCTGCTGGGGATCCACCCGACGTGTCCGTCATGCACCTTGCATTGCTGCCGGACTTTGCCTCAAGGGGTGCTCTCACTGCGCTCGACAAGTACATTTCGAAAGAAACGCTTCAAGATTACGTTCCCGAAATCGCGGCAAAAGCTCGCTACGACGGCAAACTCTACGCGGTACCATTCGACACACACCCGTTGGTGCTCTACTACAACAAGAAACTTTTGAAAGAGGCTGGTCTGGTGGATGCCAAAGGTGAGGTGCTCGTGCCCAAGACTTGGGACGAACTGTTGAGCTACGCGAAGCAGGCGAAGGAAAAGCTTGGGCTCGAAGTTGGAATCTCCAGCGAGATCGGCGCGATGATGGGAGAAAGGCTCTTCATAGCTTACTACACGCAACTTGGTGGACAAATTTACGATGAGAAGACCAAGACTCTGAAATTCGATTTGGAAAAAGTCAAGAAAACTTACGAGTTCATGAGCAACCTTTACACAAGTGGTGTCATGAAGCCCATGACCTACGACACCGCCGAATCTCTCTTCCAGAACAACCAGTCACCATTCCACTTCAACGGTGTCTGGGTGATGGCGGTGTACCCAACTCTCGAAGGTTTGCAGTTTGGCGTGACAAACTTACCTGCAATAGCTGGAAGCAAACCTTACACGTGGGGGGACAGCCACACCTGGGTGATACCGAAGAAACCGAAGGACGATCCTGCGAAGATCGCTGCTGCAGCGAAGTTCATAGAGTGGTTCGCAAAGAACGCCGCAGAGTGGGCTAAGGCAGGGCACTTGCCAGTCTTGAAGAGCGTTTTGAACTCTGAGGCGTTCCTGGGATTGCCGATGAGAAAAGATTACGCACACGTTGCGGAGTTCGTTGTTCCAGCTCCCAGTGTGAAAGGATGGCTCGAGGTTAGAATAAAGATGTGGGAGATAGGTGAAGCGGTGATCCTTGGAAAGATGACGCCCGACGCGGCAGCCAAGGAATTGGTGAACTTTACCAAGCAAGTCCTTGAAGATTGAGCATTCGTCGGCTCACTCGAGGGAGGGAGGCTATCCTCCCTCCCTTTTCTCAACCGACTCGTGGTGAGGTGAGACCGCATGGCAGTCTACAGAAAGAAAAAGCACACGTTGCTGGCTTATTTGTTCTTCGCACCTTTTCTTGTTCTGTTACTCATCTTCAGGTTGATTCCATTCGTCAACTCGATCAGGATGATCTTCTACAAGTGGGACATTTTTGGTACACCGAAGTACATAGGCCTTGGAAATTTCACCAGGATGATGTCCGACAAAGTCTTTTGGGCTTCGCTTTGGCATACAGTCTATTTCGTTATACTGACTGTGCCCCCCATCGTTGTTCTTTCGTTCCTAATAGCTCTCTTGATAGATTCCAAAATTAGATTTAAAGATTTTCTCAGAAGCGCCTTCTATCTGCCCTACACCTTGACCATATCGGTGGTCTGTCTAACGTGGACCATGTTGTACAACCCATACTTTGGAATGATCGGAAGGGTGATGAAGTTCTTTGGCTTGAAACCGATAAGCTGGCTCACTGATCCATTTTGGGCGATGCCTGCGATCGTGATAACTACCGTGTGGTGGACGATCGGTTTCTGTATAGTTCTGTACCTTGCCGGCCTTCAGCAGATCCCCGCCTCCTACTACGAAGCTGCTGAGTTGGATGGAGCGAACGGCTTTCAAAAGATGTTCTTCATAACGATCCCTCTGCTCAAAAGGGTACACGTGCTGGTCTTGGTCACGCAGATCATAGCGTCTCTGCAGATTTTCGGCCAAGTGTACATAATGACCGCCGGAGGCCCTGCGGGTAGAACCAGAACCCTCATGCAATACATTTACGAGCAAGGTTTCAGATACTTTCGCATGGGTTACTCTCAAGCCATGGCGTTCGTGTTGTTTCTGGTCATGTTGGTATTCGCATATCTACAACTGCGTCTCATGATAGCCTCTGCGAAAGAGGAGCTGGTCTGAATGAAGTTCAAAAGGTATCTTTTGATCGCATTCGCACTTGCATTGGCTTTGGTTTACCTGATTCCACTCATATGGATGACTCTCGCTTCTTTTCAAAGCGAAAAAGACATATTGGCCAGCAAGTGGATACCAAGCAAATGGTTCGTGGAAAACTACAAGATAATCCTGCAGAGGGCGAAGTTGGGGACTTGGTTCGTGAACAGCTTGATCTCAGCCACGGGAGCCACGGTCGGAATACTTTTGGTCTGCATCCCAGCCGCTTACGCCGTGAGTCGTATGGAATTTCCCGGAAGGAAAATTCTCTATCTTCTCTCGCTCACAGGCTTCATGATACCCACTCAGGCCATCGCGATACCTCTGTATCTGTTGGTCAGAAAGTTTGGACTCGTGAACAACCTCTTGGGAATCATAATCCCCGCCTTGCCTTCTTCCATGGCCGTGTTCATACTCTCTCAGTTCATGAAGGCCATACCTTTGGATTATGAAGAGGCCGCTCGTCTGGATGGAGCCAGTGAACTGGATGTGATGCTGAGGGTGATTCTGCCCATGTCGCTTCCCGCAGTGGTGACGGTGACCGTCCTTCACTTCACCTGGATCTGGAACGACTTCTTCTGGCCTTTGATAGTGATGACTTCAGATAAGATGTACACCCTGCCAGTGGGATTGGTGGCGCTGGCTGCATCCGATGTGAACATACGCTACGGACCCATAATGGCAGCGAACGTTTTGGCATCCTTGCCCGTGATAGCAGTTTACATATTCTTGCAGAGATACTTGACGCGCGGAGTGGTACTGAGTCTCAGGTGAGGGGTGATCGCTTTGAGGCTGAAACTGAACGAAGGTTGGCGCTTTTCGTTGGATGGAGTTCACTTCGTTGAGGTGAAGTTACCTCACGAGGTGCTCTGGGAAAACGTGAAGGAAAAGGTGAAACATGTGGTATACGAAAAGAAGCTGGATCTGAGAGGTTACGAGAAAAAAAGGATACTTCTTCACTTTCATGGTGTAGATTACATCGCAAGAATTTTCGTGAATGACTCTGAAGTTTTTCAGCATGAGGGTGGCTACGACGCCTTCAAGGTGGACATCACAAGACAATTGAAATTCAACGGGAACGACGTGGTGAAGGTCTTGGTTTCAGACGTGGATCTTTCAGAGAGATCCGACGTTGTCGCAGGCAAACAAGATTGGTACGGGAACGCCTGTGGAATCATTCAGCAGGTCGAGCTCTGGATCGTCGATGAAGTTCATGTCGACTCAGTGAAGGCCTTTCCCAGAAAGGACCTCAAGAGCGTAGATTGTGAGGTACGCTTCTCGGATGGAATGTGCCACGAGTTCGAAGTGTTCCTCTTAGATCCTTTTGGAAAGGAAGTTCTGCGGGAAAAGATCAAACAGAGCAGATTCACACTACAGCTCGAGAATGCCTTGACTTGGGACCTCTCACATCCCTACCTTTACAAATTCATCGTTGAATTCAACGACGAAAGGATCGAAACCAGATTTGGGTTCAGATACATCGAAACACGAGATGACAAGATCCTTCTGAACGGTGAACCTGTTTTCATCTTCGGCGCGCTCGATCAAAACTTCTATGCAGACACGCACTACACGCTCCCAGATCGCGAAAGGCTCCTTGACGAGATGCTCAAAGCCAAGGAAATGGGTCTAAATCTTCTAAGATACCACGTGAAGATACCAGATCAAGACTATCTGGAAGTGGCAGACGAGTTGGGAATCTTGGTTTGGATGGATTTACCTTACGCGAGGCAACTGGACGAGAAAGGGAGAAACTATTTAGAAAAACTTCTTGAAAACGTTTTGAATCGATATGCGAATCACCCATCCTTTGTGATGCTCAGTCTGATCAACGAAACGTGGGGGGTTGACCTTACCGAAAACGCCACAGAGGAAACGAAAGAGTGGATCAGAAAATTCTACGAGAAGGCCAAGACTCTGGATTCCACACGTTTGTACGTGGACAATTCGGCTTGTCCTTGGAACTACCACGTCGTATCGGACGTGGACGATTATCATTTCTACAACGCCTTTCCGTACCACAACGAGCAGTGGAAGAAACGCATCCAAGACTTCGCAACGGGTGAATACAAGACCTTCTTTGAACCACCGAATCGCAAGCTCCCAAAGATCGTCTCAGAGTTTGGAGTGTGGGGCCTTTCCGATCCAAAGGCTTGGCTTGGAGAATGGTCGAAACTCCCCATCAGTGTTATGGGCAACAGTTTTGAAGGCTCTGAACCTGTGAGGGCGATCGAGAAAATGGTTGAGTTTCACAACATCGACGATCTCATCTACCAAGCGCAGCTCCATCAATTCTTGGGATTGAAGTACCAAGCGGAAGTGATGCGTCTTTATCCTTCGATCAGTGGATACGTCATCACAGAGTTTTCCGACATAGCGTGGGAAGCCAACGGTCTTTTGGACTACAACAGATCGCCCAAATCTTTCCACCATCTGATGAAAACCATAAACCAACCAATCGTTTGCATCATACCCAACCACAGATCGTTACTGCTCGAAGGACAAATGTATGAGGCAGAAGTGTACTTAGCGAACAACACTTCAAAAAAGTTCGAAGCGACTCTCGTGGTGAGAACTGAAAGAAATATCTTGAAACAGACTCGAGTGGAAACAAAACCTTGGTCTGTGGAGAAAATCACAGACGTGAAGGCACAACTCGAACCTAACGCTCAGAACGTCTTCGTGGAACTGCTCGAAGGAGAAAGATTGTTGAGCCGAAACTTTTATCCGATCATGGTCCTTCGCGAGAACAAGAGGGCTTTGGATATAGTCTGGGTGAACAAGGAAAATTTTTCGGACGAAGAGTTGCTGTGTATGAGGGAAGATGAGAAGATCTACGGTGTGTTGGATTTTTCAGGTGATTGGCTGAGCGCCATAACGATATTCAACACGAAGAGACAGCTGAACATCGCCGCACTGCTATGGGATCTTGGAGAGTTGGCAACAGCGAATCTGCTTGTGCCTAAGACTTTCGGCCCGATCAGCTCACAGAATTCTTTGATCGGCAAGATCATAGGCTGGGGTTACGCCGTCGCATCGCTCTTGTACGTGAGGGAGGGCAAAGAAGGTGAGCGAATCTTAACAACACTGAAGGAGTGTGAGGTTTCGAAACGATTGATCGAAGAGATCGTTTGATGTTTCTGCTATATTATTGGCAAGGTGATGGGCGTGAGGAAATACATAACGATGAAAGACATCGCCGAAAAGGCTGGCGTTTCTGTGAACACCGTTTCAAGGGTTCTGAACAACAAACCCGATATAAGCAAACAGACGCGCGAAAATGTACTGAGGATCGCTAAGGAATTGGGCTACATAAAGAACATAACTGCATCTTCGTTGCGCAACAATCAAACCAAAATAGTCGGTGTCATACTCGAAGACATCACGAATTTGTTCTTCGCAGAAGTTATGAAAGGCATGGAGGCCGCGGCAAGGAAGTACGGCTATCAGCTGTTGCTCATGAACACCCAGACAGATGCGAAGAAACAGAGAGAAGCCATACAGACGCTCTTGGAACGCAGGGTCGAAGGCATACTGATCACACCCACGGAGGATGGCCTGAGCGACTTTGAAAGGCTTTCTCACATCAACGTTCCCGTGGTGATCGTTGGAAGACACATCGAACGATTACAGCTCGATGAGATACACAGCGACGAGGTCAAAGGGGGCTATCTGGCCACAAAGCATTTGCTGTCTAAGGGTAGGAAGAAGATCCTTTTGATAAATTCCATACCAGAGAACTCCGCCGCGAGGATGAGAGAAGAAGGTTACAGGAAAGCTCTGCGCGAGGCGAATGTTCATCTTCCCGAAGATTACATCACCGTATCGTCCGAGCCCAACATGGAAGCTGGCTATCACGCCGTTTTTAAGGCGATCGAGAAGAAGCTGGACTTTGACGGCATTTTCTGCTACAACGACATGTTCGCCTTCGGTGCGATGAGGGCACTCGAAGAACTCGGTAAGAGAGTGCCTCAGGATGTTGCGGTGGTCGGCTATGACGATGTGGCATTCGCTTCCTACTACAGACCAGCGCTCACCACGATCAGGATAAACAAGTTCGGTATGGGGTTTGAGGCTTTCAAACTTTTGCTGCAAAAATTGAGTGGCAGGAGAAAAAAGCTCAAACGTGTGGTGCTGGACGTCGAACTCATCGTGCGAGAGTCGGCGTGAGTCATGACTTCAAGTTCACAGTCACGCACGCTTTGTTAACCAGTGGATCAGCTTTAAATTCGTTGACGGGGACACAAAGGTTGCCTCCTCTTGAGAAACATGTTTCGCATCTCCATTTACAAAACAAGTGAAGAGATGGGTCTTGCTGCAGCTTTCGAGAAGTGCCAACCCACGCGATAACTCTGACCGTGCCTGCCATACTGAGCGCCGAGAAGATTCTGTGCATAGTGCCTCGCGAGAGAAAGAAAGAGATAGTTCTCCGAACTCTGGAAGGTCCCATCACGGCTGAATGTCCTGCAAGCTTTTTGAGAAGACATCGCGATGTTCATCTGTTCTTGGACGAAGGAAGTGCTTCATTTTCGTCCCTGTGAAACAACGCATTTAGGAAATAAGGCAAACTCAGGCTTGACCTATTCCTTTCCTGTGAAGTACTTGCACACAGTTCATATCCCACAAATCAGTAGGGTTTCGTTGCCGCAAGGGCTGGAGTCTATGAAAACCAGTCCGCGACTGCGGAAGATTTCAGTTTGGGTCTTCTTTTTCAGACCACTGAGATGCATTGCACCCAAATACGCTAAGACTAGAACTACGTAGCGCAAGTTGCTCCCATACATAATCCAATTCATACTCATTGAATCTTCCGCGATGAATTTAGTTTTCATATTATCACGACTCTGGAACCGTTCTTCTGGGATTTGTCCTCAACATTACAACGCGAAACCTTTCACACCATGGTTTATCTCTCGGCTTTTCACACCTTAACGACCCGGCCACCCAAACGTGTTGGAAACTCGTCAACCTGCTGCAAGCATTTAGACTGGTCACAAGCAAACCTGTAAAAACATCAACGTGCTCGTCGCGGCATTTTCACAACAGTAGGTTATCTCTTTGCTGAACTTCTAAACTATACCCTACGTTTCCAAAAACCCTTTTCTGGAAAGATAAAAAAGATAACGTGACTTACATTTATCGAACTTGCCGGTCGTTCAAGGTATCCATGTCCAAATACCATTCTTCAGTATAAATTCACCATCAACTGAAACCGTTGGCTTCGTGAGGATAGCATCTACATGGATGCCAGCTTTTATAAGACCCCCTATTGTACTGTTGTCGCCAAATGCAATGTGTATGGTTCCAAAAGCCTTCTCATCTTCAAGAACATTACCAATTACGGATGCATTAGGGTTAGTGCCAAAACCAAGTTCAGCCATATTGAAAGCCTCCCTCATTCCCACAGAGCTGAGCATATTCTGCAGCTTTTCTCCCTGGCTCGACCCTTCGACTTTTGTTGCAAAACCGTTTTCAACAGTAACTTCAATCGGGCGCTCCAAAATGCCTATACCGGCTACGCTTGCGTCTATAACCAAAATACCATTTGCCGATCCTTCAACTGGTGCCACAAAGACCTCGCCGGCTGGTAGATTCCCGAAAGACCCTTTCTCATGTATTAGTCCATCGTCACTCATTACCGTTCGTCCCTCTATCGATAAGGTTAGATCCGTTCCAAGCTCTGTTGTAATCCTAATAGTTCTTTTCCCCTCAAGCATTTTCTTCAGGTGCTGATTGAAGTCTCTGATTTTCTCATAGTCAGCTGATAGCGTTGTTAAAAACATATCCATAGTGATACCTGGCATTGTTGCGCCTCTAACGCCCTTTTCGGTCGCGCGCTTTCGGGCTTGTGTGTGAGAAAGGCTGAACTTGGTGGGAGCAACAAAAACATCAGCCAAACCCAAAGCTTCTGATACGGGCTCGGGTGGTTCCTCTCCATGTCTTGTCCTTGGCTTTATGACGATAAATATTGTTTCAGCACCTATGTGGAGGCCAGCATCCAGAAGATACTTGCCTATCTCGCTTGTTTCAGTATCAGTAACAATCAGGAAACGCTCATGGGATTTCACGCCAAGACAAACCTTGGTGGTTATCTCGGCTGCTACTTCAGGCGAGAGCATTTACGATCCCCCATTCTCATCAGTAGACTTCAATCTCGCAGTGGTTGATACTCTCCATCATAACCAATTGAACGCAGGACATTCCTGAAAAGTTCGAAACCATTTTTCACAAACCATTTTTCATCAGCCTTTATGCCTATTATTGCGACTTCCATTCCCTCTTCCAAGTCAGCGTTCGTAAGAGGTTGACCATCTGTAGTAATCCAACAGATCAGGTCTGGAACCATCACGACAGGTTTCCCCTTCTTCCAGGCAATCATATTCTCATTCTTGTAATCGACTACAGTCTCTCCCACGTATACTCGCCCATAATCAAACCCGCTCTTGACTTCCTCTGTCTTTTTGACGACCGTTCCAGCTTCAATTATCACACCCCCGACCACCTCTGCAACAACTTCTACTATGTTCTTTCCGGAATTTCTTGCACTTCTTATGGCTCTTCCAACTTCTTCTGCTAATGACAGAGTAGAACGAACTGCTGCTGCTTTTAGTTGTCTTCCCGTCATCGCGTAACAAGCTATGCCAGCTTGCATACCAAACTCAGTGGTGATAGCCCTGGCAATTCTTTCTCCTATGGGTGTATTTCGTACATAAAGTATGGCGCTGTTGCCATTTCTGTCAGCCAAAGCTATTGGTGAAGCACTTATCCCGAATAACTCAAATGTTGTCATCTGCAATTCCGGAACGGCTCTTCCTGCTCCATCAGCATCAACAACCGGCCTACGTTTGACAGCGCCCGCCTGGAGAGGAGTCACAGAATTGAAGGCTCCTATTTCAACTGGTACCAAGAAATCGAATTTCCTTCCCGTAGCCTCCTCCAAACGTTCTAAGGCTACCATCTGTTCATCCATCCAACCTATCTTGCGAAGCACAGCTGGGGACCCCATTCCTGCGACAACACACACATTAGCATCATCGGGGACCTCGTCTATCTCAACTAAGTTAACACTTTCAATTCTCTCGGCAAGCAGAAAACCAGTTCTCGGAGAACCGCCCCCACCCGCTCCAAGAAATGTTGCCCCAGTGATGATATCTTTAATCTCCTGCTGACCGATGATTCTCATACGTTCTCCCCCTTCTAAGCATCACGTCAATTGAACATATTCATCTGAATAACCAACAACTTCCAATATATGCTTCCAACACTCAAATCCGCAATTTGTTTCCTTCCATTTTCTATGTGAAGGAAGCCCATAGACCACCACTTCCTGATCTACCTTGATATCCGCGTTCGTTAGAGGCTGTAATGATTCCATATCAACCAAAGTTATTATATCCGGGACCGCAGCTATGACGCGGTCATTAAGCTTGGCAAGGATATTTTCATTTTTAAAGTAGATCTCCATGCTCGCTCCCGTGTAATCGCAAAGTCCCTCTAATACGGTCAAGCCAACGTCGAAGCTCTCTTTTGACATGGTATTCAAAGCAGCTATCCGTCCGACAAAGAGTTCCTTAATTCCAAATTTTCTCAGCTCTGCCGATAGGGTTCCTACAGTTGAAGAACTCTTTTCACGGAAGATGCTCCCAATCTTTTCGCACATGCTTATGGACCCAGGTACAAGGCTGGATACTATCTGTTCTCTACTGACAACCCAGCTGGCAAATGCCGCACTCATACCCCATACGGTCGTAATGGCTCGCGCGGATAATTCAGCAGAGTGATGATCGATGGGATCATGAAGGAAGAAAATACCAATATCTCCGTTCGAATTTGCGAGTACCAGAGGCGAAACTGGTATCCGATAACAATTGTAAAGTGTTGTGGAGAGTTCAGGAACAGCTCTGCCATTGCCATCTGCGTCTATCACTGGCAACCCCCTCTTGGCTGCCACATAGAAAGGCACAAGAGTATTAAAACCACCTAGTTCGCCAGCCATGAGATAACAGATATCCTTGCCCGTCAAGAAATGAAGGTTTCGTATAGCATCAAAAGCATAAATAGCCTCGACTCCGAATCCCCTTTCTTTAATGACCCGCGGAGCACCAATGCCTGCTACCATGACAGCATATCGATGATCCTCCATTTCAGTTGCATCCAGCAGAGTAATCGTCGCGCCTCCCGTTTCTCGCTCAATGCGGTCGATCAGATAAGTCCCTACTTCCGGTGATCCTCCGCCCCCGGCACCAAAGAATGTTGATCCATACAAGATGTTCCGCAGGCTTTCAGTATCGACAAGCTGTGCCATTCCATATCACTCCCCTTTTTTAGTTCTTACAAATCATTTGCCCATCGCGCGCGCCAAATCCACCAGTTCAGGATGGACAACTTTTCCCTCTTCAAGTAGTAAATCGCCATCAACCCATACTGTTGAATTCAAACAAATCCCATCAGCATGTGAAACAGCTTCACCAAGCTTACCTTTGAATGCTGGGCCTTGATACCCAAATCCCCACTCAGTTGAACCCCAAACACGCTCATCCTCTGTGCAAAGTCCACTCAACTTAGCTCCCGGATTGAACCCGTAACAAACGTGGGCTAAGTAGTACATTCTTGGGTCGCTGAGTTTTTCGAGCCATTTTCTCAGGAACTTAGCTTCTTCTTGACCTCTTATCTCGGCAATCTTCCCCTGTCTTACGACCAATTCTATGGGATGAGCCAGAATTCCGAGGTCCGCTTCTCCTCCCCCAGAGAAAGAACCATCGAACACAATAACTCCATTTATACTTTCCTCAAGGGGTGCCCAACCAATTTGTCCCAGCAGAAAATGTGGTCCAGGAGTATCAGCTCGCAGCTCATTTGTTACCGGTCTCTCTGGAACGTTTTCAAAAGATACATCAGTTCCTGCTGGTGTTGTGATCCTCATCTTGTGAGCTTTCTTGGTTAACTCAACAACTTTATTTTGGAACTTCTCTTGCAGGTCGATATCAATCCGAGCTACGCAACGCGTGATTCTTTCTCGATCAAGGCCTCCAAGAAATAAGTATCTCGTGCGTCCATTTGCCATCGCCTTAGTCCAGGCTGTGTTATAAAGTAGCCATTGATTGTTGAACTCAATCCACACATCTGAAGCAGGAATGGCAGCTTTGAGTGGCTCAGGTAACTGGTCGTCCGCTACCTTACCATAGCCTCTTGGCGTGGAGTGCCAAGCCACCATGACTTTCGCTCCAATCGCTTCAGCCGCTTTAGCAGTCTCTTCAACTGGTTTAAGATCCATTGCTGAGTCCACCGTGATGAGCACTGATTCACCCCTTCTAACCTTGCACAATTCTGCGACCACCAAGTACGCTGCCTTGGCGACTTCGAGTTCAAGCATACTTGCCATCAGATCCCCTCCCAATCCAGTTGTTTTTGGATAAGGGCATACTGGCCAATGACCTCCTCAACACGTTCGAGGTAACTTGGATCCGCCCTGAAGTAAAGTATTATGGCTTCTTGAAGCTCCCTTCTGCATGATGCTATTAGTTCCATTCCCTCATGAGAGGTCCTCTCTAATGATTCACAAACCTTGACGGCGGCTTCTAACAATCTCATGTTGGCATAATTGGAAGGTTCATTCAAGCTGATTCTGACTGAGGTTATGAGAAAACCCAACAGTTCCATTAGATAATTCCGAAGAGATCTCTCTAGTGATTGTGAAAGACCCTGATTCAAGTCTTGCTCTTCTAGGTGTATAACAGACTCGTCTCTGTGAGGTGTAGGCGGAACGGTCTTGTAACGTCCAACAGTAATAAGCAGAACAGGCCTGAGGGTCCCGGGGAGTTCAAGAAGTGTGCGGAGCAAATCTGGATCGAAAGACGTAACTGGACAAGTACCGAGTCCGAGTTCGAAAGCACGTAACATCATGTTTTGGCACGCCATACCAATATCTAAGATAGCGTTCGTATGCCACTCCCTCAGCCCCAACCTCTTGAGCTTATCTTCATCAACACACGCAACAATTATGGCTTGCGGTGATCCAAGAATCCCAGGAGAAGCGCTCTTAATTGTTTTGAGAGCTTTAGGACTTGTGTAACAGTAAAATTGCCATGGCTGCAAGTTACCTGCCGAAGGCGCATATATTCCAGCAAGCATGATCTCCTTTAGCGTTGAAGCGTCCACTGGCTCTTCAGCAAAGTCGCGGATACTTCTCCTCCCGAAAATAGCTTCTTTAACGTTCATGCTCGGTCTCCTTTTTCACTAAGACTTCCTTATTCGAGTAAAGATGACACTTGACCCATCTTCCCGTACTGATCTGATAGTTCACTGGTTCAACTTGCTTGCACAAATCCCAAGCAAATGGACATCTGGTATGGAAAGAACAACCAGGAGGCACATTAACAGGACTTGGTATCTCACCAGTTGATGTAACCTTCTTCGGCTTCAAAGCCTCTTCAGCTTTTGTGACGACAGGGATTGACGACAACAACATCTGAGTATACGGGTGAGCCGGCTGGGCAAAGATATCAACGGTTGGACCTTGTTCTACTATCTTCCCGAGATACATGATAGCTATTCTGTTTGAAATATTCCGAACGAGACTTAAATCATGGGTTATAAAAAGGTAAGTCAACTCCAGTTCTTCTTTCAATCTCAAGAGCGTTCGGATTATTTTGGCCTGTATGGACACATCTAAAGCGGAAGTCGGTTCGTCCAAAACCACGAAAGACGGGCCGGACGCAAGTGCACGAGCTATAGCAATGAGCTGTTTCTCTCCGCCACCAATATCTCTCGGAAGTTTGTATAGATATTCCGATGGAAGTTCAACCATATTGAGAAAATGGACAACAGCTTCTTTGAGCTTCTCGCCTCTGGGTTTCTTGTGGAGAACTATGGGTGCGCCAACAATCTGAGCGACAGTTTTAGATGGGTTAAGCGAGGTCCCAGGGTCTTGAAAAACGATCTGAATTTCTTTCTTCAACTCCATGGGCCGTTTCCAATGAATCTTGCTGATGTCTTGACCCCTGTAAAAGATCTTACCGGCTGTGGGTTCATACATGCCCATCACAGTATATGCTGTGGTACTCTTTCCCGAACCTGATTCCCCAACGAGTGCGAATACGTCACCTTTATAAACCTCGAAATCTATACCATCCACAGCTTTGACGTAAACACCCTTTTTGCTTGTTGCAAAATACTTCTTCAGACCTCGAACCTCTAAAACGGCTTTCACGACTGCTCACCGCTCTTTCCGCTGAACCCTTCTTCGTAAAGGAAACAGGCAACCAAGTGCGAATCATTGGCTTTATAAAAGAGGGGCTTCTCAGTGTAACACTTTTCAAAGGCATGATCACATCGCGGAGCAAATCTACAACCAGCTGGGGGATTAAGATAGTCTGGTATTCGACCCTTGATCCCCTCGGCCATCCGCTCCCCCGTCAGCCTTGGCAAGGAGGCCAGGAGCCCCCTCGTGTAGGGATGAAGAGGCTGCTCAAAAATCTCATTACTATCGGCAACTTCTACGATTGTGCCGGCATACATAACATAGATCCTGTCACATGTTTCACGTGCTACGCCAAGTGAGTGCGTCACAAGCACAAGTGCCAATTTTTGTTCATCACTGAGCCGCTTTATTAATTTCAGAACTTGATCTTGAATGGTTACATCAAGGTTTGTTGTTGGTTCGTCCGCCAAGATTATACTTGGTCTAGCTGCGAGCGCCATAGCGATACAAACGCGCTGTCTCATCCCACCACTCAACTGAAATGGGAAGTTTGTGAGAAGTCTTTCGGGATCAGGAAGACGCGCCGATTGGAGCGCATTTATGGCGAACTCTCTTGTGTTTTCGTTAATGTTAGCAGCGTATTTGATCACCAACTCAAGTTGTTCTCCAATGGTAAAGACGGGATTCAAAGCGGCTGTTGGATCCTGAAAAACCATTGCCACTCCTTTCGGCGGCTTTTTTCTAACTCTGCCTTCCTTAACCTCCAAAACAATGTCGCCGTTTGCATGAATCTTACCTGCTGTAACAATTGCATTTCTAGCCAGTATATTCATGACAGTCTTTAGAGTGGTCGTCTTTCCACAACCGGTTTCTCCAACTAGTCCAATCTTTTCCCCTCTTTTAACTTCCAAGCTGATACCATCTAAGACTTTCAGAATCCCTCTATAAACTTTGTAGTGAACTCGAAGATTCTCGATCTTTAAAGCTATATCGGAAATGTTCACGTACCTATCACTCCCCGGAGGTTAGCATTTCTCTTACCCCATCACCAAGCAAGTTAAAAGCAAGAATGATCGCTACTATCATTAATGCTGGGAATACCGATATCCACCAGAACGTAGGCAAGTACTTTGCCCCATCTGAGACCATCGTTCCAAGAGCGGGCGTTGGCGGCTGCTCACCCAGACCTACAAAACTGAGTGAAGCGCCTGTGAGAATAACCCACCCTACATCGAGCGTCATTTTTGTCAGTATGGGTCCGAGATGATTGGGTAATATCTCTCCAAACATTATTTTGAATCTGTTCATACCCATAAGCTCAGCAGCCTTTACAAAAGGCTCATTCTTTACGGACACAGTCATTCCATAGACAAGCCTTGCGTACCACGGCCACCAAGAAACGCAGACAGCTATCATTGAATTCATGAGCGTGGGTCTTAGTAAAGCCGCTATTGCGAGGGCCAAAACCAAAGGCGGAACTGCCAAGAATACATCCGTAATTCGCATGATGACGGTACTGAACCAAAGCCCGTCGAAGTATCCACCAATTAGACCTACCGTTGTACCAACTGGGACGACTATTAGGAGAACAACAAATGCCATCAACAAAGCTCCTCGAAATGCAAAGAAAACCCTGCTAAGTATGTCACGGCCGATTGCATCTGTTCCAAATGGATGAGTAAGACTCGGTGGTTTGCAGGCGTTGGAAAAATCAACGAATGGACCTGCATGTTCTGGATAAGGGGCGACTAATGGGGCAAACAAAGCAATGAAAACTATCGTGAGGGCTAATGCCAAACCAAGGACCGAAAGCTTGCTTCTTGAAAATCGGTACCAACCTCGCTTGATTCTCTCTTTATAAGCCGAACTTGTATCCAATACTCTGGGCACGGAATCCTTAAGCACTTCTGCTCCCTCCGAATCTGACCCTTGGATCAAGGTAGGCTATGATCATGTCTATAAGGATGTTTGCAACAGTGTAGGCGATACCAATTATCAAAACAACGCTAATTATTGCGAACAAATCCTTGTTAAGCATGGCTTCGACACCATACCTTGAAAACCCTGGGTACAAGAAAACTAATTCTACAAGAAATGCATTACCTAAAAGCGCAGCGATATCGAGGGCCATTATCGATATGGGTGCTATAAGCGAAGGTTTTAACAAAAGCTTACGGTAAATAAGCCTATCGGGTACACCGTATGCCCGCGCCGCCAATATGTAATCTTTGTCAGCATTGTCCACCATGCTTGCTCTCGTCATCCTCGCGGCCTGCGCTGCTCCGCCCATCGCCAAGGCTAACGCTGGTAGTATGATATGCCACAGTGCGTCTAAGGCAACACGAAAGTTTCCCGCTATCAGACCGTCGATGATATACATTCCCGTGACCCTAGGTGGCGGAGTTAGATTCGGGCTGATTCTACCGATCGTCGGAAAAATAGGAAGCAGATATGAAAAAACTAATGAAAATACGATTGCCCAGACAAAGGCAGGTGTAACGATCCCAACGTAGGAAACGATCCTAATAAGGCCGTCAAACCATGTTCCAGCGTATTTAGCAGAGAGTCTACCAAGGTTGATCCCTATTCCGGCCATGAATAAAGCAGAAAGAGCTATGATTTCCAACGAAGCCGGTAAGTATTCCGCAATATCCCTTGTTATGGGACGCCTCGATCGCAACGATTCCCCGAGGTCCCCTCTCACTAGGTTTGATAACCAGAGGAAGTATCTCGTGACTAATGGTTTGTCCAAATTCATCTGTTTCCTCAGAGCTTCAACAGCCCATTCAGGTGCTCTGGGGCCTAAAGCCATTCGCGCTGGGTCACCTGGCACAATATTAGAAATAGTGAATATAAGCACAGATACTCCCAATAGAACACCTATAGAATAGATGATGCGCTTAACAAAATACTTTAGCAGTTGCATACCGCCTTTCACCACCATGCCTTGGAAACCTTGAAGCCCGAGTGAGAGCACTCCCACCCGGGCTTAAGGGATAAGTTACTTTCTCTTTTCTGGGAAGACCTTCATATCATGAGCATACAACGTATAACCAAGTGGCAGGGCAACATTCTTACCTTGTTTGACCCACTCCGCAACTGGCCAATAGACGTACGAAGCTTGGTACGCTCTTGTCTCCGCTCGATCTATAAGCCAAATTGTCGGACACGTTTCGACTAACTTTCTCTGGATCTCGTAATATTTCTTATACCTTTCTTGCGTATCTATAGTGGCCAAGGCGTCTTCGATCATGGCATCAATTTCTGGATCAAGTAACCACTCGCACTGCTCCCAGGTACCAGCAGACTTGGAGTGATAACGCGTCGCGAGCATACCTCCAGCTTCCATATAGTGCGCAGCAACGAAAATAAGTGAAAGGTGAGGTGTAGTTTCAATATTCTGTGCGTCAGCAATCATTGAGCCAAAAGGCTTCTTTGTTATTTCAACTTTAATGCCTAATTTAGCAAAGTTTGCTTGGAGCATAAGAGCTATCTTCTCTTCCTCCGGTACTTCCGCGCACCAAGATAACGAGAGCGTGTATTTGCCAAGATCCTTGTAGTACTTCGACTTCTTCAACTCTTCGCGCGCCTTGTCCAGGTTGAACTCCCGCGGTTGGATTGATGGATCATGCCCGGCTAATGTCTGGGGTACCGGACCACGCGCTACAAGTGAGCCCGGAAAGATCTTTTCAGCGACCGTCTTGTAGTCTGTGGCATATGCCAAAGCCCTCCTAAAATGAACGTCATCCGTCGGGGGCTTTCTAGTATGGATCATAACGTTAAGGTTAACGCCTCCGGGCACAAAACGTATCACCTCGACACCAGGCATCTTCGCCATTGCTTCGTAGCTCTCCATTGGTTGTATTTCGTCCGTTATCTCGAGCTCCTTCTTTGCAACAAGGGTCCTGATGGTCACTGGGTCAGCCGTCGCCATTACTTTGAAGTATTCTGGTGCGTTTGGTTCCCATCCGCCCCACCAATCATCGAATTTTCTCATCAACACATACTCTTCCATTTTGACCTCTTCCACCATGTAGGGACCACTGCCAGCATCATGTTCTAACAACCATTTTCTACCGTAGTCGCCAAATTCACCGTAAGGACCTGGTTGGATGTGTTTAAGTACTAAGTCCTTTTCCAGGATGTACAGCCTAACAAGGATGCTTAAGAAGGGTCCACAGGGCTTTTTCAACTTGAACTGAACCGTATAACGATCGAGTGCTTTAACATCTTCAATGAATGGTTCAAATAGGTATGCAAAACCCTCACCGATGGTCAACAGCCTCTTAGTTGAAAAGACAACATCCTCGGCTGTTAACTCATTGCCCGAATGGAACTTCACTCCCTTTCTTAGATAGAAAGTCCATGTAAGACCATCGGGCGAAACCTCCCAATGAGCGGCCAAATGTGGTCGGACACTGCCATCAGGGTTTGGAAATACAAGACTGTCGTAGAGGTTGACTATGGCGATGCAGTCAGAGAAGTCACTACCCACAGCCGGGTCAATATACGTTGGCCAGTCCGAAGTGGTACGGATAATGCTTGCAGATTGACCAAAACTCAGAGCAATGAAGAATACAAAGCTCAAAGCCGTTAGGAACAGCACCTTCTTCATACGTACTCCCCCTTTAGAGTTTCTTTAATTAACCCGTGTGACAAGTTCGAAAGGGTGTAGTCAAATTCAAAGCCAAAATGTCTGGGACCAAGTACTTGTAGCCCTTTCTCGCAAAGAAATTCCTTGCGTGCTGGTACACCTATCACCGCCACCATCATGCCTTCTTTAATGTCAGGATTGTACAACGGTTCGCATTCGGGATAGGTAACCACTATCAACATGTCGGGGCTCGTCACATACGGCTTGCTGTCGAACCAACTAACGTGATTTTCATTCTTGAACCATATCTTAAAGCTGTGCCCCTTAAAGCTCGATTCTCCTGTTACTTCATGATAACCCCAGTAATAGCCATCCCTGTCTTCCCAACGCTTTCCCGTTACAGTTCCAACAAAAAGCACTTTACCCTTCAGTCTGGCCATAAGTTTTTCGAGGGGAGACCTACCCTTTTGTCGTTCAGTCCTAATTAGCCTTCCCACTTCTAAACATTCCGTTAGAGTGTTTCGAACTAGAATCGTTCTCATCTCTGAAATGGGCATCAAGTAACCAGCTTGCCCGGCTATGCCGAAAGCTGCAGCTGATAGGTATTTCCCTATCCTCTCTGCCATAGCTGGGTTTATAGCTTTGTCGATGTAGCATACGTTACCCCATTGATCAAAAGAAGCAATAGGGCAAGCATCTTTACCGTGCAAATGAGGGGTGATCTGCACGATTTCTGGTATGGCTCTGCCCGTGAAATCTCCATCGACAACAGTTAGACCCAAGTCTGAGGCGGCCGTTATAGCTGCAGGAGTGTTTGCACCACCCAACTCAATTGGTACAACAACTGATGGGTGAATGCCAGTAAATTTCTCGAGCATTTCGACGGCTTTGGTGAGAAGATTGACATCCACTTTCTTTTCTGGATTCAAACCGAGCTCTTGCATTTGGCTAAGGGTTTTTTCCGTGAGAGGAGCTATAGAACCCATTAAAAAGGGACAGACGGCGTATCCACTGTCTGGAAGTTCATCAACGTCTTTCCAAACAATATAACCTTTCTTTTCCAATACACCGGTCAACAGTCTTATCCCTTCAGCAGGACGTCCGCCTCCTCCAGTCCCAAAGAACGTACAACCACGCACTAAATCTTCAATGTCTTCCTTGGTAGACAATTTCACTGTCGGCAAGTTGTCACCCCCTCTTTGTGTTCGTTTTCACGTATTTTTTGATCCAAGTCTCCGGGAAATCTCGTTTGCCACGCTCTTTAGTTTTGAAGCTATTCGCTCTATGTCTTCCTTAGTATGTGACGGTAAGAGTAGCACACTTAGAGCTGCGACAACCTTGTTTGTGTAATCAAAAATCGGTACTCCTACTCCCCTCACGCCAATCCTGTGTTCGTTCTCATCAACTGAGTATCCAAGATCTCGAACCTCACGTAATTGCTTCCTCAACCGTTCTTGGTCGACAACAGTGTATGGTGTGTACGGCTTGAGTTCAACTTCTTGAAAATAATGATTCAGCTCGGATTCGCTGAGCCACGCTAGTAATACTTTGCCGAGGGCCGTTGGATAAAGCTCAAAGACCTCACCTACTCTGGATATCGACGGCATAGTTTTGCTGCTTCCGACTATCAAGATGCAAACGCCCATATTCTCTTCCTTGACAGCGACATGGACAGTCAGTTGTTCAGTCTCGCTGAACGAGAGTAATACAGGATAAGCCACCTCATATAATTCGTTGTTCGCCATAACCCTGGTTGCAAGGTCAACTATTCTGTACGAAGCTTTATATCTACCAGAATGTGAATCTTTGTACACATAACCTATCTGTTGAAGCACTTTGAGATAATAACACACGTTGGACGGAGATTGATCAAGCGCAGAGGCAAGTTGCGAAACGGTTGCACCAGACTTTTCAGAACATATTAATTCGAGAATACGAATGGCCGTATCAATGCTGCTCATGAGTGTCCCTCGTTCAATTTAGTTGAATTGATTAAACTCTATTGAATCCAAAACTATTTTACTGCGACCATAATCATGCGTCAACACACGATAAATGAAGGTAACAAAAGCAACGACGCAGAAAAGCAAGAATTGTGAAAATATTTGGCTTTTTTGAACAATATATTCGCTCTTTTGGCACTTAGCCTTAAAAAATTGGTGCGCTCTGTCCTAACCTTGCCTTCTGTAACATTAGAGTCACTGAGCGAATATACTTGCCGTTCAAGCCAAGAAATCTCGGCGTGCGGGTGATCATTGTAAACTCAAATAATCCCATTCTGAGAAGTGCCAAGCAGAGCTTGAGGAGATTTTGTACGTTTAAGCTAACAATAGGCTTGAGCTTGACTTGATGTATTAAAATGTGGTAACATATGTTTCGAGGAGTTCATCGGTGTGTTGCACAGAAAGCGAGGGGGAAGATGGAGAAGATCAAAGTGGCCGTAGTCGGCATGGGAAACGTCGGAAGGTACGTGCTTCAAGCTGTCAGAGAATCACAAGACATGGAAGCTGTGGGAATCGTTGAAATTCCAGAACGAGTGAGTCAAATTTCGAGTCAGATCACAGACCTACCTGTCACGAGCAACGTGGAAGAACTTGAAAAACCTGACGTCGCGATCTTGGCGATCGACAGTCGTGCTGTGCCGAGCGTCGCTCCAAGTTTTCTCTACAAAGGCATCAACACAATCGACGCGTACGACATACATGGCGCTGAGGGGGCGCTCAGACTGAAGAAACAGCTCGACGAGATAGCAAAGGAGAACAATTGCGTTGCGATCATATCTGCGGGTTGGGACCCCGGAACCGATTCGCTCATCAGAGCCGTCATGCAGATCATCGCGCCGAAGGGTATGACTTGTACGAACTTCGGTCCAGGCATGAGCATGGGTCACACCGTGGCTGTGAAGAGGATCAAGGGAGTGAAGGATGCCGTTTCGATCACTTGTCCGAAGGGCATGGGCATGCACATGAGGCTCGTGTACGTGGAATTAGAGGACGGATACGATTTCGACGAAGTGGCGAAGAAGATCTCGGAAGATCCATACTTCTGTCACGATGAAGTTTACATAAATCAAGTCAGCACTGTGAAGGACTTGATAGACATGGGTCATTCCGTGAAAATAGAAAGGAAAGGAACTTCCGCGGGTGCTTGCAATCAAAGGATGGAATACCACATGTCAGTGAACAACCCAGCTGCAACGGCACAGGTTATGGTTGCAGCAGCTCGTGCAAGTGTGAAGCAAAAGCCCGGTTGTTACACGTTACTCGAGATACCTTTGATAGACTTATTGTTTGGAGAGAAGGACGAGCTGATCTGTAAGTTATTGTGAATTTGGCCTACAACTTTGTTGAGGAGGTGTTCTCATGAAGAGGGTTCTTCTGGTAGCGGTTTTGGTCTTCGCCGTGGTAATGCTCTTCGCACAAGCGCCGAAAAGGGGTGGCACTCTGTACGACTATTTCACCACCGACAGAATGATATTCGATGCCCAGGAAGACACGACATTGCAGACTTATGCTTTGGCGAGGCTCTTGTTCAGCACGCTGGTCAGGTACAAGGGCGAAACTTTGGAACTCGAGCCGGAGCTGCTCGCGAAGATGCCCGAAATTTCTGAAGATGGAAGAGTGTACACGTTCGAGCTCAAGAAGGGTATCAAGTTCCACGATGGAAAGACGGAGCTCACGAGCGATGATGTGAAGTTCACCATCGAGAGGATGCTCAGTCCCAAGGGCAGGGGTGCGAGCAAGTGGCTGTTCGAACCTATTCTCGGCGCCGAAGAGTTCATCAAAGGTCAGTCCACGAGTCTTGAAGGTTTCAAGAAGATCGACAACTACAAGTTCCAGATAATACTCAAAGAAGCTTACGCACCTTTCCTGTACCATCTCGCGGTCCCAGGTGCATCGATCTACTCTGAAAAGCTCGTCAAAGCCGCTGGAGATAACTGGAAGCTCAATCCCGTGGGAACGGGACCCTTCAAGCTGAAGAGGCACGTACCCAACACCGAAATCGTTCTTGAGAGGAATCCTTACTACTTTGAAAAGGATCTTCCGTACCTCGACGGGATAGTTTTCAGAATAGTCCCAGACTCGACGACCGCGCTCATGGAGTTCGAGGCTGGAACGCTCGATGTGGTGACGATACCCGTACTCGAGTACGACAGGCTGAAGAAATCTGGAAAGTACAACATCATCGAGAAGGAAGCTCTGAACACGTACTACTTCCTCATGAACATGAGCGATCCGAAGTGGTCCAACCCGACCCTGAGAAAGGCCATGGCACTCGCGATCAACAAGAAAGAGCTTGCAGAGGCGGTCTTCGGGCCGAGGGCAACCGTGGCGACGAGTTTCGTCACACCCGGCATACCCGGCTCCTACCCACTTGGAGAAGGTCCGGCGTACGAATACAACCCAGAAGAAGCGAAAAAATTGGTTGCTCAGCTTGGAAACATCGGCAAAGTGACGGCGTGGCAATGGGGTGGAGACACACTCTCGCAACCGAACATAATCATCCAGGCGATGGCCAAGGAAGTCGGAATAGACCTCGAGATCATACCAATAGAAAGGGCAGCATTCCGTCAAGCGAGGAGGGAAGGAAAGGTTCCAGCAGCCTACGGTAACTGGTGGGCAGACATTCCAGATCCAGACAACTACATAGGCGTGTTCTTCGGCGAGGGTAACCAGATGTCCTCCGGCTACAGCAACAAGGAAGTCCAAGAGATGATCAAGAAAGCACGCGTTGAGGTTGACCCGGAAAAGAGAGCGCAGATGTACAAAGAGATAGAGTACAAGATCATAAGAGAAGATGTCGCGGTCATACCGTTGTTCCATTTGAAATACCTGCTCGCAACTCAAAAAAACGTGCACGGCATAATCGCTCATCCAACAGGAATTACCGTTTATCTCTACGTTTACAAGCAGTGAATCACAGGGCGGGCGCCTGCCCGCCCCTTCAGGAGGAAAGCGATCGTGATTCAATACATCGTTCGCCGTCTACTTTATTCAATACCCGTCATCATTGGAGTTACTCTGATAACTTTCATCTTGCTCAACGTGGTGCCCGGTGATCCTGTTTTGGAGATGGTGGGAAAGTACGCAGATCCAGAAACGATCCAACAGATCAGAGAACAACTGGGATTGAACGATCCGCTCGTCGTACAGTACTTGAGGTTCTTGTTCAACCTACTGAGAGGAGACCTCGGTAAATCCTTCAAGACTAATCTGCCGGTTTCCAAGATGATCGCCGACACGTTTCCCACCACTCTGAAGCTGGCCCTAAGTTCTTACCTCGTCGCGACGGTGCTGGGAGTTTCCGTCGGCATCATCTCTGCTGTGAAACAGTACTCTTTCCTTGATCGCTCCATGATGATCCTCGCGCTTGCGGGAGTGAGCGCACCCGTTTTTTGGGTTGCCGTCGTTGCACAGCTGGTCTTTGGTTTGAAACTTGGCTGGTTTCCCATATCTGGCTATTACAGTTTCAAACACATGATCTTGCCTGCGATCGTCTTGGGTACAAGGTTCGCTGCCTCGATCGCTCGTTACACCAGGAGCGCCCTTCTGGACGTCATAAGGCAAGATTACATCAGGACCGCTCGTGCTAAGGGACTTTCGGAAAGAAGAGTGATCTTCGTCCACGCACTCAAAAACGCGATGATTCCTGTAGTGACGATCCTCGGGATGCAACTCAGCGGATTGTTGACGGGCTCCATCCTCACCGAAACGGTCTTTGCGATTCCGGGGCTTGGAAGGCTTTCCGTCTGGGCTCTTTCAGAAAGAGATTTTCCACTCGTCCAGGGAACTGTCGTTTTCACGGCGATCGTGTACATTCTGGGTAACCTGATTGTGGACGTATCTTACGCGTTTTTGAACCCGAGAGTCAGATTGAAGTAGGAGGTAACTTCTGTGGCTGAGAAGAAGGCCGCTTCACTTTATGCGGATGCCTTCAGAAGGTTGAGAAAAAACAAAGCGGCGATGTTTGGGTTGATCTTCGTGATCTTCGTCGTGCTCATTGCAATTTTTGCACCCTTGCTTGCACCAGCCGATCCGAACAAGATAGACCTTCAGAACCGTCTCAAATCCATGGGTTCACCTTCGAGGATATGCAAAAACGGGGTTTACATTCTCGGTTCGGACGAGTACGGCAGGGACATCCTTTCACGTTTGATCTACGGCGCGAGGATCTCTCTGACGGTCGGTGTCATGACGCAGATCATCACAACCGCGATAGGCATAATCATAGGATCTCTGGCGGGCTATTACGGTGGATTGATCGACATGGTGATGATGAGGGTAGCGGATATGCTGTTCGCCTTCCCAGAGCTTCTCTTCTACATCGGTATGATGTTCGCGCTCGGACCGGGTTTGACGAACATGTTCATTGCACTTTCTGTGATCGGTTGGGCTGGAAAGGCACGTCTGGTGAGGAGCCAGGTGATATATCTGAAGGAAACTGAGTTCGTGGAAGCCGCAAAGGCTCAAGGACTTTCAGACTTTCGAATCATCGTGAAACACATTCTTCCGAACTGCATGGGTCCGATCATCGTCTCGGTGTCGTTGGGAATACCAGGCGCAATCTTGGCCGAGGCGGGTCTCTCGTTCCTCGGTCTGGGCATTCTTCCTCCGACACCCAGTTGGGGAAACATGATAAGATCGGCGAGTGCGTATCTGAGGATCCAACCTTGGTACGCCGTTTGGCCGGGGGTTGTTCTCATGCTCGCCACGTTCGCCTTCAATTTGCTCGGAGACGGGCTCAGGGATGCGCTCGATCCGAGGTTGAAACAGTGAAAGGGTGTGTGACGATGAAGAGACTCACCTTGATTTGCTTCATATTGGTTGCGATCTCGTTGTTTGGGAGTGGTGTGACTGTGGAAAGCTTGGAACTTGCAAGAAGGCAGATAGAACTGTTCAAGAAAGAATTCAGGATCGAACCACGAGAAGTGGTGTTCAACGTCACGGTGGGTAGTGAAGATGGAAAGCTGACGATCTTTGGAGAGGTTTCAGAACCCAAGTTGAAAGAATCTCTGCTCGAAAGACTGAGATCATCCCTCCAAGTCTCTTTCGAAGACAAGATCAAACTCTTGCCCGACGAATCCGTAGGCGAGAAGATCTTTGCGGTCGTGAACGTCGACGTGGTGAACCTGATGGACGCACCGAGGAGAACTTTGCAGAAGAACGCCGTGACTCAGGCGCGCATGGGGGACGTTCTGAAACTGTTCAAGAAGGATGGCAATTGGTACTTAGTGCAGATGGAAGATTCTTACATAGGTTGGATCGATGGGTCTAAGATCGTGAGCATGAACGAGAGTGAACTGAAGGAGTATCTCTCTGCACCTTTCGCGCTGATCGTTTCGAAGTTCGCACAGCTTTACGAGATGGCAGATCCAGCTGGCGCGGTCGAAGCAAAACTCGTACAGGGAACCACACTGCCTTGCGTTGAAGTTAAAGGTGAATGGTTGAAACTGAGATTGCCAGATCAAAGAGAACTTTTCGTGAGAGTGAGTGACGCGCAGTTGTTCGAAAGCAGAGAGGAAGTCTTTGCGACTCAGAAAGGTGCAGATTACATCATCGAGCTTGCCAAGCAACATTTGGGACTTCCCTATCTGTGGGCAGGCACGACGTCTTACGGGTTCGATTGTTCTGGTTTCACACAGTTCTGCTTCAAAATGGCAGGTTATTTCTTGAGACGCGATGCGGACATGCAGTACGAACAGGGCGAGCCCGTGTTGGACAGGAAAGATCTCAAAATGGGCGATCTGGTGTTCTTCCAAACCTACAAGGCAGGTCCCTCACACGTGGGCATCTACATAGGCAACATGAAGTACATCCACTCTGGCAGCAAGGGTGTGGCGATAAACAGTTTCGATCCGAAGGATCCAGACTATTCGGCGGACCTCGATAGAAAGTACATCGGTGCGAGAAGGATCATTCAAAGGTGATAGAGATGGCCGAGTTGTTGCGCGTTGAGGACCTCACTGTGAAATTCTTCACCAGCGATGGAATCGTGCATGCCGTGGACCAAGTCAGTTTCATCATCGAAGAAGAGGAAGTGCTGGGATTGGTGGGCGAATCTGGCTGTGGAAAGTCCGTCACTTCCTTAGCCATCATGAGACTCTTACCAGTTCCACCAGCGAAGATCACTTCTGGAAAGGTCTTCTTCGATGGAAAGGATCTGCTCCAACTTTCGGATGCCGAAATGAGAAAGATTCGTGGCAACGTGATATCGATGATCTTTCAAGAACCCATGACCTCACTGAATCCCGTCATAACGGTGGGAAAGCAGATCGCCGAAGCGATCGTGACACACCAGAACGTGAGCATGGAGGAAGCCAAGAAAAAGTCGATCGAACTGCTCAAGCTGGTGGGTATTCCAAATCCCGAAAAGCGTTACGATGATTATCCTCACCAAATGTCCGGCGGAATGAGGCAACGCGCCATGATAGCAATGGCTCTCTCATGTAATCCGAAACTTCTGATCGCGGATGAACCCACTACCGCGCTCGATGTGACCGTTCAGGCGCAGATACTCGATCTCATCGCCCAACTCAAGGACAGTTTCGGAATGAGCGTCTTACTCATAACCCACGATCTGGGAGTCATCGCCGAGATGTGCAACAGGGTCATCGTGATGTACGCAGGTCAAATCGTGGAAGAAGCCCCTTGCATAGACTTGTTTGAATCTCCGTTGCATCCTTACACGGAGGGACTTTTGAAGTCCATACCCAAACTCGAACCTGGAAAGAAACCTTTGCACACGATCGAGGGAAGCGTTCCGAACGCGATGGACTTACCAGCAGGTTGCAGGTTCCATCCACGATGTCCTTTTGCTTTCGATCTCTGCAAGCAAAAGGTTCCAAAGCTTGTGAACGTGAACCAGCACAGAAGGGTCAGATGTTTCTTGAGAGGATCACAGCCGGAGGAAGTGGAAGCATGAACGAAGTCCTACTCGAAGTGAGAAACTTGGTGAAGCACTTTCCAGTGAAGGCTGGGATATTTCAAAGAACCGTCGCCGTGGTGAAGGCCGTCGACGGGGTGAGTTTCCAAATAAGGAGAGGAGAAACCTTCGGCTTGGTGGGTGAGAGTGGGTGTGGAAAGACAACCACAGGAAGATGCGTTCTGATGCTCGAAACACCCACCAGCGGTGAGATCGTTTTCAAAGGTGTGGACATAACGAAATTGAACCAGAAACAGCTGAGAAAACTTCGTCCGAAAATGCAGATAGTTTTTCAAGATCCCTTCAGTTCGCTCAACCCAAGACTTCCAATAAAGGAGATCATCGGTGAAGCCATCGCGTACCACAAGATCGCGAAAGGAAGAGAAGTTGAAAGAAGGGTTCAAGAGCTCTTAGAAATGGTTGGATTGTCCGTCGAACACATGAACAGATACCCGCACGAATTCTCCGGCGGTCAGAGGCAGAGGATCTGCATCGCTCGAGCGTTGGCGACGGAGCCTGATCTGATCGTCTGTGACGAAGCCGTTTCTGCACTCGATGTTTCCATACAGAGTCAGATACTCAAGCTTCTGGAGAACCTTCAAGCCAAGCTCGGCGTGGCTTATTTGTTCATCTCGCACGCTCTGAACGTGGTCAAGTACATCTCGCACAGGATCGGTGTGATGTACCTTGGAAAACTCGTCGAAGTTGCAGAGAGCGAGGAACTCTATCTGAACCCACTTCATCCCTACACGAAGGCGCTCATTTCTGCCGTGCCCGTCCCGGATCCCAAGGTGAAGCGAAAAAAGATCATACTCAAAGGTGATGTGCCAAGTCCTTTGAATCCGCCTCAAGGATGCAGGTTCGTCACCAGATGTCCCCAAGCCATGCAGGTTTGTAATGAGATCGAACCACAACTGGTAGAGGTCGCGCCGAATCATTTGGTGGCGTGCCATCTGTACACGAGTACGTGAGAAGTCCTGGCAAAGGTGAAGCTAATTCTGCAGAAAGCGATTTAGATTCTCACCAGTCAGGATTTACCTACTTATGGTGCCTCGCGAGGCAAAACGTTCCTTCTCAGAGAGTGTACCTTCTCCATGAACTCTCTTACGCGTTTCTCATCGACGTGATTTTCGAATTTGCCTTCGTATTTAAAAGCTGTACCCACGATGGCTCCATCGGCTACCTCAAGGACCTTGTCAACGTTATGAATCGTTACTCCTGTGTTCGCAAATACTGCTACTCCAACTTGGGACGCCATCTCTTTCACACTTAGCAACGTATTTAAGTCAACCGGACTCCCCGCAGTTAAACCCGATACACATAATGCATCTGGACGATGGTTAAATAAGGTCGTTTTAACAATTTGCAGTATTTCTCTCTCCGCCAGATACTTGGCGCTCTCCGGAACGACGTTGAAAAGCATTTTAACCTCCTGTGCGCCAACGTATTTCCTGTGGCGCGCAATCTCACCGTAGTTCAAATTCCATAAGCCAAAGTCACTGGCATACACGCCAGAGAAAACTTCCCTGACGAATTTCGCACCTGTTGCAACAGCAAGATCAATGGTCGCAATTGGATCCCACAGAACGTCTACACCAAAAGGTACCTTTATATGGGGGATCAATTCTCCTATTATTCGTGCCATCGTAGCCACGGTTACAATCGGTACCTTCGTTAAATACGGCAGGCTGAATTCGTTTGAGAATATCACACCGTCGACCCCACCATTTTGAAGGGAGAGCAAGTCTCTTTTCGCCCACTCAATTACTTCACTAGGCTCAAAACCCAGTTTTTCAATGGCGTACATCACTCCTCCCCTAACCTTCTTTATGGGATAATCACTGTTTGAGCATAGAGTTTGCAAATCTCTCCGAATTGTCACTTTCGAGACCCCCAAAATGTCTGCAAGATAATCTACTGTCGCGTTGCCCTCCGTTAATACCACGTCAAGTATTTTTTGAATGCGATCACTTTTTCTCATACTGACCTCCTGTTGAACACTACGTCGAGGTTATGATCACATATTTGATCACAGTAGTATCATTTCATGATCGTCATAGTCCGATCTGGTCACATGTCAATAAGGTAACATATAATTAGTGATTTTTGCACCTAATCTTGTGACTTCCTTTTCCAGCTCTGACACTAAGGCGTCAATGTAATGCATTCACTTTCAGTACGATTTGAAACTGAGCGCCTCCCGAGGTAAGTCTTGTGACGTATCTAAGAAATCGTTCAACAAGGGATCTGAGATACTCGTTGTTACCTTGTGACAACTCTCTATGTGTAATTGGCAGAAAGTCTTACTCATGTTGGCGGAACATGTTTGAGTACTATTGTGCTCAGGGTTTGTACACAAGTGATAAGGGTACGAAAACAAAAAAGCTCAGCACAAGTCTTGACAGTGAAGAAAAGATTGACAAATCGAATAACAGGATCGTTGTCTTCCCTTTCCAATGTTGCAACGTATCGATTTGCGTACGCGAGACTATAATAATAGCAACCACAAACTTTGTTGGGGGGTATGAACGTGGAAGGCACGGCGTGGTCGGTTTTACCTCCGCTCGTAGCGATCGTCTTGTGCTTCCTAACAAAAAACGTCCTACTTTCGCTCTTCCTCGGCATCTTCACGGGTGGTCTGCTCCTGAACGGCTTCAACCCAATCGCTGGTGTGGTCTACTCGCTCGAAAAGATCATCGGCTCCATGGCGGACGAATGGAACGCGAAGTTGCTGTTGTTCAACTTACTCATGGGTTCGGGTATAGCCTTCATTTGGCGCCTGGGTGGTAGCAAGGCCTTGGCCGACTGGGCGAGGACGAAGATAAAGACAAAGAGGTCTGGAAACGTTTGGGCTTGGCTTTTGGGTGTGATCGTGTTCTTCAACGACTACATCAACTCTGCGATCGTTGGAAACGTGATGAGGGACATCTTCGAGCAAAGAAAGATCTCGAAAGAGAAGCTCTCCTACATACTCGATTCGACATCTGCACCCGTCGCCACGTTCTTCATCTCCGACTGGATAGCTTACCAACTCGCGATGATCCAGAACGGATTGACCGCGGCAGGTATAACCACGGTTGCAGCTCTTCCGGCGTTCATAGGGAGTATCCCGTTCAACTTCTACTGCATCTTCACCGTTCTCTTCGTCGGCATCATCGCCGTGAGTGGCTGGGACTTCGGGCCAATGTTGAAAGCGGAGATCAGGGCAGAAAAAGAGGGTAAGACTTCGAGAGATGGTGCGATGCCAATGCTGAACATAGACTTCGAGCTTGGAAAACCGATCGAAAAGAGACCTATGATAATGACCTTCGTACTCCCGATCGTCGCGCTCGTGTCGGTGACGATCTTCGGTTTCTACTACACCGGTGCCTCACAGGGCGGTGAAACGCTCATAGAAAAACTTGGAAATGCCGATGCGGCAACGGCGTTGTTGTGGGGTGCTTTCGCGATGGCGCTGGTCGGTATCGTGATAGCACTCATTTTCAAGTTGATGAGTGTTGGAGAAACAATGCGAACGCTGCTGGATGGCTTTAAGTTGATGTTGTTGGCCTGTGCGATACTGGTCATGGCCTGGTCCATCGGGACTGTGACCAAGGACATGAAACTGGCAGATTACGTCGTTTCACTGGTTGGAGAGAACGTCTCTTTCGCCTTGGTACCCGCGATCGTTTTCCTGATCGGCATGTTCATCTCGTTCTCGACTGGAACTTCTTGGGGCACGATGGCGATCCTTACACCGATCGCAATACCTGTGGCCTACAGCATCACTAAAGATCCTTGGTTGTCGACGACGGTTATGGCAGGAACGGTGTTTGCGGGTGCAATATTTGGAGATCACTGTTCACCAATTTCCGACACGACGGTGCTCTCTTCGATATTCTCTGGATGTGACCACATGGACCATGTGAACACGCAACTACCTTACGCTATCGCTTGTGCGATGGTGGCTTTGCTGATGTATCTGCTGTACGGAATCTTCAAGATCAGCCCGTTCATTCTTCTGCCGATCGGAGTAGTGCTTCTGGTGTTCTTGGCAAGATTGTTGCACGCACGTACTATGAAAAGCTTGGCATAAAAAGTGAGGGCTTTCGCCCTCACTTTTTCTTTTGAAGCACTTCTGGATTGACCAAGTTGGGTGGTACTTCCCCATTCAAAGCTTTGATGATGTTTTCAGCAACCATGACAGACATTTTCGACCTTGTGGCGTAAGAAGCAGAAGCGATGTGAGGTGCGAGCACCACGTTGTCGAGCTTGAGCAGCTCGGGTTCGATTTCAGGTTCGTTCTCGAACACGTCCAAGGCGGCTCCCTTGATCCATCCTTCCTTCAAGGCTTTCACCAACGCCTTCTCATCCACCGCGGGACCCCTTGCGGTGTTGATGAGGTAAGCATCTTTCTTCATCATCTTGAGTTCTTTCTCTCCAATCAAATGGTGCGTTTGTTTCGTGAGTGGAACGTGCAGTGTGACAAAATCCGATTCTTTCAAGAGCGTTGGAAGATCGACGAAGGTGGCCTTCAATTCCTTCTCGATCTGTTCATCTATCCTTGAGTTGTCGTAGTAAAGCACTCTCATGTTGAATCCCAGAGCCCTCCGTGCCATGGCTTGACCTATACGCCCGAATCCCACGATACCCAGTGTTGCACCGAAAACATCCGTGCCGAGTAAGAGCATGGGTTCCCAGCCACGGAACTTGCCTTCCCTGACGAATTTGTCCGCTTCAACGATTCTTCGCGCTATGGCCATGAGAAGGGTCCAAGCGAAATCCGCCGTGGTTTCGGTCAAGACACCGGGCGTGTTCGTGACCATGATGCCACGTTTCGTCGCTTCTTCGACATCGATGTTGTTGTATCCAACAGCATAGTTCGCAATGATCTTCAGATTGGGACCTGCCGCGTCCATGACCTCGGCGTCTATGTTGTCCGTGAGCAAACTGAGCAACGCATCGGCTCCCTTGACTTTCTTTAGAAGCATTTCTCTGGGTATGATTCCGTCGTAATCGCTGACTTCAACGTCGTAGCGCTCCCTGAGCATGTTCAGCCCTTCTTCGAGGATCTTCCTCGTCACGAAGACTTTGAACTTTTTCATCCACCTCAAACCTCCTTGAGAAGTTTTGCGTAGGCCGCCAGGAAAGTTCTCTTCGCATTCGCAACAACGAGGTCTGGATCTTCATCAGGCAACGGCTTGACTTCGAAAGAAATGACGGGTTTTTCCGTTGAAAGTTTTCTTTCGAAATAGCCAATTTTCACCAAGGCTTTGAGGAAGTAGGTGAGTTCTTCCACGTCGTTCTTTCCACCACTTATTCCGAACCTTGGATGTTGATCTCCGTAAGCTACGTGGTTCGTTTCGAGCACCGCGTTCCCCACATGGATGTGTGTCACGAAAGGCGAGAGCAAGTTCAACGTGTAGAAAGAATCTTCGAACAAGAGTGGTTGGTGTGAAAGATCGATCGTTAAGCCAAAGTTGTCGCGGAAAGATCTCACCTTCGAAGCGATCTCGAAAGCTATAGGTGCAGGACCAACGAGTGCGTTCTTTTCGATCGAATAGTCGAAGACTTCGAGGTTCACAGCGAGCGTGTAACCAAATTCTTTAGACCTCTCCTTCGCATAGTCACAGATCTCGCAGAGAGATTCGACCAATCTTTCCTTCGCCGCTTCGAGTTGTTCCTTCTCGGCCATTTTCCCACTCAAAAAGGCGATGGCTTTCGCCTTCGAAGCGTAGGCTTTTTCAACGGCCTTCTTGATCTCGTTCACTGCGAGCTTTCTTTCTTCTTCGTTGAGCGAGTTCAGGTTCAACTTTTTGGAGAGAACCAGAGGCTGGGCGGCGATCAACAGCTCGACTCTGGCAACCTCGCACATCTTGCCGATCTTCTTCAAAGTGTTCTCTTCAACGAGCGCACTCACTTCGATCGCCTGAAAGAATTCGTCCGTGAGTACTTTTTTCACCGTTGACAGGATCTCTTCCTCACTCTTTGCGTTCGGATACGCCATGAAGTGTATCAAGCCCATGTGGAACGTGTCGTGCCAAGGATACATCGTGTCACCTCCCTTGGATCATCTGTTTCAACGTGTCGACTATCTTTTTACCGCCATCGACGATCAGATTGATGTCGCTGGAACACATCAAAAGCTTCATGCCCTTTTCGATCCACGGCTGCAGTGCCTCGGGCGTTGGAAGGTGTATGCCGCAAGGTACGTTGAGCTTCAAACATTTCTCAACGAACTTGTCCACGTATTCCTGAACGAGTGGATGCTTCGTGTCCCCAGGCACGCCGAGGCTCTGCGACAGATCGTTGGGTCCTATCAGGCAAGCATCCACGCCAGGCATGATCAATTCCTCAAGATGGTCTATGGCTTCTTTGCTCTCTATCTGCAGTATGATCAGGGTGTTCTCGTTGGCCCACTTGGTGACCTCTTCACCCTTCACGGACGCGAAGTTCGTCGGTGTTCTCCTCAAAGCCATACCCCTCTCACCGAGAGGATAGTACTTGGTCGCCTTTATTATCTGCTCGACCTCCTCGCGCGTCTCAACCTGTGGCACCAAGAGACCCTCCGCACCGCTGTCCAATGGCCTGGAGAGGTTGTGATGGCCGTGCCTGGTTGGCACCCTGACGATCGGGGTGATCCCTCCGGCCCTCGCCGCCCAAACCATGTCCTGAACGGTTTCGAGACTGAAAGGCGAATGCTCGGTGTCTATAACGAAGAAATCAAAGCCCGATGTGGCAAACATCTGCGCTATGCCAGCTGTTCTTATCTCACTCACCATTATACCAATGGCATGTTTGCCCTCTTTCAGCAACTTTTTGGTCTTGTTCTCGCGCATCCTCTTCACCTCACAGAAGTTTCATGCCTTGGAGTACTTTCCTCAGTTCCGCCTTTTTCTCCTCGCTCATTTCTTTGATAGGTCCACGCGCCGGTCCTGCCTCGATTCCGATCATGTTCAAAGCTTCTTTTATGACCACGGGGAACGTACCAAGCTCGAAGGCGAGTCTGAGCGGTGTGAGCTCTTCTTGGGCGCGCTTCGCGTTCTCAAGCTCTCCCTTCACGAAGTAGTCGTATATGCTCGCAACGAGCCTTGGCGCAACGTTGGCTGTGGCCGCGATCGAGCCTGCTCCTCCGTAGAGGAGCGTCGCAAGGATGAGCGTATCTCTACCCGCGAGCACGTGGAAGTTCTTGCCCTTGGTTCGTCTTATGTAATCACTGGTGGTCGTCAGATCGCCGCTGCTGTCCTTTATACCAACGATGTTGTCTATCTCTGCAAGTTTTTCAACCGTTTTTGGATCGATCTTTACACCATTAGTTCTTGCTGGATTGTTGTACAACAGTACTGGCAACTTCGTGGCCTTCGCGATCTTAACGTAGTGTTCGTAGAGTTCTTCTTGAGTCGGACTGATGTAATATGGGGTGATGATCGAAACGGCATCGACACCGATCTTCTCGGCGGCATCGTTGAGCTCGATGACCTCTCTGGTGGTTATGCCTCCGGTACCTGCGTAGACGGGAACTCGCCCGTTCACCTCTTCCACGGCTATCTCCATGAGCCTGATCTTTTCCTCTTCGGTCAGCGCGTAGAACTCTCCTTGACTGCCTATGATGAAGACACCGTGAACGCCGTTGTCAATCAGATAGTTCAAGAGCTTTCTGAAAGCTGACTCGTTGATGCTCTCGTCCTTGTTCATGGGTGTGACGACCGCCGGTATGACTCCCTTTGGAACGAACGACATCTTTACCCCTCCTTCAAATCTTTCCGTATTTTTTGAGCAGATCCAGATTCACCGGAAAACTCGGCTTTCTTCCCGTCAGAACCTCGATCACACCTTGAGCGGCTCCTTCGGCCATCCTGATCACGCACTCTTTCGTCAATGCAGCGTTGTGTGGCGTCAGCAGTATCTTTTCGCACTTGAAGAAAGGATGATCGTTTTTCGGAGGTTCCTCTATGAAAACGTCCGTGGCTGCTCCAGCTATCCAACCCTCTTCGACGGCTTTCAAGACCGCAAGTTCATCCCATATCAGGCCGCGCGCCATGTTTATGATGTACGCTGTGGGCTTCATGAGCTTGAGCTGATCTTCTCTTATCATGAACCTGGTTTCGGGCGTGAAAGGAACGTGTATCGTGACGAAGTCCGACTCTCTCAACAGCCTTTCCAATGGGACCAGCTCAACACCCAGCTCTGTAGCCTTGCGGGCATCGACGTAAGGATCGAAGGCCAAGACTTTCATGGAAAAGGCTGCCTGACACTTCTTCGCGACGAGCGAACCGATCCTTCCAAGTCCTATGACTCCAAGCGTCTTTCCATCTATATCCATCGTGGAGAACTGATCTCTGATGTTGAAATCACCCTTCCTTGTCGCGATGTCCATCTGCTTGAGTCGCTTCGCCAAAGCTAATATGAAGGCGATCGTGGCTTCCGCCACCGAGAGTGCGTTGGCGTTGGGCGTGTTCACAACGTAGATTCCATGCTTCGAAGCCTCTTCGACATCGATGTTGTCCACCCCGACGCCGTGTCTCGCGATCACCTTCAGCTTTGGCGCGTTCCTTATGATCTCTGCAGTAAAAGGGGCCGTCCTCACGATGACCCCATCACAGTCGACGATCTCTTTGGCAACGACTGAAGGCTCAGGACTCGAGGCTTGGATGACTTGAAAACCTGCGTTCAAAAGCATCTTGACACCGCTTTCATGGATCGGTTGAACGATCATCACCTTCACGTTCATCCCTCCAGCCTTGGAATCGTGTTGACACCGTTCGGCATTACGAGAAACTTCGCACGCGGATTCTTTTTCAGAATTTGATCGATGCCTTCCTGCAACGTCGAGATTTTCGAGAGAAAGATTTTCTTCAAAATGGTATCTTCTATCTCACAATCGCTCATAACTATCGATGCGTAAGACAAGATCTTCGTGAGAATGTAGGCCTTGTGTTCACCGAAACTGAAGCCGTGTGTGAACAAACGATCCTTCAGCTCTTCGAAGCTGGCGAAGCTGGACATGAGTCGGTAATAGTTTTCGTCTCCCAGTCCATCTTCGCACCGTGCCGGAATCAAGATGGTCCCACCCTCCTTCACAACGGGCCTCGGACCGAGAACGACGGTGTTCGCGGCACGCGTGGCTTGGTAGAGGTTAACACTTTTTGGATAGCCTGGGCAAGAGATCACGACGTCCGCAACCTCTGGTACTGGCACTTCCACGCAGGATCTTGTGAATTTCACGGCAGATTCGAAGGATTTGATCGGATGACCTGAGAAGGCGGCAACGAGACGTTTTTCTTCGTTCAGCACGAGGTTGACTGTGAAATCCACCTTCACCCTCTCGGCCATCTCGTTCAAGAATTCTCTGAAGATGTTGTTCTCTATCACTCCAAGTTTCGTTCTTGGATCCGATAGCACTTTCAAACTGTGCGTCGAACCTATGGTTTCCATGCCGGCCAACCCAACACAGATGGTCTTCACACCGCCACTGTAGCCTGCGAAGAGGTGTGGTTCGATCACACCAACGGTGATCTTCACGTCTGCCTCCATCAACTTCCTGTTCACCTTCATGGGGAAACCTGCAGAGCTACAACCAAGATCGACCAGATTGTTGTGACAGTCGTGGTTGTAAACTGCATATTCGTTCGCGATTCTCTTTCCGAGTTTCTGTTCGATCTCCCCGTGAGTCATGGGCCTGTGCGTTCCAAGCGCGATCAAAAAGAAAATGTTCTCTTTTCTCACGCCGGCACTGTGAAGTTCCTCCAACAAAAGTTGGCTCACCGTTTCATCCATGGCGTACCTGGTCATGTCCGTCACAACGATGGCCACCTTTTCGTGCTCGCCCACCATTTCACTCAACTTCGGCGAGGCGATAGGATTGGACAAAGACCTCTTCAGTTCGGCCACCGGATCACACACTGGGTCGGGAAAGCGTGCATGGGCTATCGATAGAAGGTTTCGATCTGGTATTTCGATCTCGAGATCTTTGTTCTTGTCGTAAGCGAGTTTTATCCTCATCATCTCACCTCAAGGAAGCACCAAGCGCAGCAACCTCGCGAAGACGTACCAAGTCACCCAGCTCGTGGCCACAGCAAAGATGCTTGAATAAACGATGGTTTTGATCTTTGCTGGCCAGGATATGATCAAGCAGGAAGCGAAAACGAAGAGAATGCTCGAAAGCAGAAACCCGATCGGTTCCATCAAAACAACGTAAACGATACAGCTCACGATGAACAAAGCTATCCTGAATGGCTTTTTGAATTTGATCGGTGTGGACTTCTCTTTACTGAGCAACGCTTGCACGATCAAACCCACCGAGAAGATCAGCAACAACACCGCAGCCAAGATCGGAAAAAAGGCGTTGTCCAAGACATCGAACCTCAACCTTCTGATCTTCTGACTCTCAGAGAGCATCCATCCAGCAAGAACAGCCAAGACCAAACCCGCATAGAAGTCCTTTCCAAATCGCACGTCGATCACCCCAAACGCTGGGGGGGAACCCCCCAGCGAACCTCATTTCTTCAAACCAGCAGCCCTCGCGAACCGATCGAACCTTTCGTCTTCCCACTTCAAGAACTTCAGCATCTCTTCACCGTCCAAGTAGAAGGGTATGGCGAAGGCTTTCTCTGCCAACTCATCGACGCAGTCTTTGAACTGAATCACCCGCTTGATCGCGTCCGCAAAAGTTTTGACGATCTCTTGGGGTGTCCCCTTGGGCATTAAAAAGATCTGGTCCTGTGTGAAGACGAGCTCTTCCAAACCGAGCTCTTTCGCGGTCGGCACGTCAGGCAGGAACGGATCTCTCTCGGGTGAGAGCACCGCGAGCGCCTTCAACTCACCGGACTTGAGGAACGGCACCGCCGCAGACAGTGCGACCGGACTCAGATCCATGTGGCCACCAAGAATTTTCGTGATCCTGTCCATGTCGCCACCAGAGCTCGCCGTGATGATGAAACCGTTGTTCGCCGCCAACTGCATCGGTATCACTTGGAAATGGCTCGTCGCACCTATCTCGGCTCCGAGTCTGATCTTGCCTGGGTTCTTCTTGGCGTCCTCAATCGCATCCTTCAAGTCCTTCCAAGGTGAATCGGGCCTTGCAATCACCACGCGGTTTCCTCTCGTTGTGATGCACACGGGCGTGAAGTCGTAGTAGTTAAACTCGGCCGTTCCCACGTGGTAGTTCGAGAAGATGGACTGATGGTACCACAGAACGGTGTAGCCGTTCGGTTTGGCCTTGAGAACCTCCCTCGCGCCTGTGCTTCCACCACCGCCAGTGATGTTCACCACGGCGAAGTCCCAGCCGAGCAACTGCTTGACGTACTTTCCAATGATCCTCACCTGCACGTCGCTGGCTCCACCTGCGGCGTAGGGGACCACCACCTTGATGGGACCTGTGGGATACGCTGCAAGACTGACAATCGCGATGAGTACCAACATAAACACCATCAGGAACTTCTTACCCATGCAAACACCTCCTCAGCACCTCGCAGATTCACCCTTTTTGACGAGTATTCTTCCCAGAACGAACAAGAACGCAGCCAAGATCAGCAGTGTGAGAGACAAAGGTCTTGTGAAAATCGGCCAAAAACTACCAGCGCTCGCAGTTAAACCCTGTCTCAGGTTGGATTCGGCGATCGGGCCAAGAACGAAGGCGATGATGATGGGAAGCACTGGAAAGTCGAGTTTCTTCAACACGTAACCAACGATCCCGAAGATCAGCATGACCCAGATATCGAAGATCCTGTTGTTTAAACCAAAAGCTCCCACCGCGGCACAGACGGTGATCAAGGGCAGAAGGTATTGCTTTGGAAAGCTCAACGAGTAGATGTAGAACTTCATCAGAGAGATTCCAAGCAAGAGCATCACAACGTTACCCCAAAACTGCGCTGCGTAGACTCCAAAGACCAGGTCTGGATTGTACTTGAACATGAGAGGACCTGGGTTTATGCCGTGGATGATGAAGCCTCCGAGCAAAATCGCGGTGACCGCATCGCCAGGTATGCCCAGCGCGAGCAACGGAACCATCGCACCACCGATGGAGGCGTTGTTCGAAACTTCGCTCGCGATGATTCCATCCGGAATACCACTACAGAACTTCTCAGGATGTTTCGAACTCGATCTCGCAAGACCGTAAGAGATGATGTTCGCCGTCGCTCCTCCGATCCCTGGGAAAACACCTATGATGAATCCCACCACGAAAGACCTCAACGCGTTTCCAATCTGTTTGAACAGGATCTTTGCGGCCTGAAGAACATCGGAAAGCTTCATTCCAAGCGATTCTTTTGGAACGATGCGTTCGACCTCCGACTCGATGTCGACGATGATCTCAGGCATGCAGAACAAACCCACCAGCAACGGCAAGAGGGTTATGCCACTTTGGAGTTCCGAGAACCTGAAGGTCAATCTCGGGATGCTCGTGATGGGATCAGGACCGATGCAACTGAGAAGGAGGCCCAAGGCGATCCCTATTAGGTTCTTCACTATGTTACCGCCGAGCATGCTGCTCACCGCAACGAAAGCCATGACCGCTAAAGAGAAGTATTCGAAGGGTCCAAACTTCAGCGCGGCACGGGCGATCAAAGATGCCAACGAGATCATGAAGATCACACCGACGATACCACCGAAAAAGGACGAGAAGAGTCCCAGACTGAGTGCAAGACCAGACTTTCCCTGTTTGCTCATGGGATGCGCGTCGAAACAGGTCGTGATCGAAGAGGGAGTTCCTGGCATGTTGAGCAACGTTGCGGAGATGAACCCTCCGGAAACTCCGCCTATGTAGATCCCCGTCAGAAGGACGAGTCCAGAGATGGGCTTCATGCTGAAGGTGAACGGGATAGCCAAAGCGACACCCATGGTCGCGGTGAGACCCGGGATCGCGCCGAAGATCATGCCCCAAAGAACGCCTATGAAGAGTAAGAGCAAATTCACCGGCTGGAAAACTTGCGAAAATCCCACCGTAACCGTCTGGATGAGCACTTCCATAGGGTAACCTCCTCACGTTTGGGCGCGTTTCATGATCAGCGAATAGTAGCTTTCGATCACCGAGGCGAGCGTTCGGCGCAGATGATTTCTCATCAATTCCTCCACTTTGGCTTCGTCACCGTCGAGGATGGCTTCGATGATCTTCACATGTTCTTCTCTCGACTTCTTCTCTATCTCGACGGACCTCTTGGTTATGTTCCTCGTCATGTTCGTGAGCAGACGAAGTTTTTCGTAGAACCTTTTGAGTATCTTGTTATTGCTGTACTCGATCAGAAGATCGTGGAGTTGTCTTCCGAGCGCGACACCCTTCGCAGGATCGTTGTCGATGTCGACCAACTCGAGCTTCTGCTTCAATTGTTGAAGCTTTTGGAGCATCTCAGGATCTCTATTTCGGCAGGCCAAGCGCGCCGCTGCGCCCTCGATGGCTTCCCTTGCGGTGTATATCTCAACGAAGTCTTCGAGCGTGAGTTTCCTGACGGTGTAACCCTTCTTACCGTTCAACTCTAAAAGGCCATCTTCCATGAGCATGCGCAGAACCTCCCTTATGGGAGTCCTGCTCACTCTGTATATCTCGGTGAGTTTTCTTTCGACTATCCACTCACCAGGTTTGATCTCTTCGTTGAGGATCTTCTCGCGGAGATCTTTGTAGATCTTTTCTTTTAGATCGCCCAGATCTCTCCGCATGAGGTATCCCCCTGGTATACCTTTTTAATAGCAAAATTAGGTTACCAAAAACAGCCCAGATGATCAAACGCAAATTTTCGTAGTTCTGGGTTGATTCCAATCAGGATTGACCTCGAAACTCTTTATGCTTCGTCTTACTCAAGCAATCTTTCTCTCTCTCGTTCTTTCTCAATCGGAAAAAATCTTTCCGGGATTCAAGATGTTGTTTGGATCAAAGAGTCTCTTGATACTCCTCATGAGCGCCAACTCTTTTTCTTGAAGGAACATGCTCAGATACTTTTTCCGTTTCAGACCCACACCGTGTTCTCCCGTCAAATTGCCTTCGAGTTGTACCGTGATTTTGTAAAGTTCTTCGAGCGCTTTTTCCAAAGATCTTTTCCACACATCGTCGCTCATTCCATCAGGCTTCAAGAACGTCACGTGCACGTTTCCATCACCGACGTGGCCGAAGTTCAGAACCTCCAGGTCGAATCTTCGCGCGATGTCGTAAGCAGAAACGACCAACTTGGGCATGTTCGCAGTAGGTACGACCACATCCTCCATGCAATGGGTGGGTCTGAAGGCGATGATACCTTCGGCTATGGCCTTTCTGAAACGCCAGATCTTCATGCGCTGGGTCCTGCTGTCGGCAATGTACACTTCTAAAGCCTTCATCTGCATGAGTTTTTCACCGAGCTCGATGTATTCTCTCGTTAGACTCTGCTTACTGGTAGATTCCAGCTCGAAGATCAGATGACATTCGGCCTCTGGATTTGGTATGCTCTCGTTCAAGAACCTGGAAGCCATCTCGCTGGACGCCTTGTCCATGAACTCGATCGAGGCGGGAAGCACCCCCGATTGAGAAAGCACCTTTGGAACACAGAGCAGAGCATCTTCAATGTCTCTGAACGGAACGAGTAACACAGCGGTACACTTCGGCTTCGGTACGAGCCTGAGGATGATTTTCGTCACGATCCCGAGCGTACCTTCACTGCCGACGAAGAGTCTCACCAAATCATAACCTGTCACGTTCTTGAGTGTTTTACCACCGAAAGTAACAATCTCACCTGTTGGAAGAACGACTTCCAGACCGAGCACGTGAAAGGACGTCGGTCCGTACTTTATGACCTTGACACCTCCTGCATTCTCCGCAACGTTCCCACCTATGGAAGAACTCTCGCTGCTCGCGGGATCGCCCGCGTAAAACAATCCATGTTCTTCCGCGATCTTCTGTATTTCTCCAGTTATGACCCCTGGTTCGACCGTGATCGTCATGTTCTCTTCATCGAACTCAACGATCCTGTTCATCCTCTCCAGAGAAACGACGATCGAATCTTTCGTCGGCACCGCACCAGCTGAAAGGCCCGTGCCCGCGCCACGTGGCACGATGGGCACTCTTCTTTCGTTCGCCCACCTGAGAATCATTGAAACTTGTTCTGTGCTGGTGGGGAAGACGACTGCGAGGGGAATTTGTGCTTCAACACCGCTCGTTTCATCGTGCGAGTACTTCTCGAGCTCTTCTGGATCGAACTTGACGTTTTCGACTCCCAAAAGTCTTATCAGTTCATCCACCACTCTCATCGTTCTCACGCCCCAGTCTCTGAACGAGTTCGCTCAATACCCAATACGCGTCGGCGACGATACCGATGTCCGCAACCTTGAATATGGGAGCGTATCTGTCTTTGTTTATTGCAACGATGATCTCTGACGTCTGCATGCCAGCAAGATGTTGCACAGCACCGGATATACCCGCAGCGATGTAGATTCTCGGCTTGACGGTCTTACCACTCAGCCCCACTTGATGATCGTGGGAGAGCCATCTGGCGTCGACAACTGCACGCGATGCACCCACGGCACCTTTCACTAAACTTGCTAGTTTGAAGGCAACTTCCACGTTCTCTTTCTTCCTCACTCCCTTACCCACGGAGACGATGATCTTGGCGTCTTCGAGTCTTGCTCCTGCTTGCTTTGGTTCAACAGAAATGAGCTGACATCTGTCAGACAAATCCTCGATTCTCTCTTCCATGAACTGTACATCGTCCTTTCGATGTTCGACGATCTCGAACACACCCGGTCTCACCGTCGCCATCTGAGGTCGATGCGTGGGTGTGACGATCGTCGCCATGACGTTTCCACCTATCGCAGGCCTGGTTTGAAGAAGATTACCCTTCTCATCCACGTCCAACTCGGTGCAGTCGGCGGTGAGACCTGTTCGAAAGCTCGCAGCGAGTGCGGGCATGAGGGTCCTCCCGAAGGTGGTGGCGGGTGCCAGCACGATGGAGGGAGAATATTTTGCAAGGATCTTCTTCGCAGTTGAGAGAAACGGATCCAGCGAAAACCTGTTGAATTTCTCGTGTACGGCCAAAATGACCATGTCGGGTCCGAAGCGTGCGAGCTGTTGAACGTCCTTTTTGGAGTTGGACATCAAGAGAAAGGCGAGCTTCATCGAAGCCTTGTCTGCGAGTTTTCTCGCTTTCGAGAGTAATTCGAAGCTGCTGCGATCGATCTTGTTGTTCAAAACGAGGATCATCCTACTTCACCGTCCCGTACGGCCTTGATCAACCCGACGACACGTTCGATTCCCTCGAGGATGTCCTTGTCAGCGTAGATTCTACAGTTTCGAGCGATCTTCGTGTTGAAGACCTTCACAACGCGTGTGGGAGAACCTTTCAGCCCCACTTCTTCACGATTTATACCTATTGACTCGGTGTCATAGATTTCTATCTTTGCATCCATAGCCGTCTTTTTTCCAGCGAGTGTCGGCAACCTGGGTTCGGCAACACTTTTGAGCACGCAGAGGCATGCTGGAAGTGGTGCTTTCCAGACCTCGTGTGCATCCTCGATCGATCTTTTGACAAGGACGAAGTTCGAACCGAGCTCGATCAGCTCCGACACGTAGGTCACAACGGGCAGGTTCAAAATCGTCGCAAGTTCGATACCCACTTGACCAGTCTCACCGTCGGTGGATTTCTCACCACAGATCATCAAGTCAAATGCGATGTTCAACTTCTCTATGGCCTTCGCGAGTGCGAGACTTGTGGCCCAGGTGTCCGAACCCGCCAGAGCCGAATCGCTCAGAAGGATTGCTCGATCGGCACCGAGCGCTATCGCATCCCTCAAAACGTCTATCGTGTTCATCGGTCCCATGCTCAACACCGTTACACTACCATTCAATTTCTCCTTCAGAGACACCGCGAGTTCCAAGGCGTGTGAGTCGAGTGGGTTCATCGTCACATCCAATCCTTCGCGCACCATGGTGCCACTGATCGGATCTATCTTCACCTTCTCGGTGTCTGGAACCTGCTTGACGAGCACAAGGAAGTTCACGAGGCCTCCTCCTTTCTTGTCTTTATTTTATACCATTTAAGAGAACTATGTAAGCACAACAGATTCGATGGGTGTATAATCAAAAAAAGAGGTGACTTCGATGGACCTTGACAGTTTGGTTGGCCAACTGTTCTTGATAGGGATCAAGGGCAAGGAAGTCGACGAAGAGACATTGAGGGTTCTGAGATTCGTCAAGCCGGGCTTTGTGATACTCTTCGCACGAAACGTGGAAACTCCAAGGCAGGTTCTGAGTCTGGTGAAGCAAGTCAGATCGGTTCTCGGCGAAGACGTGATCTTTGCCGTCGATCAAGAGGGAGGCATCGTGACACGTTTCAGGGAAGGTTTCGCGGTCTCTCCTGGTGCGATGGCTATAGCCGCCACGAGCGATCCCAACAACGCGTACCGCGTCGCAAAGGTGCTCGCACAAGAGATGAGAACAGTTGGAGTGAGCTGGAATCTCGCACCCGTGGTGGACATCAACGACAATCCCAACAATCCTGGCATAGGCGTGCGAAGCTTTTCGGACAAGGCTGAGGTAGTTGCACAATTCGCGACACGCTTCTACGAAGGTTTGAAAGAAGAGAACGTCGCGGCCTGCGCGAAGCATTTCCCTGGCAAAGGCAGCGTATCTCTGGATGCGCACCTGGAAATGCCGGCGCTTGAAAAGGACATCGAAGAGCTGCAAAGTTGGGAATTTGTACCGTTCAAAACGTTGATTGAGAAAGGCATAGACAGCATCATGCCTTCGCACGTGTATCTTCCGAAAGTTCAATCCACGAAAGAGCCAACCACGGTTTCGCACGAGATCGTGACGAAGGTCTTGAGGGAAAGATTGAAGTACGATGGGATCGCGGTAGCGGACGATCTGTTGATGGGCGGAATCGTGAAGAACATGACGGTGGAAGAAGCCGTTGTGAAGTCCTTTGCAGCCGGGATGGACGTTGTGACGGTCTGTCACGAACCTGATGCCCAGATGTCTTCGAAGAGAGCACTCTTGAAAAAAATCCAACAAGATTCGTTCTTGCAGAAAAGGCTCGAAGAATCCATTCAAAGAATCAGACGTTTCAAACAGAACTTCGCGATAAAGAGTTTGCCCGATGAGATACATTTCGACCCAGAACATCAAAGGATAATGCAAGAGGTTGCAGAACGCTCGATCACGCTCGTCAGTGACAGAGATTGCATGTTGCCACTCAAGCTGGACAGAGATGACTTCGTGCTCACGGTCAAGTTGAGCAGGCTCGTGCAGGTTCAAGAATCAGATGTTGGAGTTCCGTGGGTGGCAAAGCAGATCGCGACCAAGTTCGACTGCAAATTCTCTATATTGGAAGAAGGGCTCGAGATCCCGAAGGGCCACAGGTGCGTTGTTTTCACCGAGAACGCACACCTTTCAAACTGGCAAAAGCAGCTGCTCCTTCAGGTGCGCAAGGATTTCAAGAAGGTTCTGCTGGTTGCCCTTCGCAACCCGTACGATTGCAATTTGATAGAATCTTCGAGCATCTGCACTTATGGTTACGAAATGGTCTCTCAGAGAGCCCTTTTGAAAGTCTTGTTCGGTGAGCTGAAGCCTGTGGGTAAACTGCCAGTGGAGGTGTCCAAATGAACGAGAACAGACTGATCACCGAGATGAGGAATCCAAAATCTCAGGGTATCGACAACAAAAGCATCAGTGAGATACTGAGAATCATAAACGAGGAGGACGCGTTGGTAGCACTGGCCGTCCGTGAGGCTCTGCCACAGATAGAGAAACTCGCTCAGATGTGTTTGGAAACTTTGAAATCTGACGGTAGAGTCTTCTACGTTGGCGCTGGAACGAGTGGACGCATCGCGTTCATCGATGCGGTCGAGCTCGTGCCGACCTATGGGCTTCCTGAGGGAATATTCGTTCCCATCATCGCAGGTGAGCTCGAAGCGTTGCGCAGGTCCGTTGAGGGTGTGGAGGACCTTGCGGAAGAGGCAAAGAAAGATCTTTTGAACCACAAGCTGTGTTCGAAGGACCTCGTCATAGGTATAGCGGCGAGCGGGAGCACCCCATACGTGGGTGGAGCGCTGGCCTACGCGAAACAAGTTGGATGCAAAACAGCACTGATCTGCAACGTGGACAAACCCTCGCTGGCGCGTCTGGCGGACATCGTGGTGTGTGTTGTCACAGGACCTGAAGTGATCGCGGGTAGCACGCGCATGAAGGCTGGCACTGCGCAAAAGATGGTTCTAAACATGCTGAGCACGACGGTGATGATCAAACTTGGGAAAGTCTACGACAATCTGATGGTGGATGTGCTCGTGCTCAACGAGAAACTGAGATCGAGGGCCGTCAACATCGTGATGCAGCTCACCAACGTGGACGAAGAAACTGCTAAAATTGTTCTTGAGAAGGCCAATTACAACGTCAAGCTCGCAGTGCTTCATGTTATTACGAAGAAGAGCCTTGAAGAATGTCAGAAGGTTCTCAACGTCGAACCAAATCTGAGGAATGCGATCGCCATGCTGGGGGGATGAAGGTGGAAGAGTATCCCGTTCCTTTGTATTATCGCGTGTACAAGGAATTGAAGCGCAGGATCTCTGAGGGCGAGTACAGACCAGGTGATCGGATACCACCGGAGATCGAACTGGTCAAGGCGTTCAACGTCAGTAGATTGACGATCCGTCGCGCACTCGAGGAACTGAAATCCGAAGGGCTCATCACGCGCCACAAGGGAAAGGGCACGTTCATAGTGGGCAAGAAAGAGGAAGAATCCATGAACGTGCTCAAGGGTTTCACCGACAAAGCCAAGGAGGAAGGACTGAACGCCAGATCGCTCGTTCTGGAGAACAAGCTCGTCGAAATACCCTCCGAACTCTGTCAAATCTTCGGTCTGGAAAACGGTGCGATGGTGATGCTCTTGAGGCGTGTACGCTTCCTCAACGATGAACCTGTGGCGATAGAGTGCGCCTATCTCAACCCGGCGGTGGACATCAGGATACTGAACATTCTGAAGAAGGATATGTCTAAAGAATCTTTGTACGAGTTCTTGAGAAACGAGTTGAAGATACCTCTCATGAGAGCAATCGAGGAACTCGAGTTGACGCACGTGTCTTCTTCGGATGCAAAGCACCTCGGTTTACAGCCGGGCACGTGCGCACTGTTGAGAAAGCGCTATACCTACACAACGAACGGAAGGTGCATCGAGTTCGTTAGATCGATCTACCGGGGCGACAAGTACAGGTTCAAGATGGAGCTCAGGTCAGAGGGTACGTTCGAAAGATGAACGATCGGGTTTGCTCAGCATGAAGATCAGAAGACCAACGTAGACGAGCACATCTCCGATGCTTATCAAGAACTTTCTGCCCCACGGTGTGTAGGCAGGTATGACATCGCCGATCAAAAGGATCGGCGTGAACTCTTCCAACAGTGCGTGTTTGATGCTGGGCAACAATCCCATTTTGTTCGCCAATGGACCGTAGACGGGCATCCGACCGCCAGCGAGCAGGATGGCGAGGAAGTTCAAAGCCGAGCCGAGCATGATGAGCTTGAAGCCTTCAACGTGATGGTTGATCGAAAGTAGGAAAAACAAAAGCGAATAGGAAACGACCATCATCAAAATCCTGTTTGAGATGGGTAAGAACTGCAGGACGAACGGCAAAGGGAAGAGATAGATCAACTTGATATTCGTTTCGTGAAGATGAAAGATCCTCCTCTTGAAAAAGAGAGAAAACACCAAGGAGACAACGAAGACGTCGAGTATCATCCAAGGATCGTGTTGTCGATCAGCCGAGCCTTGCCGACCCAGGCCGCGACGGCAACCAAGACCTTGCCTTCCAAGCGTTCGACGGGTTGCAAGGTTTCTTCGTCCACGATCTCGACGTAGTCAACCTTCACAAGGTCAAACTTAGCGAAGTGTTCGAGCATCTTTTCTTTGATCCTCGAAGCATCTCTCTCCCCAGATCGATAGAGTTGTTCTGCGATCTTCAGAGACTGATAAAGAGCCAGGGCCTGTTTTCTCTCTTCCCCGACGAGATACACGTTGCGCGAACTCATCGCAAGCCCATCCGGTTCTCTCACGATCGGGCACTCGAAGAGCTCAACGTCCATGTTCAGATCCCTGACCATCCTGCGAATGATTCTGAACTGCTGTGCGTCCTTTTGGCCGAAGTAAGCACGGTGTGGCTTGACTATGTTGAACAACTTCGTGACTACGGTGCACACACCCCTGAAGTGTGTCGGTCGAGACTTGCCACAAAGGTATTTCGACAAACTCTCTTCCACCACGTAGGTCGAGTAATTCGTCGGATACATCTCTTCCACAGTTGGCACGAAGACGTAATCGACGTTCTCCAACTCCAGCATCGACAGATCTCGTTTCAAGTCCCTCGGATAATTCGCGTAATCTTCGTTTGGACCGAACTGTGTTGGGTTGACGAATATGCTCACGACGACGACATCGTTTTCCTCTCGACACTTTCTGACCAACGACAAATGTCCTTCGTGGAGATAACCCATCGTTGGCACGAAGCCGATCGTTTTCTCTGCGGTGCGTTCGCACTCTGCTATCTGTTTCATGTTCGAGACCGACTCGATAAGCTTCATTTGATCACCTTCTTCTGGCGGAGGCGGTGGGACTCGAACCCACAAGGGCCTCGCGGCCCACCGGTTTTCGAGACCGGCTCCTTAGCCAGTTCGGACACGCCTCCACACGTAGATTTTATCATTTTATTTCTCATTGAGAAGCTATGAGCAGGATCTGTTTCACATCTTCTCTACCGAGTCTCTTCAGTACACCGAAGGATGGACCCTGTTTCATGACGTTCTCGACGATTCTGTCGATGTCTTGTACAGCTATACCAACGTCTCTCAACGAAACGGGGGCACCGACCTTCCTGAGCCAAGCTTTGAAAGCGTCTATACCTTTCAAGATCGCTTCTTCACCGGCACCATCAATCGAGAACACGTGCTTCGCGAACCTTTCGAACTGCTGTGGTTTTTGTCCATAGACGTACCTCATCCACGCTGGGAAAACGATCGCAAGTCCTGCACCGTGAGCTATGTCGTAGAGTGCGCTGAGAGAATGCTCTATCCTGTGACAGGACCAATCTCCACCTTTCCTACCTGCCGCAGTGAGCCCGTTCAAGGCGATCGTCGCGCACCAGGCGAAGTTCGCCCTCGCCTTGTAATCCTGTGGATTGTCTATCAAAACTTCTGTGGACTTCATTATCGATCTGATGATGGATTCACTGATCTGGTTCTGTATGTCTGAATCTGAACCATCGAAATAATACTCGAGCGTGTGTGCTATCGCATCGACAGCACCGTAGACGGTCTGTTCCTTTGGAAGAGAAAACTGCACGGTGGGATCGATTATGGAGACTTGTGGATAAAGGCATTTTGCACTGATCGCCCACTTTTCCTGCGTCTTTTCGTTGGTGACCACGGCATTCCCGTTCATCTCAGTTCCAGTGGCGGAAATCGTCAAAATCGCGAAGACTGGCAAAGCCTTCTCGATCTTGTACTTGCCTGCGAACGCGTCCCAAATGTCGCCTTCGTAGAGAACACCTGCCGCGACCGCCTTGGCCGAATCGATGACGCTTCCTCCACCAACGCCCAGAACTGCCTGCACCTTCTCTTTCTTACAGATCTCTATGGCCTCATGAACCTTTGAGAGTACTGGATTGGGTTTGACACCCGAAACCTCAACCCACTCGATGCCGTTCTTCTTCAGAGATTCCACGACCTGATCGTAAACACCGTTCGTCTTTATGGAACCACCACCGTAGAGCATCAAAACCTTTTTGATCCCGAAAGATTTGATCTCCTCGCCTATCTTTGGAATAGTTCCTTTACCGAATATCAACTTGGTGGGATTGTGAAAAACGAAGTTTTCCACTCTGCATCACCTCGAAGAAATTATAGTACATCCACAGCGTGATTCCAGTAACCTGAACTTTAGAGACGAATTCCCACCACGTGGCAAGAAAATGCAGAGTAGAAAAAAGCCCCTGAGAATCAGGGGCCTTCGAGATTGATCAACCTTCGAACATTGAGTTGTCTTGAACCTGCACTCTGTATTCCGATTCATGATTGTAGAACCTTCTGAAGTACTCTTCGACGAGCATCTTCGCCAATTGTTCCCTGTTGAGCGACTTTATCTTCTCGTACGGTGCCAGGCATATCAGATCGCGTGGTCCGTTCTGGAAAATGATGAGTTCTTCACTGAGCAACGTGGTATCTACTATCGCCAGTTCGTTATCAACTTCGAGAAGCTTGAAATCATTTATTTTCTTTATCCTGCCAAACTCTATGCCTTCGCTGAGGAAATCGTTCAAACTCTCATCGTCGAACATCACCAACGAGACCAGAACCCTTGGTATCTTGTCTTGGTAGACATAGAGGCACACGTTGAAGGTCCCAAACTGCGGACTGTTGAAAGAAGGTCCGTGAAGTGAGAAAAGCTGCTTGATCGTTTCTTGCGGTGTGTGTAGATCAGTGTACTGAACTGTGAAGTTGTCCAAGAGCGTCATCTTTCACCATACCTCTCCAAGAAGTGCTGGTAAAGTTTCTCGTTCTCTCTAACTATTTGCAACGCGAACTCCGCGTGGTGCTTCGCATACCCGTTGCCTATGATCATGTCCACGTCTTTACCTATGCCTTCCGCACCGAGCGCCGCCTTGGTGAAGCTCGTCGCCATGGAGAAGAAATAGATCTTTCCCCTTTCCCTCGCACAGAGTATCGAGGTCATTTCGGTGTCTGGAACGTTCACTACGTTGATCACTACGTCCGCAAGTCTTTTGTTGGTGATCTGAACGAATTTTTCGTACGATGAGACGGCATCCTGTGCGTCCGAAACAAAAACTTCGTCAACGAATCCAAGCTTTCTGAGCTGTTCGATCGATCTTTCAGAGTGAACGAGCGCCACGACTCTACCCGTTGGACCTGCGTACTTCTTCGCCACGTAGCTGCACAGAACCCCAGACTTGCCACCTGCACCGATGACGAGCACCAAGTCGGAAGGTGAAACGAGCCTTGCAGTTTGAATCGGAGCTCCAGCCACGTCGAGCACGGCGAGCGCCACAGACTCAGGCATATCTTCTGGCAGGCGAGCGAACACTCCAGTTTCGAAGAGTATCGCTTCACCTTCGACGTCCACTTGATCTTTCTCCAGATACACCTTCTTTATCCTTTTCAAATTCAAAGGTGTCAGGCTCAACGAGACGAGCGTTGCGATCTTGTCTCCAACTTTCACATCGACGTTCAGATCCTTCCCTACGGCTTTCACCTTTCCTATGAGCATGCCTCCAGAACCTGTGACGGGGTTGTGCAACTTGCCACGTTGTTGAACGATCTGCATTATTTTCTCCGCGACCCTTTGCTCGTCCGCACCGACTTCGGCTTTGATCTGAGCGAACGAGGCCGCATCCACGTTGAGCCTGATCACGTCGATCAAGATCTCGTTGTCGTACAACTTGCTCGTGTCGTTGTCCAGTTTCCAAGCTGGTTGAGGCAACTTCCCCTTAGGTTCGATCACCCTGTGTCTGCCGAACGGATCTCCTCTCAAACTCATCCCTCCGAGACCAAAGCGGGGGCTGAGGCCCCCGCTCACGTTCACATACCTTCTTTCGCGAGTTCTCTCTTGATCTCGGCCTCCGCCCAGGCCAAGCCTTCTTCTATGGTCTTTTTGCCGAAGAGCACATCACTCACCATCGTGTTAACGATGGTCCTTATCTCTGCCCAGACGCCGATTTGCGGATCGAACACACCGTACGGAAGTTGGATCAACGGAACCTCGGCGGCCGGATCCTCCGCCACGTACTTCTTCCATATCGCAGTCTCGGTCGCACTCTTTCTCACGGGCAGATAGCCCGTCTTGACGGCCCAGTAAGCGGTGATCTCCGGAGAGATCAAGAACTTCATGAATTCCCAAGCCGCCTTCTTCTCTTCAGGTTTCGCTGTGCTGAACATGATCACGTCCGTCCCTGCGAACTGAACGTTCCTCGTCTTCCAGACCGCTACGGGTGCCCAGGTCCAACCGTGTTTACCCCTCGAGGCAGCATCAACGTACGGTTTGCTCGCAACAGTTTCGATGAACATCGCTATCTTACCTTCACCGAACGGTCCATCCAGATAACCACCCTGAACGAGGGCGTACTTGTCCTTGAGATCGAGCAGGAACTGAAGCACTTCCCTCGACTCAGGACTGTTGATCGTCACTTTCCACTTGCCATCGGGACCTTTTTGAAGTATCGAGCCACCGTTGAGCGCGAGGAACACCTGGAAATGATCCACCGTGGATCTGAAGCCAAAGCCGTACTGATCGATCTTACCGTCGTTGTTGAAGTCCTCAGTCATCAGTATCGCGGCCCTCTTGAGCTCACCTATAGTTTCTGGTATCTTGAGACCTGCGAGCGCAAGCGCATCGGTGTTCACATAAAGCACGTAGATGCTCTTGTTGAAAGGTACCGCGTAGATCTTATCGTCCCAAGTGCAGTTCAACCTCATCGGCTCCCAAATGTCTTCCCACTCGGCCTTGGACAGACCGATCTTCGGATCGTTGACGTAGCTGTTGAGAACTTCGACAATCCCAGAGTAGATGAGCTTCGCCGTCCAGTTGGCGTACGCTTGCGATATCGTTGGAAGTCCTCCAGCCTGAGCAGCCGCCAGAAGCTTCTGCTGCAAAGCCGCGTAGTTTCCGATGTAGACTGCCTCGACTTCGATGTCGGGACGTTGCTGGTTGAAGAAGTCTACGATCTCCTGCAACGTCTTACCGTGGCCACCACCCATCGCGTGCCAGAACGTGACTTTGACCTTTGCCATCATCAATGTGACGAGGAGTACCGTCAACAACACCACGAGAAATCTTCTCATCCACCAACACCTCCTTCAAACAACCGTTTGTAGGCGTCCATCACCTTACTCCTCAGCGAAACCAGATCGAAGTTGTTCTCGATGATTATGCCTTCCTCAACGATGTCGTTTTGCGCTGAGAGTCGCCTTCGAACCTCTTCCTCACTGAAACCTCTTTCTCTCAACCTTTCAAAGATCTTTCTTTCGTCACACTTGACCGTGATGATCACGTCACACAGCTGGTTCAAACCGATCCTCCTCAGTAGCGCTGCATCCAAGACGACGATTCCCGAAGAGTCTTCGATGGATTCTATGACCCTGCGCTTGATCATTGGATGAACGACTCTTTCGAAGATCTTCAACTTTTCTTCGTCTTCGAAGACTATCTGTGCGAGTTTCTTCCTGTCGATCTCACCTTGACAAAAGATCTCTGGACCGAACAACTGTTTCAACTGATCCTTCACCGTTTCTTCTTTCAACACCTCGTGCCCGATCTTATCCACATCCACCACTTTCGCTCCGAGTTCTTTCAAAATTTCTGCCACGGTGCTCTTCCCACAGCCCATCTTTCCCGTTAAGCCAACGATCAACCTCAGAAGAGCTTTTCCCCCTTGCCGAGCAAAGGTTGAATCTGAGTGAACTCTTCTTCCGTGACCACGATCAAAGCCGGTTCTGTCCCAACTTGGTTGTAGAACTCGACGAACTTCTTTTCCACATCGGTCCCTTCATTCACAACCACGATATAGACGTTCTCACCCAGCGGGCCCTCATCGACGTGGTACAAACTCTTGGGTTTGAATATCTCGAGGATCTTCTGCGTCATTCGATCACGACCTTTTTCGATGGCTCTGGAAACTTCATTTCCTCAAAACCTTTTCGTCCCATCAGCGAGTAAGTGATCTGCTTGCCGAGTTCGACACCTGGCTGATCGTAAGGGTTGATGTTCAAGAGCTTTCCCATCAATGCGGTGGTGAACTCGTAGTACATGAAGAACTGGCCGAGCTCGTAAGCGTTGATCGAAGGGAAGATCACTCTCATGCTCGGACGATTGTTGAAGGCGAGCGACCTCTCCGTTCCAAAAAGCTCGTTCCTGAGCAAGTCTGATAGTCTCTTACTTCCAAGATAAGAGATCTCTTCGTCTTCGTGTATCGAGGGTATGAGAATGTCCCTGTCGAACCTTTGAACTTCCACGAACGTTATGGTCTTGTCGTCTGGTCCTTCGTTGTAGAGCTGAACTTGTGAATGCTGATCAACCACTCCGAGGGCCTTTATCGGTGTCAGTCCTTCGTAGACTTCTTCTCCATTGAGGGAATACTTCTTTCCCAAGCTCTCTGCCCATAGCTGTCTGAACCAGTCTGCGAGCGTGTACAGACGGTTGGAATAAGGCATCATGACAGTGATGCGCCTTCCTTTGAGCTTGTGGAGATAATGACAACTACCCATCATCGCTGCAGGGTTCTTCCACACATCCAACGCTACACATTTTGCATACGCGTCCTTTGCACCGTCTATGAGAGCCTTGATGTCCACACCGATGGCCATCGCGGGCAACAATCCCACCGGCGAGAGAACGCTGAATCTGCCACCGAGCTCCGGCGGGATGTCGACTGCGACGATCTTGTCTCTTTCTGCAATTCTTCTGAGCAAGCCTTTCTTCGGATCCGTTGTGAACACGATGTGTTCTGAAGGATTCAGACCTCTGACTTCCAAAAGGCCCCTGATTATCTGGTAATGCGCCAAGCACTCGGCGGTCGAGCCAGATTTGGAAACAACGTTGAAGATGGTGGTGCGTGGGTCTATTCGATCGAGCACGCTCGCCGTGTAATCTGGATCGACGTTTTCAAGAAAGAAGATCCTCAGATAACCCCCACGCTCAGATTTTGAAAGATAGTTCCAATCGAAAGGCTTCAACGCGTTGGCCAAAGCGGCCGCCCCGAGGCTCGAACCACCTATGCCTATCACGACGAAGTTGTCGAAATTCAAGATCCATTCGCGAAGGTCCTCGACCATCTCCATCAAGTTCCTGTCGAACAGGACCTTCACGAACGCAGGTTTTTCCCTCGCGATCTCCTCGACGAGTCGACTCATCGTCGGTTGAATCTGCAAAAACTCCTCCTCAGTTATTCCACCCTTCACGTTCGGCTCGAACATGAAACTGAAATCGAACTTGAGCATGAGAATCACTCCTCAATAGATCAGAACGGAACGCACATCGTAATCTTTCAACTTCTCGCGTGGACTGAGATAGCTCAGCTCTATGAGAAAACACATTCCCGCTACCTCACCACCCACGTTCTTCACCAGGTTGGCTATCGCCGCGGCCGTACCACCGGTTGCCAAAACGTCATCCACGATGACCACACGCTGACCTTTCTGTAGGGCGTCCGAGTGCATGTGAAGCTGGGCAGTCCCGTACTCCAAACTGTACTCGATGGAAACAGTCTTGTAAGGCAGTTTCCCCGGCTTTCTGACGGGAACGAAGCCTTTAGCAAGTTTGTAAGCGAGAGTGGCACCGAAGATGAAGCCGCGCGCCTCGGGTGAAACGATGAGATCGAACTTCACGTCCTGTACGATCTTCGTCATCTCATCGATCGCCATCTGGAAGGCTGCAGGATTCTTGAGCAGAGGGGTGACGTCTCTGAAGATGATACCCTTCGCGGGAAAATCTGGAATATCCCTGATGAAATTTCTCAGCTCCACAACGCTCACCGTCCTTTTTCAAGTCTCACAATTAGATTTTAGCAAAAAATAAGATCGCGCGGGTCCTCCGCGCGATCAAACCGCTGCTGCTTTCTTGACTTTTCCTGCCTTGAGGCATTTGGCACACACCCTCATGGTCTTGATCGTTCCGTCCTCGAGTACAACTTTCACCCTCTGGATGTTCGGTCTGAACATCCTCGGTGTGTGCCTGTTCGAGTGGCTCACGTTCTTACCAGCCACGGGGCCTTTTCCACAGATCTCGCATCTCTTCGCCATGTCGCATACCCCTTTCCCGTTCACCCGAGACAATCTTACCAGATGTGTTTGAAGTTTTCAAGAATTCATTTAGAATAGCTATAAGACAACCGAAAACTGGGGGGAAAGAGATGATCCTTCGAGGCGAAAGAATCGTGTTGAGGCCAGTTGAGATCTCTGACATCGACAGGTTGTTGAACATCAACGATGAGGAAGTTAGACAGTACCTGTTGAGCGTTTTTCCGTTGAACAAGATCAGGGAGGAAGAATGGGTGAAGAATCTTTACATTAGCCAGAGAGACATCGTCTTCGCCATCGCTCCAGTGGAAACGAACCAGCTCGTTGGAACGACAGGTTTGCACTCTATAGATTGGGTGAACAGGTGCGCGGAGTTCGGTATCGCGATAACCGATAGAAGTTACTGGAACTTGGGCCTTGGGACGGAAGCTACACAACTGACCTTGAAGTACGCCTTCGAATATCTGAACATGAACAGAGTGCAACTGCAAGTGTACGAATACAACCATCGTGCGATACACGTCTACGAAAATTGTGGCTTCGTGAGGGAAGGCACATTGCGAAAAGCGAGGTATCTCAAAGGCCAATACCACGACATCATCGTGATGGGCATACTGGCAGAGGAGTATTTTTCCCAAAGTACTTCACGCTGGATCGTTGACTGAATCGCACGTCCTCCTCGTCAATTTGAAATCCCAAAAAAGGTGAGTATTTAGACTCACGCTCTGTGACACCGTGTCGGAATCTTCCGAGAAAGGTTTTATCACCATTTCGATTGACTTTGGTTGCGTGAACTGTGATACTCGTACATAAAAACAAAGTATTAAAAGTTAGATCCAATAAGATAAAGAGAGAAAAGTGGAGATATCCTCAGAGAAGAACCTCTTATAGAAGATCTTCAATGATAACAGACAAAAAAGATCAAAAACGACACTTGAAAACTGGTAATACCACTTTTAGAATAAATGTGTGAACGGTTCTTTTCAAAATCCAAACGTAGGGGGGATATCTGTGAGGAAGTGGTTGGTCTGTCTGGCAATTTTTCTCACACTCACGCTCATGGCTGCGACCGTTCGTGTTCTGCTCTGGGACGATGCGCTCACACAAGCTCTCAAAGAAGGCCTGCCCGAGTTCGAGAAGAAGACCGGCATCAAGGTAGAGCTTGAACTTGTACCAAGCGGCACGTTACTTCAGAAGACGTTGATCAGCGTGACTGCGGAAAGGTCGGACTACGATCTCATCGCCGTGGACGAACCGAACATACCTTTGGTTGCTCCTCTGCTGTTGTCGTTCGCACGGTGGCCTGAGACTAAATTCTATACACGACCAAGCATGGCAGACATCATGCCGTTGGCCTTGGAAGCTGGCCAGTGGAAAGGAGAGTTCAAGGGGCTGCCCGTCAACGCAAACGTGTACATATGGCTGACCAGAAAAGACATCATCGAAAAGTACAAGGACGAGTTCAAGAAAGAATACGGCTATGAAATGAGAGTTCCCAAGACTCTGCAGGAACTTCTGGATATGGCAAAGTTCTTGTCAAAAAAAGGTATCTACGGTTGGGCTCCGTTCACAAAACCAACGGAAGGTGCCACCGCCGAAGCGATCTGGATGTTCGAAAGCTTCGGTACCAAGGTTCTTCAAGTCACAGACAAAGGCTACAACGTGGTCTTGGACAAGCAGAAGGCCATCGAAGCGATCAACTTCTACAAGGAGCTCTTGAAGTACGCGCCACCCGGTGCGCTGGATTATGGACACGCTGAAAGGGTTGCAGCGTTCTCAAGAGGAGAGGTCTTTTCTATGTTCAACTGGCCAGCTCTGGTTCCCGACATCGAAAATCCTGAAAAATCACTCGTTGCAGGCAACGTCGTTTACACAGAACCACCGGCTGGTCCGGTGAAAACTGCAGCTGTGAGAGGTTGCTGGATAGTGGCAATACCACTCGCTGCGAAAGAAAAAACAGCGGCCGCAGAGTTCGCTTACTGGTGGATGTCCGTGGAGACCGGCAGAAAACTGATACCGAAAGGATTGACACCTGCGAGGGAATCTCTGCTCAGAGATCCGGCTTATTCCAAGGAAAGACCGTGGTTCCTGGGTATATATCAGTCCATGCAGTACGCGATTGAAAGACCAAGGTTCGAAAGGTATCCCGAGGTTTCACAGGTCATAAGGAACAACTGGCTCGACGCGGTATCTGGAAGGGTTTCTCCTGAGGTCGCCGTAGATAGGATGGTGCAGGAGATCAATGCAGTCCTCAAGAAGTACGGTTATTGATCCAAAAAAGAGGGGGCGGTTCCTCGCCCCCTTTTTCATGTTCGTTCTGCCCGCTCTGATAGTCGTTGGCGTGATCTTGGCTTATCCTGTCATTTACGCTCTGGTGATCTCGTTCACCGACAGAGAGCTTCTGTATCTGGGAAAGACGAACTTCATTGGGCTGAAACACTACAGGGAGATGCTATTGGACAGGAACTTTTGGCACTCTCTGAGGTTGCAGCTCGGTGTCATAACCATAGCGATACCGATAGAGCTCATCATAGGTCTCTTCGTGGCTGTCCTTTTTAACAGGGATTTCCCGTTCTCGAAAATTTTACGCTCGCTCTTGATGCTCCCAGTTTTCGTGCTACCTGTCCTCTCAGGTTTGACGTGGCGTTTGATGCTCCAGCCCAGTTATGGTGTTTTGGCAAGTTTCTTCAACTTTATCTCGCTCGGACCAACCGCTTGGCTTGCGGACACGAGGTACGCGTACGTAGCAATACTCCTTCAGGACATCTGGCGCATGTGGCCTTTCATGTTCATGATCATCTACGCGGGTCTCTCTTCGATGCCATCAGAGTACGTCGAAGCAGCAAGGATAGACGGTGCAAACTTTTTCCAGAGGTTTTGGTACGTGCTGTTACCCTACTTGAAGCCCGTCATAGCGACCGCTTTCCTTCTCAGGATGATAGATGCACTGAGGATCTTTTCCGAAGTTTACGTGATGACCTACGGTGGTCCCTCGAACGCGACGATGCTGCTTTCTCTCTACATTCACAAACAAGCGTTCGAGTTTGGAAGACTCTCCTACGCTGCCTCTGTCGCTGTGTTTCTCTTGATAGTTGCACTCTTCATATCCTACTTCGTGGTCAAACGCGGACTGCGTGGTGAGGTAGAATGAGAAAAAGGGTGATTTCCTTCGTCGTTCTGTCGGTGGCTCTCTTGATCGTTCTGGTTGAGCTTTTTCCAATAATGGTGGTGATCGTCAACGGTTTCAAGAGGGACATAGACATCTGGAGCAAGAATCCTTTCTACTTCAAACCAACTTTGAGGAGTTACCAACTGATCTTCAGACATAGAGAATTTCCAAGATCTTTGAGAAATTCTTTCGTTGTTGCCAGTCTTTCGGCGCTCGTTTCTGTGTCGCTCGGTTCGATGGCGGCCTACGGGCTGAGCAGGTTCAACTTCAAGTTCAGCGACGCTCTGATCTTCATTTTGCTCATGGTCCGAATGATACCTCAGATATCTCTTGCAGTTCCTTTCTACATGATCTTCAGATCGATCGGGTTGAACGACAACGTCTTGGGGCTTTCTTTGGCGCACATAAGTTTCAACTTGCCCTATGTCGTGGCGCTGTTGTTGCCGTTCTTTTCGTCGATCCCGAAAGAATACGAAGAAGCGGCAAAAGTGGATGGATGCAAAACGTTTCAGATATTCTTGAAGATCTTTTTCCCACTCGCTTCTGCCGGGATCGTGGTCGCCGCTGTCTTCGCTTTCCTGATGTCCTGGAACGAGTTCATCTACGCTCTCGTACTGACGGGCACAAGGGCCAAGACTGCTCCGATCGTCGTCAACGCGTTCATGGGTCAGTACGCGCCTCTGTGGGGACAGTTGTCCGCCGCAGGAACGATAATGTTGCTTCCCGTGTTCGCGGTGACGTTGAGCCTTCAGAGGTACATAATAAGGGGCCTTTCGGCCGGTGGCATAAAGGGGTGAGAGAACATGTTGTTCTTCTTGGACAGTGCGAAACTTGACGAGATCGAGTACGCCATCCAAAAGTGGAAGATCGACGGTGTCACGACGAACCCCAGACATCTTGCGAATGCCAAGATGAAAGTCGAACAGTTCATCGAGAAGATCAAACCCATGGTTGAGAACACGCACATCAGCGTGAGCATCGAATTGAATCCACACTTGAACGACGCTGAAAGCATGGTTGAAGAAGCTCAGAGGATCGCTTCGATGTGTGAAAACTTCGTCATAAAGATACCAGCAACGGAGGCTGGTTTCGAGGCGCTGAGCGTGCTCAGCAAAAAGGGAGTGAAGGTGAACGTAACGTTGGTTTTCAACGTGGTCCAAGCTTTGCAAGCTGCCAGGCTCTGCGCGTACTACATAAGTTTGTTCGTGGGTTGGAAGGAAGAACGCGGTGATTACGACGTGGATTTCATAAACAACGTTGTGAGGGCCGTGAAAAACTACGGTTTCAAGTCGAAGATTTTGATCGCCGCCGTCAGGTCCGCCAGGCATTTCACCGAAGCGGCTTTGGCGGGAGCAGACATCATAACCGCATCATTCGAGGTTTACAAGAGATCTTTTGAGAACCCTTACTCGAGCCTCGGATTGGACATCTTCAAAGATTCTTGGGATCAGATGTACAAATGACAGGGGGGATGGAAGATGTTGGGATTCTTAGTTCACAGAGATGGGGACGATGTGGGCGTCGCCGTCGTCGATCTGAAGGAGGGACAAGTTGCCTACGGAAAGACACTGGAGTGGAACACAGAGTACGAAATCCAAGTTCGACAGGATATACCCTTGGGTCACAAGATAGCGCTGAGAGACATCGAGAAGGGTGAGAAAGTGAAAGAGTACGGAGAGATCATAGGCATCGCGGTGAATAAGATATGTAAGGGTGAACACGTACACGTCCACAACATACGCAGTCTCAGGTGGAGGGTGAATTGAATGGAGAGGCAGATACTCGCCTATAGGAGAGAGAACGGCAGGGTGGGGGTTAGGAACTACGTTCTTTTGATAACTGTCGATGACATATCCAACGCCGTGGTGGAAGCGGTGGAAAAGGCCGTTGCAGGAACTTTGGCCATACCACATCCTTACGGAAGACTTCAGTTCGGAAAAGATCTCGAACTCCTCTTCAAAACGCTCATAGGCACAGGCTCGAACCCAAACGTTGCGGCGGCGATCGTCGTCGGAGTTGAACCAAAGTGGACCACCATCGTCGCGGAGGGCATAGCGAAGACGAAGAAACCCGTTGAGGCCTTCTGGGTTGAAGGCAACGGACAGATACGAACGATCGAAAAGGTCATGAGGACTGCGGTGAAGATGGTCGAAGACGCCACCAATCTGCGTCGAGAGCCAGTAGACATCAGCGAACTTATGATCAGTTTGAAGTGTGGTGAATCGGACACGACTTCGGGCCTTGGCGCGAACAAAGTGGTTGGAAGGTTCACAGAGAGGTTTTTAAGCATCGGTGGAACGGTCCTGTTCGGTGAAACAACCGAGCTGACCGGAGCGGAACACATCGTCGCGAGCAGGTTCAAAGATCAAAAGGAACGCGAAAAGTTCTTGAAGTTCTTCGAAGAGTACCAACAGTTGGTCAAGTCGCAAGGAGTCGACCTGCTCGGTTCGCAACCGACCGAAGGGAACATAGCGGGTGGTTTGAGCACCATAGAGGAAAAGGCACTCGGGAACATCCAAAAGATAGGTAACGCGATGATCGACGGTGCACTCGACTACGCCGAACCACCGAAAGGAAAAGGTCTGTACTTCATGAACACCTCTTCTGCGGCAGCCGAGGCAGTGACGCTTTTCGCCGCAGCTGGCGCCGTGATCCACCTCTTTCCAACGGGCCAGGGCAATCCCATAGGAAATCCGATCGAACCTGTGGTGAAGATCACTGCCAATCCAAAGACTGTGATGAACATGTCCGAACACATCGACGTCGACGTGTCCGCGGTGCTGAGAGGAGAGATGGATCTCGATCAGGCTGCCGACATACTCTGGAAAAGGGTGGTCGAGACCGCGAACGGCAGGATGGTGAAGGCCGAGATACTGAACCACAGAGAGTTCGTTCTCACAAAGCTCTATCCGAGCGCGTGAAGGGAGTGATCGTTTTGAAGATGCTTGTCGCTGGAAAGTGGATCGATAGACCAAAGAAGATAGAGGTTCGATTCCCGTACGACGGTTCCGTTGTGGACACTGTACCCATTGCGGAAGAGGAAGACATCGAAACGGCTATCTCGAGCGCACTGGAAGGTGCAAAGATCATGAAGAAAACTCCTGCATGGAAAAGATCAGAGATCTTGTTCAGCACAGCTTCTCTGATCCTTCAAAACAGAGACAGGATCGCTCAGACATTGATCAACGAAGTCGGAAAAACCATGAAGGAAGCAGTGGCGGAGGTAGAGAGAACCGCGGAGATATTCAGATTAGCTTCTGAAGAGGCGAAGAGGATCCACGGGGAGACTCTGCCTTTCGACAGTGTCAAAGGTTCAGAAAAGAAGAGAGGTTATTTCGTCAGAGAACCCGTTGGCGTCGTTCTGGCGATAGTTCCTTTCAACGTTCCATTGGCTCTGTGCGCACACAAGGTCGCTCCAGCGATTGCCGCAGGTAACGCGATCATCGTGAAGCCAACTTCGCAAACGCCCTTGAACGCTTTGATACTCGGTGAACTCCTTCTCGAGGCTGGTATGCCACCGCAAGCCCTCAGTGTTCTGACGGGACCCGGTGGCACGGTCGGCATGAGGTTGGTGAAAGATGAAAGAATAAGACTTGTCAGCTTCACAGGAAGCGTCGAGGTGGGAAAACAGATCGCTCAAAACGCTGGATTGAAAAAACTCTCTTTGGAACTCGGTTCGAACACGCCGATGATAGTCTGTGATAGCGCGAACATAGACAGAGCGGTCGATGCGACCATCTCTGGGGGTTTTTCGATCGCTGGCCAGGTGTGCATATCCGTTCAAAGGGTTTTCGTGCACAAGAAGGTGTATAGAGACTTCATTGATAGACTCGTTGAAAAGATCAAGATGATGAAGGTCGGTGATCCAAGGAATGAAGAAACGCAGATGGGTCCTGTGATAGACGAACAAAACGCCAAAAGGATCGTAGATTGGTTCGAAGAAGCAAGACAGAAAGGCGCGAAAGTTGCAATCGGTGGAACGCGCGAGTATACCTTGGTTCAACCGACGGTACTTTTGGATGTTCCAAACTTCTGCAAGATCATGACCGACGAGCTCTTCGGACCTGGGGTGGCGGTGAACAGCTTTGAAAGTCTCGACGAGGCGATCAATTGGGCGAACTCGACTCGGTACGGTCTTCAAGCTGGTATCTTCACAAGCAACATCTTCGAAGCGATGAAGGCCATAGAAGAACTCCAGTTTGGCGGTGTGATCGTGAACGACGGGCCACGATACAGAGCAGATTTCATGCCTTACGGTGGATACAAGGAGAGCGGAATAGGAAGAGAAGGTGTAAAGTTTGCGATTAAGGAAATGACCGAGATGAAGACGGTGGTGATCGATACCAAGGAGTGAGAAAATTGGAATTGAAGATCGCGTTGATTCCCTTGGTGAGGAGCACTTACGACGTTGAAGAGGGTAAGAAGGTGTTCCAAAGAGAGCTGAGCCTCTTGAAGAGGTTCAAAGACGTGCACTGGTTCGCACCATCCCAGGTCATCGAGTACGCCGAATCGATGACGAATTTCTTGAGCACGTTGAAGAAAGAATCGATAGACGGAATAGTTCTGTTGAGTGCGACGTTCCACCTTGGAGATCTTGCCATGAGCATCGCGTCGAATTTTGAAAATGTTCCCATCCTGTGTTGGGCCGTACCGGAGCCGGATTATCGTGGCAGCAGGGTAAGGTTGAACTCTTTGGTTGGTGCACATCTGGACTTTTCTAATCTGTACAGATCTAAAAGAACCAACCTTCGATTCATCTATGGAACCGCCGAGGATGAAAGATTCATAAAGAAACTCTCACTTTGGCTCAACGCAATCAGAGCATTCAAGCTTTGGAGAGAATCGAAGATAACATTGATCGGTGGCCACGCCAAATCTTTCATGAACATCGATGTCTATGAGCCTGAGCTGTTCAAGGAGTTCAAGATCATCGTGGATGTTCTGCCCTTGGAAACGGTTTTCAAGCACAACCCGTCCGAAGAGGAAGTTCAAAAGATCGTAGAAGACTACAAAAACATATACCGATACGACGAAAACATGGACGACGATAGGTTGGAAAGAGTGGCGAGACTCGCCGCGACGCTCCAGAACGTCGAACAAACCACCAAATCCTCGGCTCTCTGCATAAGGTGTTGGCCCGAGTTCGCCATGTACTACGGTGTCTCACCGTGTGCAGCGATGAGTTACAACATGGCGAAAGGATCGATCATGGCCTGCGAGGGTGACATCCTCGGTGCCGTGACGATGATCACGTTGAAAGCATTCGGTTGCGAAGAGATGTACCTTTCAGATATCAGTCAGATCTTTGAAGAAGAAAACGCTCTGCTCTTCTGGCACTGCGGTGTTGCACCACACACCCTTTGGGACGGTCGTTCCGAGAGGACTTTAGACACTTACTTCGCGGGTGGAAAAGGAGTAACGGTGGGGTTCGTCCTCAAGCCGGGACTCGTGACGATAGCGAGGATAGACTACACTGAAAGATGGTCACTCTTCTTGGCGAAAGGCGAAGCCATAGAGACAGAGAAATTGCTGAAGGGAACCTATGTGAAAGTGAAGGTGAAGAACGCTATTGAACTGGTTGAATCTCTCGTGGAAAATGGTTTTGCGCACCACGTGGTTATGGCTTACGGAGATTGGTACGAAGACTTTCTCGAGCTGGCATCCATGAAAGGATGGAAGGTATATGCTGAGGTTTGAGAAAGGTTCAAAGGTGTATCTTTCGAACGAGCCACTCTTCGATGGGACCGTTCTGAAAGCCGATGCAACTCTGTTTTTGAAAGACGTGCATGGGCATTTCAAGATCGAAACGAAACTCAGCAACCCAACGAGGATCAATTCAGACTCGATAAAACTCGTCTCTGAAAGTCCCATCACTTTGAGGATCTCCTCCAGAGGCTCGACATGTTTGATCGTGAAACTGAGGGGGTTCAAAGACGAAATCATCTACGGTGGAGGAGAACAGTTCTGTCGGTTGAACTTGAAGGGCAAGAGGTTTCCCATCTTCGTTCAAGAACAGGGCGTTGGAAGAGGTTGGAACTTGGTCTCTTTACTCACCTGGCTCAAAGGAGTTAGAGGTGATTGGTACACCAGTTATTTTCCACAACCAGTCTTCTTCTCGAGCGCTGGATATGCTGTGATCATAAACACGGGTGCACTCATCGTGGCAGATTTCAGGTCCAAACTCGAGACGATCTTCGAGGTTTACGACGAAGAGTTCCAACTCATCTTCTTGGATGGTCAACTGAAAGACACGGTTCGAAAGTTCCACACACTCTTTTCCAGATCCGTCGAAGTCAGTGACTGGGTCTTTGGAACCTGGATAGCGAGTCAAGGCGGGATAGAAGCAGCACAGAAGGTGATTGAAACTTGTGAAAACTGGAAAATACCACTCACCGCACTCTGTTGTCAAGATTGGTGTGGTAAGAACTTCACCAAGTTCGGAAGACAAGTCTACTGGAACTGGAGCTACGACGCGAAAGATTATCACGACCTACCAGAACACATAAGCAGATGGAAAGAGAAAGGTGTCCACTTCCTCGGTTACATAAACCCCTTCCTCATAAAGGGTGGACCACTCTATCAGGAAGCGCTGAAGAACGATTTGTTGGTCAAAAACAAAAAGGGTGAACCCCACGACATCGTCGTGACGACTTTCCCATCAGGTCTCATCGATTTGACTGACAAAGATGCCTTCGAGTGGTACAAGAAGATCATCAAAGAGAACATGATAGGCATCGGCATGAGCGGTTGGATGGCAGATTATGGAGAGTATCTACCCACGGACGCGAAACTGAAGCTCACGGACGGTTTGAGCTATCACAGCCTCTACGCTGTCGATTGGGCGAGGTTGAACTACGAAGCGGTTGAAGAAGCGAACAGAGACGTGCTCTTTTTCATGAGAGCGGGATACCTCAGCTCCACGAAGTATTCTCCCGTCTACTGGGCGGGAGATCAGAACGTCGATTGGTCGAAGAGCGATGGGCTCGCCACCGTGATACCAGCGATGCTGAGCATGGGCATGTGCGGAGTGAAGTTGGTGCATTCCGACGTTGGTGGGTTCACTTCTTTGATGTGGCTCAAGAGAACACCAGAGTTGTTCATGAGATGGACAGAGATCGGAGCTTTTTCACCCATCATGAGGACGCACCAGACGAACCGACCTTTCAAGAACCTCCAGTTCGACTCTCACCCAGCCGTGTTGAAACACTTCGCGCGCATGTCGAAGATCCATTGGCTCTTGAAGGACTATCTGAAGCAAGAGTTGAAGAAGGCCAACGAGGAGAACCTACCTTTGGTGAAGCACTTGGCGATGAACTATCCGAACGATCCAAATTGCCACAATTTGATCTATCAGTACCTGCTGGGCGACGATGTCTTGGTCGCTCCAGTCATAAAGCCGCACGCCAAGAGTTGGAAAGTTTATCTCCCCGAGGACGAGTGGCTACATTTATGGACGAAAAAGAGGTTCAAAGGCGGCTGGATCGAGATCGATGCACCGATTGGCTTTCCACCAGTTTTCTTGAGGGAGAACTCGCCACTGATTCAAGATTTTCTGGTCAAACTTCGAGATGTTGTCTGATGGTATCGTAATGGATCTTTATGGCCCTCAGTAACTCGTCTTGGTTTCCTTGGGAAATCGCTCTCAGTATCCTCTTGTGGTTCTCGATGGATCTCTTCTGGTACTCTTCGTCCCACAGATAGTCCCTCTTCAAAAACAACCATATCTTGGTCTTCATGTAATCGGTCAGATGGTCCAGAAGCGAATAGATTATAGAATTACCACATGCTTTGGAGAAGATCTGGTGGAATCTCACATCGCTCTCTATCACCTTCTTTAAATCGTCCCTCAAGAAGTTGATCTCCATGCTCTGGACCATGTACTCCATGTCTTGTATCATGTCGTGGGTGACGTTCTTCAAAAACATCCTCGCTATCGTCGATTCCAGAAGCTCTCGCGCGTCAATGACTTCTTCAAGATCGTACTCCATGGAGCCGTTTTGAAGATTCGAATCGTTCGGAACCTTCAAAACGTAGTTTCCACTACCGTGCCTGCTCTCTATGATCCCACACGCTTTCAGATAACTCAGCGCCTCGCGAACTATGATCCTTGAAACTCCAAGGCTTTCCGCGAGAGACCTCTCGTTCGGTAACTTCTCCCCAACCTTCATCTTCTGTGAAATGATCAGGTTTTTGATCTGCTCAACGACATGCCTGCTCTTCATGCCGATCAATCCTTTCCCCTCATTTGTAAAGTTTATCACTGTTTTGAACCGGAAGAATTTTGATGAAACACCGATGTTCGCTATAATTTATGAGTGATCTTCATCCTTTGAAAGGAGGTTCGAGAGTATGAAGAAACTTGGGCTTGCTTCAAGGATCTTGGTGGGTTTGCTGATAGGCGTGGGGGTCGGACTGATCCTGCAACCGTTCCCACAAGTCGCTCGAACCTACATCAAACCCTTTGGGGATCTGTTCTTGAACCTCATCAGGATGATCATCGTGCCCCTCGTACTCGCATCGTTGGTGGTTGGAACGGCGAGCGTTGAGAACATCAGAAAACTCGGTCGCATAGGAGTCAAGACGATCGCTTATTACTTGCTCACCACCGCACTCGCTGTGGTCATTGGTTTGATCATGGGCAATCTGATGCAACCTGGCTCGGGCTTGACGCTGCCGACCGACGCCAAGGTCACAGCAGCGAAACCACCTTCGTTGGTGGATGTTCTGCTCAACATGGTACCCACCAACCCCATCAGAGCGATGGTCGATGCGAACATGCTTCAGATCATCGTGTTCTCCATCTTCGTCGGTATCGCGATCACGCTCGTTGGTGAAAGGGCAAAAGTACTCTTCAACTTCTTCGATGGTTTGGCCGAGATGAGCTACAAGATCGTGCGCATCATCATGTGGTACGCGCCGATAGGCGTGTTCGCACTGATCGTACCCACCGTTGCCACACACGGTGCTAAGGTACTTCTGCCCCTGTTGACACTGATCATCGCTCTGTACATAGGTCTTGCGATACACGCTGGCGTTTTTTATTCTCTGTTGGTGAAGACGATGGGGAAGATGAACCCTGGAGAATTCTTCAAGAAGGTTTCACCAGCGATGTTGGTCGCCTTCACCACGTGCAGCAGTTCCGCCACGCTGCCAGTCACGATGGACGTGACTGAAAAAGAATTGAACGTTCCAAAGTCCATAAGCAGCTTCATGTTGCCCCTCGGTGCAACGATAAACATGGACGGAACGGCTCTTTATCAAGGTATATGCGCTCTCTTTGTTGCGCAGATCTTTGGTATCTCACTGAGCTTCTCTCAACAACTCACCATAGTGCTCACGGCAACTCTGGCGTCCATAGGAACCGCTGGCGTACCCGGTGCGGGTCTGATCATGCTCACCATGGTTCTCACGTCCGTTGGACTTCCAATAGAAGGTATCGCACTGATCGCTGGCGTGGACAGGATCTTGGACATGGGAAGGACCTGTCTGAACGTGACTGGCGACATGGTCGGTGCACTCGTTATACATCGTACAGAGAAGGCGTGAAAAGAGAAACTCTCAAAGACGCCCCCTCGAACTGGGGCGTCTTTTTTTCTACACGGGATGGTCACATCGTCTCAACAATTATATCCGTATATCTATGTATGGGAGCGCTCCTGAGGAAAGTGCACTGGCCTCAATATGGTGTTCGTACATTGGCCTTGGTCTAATGTCAAAAAGTTCATATATAGAGATCCTTTAGTGAACCTTACAAAGAACGCTCGCAACATGAAAAGCAACAGTTAGTGACCGCAGTAAAAAGGCAAAACAGAAAGATTGGGAGTGACAGACAGCACCCGCATGATCGAGCATCGAAAGTGGACCCAGAAGAAGGTTATGAAGGTGAGATCTGAAGATAAACGATGCGATACTGACTCTGAGAAGGTTCATCGAAACGGCCTGACGAGGACCTTCCAACCAGACGTTCACAGCTGAACTCAACGGAACGCGTTTAAAAATGAAGAAAAGATCATCAGCCCCAGAAAGGGGCTTTTTATTTTTCTCATTGTCACCCACACTCAGGGCTCACAGTTGCCGATTCTACTCTGGGGCTCAGCTTCATCTTCACCTTGAATCATGCCTTGATCAGGGAATTGTACAATAGTTCACGAAGGATCCTGCAAGCAAAAAGCCGT
>Ga0308395_1000027_pt1 | contig 175727 bp, 177 predicted proteins | sample Hotspr20SampleP4_FD_202097 | JGI IMG/M metagenome (GOLD analysis project Ga0308395, IMG submission 202097) | Hot spring phototrophic mat microbial communities from Mushroom Spring, Yellowstone National Park, Wyoming, United States - 20050930_P4 ... | reverse complement strand
TCGCCCGCGCCATCTCTGACGTTGGCTTTGGTATGTTCCGCTCGCAGTTGGAATACAAGGCGAAACGCTACGGCACTCATCTCATCATCGCCGATCGCTGGTATCCAAGCAGCCGACTCTGTTCCATCTGCGGCTGGAAGAACGAGGCGCTGACATTGAGCGATCGAGAATGGGTGTGTGCCGAGTGTGGCACGCACCACGACCGAGACCTCAATGCGGCGCTGAACCTGAAACGGCTGGCAACCGAAACTGCCCTACCCGTGGCGAGTCCGACCAGTAATGGCGGCGCTGCGGCGGGGATGGCCCCCGCCGCAGTCGGGAAAGTCACGCCTGTCAGATACGACGGTGGTCATCAAGACACGTCGGGGCAGGAAGAGAACTGTGCGCGCTTTTGCGCACATTCTTGATAGCAGAGTGGTACGATGGACCACGACAATGTGACTACCTTTGCCCAGGAGTTGGGCGTACCGGTCGAGAAGCTCTTGACGCAGCTCAAGGAGGCGGGTGTAGCGGTTACTGCCGCCGACTCCCCCCTTACTGCTGCCGACAAGGCACGGCTCCTTGACTTTTTGAAACGGCAGCATGGCGCTGGTGACGAGAAGCGCATTACCCTCAAGCGCAGGGAGACCACGGCGATTCGCGCTACCGATGCTTCCGGGCGCGCCCGTACGGTGCAGGTGGAGGTGCGCAAAAAGCGGGTTTTGGTCAAGAAGGAAGAGGTGCTGGCCAAAACCCAGGAGGAGCGAGCCAAACTGCAGGCCGCGCTCCGCGGCGGGGAAACGCAACCAGCGGCTGCACCCACACCCCTGCCCCAGTCGGATACTGCCGCGCAGGCCACAGTTGCTCCAGCAGAACCAGCGGAGGTATCTCCCCAGCCTATTACCCCAGAAGCGGCTCAAACACAACCACAACCGGCAGCGCCACCCGCGCCAGAGGTGGGTGGCGTAACCAGCGCGGAAGTGTCGCCCGAACCGCCTGCTTCCCCTGGGCCAGTTGCCTTAAAAGAACCAGTTGCTGCAGCAGCGGTTGCGGATCAAGCCGTGGCCAAACCGATGGAGACGGAACAGTCTGCCCCCTTGGCCAAGAGAGAAAAAGGGGGCGCCAAACTGGAAATTCCAACTGCGTCGTCCGAAAAAAGATCTGAAGACGCTCTTGCTACCCCCCAGCCGACAGCGAAGAGGGCAGGTGAGCGGACACTTCATGCCGTGCTTTCGGCCGAGGAGATCGAGCGTCGGCGCACTGAAGCCGAACGTCAAGCAAAGCTTCGGGCGATCCAGGAGTCTGAGCTTCGTGCGCGGCGCGAGCGGGAAGCGGCCCGTCTGGCCGCCAAACAGCAGGCCGATGAGGCCGAGAAGATCCGCGCGGCCAACGCTGCTGCAGCTGCCATTTCCTCAGCACAAGGGGCAGCAGCAACCGCGGCAGTCACCGAAGCAGTGAGCGGCGAAGCTGCCACTAAGAGCAAAGAGAAAGACAAGAGCAAGAAGAGCAAAGAGAAGGAACGCGAAGAGAAAGAGAAGGCAGCGCGCAAAGCTGGCCTGAAAGTGCGTGCCTTTGATGATGTCGATGGCTCGTGGAAAGGGAAGGGGGTCAAGAAAAAGAGCGGTCGACGCGGTGACAACGAGTCCCACGCTATTCAGGCGCCAGCTGAACCTGTGGTGCGCGAAGTTTACGTGCCCGAGACGATTACCGTTAGCGAACTGGCCCACGCGATGGCTGTTAAAGCGGTCGATCTCATCAAGACCCTGATGCGAATGGGGGTGATGGCCACAATTAACCAGGTGCTCGACCAGGAAACGGCGATGCTTGCCGTTGAGGAGATGGGCCACAAGGCGGTGGCAGCACAACTCGACGATCCCGATGCCTTCCTTGAGCATTTCGGCGAAGAGCTTGACCGGACCCCTGAGCCGCGGCCGCCTGTGGTCACCGTGATGGGGCACGTGGATCACGGCAAAACGTCGCTACTGGACTACATTCGGCGCACCAAAGTGGCTGCTGGCGAAGCAGGGGGGATTACCCAGCATATTGGCGCCTACCATGTCGAGACGCCGCGCGGGGTGGTGACTTTTCTTGATACACCGGGTCACGAGGCCTTTACCGCAATGCGGGCGCGGGGGGCTCAGGCTACCGACGTCGTTGTACTCGTGGTAGCCGCTGACGACGGGGTGATGCCGCAAACTAGGGAAGCGATCCACCATGCCCGGGCCGCCAACGTGCCGATCGTAGTGGCCATCAACAAGATCGACAAACCCGAAGCCAACCCAGATCGGGTCCGCCAGGAACTGGTAGCCGAGGGGGTGATCCCCGAAGCCTACGGCGGGGATACCATTTTCGTTGAAGTCTCGGCGAAAACAGGCCAGGGGATCGACGAACTCCTGGAGTCGATCCTGCTTGTGGCTGAAGTACTTGAACTAAAGGCTCCCAAGAGTGGGCCAGCCAAGGGGCTGGTGATCGAGGCGCGGCTTGATCGGGGCCGGGGGCCAGTTGCTACCGTGCTGGTGCAAAGCGGTTCGCTCAAACGCGGCGACGTCGTGCTCGCTGGTGCAACCTGGGGGCGGGTCCGGGCCATGCTCGATGAGGCAGGGCGACCGATCGAAGAAGCCGCCCCCTCGATGCCTGCTGAGATCCTTGGGCTGGAAGAGGTTCCTCAGGCGGGCGAGGCCTTCTATGTTTTGCCCGATGAGCGCAAAGCGCGTGAAATTGCTCTCTATCGTCAGGGGAAATACCGCGAACAGAAGCTAGCTAAGAGCCAGGCGGTCAAACTTGAAAACCTCTTTGAGCAGATGAGCCAGGGAGAAGTGAAGAAGCTGCCGATCATCGTTAAGGCCGACGTCCAAGGTTCGGCCGAAGCGCTCTCCCAGGCACTTTTGAAACTCTCCACCGACGAGGTTCAGGTCCAGATCGTCCATTCTGGGGTGGGAGGGATCACCGAAAGCGATGTCAACCTGGCCCAAGCCTCCGGCGCAATCATCATCGGCTTTAACGTCCGGGCCGATGCCGGTGCGCGCAAGCTAGCCGAAACCTTTGGAGTGGATATTCGCTACTACAACATCATCTTCGATGCCGTCGATGAGGTGAAAGCGGCGATGGTTGGCCTTCTGGCCCCCGAACAGAAAGAGGAGACGCTCGGTCTGGTCGAGATCCGCCAGATCTTTCGGATTCCCAAGGTGGGCGTGGTGGCCGGCTGCTACGTCCAGGAAGGGGTGGTGCGCCGCAATGCCCGCGTGCGCGTGCTGCGCGACAACGTGGTCATTTTCGATGGCGAACTCGACTCCCTCAAGCGCTTCAAGGAAGACGTCCGCGAAGTGAAAGCTGGGTATGAGTGCGGGCTGTCGATCAAGAACTTCCAGGAGATCAAAGAGGGCGACCAGTTGGAAATCTATGAGGTCAAAGAGGTGGCCAGAACGCTGTAAGAGGATCTGCTATGCCTAAAGATCTCCTCCGTCCCCGCCGTGTGGCAGATGCCATTCAGCGCATCCTTTCTGAGCTGATCCGCCGCGAAGTCAAAGATCCCCGCGTCGGCGCGGTGACGATCACCGCGGTGGAAGTGAGCAGCGATCTCTCACACGCCAAAGTCTATCTCAGCAGTTGGGAAGGTCAGGCGCACCTGCAAGAAGCGCTGGCAGGTTTGACTCGAGCGGCTGGATTTTTGCGTCAGCAATTGGCCAGACAACTGACCACATTTAAAGTGCCCCGACTGCACTTTGTGCTCGATACGTCGATTGAACGGGGAATGGCGCTCACTCAGCTTATCGATCAGGTGGTCAAAGAACGCGCCAGTGACAAACCGCTAGGTGATGACGACTAATCGCAACGCCAAGATTTCGGTCGACGGCGTAGCGCTCCTCGATAAACCCCCTGGGTTGTCGAGCAACCAGGCGCTGCAGCAGCTCAAGCGCCACCTAGGCGCGACCAAGGCCGGACATTGCGGGACGCTCGACCCGATGGCCACCGGCCTTCTCCTCATCGCCTTTGGTGAGGCGACCAAATTTGCCCAGCAGTGGCTGCAGGCCAACAAAACCTACACCTTCCGCATCGTCTTTGGGGTGGCCACCGACAGCGGCGACGCTGAGGGCCGAGTGACCGCGCGGGTCGCTACCGCTATCGACGAAGCGGCGCTCACTGCAGTGTTGCCCGCTTTTCACGGCACGGTCACCCAGGTGCCGCCGATGGTCTCGGCGCTCAAGTACCAAGGGCAACCCCTCTATGCCCTGGCCCGTCAAGGGGTGGAGGTCGAGCGCGCCCCGCGGCAGGTGGTTATCGATCGCCTTGTGCTGTGCGCCTTCGACCAGGAGGCGCAGCGAGCCGTCCTGCAGGCAACGGTGAGCAAAGGAACCTACATCCGTACCCTTGCCGAGCAGATCGGGGCAGCGCTTGGGGTTCCAGCCCATATCGACCAGTTGCGGCGCGAAGCGATCGGCCCTTTTACTTGCGCTCAAGCGCGTTCGCTTGCCCAGTGGTTGGCGTTGCCCGCCGAGGCGGCGCGTGCAGCGCTTCTTCCCTGTGACCGGCTGGTTAGCCACCTTCCCGCCATCATCCTGAACGAGGGGCAGGCCGAGCGTTTTCGCCACGGCCAGACGGTTGCCCTTTCCCGTTCCCCCGTGCCAGAAGGCGCGCGTTCTCTTCCGCTGGTTGTGCGCGTCTTTGGACAGAGCGGCCCGTCGCTCCATTTTCTGGGGACTGGGGAGTGGAACGGTTCTACCCAGCTCTTGTCGCCTAAGCGAGTTGTTGCTAAACTTCCGCCTTGCCTGATGCCATCGGAACTAACCTCGGGAAGCGCCGAAGAATCCTTGCACGATTCAGCGCTTCCTTCGTGTTGAACCCAAAATCGAAAGAAGAGTACTACCATGCTGGATAAAGAGACGAAAGCGAAGATCGTTGCCGAATTTGGTCGCGGCCCCAACGACACCGGTTCCGTTGAAGTGCAAGTGGCGCTCTTGACTGCCCGCATCAATGGACTGCAGGGGCACTTTACAGCGCACAAGAAAGACCACCACTCGCGGCGCGGGCTTTTGAAGATGGTGTCGCAGCGTCGACGCCTTCTCGACTACCTCAAGCGCACCGATCCCAATCGCTATCTTGCCCTGATCCAACGGTTGGGGCTGCGCAAGTAACCCATGCCTTGCTTTCCAGGCCCTCGTCTCTGACGAGGGCTTTTGCCTTTTTGGAGTCATTATGCCCAACGCAATTACCCATACCTTTACCTACGGTCGCCACACGGTGCGCCTGGAGACGGGTGAAATGGCACGGCAAGCCACTGGCGCCGTGCTGGTGGACATGGACGAAACGGTAGTGCTTGCAACTGTTGTTGCGGCCAAGGAGATCAAAGAGGGGCAGGATTTCTTCCCGCTGACCGTCGATTATGTAGAAAAATTTTACGCTTCTGGGCGGATCCCAGGCGGATTCTTCAAACGGGAAGGGCGCCCCAGTGAAAAAGAGACGCTAACCTCCCGGCTCATCGATCGGCCGATTCGACCACTTTTTCCAGATGGTTTCTACCATGAAGTACAGGTGATCGTACAAGTCCTCTCGCTCAATCCCGAGATCGATGGCGACATTCCAGCGATGATTGCTGCCAGCGCTGCGCTGTCGCTCTCAGGCATTCCTTTCCAGGGGCCAATGGGTGCTTGCCGCGTGGGGTATTGCGATGGCCAGTACCTGCTCAACCCCACCCAGAGCGAACTGGCGCGTAGCGCCCTCGATCTGGTAGTGGCCGGGACCGAAAATGCGGTATTGATGGTTGAATCGGAGGCCAAGGAGCTGCCGGAAGAGGTCATGCTCGGGGCAGTTGTCTTTGGCCACGAGCAGATGCAGGTGGTGATTGAGGCGATCCGTACCTTGGTTGCCAAGGCCGGAAAACCGGCGTGGAATTGGCAACCGCCTGCTCCCAAGGAGGCGCTTAAGGCGCGGGTTACCGAGCTTGCCCGCGAGCGACTAGAGCACGCCTTTGCCATTGCGGCCAAACAGGCGCGCAACGAGGCACTTGCTCTCATCCGCGCTGAAGTGACCGAGAAGGTCTTGGCCGAATTCGACCCAATGCCCAGCATCAACGAGGTCAACGAGATCCTCTTTGCTCTGGAGTCGGCAATCGTGCGCGGCCGAATTCTTGCCGGCGAGCCGCGTATCGATGGCCGCGATACCCGTACGGTACGGCCGATTGACATCCGCGTGGGGGTTTTGCCGCGCACCCACGGCTCCTGTCTCTTTACCCGCGGCGAAACGCAGGCGTTGGCCGTGGCCACGCTGGGAACCGGGCGCGATGAACAGATCGTCGATGCACTGGCTGGTGAATACCGCGAACAGTTTATGCTCCACTACAACTTCCCGCCCTTCTCCACCGGTGAGACTGGTCGCTTTGGCACACCGAAGCGGCGCGAGATCGGGCACGGTAACCTGGCCAAACGGGCATTAAAGGCGCTTATCCCCAACCAGGAGGAGTTCCCCTACACCATTCGCGTTGTTTCGGAGATTCTCGAATCGAACGGCTCTAGCTCGATGGCCACCGTCTGCTCCTCATCGCTGGCGCTGATGGATGCTGGTGTCCCGCTTAAAAAACATGTTGCGGGGGTGGCGATGGGCCTAATCAAGGAGGGGAATCGCTTTGCCGTGCTGACCGATATCCTGGGCGACGAAGATCACCTTGGCGACATGGATTTCAAGGTTGCCGGGACCGCCGATGGCGTAACCGCCCTGCAGATGGATATCAAGATCCAGGGGATCACTAAGGAGATCATGCAGGTGGCCTTGGCTCAAGCGCGTGAAGCACGGCTTCATATCCTAGGGCTCATGCAGCAGGCAATGGGTGGCGCTCGCGGAGAGCTTTCTGCCTATGCTCCGCGGATGGTGCAGATCAAGATCAGCCCAGAAAAGATCCGTGACGTGATCGGCAAGGGCGGGGCGGTGATTCGGGCGTTGCAGGAGGAGACCGGCACAGTGATCGAGATCAGCGAAGATGGGACTGTGACGATCTCCTCAGCCAGCAATTCGGGGATCGAAGCGGCCAAAGAGCGGATCGCGGCGATCACTGCCGAGGTCGAGGTCGGCAAGACCTACGAAGGGACCGTGGTCAAGCTGCTTGATTTTGGGGCGATTGTCAATATCCTTCCCGGCAAAGATGGGCTGCTGCATATTTCGCAGATCGCCAATGAGCGGATCAACGACCTCTCGGCTTACCTGCGCGAAGGGCAGCAGGTCCGGGTCAAAGTACTCGAAGCTGACGAGCGTGGGCGGTTCAAGCTGTCGATGAAGGGGATCGACCAAGGAGCAGCTCAAACCACCCTCCCTGCGGTTGAAACGGCCCAGTCGGTTGCTTCAGCACCTGCCGAGCAATCGGCTCTTGGCGAAGAGAGCGGCGATTAATTCGCTTCGCTTGGCAATTCCTCATTGACCAACCAGCCCAGCAGCTGCGGAAAGAGTGCCGCAGCTGCTGAGGCATTGGGGTGGTTCAAAAGCATCACAACAACGTAGGGGCGGCCTTGGCGGTCGCGGGCGTAGCCGGCAAGCGCTCGGACATCGCGCAGAGTCCCCGTCTTGAGGTGGGCCTGCCCTTCGAGCGGATGGTGGCGATAGCGGCGGCGAGCCGTTCCATCCTCTCCTAAACGGGGAAGTCCAGCGGTGAATTCCGCGGCGTACTCCTGCTTGGCCACGTAGGTGAGGAGCCGGGCCAGGGTGCGCGCAGTAATCCGCTCCTGGCGCGAGAGCCCGGCGCCATTTTCAACCAGCGTGGTGCCCCCTTCGTCGATTCCCGCCTGCTGCAAAAAGCTAAGCGCAGCGCGGGCTCCTGCGGCCACGTGGTCGGCGGCTTTCGGTTCGATGGCAAAACCCACGAGCGCAAGGAGCTGGCGGGCAATGACGTTATTTGACCATTTGTTCATCTGAAAGAGGATCTCGGTAAGGGTAGGGGAGTCGCTCAGAGCAAAGCGGTAGTTCGGTCCAGGCCGCTGCGAAAGCTTAGGATCGATCTCCCCACCCAGTTCATGCCAGATCGCTGTTAGCACCCACTCGGCAAAGCGGTTCGGATCAGGCGGGGCAATGGCAAGCATCGCTGCCCCGCACGATTTGGGGTAGCGGCCGGCGATGGCGATCCGGTCATCGGCAAAGGTGACCGTTACATAATCGCGGGCTTTGCCAGTGCATGGGCCATTTTCCAGCGTGACGGCACTGGCATCGATGGGCAGCGGTACGGGAGGCTGGGCATAGGTAACGACAGTTCGGCCATCTGGCTGGGGGATAAGCCAGAGGAGAATGGCGTTAAAGGAGACAAGGGTAGCAGCTGGCCCCTGGGTGTAAGGGGCATCGCCACGGCCATCGAAGGCTTCGGGGTTCCACGGCGGCAGGTTAAGTGGCGGGCCGGTAACGCGAAACCCCTGGATGCGCCGAATGCCGTGGGCGCGAACTGCGCGCACCATCTGCCACAGCCGTTCGGCAGTCAGTGCCGGGTCGCCGTCGTGTTCGAGAACCAGTGGCCCAAAAAGGGTATCACCGCGCCAGGTGCTGGCAGTGGTGAGCGCAACCTGCCATCGGTGGCTGGGGCCAAAGGTAGCAAGCGCGACGCTCGTCGTGACCAGCTTCATCACGGAAGCGGGGTTGCGCGGCGTATCAGGGTGCAGAATCATCTGCCGGCCGTGACCATCAAGCGGCGCAATCCACACCGAGAGCGCATCGACCGGCACTTTGGCCTCGTTAAGGGTGCGCGCCACCGTTGCTGGAAGCCCCGCTGCTTGGACATGCGCTGTGCCAAGGAGCAAAAGGGGGCTAAACCAGCTAAGAAGTGCGCAGAAAAAGCGCTTACCGATTATGAAGAAAGGGCCCACTCTCTCGTTTTGGACCGCTTTCTTGGTTCGCTTCCGAGGCATTTCCCTGATTTCAAAAGAGCGGGCCAGGATGGGCCTCCTGCTACAAAAGGGATAGCTCGGCAGCTAAGAGTTCGTCGACCCGTTCGCGTCGCCGAATCAGCCGGTAGGTGTTGCCGCACACCAACACTTCCGCCGCGCGTGGCCGGGTGTTGTACTGGCTACTCATCGCCATGCCATAAGCGCCGGTGCATAGGATGGCCAGCAGGTCGCCAGGGGCGACAGCAAGCGCGCGATTGCGCCCTAAAAAATCGCCGGTTTCGCAGACTGGACCAACCACGTCCCCTATGCGCTGAGGCAACTCTGGACGCTCAAGCACCGGTTCGATGGCATGCCACGCCTCATAGAGCGCTGGGCGCATCAGATCGTTCATGGCGGCATCGACGACGAAGAAGGTTTGCGCGTCGCGCGCTTTGACATATTCCACGCGGGTAAGCAGCAGCCCTGCTGGGCCAACCAGCGACCGCCCTGGTTCAACCGCCAGCCGCTCCGGTCGTCCGGCAAAGATTTCCCGAAGCTCAGCCAGTGTCACGGCGACGTCTGGTGGCGTCTCATCGCGGTAACGGATGCCGATGCCGCCCCCCAGATCGATTGTGGTCAAGTGGATTCCTTCGCTTTCCAACGTCTCAACAAAGGCACGCATCCGGTGCGCCGCTTCCAGCAGGGGCGCTGCGTCGGTAAGTTGCGAGCCAATGTGGCAGGCCACCCCTTTTACGGCAAGCGCTGGGTGGTCGGCAGCGTGTCGGTAGCCGATCAGCGCCTCAGAGCGTGTAACGCCGAATTTGCTTTTGGCTAGCCCCGTGGCAATATAGGGGTGGGTCTTGGGATCTACCTCAGGGTTGATGCGAAAACTCACTGGGGCAACTGTTCCATGGGCAGCCGCAATCTCAGCGATGCGGTCAAGTTCAGAGAGCGACTCGACATGAAACGCGCCAATACCCGCTTCTAGCGCTGCTTCGATCTCCCAGGTGGCTTTTCCTACACCGGAGAAAACAACCGAGGCCGGGTCTCCCCCCGCGGCGATCACCCGCGCAAGCTCACCCCCCGAGACGATGTCAAACCCCGCGCCGAGCGCAGCCAAGAGGCGCAGAATCGCAAGGTTACCGTTGGCTTTGACCGCGTAGTGGATCGAACCGGCCTCAACGGGAAGCGCCTGGCGATAGGCGGCAAAGGCGGCGCGAATCGCCGCTTCTGAATAGACGTAGCAGGGCGTGCCATAGCTAGCAGCGATCTCTGCCAGCGCAACCTCTTCGCAGTAGAGGGCACCGTCGCAGCGCGACAGGGTGGGCATTGGGAAGGTGTTGACGTTCATCGGGTCGGGCTTTCCGAAGGGGGGGGCGGTGGGGGCAGGGTGAGCGGCCCTTTAATGCCGCACCCAGCCAGAAAGAGCGTGGCCAGAATGGGGAAGAGGATCGCGCAACGGGGCATAGGAGATGCCAGGAGGTGGAAAAAGCGTTATGGTAGCAAGCATGCCGCTCATAGCAAAACGCCCCGTTTTGGGACGGGGCGCTGGGTGCTGCAGAGCGCGGCGGTGGCGCTTAGGCAGGCTTCTTCTGGGCTGCGGCAGTGGCGGCCGCCGGTTGCGCTTTCTGAGCAGTCTGGGCAGCAGTGGCTACTGCTTTGGTCGCTGCATTGGTGGCTGCGCTCAGGTTCGCTTCGACAATCTCGTTGACCTGCTGGAACGCCTTCTGGATGTTCTCGTAGGCTGCGGACGCGGCGGCAAGGGCCGACTTGGCGGCGTTGATGGCCACTTCCGAACCGGCAGGGGCAGCTTTGGCCAAGTTGTCGAGCATCTCGGCCACTTCTTTGTTGATTGCAGCGATCTGCGCTGCCACAGTCTTACTCAGTTCGTTGCGGTGCTCTTTGAGAAGCTCGCTCAGTTGCCGCTGCTGTTCGGTCAGCGCTTCAATGTTTGCAGCCAGGTTCTTTTGCATCTCTTGCCACACCTGCTGCGGGTCTTTTTGACCGACCAGCGCCTGACCCTGCTGAGCAAAGCGCTCAAGGTTGGCGCGAACCATCTCCAGGGTCATGTTGGTGAGCTTCTCGCCCAAGGCAAAATTCTGGTTGGCCAGAGCGAGCCAGGCTTCCGAGATCTTGCGTTGATGGTTGGCGATCTGTTCGACGAGTTGCGTGTTCATGGTGTTACCTCCCGATGCGTTGACAAATGCTGCGGTGCAGCAAAGACAATATAGCAACACATCGAAAAAAAGTCAAGCAATTTTTTTGTGCAACGCAGCAAAAATTAGCGGTGCTGGAACTCTGGTGGTCGCTTTTCGAGAAAAGCCCGCATTCCTTCCTTCTGGTCGTCCAGGGCAAAGGCGGCGTGAAAGACTCGCCGCTCAAAGAGGAGCCCTTCAGAGAGGGGGCTTTCGTAGGCCCGATTGATGCACTCTTTGATCATCATGACCACGGGCAGTGAATAGGAGGCGATCGTCTGGGCCATCGCCAAGGCCTCTTCGAGCAGCTTGTCGGTGGGAACGACTCGGGCAACGAGTCCGCTGCGCTCGGCTTCGGCAGCGTCCATGAAGCGGCCAGTCAGGCAGAGATCCATCGCTTTGGCCTTGCCCACTGCTCGTGGCAGGCGCTGCGTTCCCCCCGCGCCAGGCAGGATGCCGAGCTTGATCTCGGGTTGGCCAAACCGAGCGTTTTCAGCGGCAATGATGATGTCGCACATCATCGCCATCTCGCAGCCGCCGCCTAGGGCGTAACCGGCAACGGCAGCGATGATCGGTTTGCGGCAATGGCGGATCCGCTCCCAGTTGCGGGTGATGTAATCGGTGCGGTAAGCATGCTGGTAGTCGAAATCGGCCATCGCACCGATGTCGGCGCCGGCAGCAAAGGCTTTCTCATTGCCGGTAATGACGATGGCGCCAATTCCGTCGTCGGCCTCGAAAGCGGCCAGTGCCGCTCCGATCGCGTCGACTACGGCGTCATTCAGAGCATTGAGTTGCTGGGGACGGTTGAGGCGGATCAGACCGACACGGCCGTGGGTTTCGGTCAGAACGAGCGGGGAAGCAGCTTCACTCATCGGATTTTCCTCCTGGTGGTTGGGTTTTGGGTTGGATGATCGCGCGTACTCTTCCGCCGGGCGCAGAGGAGGTGGCGCCAGTATGGGTGACGTGATAGGTTTCGTTGCCGACCTCATAGCGGATGATCGCCCCTTCGACGAGATCGGCACCCGAGGTGACGCGGGCCCGGCCGGTGAGGGTGAGCACTTCAGCCCGGGCGTTGTAGTCAAGCCGTTCTGCTTCACCGGTGATCCATTCGTTCGACCCCTCCTTCTGTTGCCGGAAGGTGGCCAGACGCCCTTTGCCCACGGCGGTGCCGGTGCGAAATCCCTGATCATCTTGCACAACGGTCACTTCGTCGGCGCGGATCTCGATCGTGCCCTGTTGTAGGCGAACGTTGCCCGAGAAGCGGTGGACCCGTTCTCGCTGATCGACGACGATGCGGTCGGCATCGATCTGGATCGGTTGGTCGCGGTCGCTCTTTTTAGCTAAGAGCGCCGGTGCGTGGGCAAAGAGCGCGGCAGCAAGAAGGGGCGTAAGCAGGGGCAGGCGGTTCATCGGTATGCTTTCCGCGAGGAAGGAGGATGGTCGGCAGGAAGGGGGTTGCGGGTAGCGGGGGGACTGGGCGCCGCTGGTGGCCAGTGGATCGAGGCATTGCCGGTGAGCGTCAGGTGGGAAAAGCGTTCCGCCGCGCTTAACTGATCGCTGCGCCCCCAGCGCGACCCTTGGTAGAACCAGGTGGTCAGGGGGGATCTTCCTTCACCTACCTCTGGCCAAAGGAGAAGGGCCTCCGTGGCCAAGACAAGCGGTGGCGTATCGGAGTCACGCTTTTGCAGGCGGACGGTGTCGGTCAGAAGGAGCCGCTTTTCCTCAAGCGACCAGTAACCAGCACCAGCGTAGGCGGTGATTTCGGCCCCCGCTTGGCGTTCGTGGTAGGTGATGGCGGTGAGCTCGACTTCGCCCGCGTCGCGGTAGTGGGCGAGCGTTTGCGCAACCAGCGAGTGTATGGGCTGCCCAGCCTCATTGAAAAGGAGCGTTTCGGTCGAACTTGCTGTCAAGTCGATCGCCGGGGCAGGAGGGGATAGGGGGCGCAACCAACGGTTCTGCTGTTCGGTCAACCACCAGAAGAGGAGGGCCAACAGGACAAAGAGAAGCGCCTGCCCAAGCGGTAGCGGCCCCCTCTGCCAGCGGCTCATCGGTTCGGGCTCCCTAGCGCTTGGGCAAGGTACAATGCCCAGTGGCCCTGAGCCGAGAGCAGGAAGTCGCACACTTCGCGCACTGCTCCAAGGCCGCCAGGACGCTGGGTGACAAGATCGACGCGGCGTACCACCTCGAGGTGGGCATCAGCTGGTGCTGCCGAAAAACCGCAATGGGTGAGGATCTCAAGATCGACAATGTCATCGCCCATATACCCCGCTTGCTCAAGACGTAAGCCTCGGCGGGACAACAGCTCAGTAAGACAGCCCAGTTTGTCGTCGATTCCCATGTGGACTTCGCAGATACCGAGTTCGGCGCAGCGGGCTGCCAGCGCGGCAGAGTGCCGCCCAGAGATGACGGCTACGGCGATGCCAGCCTGCATCAACAGCTTGAGTCCGTGCCCGTCCCGGCTGTGGAATACCTTGAAGGTCTCTCCTTCTGGCCCAAAGTAGAGGCGGCCGTCGGTCAGTACCCCGTCAACGTCAAATCCCATCAGCCGGATGGTCCGTGCCTTTGCTTCTGCGCTCATCAGATCACCTTGGCCACCATGAGGTCGTGCATGTGCAGCGCCCCGGCTAGCCGTCCCGCTTCATCGATGGCCAGAATGTGGTTGATGCGGTGCTGCTCCATGAAGTGGGCCGCTTCGCTGGCCAGTTGCTGGGTGCGCATCGTTTTCGGGTGATGGTGGGCAACTTCGCCAAAAGAGCAGTTTTGCCAGTCGATTCCGCGTTCCAAGAGCCGGCGCAGGTCTCCGTCGGTAAAGATGCCAAGGGGGCGATCGTTGGCGTCGATCAGTGCCACCATCCCCATCCCACCGCGGGTCATCGCCAGCAACGCCTCGGTGAACGGGGTCTCGCTATAGGCCACTGGGCAGCGCGCCCGCGGCCGCATCACGTCGGCGATGCGCAGCAGCAGCCGGCGGCCGAGCGTCCCGGCAGGGTGGGTGAGGGCAAAATCATCTGGCCCAAAGCCGCGCGCTTCAAGAAGCGCCATGGCCAGCGCATCGCCCAGGGCTAGGGTGGCGGTGGTGCTTGCTGTGGGGGCGATGTTGTGTGGGCAGGCCTCTTGCGGTACGGAAATATCAAGCACCACCTCGGCTGCTTGCGCCAACGGCGAGACGGGATTGCCGGTGAGCGCAATAAGGTGCGCGCCAAAGCGCTTAATCGCAGGGAGAATGGTGAGCAGCTCGTCCGATTGTCCCGAATAGGAGATGGCCAGTACCACATCATGAGGGGTGATCATGCCAAGATCGCCGTGGGCCGCTTCAGCAGCATGGACAAAGTAGGCGGGAGTGCCCGTCGAGGCAAGCGTTGCCGCGATCTTACGGCCGATGTGGCCCGATTTGCCGATACCGGTGACGATGACGCGCCCAGAGGCAGCAAGCATCGTCTGCACGGCGGCAACGAAAGCGTCGCTCCCAGCCAGTCGATCGCGCAACGCGTTAAGAGCGGCAATCTCGATGGCCAGCGTGGCGTCGGCTCGATCAAGCCAGCGCCGGGGGTCTTGTGTTGGAGCGTACTCAGTCATCCCAGAGCTTTCCGTTATACTCGCCCGTAGTATAGCAAAGGGGGCTGGCTGGTTTTTTATGCACGAAAGTCTCTTTCTTCTTGTCGTGCTGCTTGTGGGGGCGGTGGTTGGGGTAGCCTTGACCCGCAAGCTTGGCCTAGCATCGATCATCGGTTATTTGCTGGTGGGAGTGGCCGTTGGCCCAAGTGGGCTTAACTTGATCGATGATCCTGCCACCGCCCAGTACGTGGCTGAGTTCGGTATTGTTTTTTTGATGTTCTCCATCGGCTTAGAGTTTTCTCTTGGCCAGCTCAAGGCGATGCGTCGGGTGGTCTTTGGTCTGGGGTCGTTACAGGTAGGGGCGACAATTTTCATGCTCGGAGCAATCGCCTGGCTAGCGGGGGTGCCAGCCGTTGCCGCCTTCGTGCTGGCCTCAGCCCTGGCGATGTCATCGACGTCGATCCTCTCCAAGCTCCTGACCGAGCGGTTCGAACTGGAAAAGCCTCATGGGCGCGAGGTGATCGGCGTGTTGCTCTTTCAGGACTTGGCGGTGGTGCCGATCCTGATCCTGTTGCCCGCCTTTGCCCAAGGGGAGGAGGGAACGTGGTGGCAGCCGCTGGGGCTAGCAGTTATTAAGGCCGGCGCGGCGCTGGCGGTGGTGTTGCGTTTTGGCCAGCCGTTGATGCGCCGTTGGTTTTCCTGGGTGGCCTCCCATCGTTCTGGGGAGTTCTTTACCTTGAACGTGCTGCTGGTCACCATCGGCATGGCGGCGCTTTCCCAAGCGCTTGGTTTGTCGTTGGCGCTGGGGGCCTTTCTGGCTGGGATGCTGATTGCCGAAACCGAGTATCGCTATCAGGTTGAGGAGGACATCAAGCCCTTTCGCGACGTTCTGCTCGGCCTTTTCTTTATTACCGTTGGGATGTTTCTGGATGGAGGAACGGTGCTTGCCCACTTTCCGCTCCTGGCGGCAACGCTCCTTGTCGTGCTGCTCGTCAAAGGGCTTATCGTCTGGTTCGGGTCACGGTTGGTGGGAAGTGATAAGGGGACGGCGCTCCGTTCAGCGTTATGGCTAGCGACCGCCGGCGAGTTTGGTTTTGTCGTCCTAGCCCTGGGGGAGCGGCTGGCGCTGGTGCCCGCTCCGTGGCCGCAGGTGGTTGCTGCTGCGCTTGTCTTGTCGATGCTGCTTGCACCAGCTTTGGTACACTATTCCGACCGGATCGTGCTGCGCGTGGTGGCCAGCGAATGGATGCGTCGCTCGTTGGAGCTCACTGAGATCGCTGCCCGCTCGGTGCGGGTCAAGGCGCCGGTACTGGTGCTGGGGTATGGACGAACAGGGCAGCATTTGGCCCGCTTTTTTGACGAAGAGGGCATTTCGGTGATTGCCCTCGACCTTGATCCGGAGCGGGTACGCCGGGCCCAAGCGGCGGGAGAGAATGTCGTCTATGGGGATGCCACCCGCTCCGAGGTGCTCAAGGCGGCGGGTCTGATGCGCGCCAAGGCAGTGGTGATCACCTTTGCCGACCGTGACGCAGCGCTGCGGATCCTCTCAGCCGTGCATGCCGTGCATCCCAATGCCCCAGTGGTGGTGCGCGTGCGCGACGAGGCCGATATCGAACGGATGTTTGCTGCCGGTGCTGCTGAGGTCATTCCCGAAGCGATCGAAGTGGCGGTAATGATGGCGGTACAGACGCTGGCCCTTGTCGGAGTGCCGCTCAATCGGGTGGTGCGCAGACTCCGGGCGGTGCGGGAAGAGCGTTACGGCCTCTTTCGCGGTTTTTTTGCTGGGGCAAGCGATGCCTTAGCTGATGAGGAGGAGAAGGCGGTTCGCCTCGATACCTTGGTAGTTGCCGACGACTCCCCGTGGGTCGGTCACCAGTTGGCCGAACTAGCGTTGGCCTCGTTGCCAGTGGAGGTTGTTGCCGTGCGGCGCCGCGGCATTCGTGGCGCAGCACCGGAGCCGAGCTTCGTGCTGCAGCGGGGGGATGTCCTGATTGTCCGCGGCCAAGCGCAGGCGCTAGCTGCCGCCCGCGAGCAGTTTTTGGCAGGGCCGCATTCGTTTTAATCAAGGAGCGTCGTAGGAAGCCCCTCGCGCGGTTCCAGGCAGTGGCGGCTAATAGCCCCACCGTCCATCGCCGTGGCCGTCTGGGTGGGGAGCTGGACACGGCGGACGAAGTAGCGGACGCGGTCGCGCTCCACCCGGTAGGTGCCAATCAGCGCAACTGGGTCGGCGGTAGTATCGTTCAGTAACGCCGCGACATCCCGGGTGAGCAGCTTAAGACCGGCTTCATCCAGACGGTAGTGGCTGCCCAGTTCGATAACCCGGACTGGGGTAGCGCAGTGTTGTTGCCAGGCCAGGCGAAACTCTTCGGCAAGGCGCCGGCCCAGATGCTGGGGCTGGTAGGAATCGACGGTAACAAAATCGACGATCACCACCGGCTGGTAGCAGTCGCGCCCGGCGCACGCGCAAAGCCGTTCGGCGCTCTGGCCAAAGGTGGTGGTTAGTTCAGCTAGGCACCTCTCACCCTCCCAGCGGGAAAGGGCGCTTGCGCACCCACTGACAACGAGCGCGGCGGCGGCAAGTAACCAGCGGCGCACGTTTACTGCCCACGGATGATGCGCATCGGGCGCAGCTGGTCCTGGTCGGTGAGGAGCCGGGCAACCTCTTCGTCGATCGGAATGCGCACTTCGCCGCTGGCAACGACCACCCCGGTGCTGACGTCGATGATCCGGGCATGGACAAGTACTTCGCTGGCGGTGACGGTGTAGGTGCCAGTAAGCGCTGCAGCAGTGGCGTACTGGTATTCAAGCCGCTTTGGGTCGCGCGACAGCACAAATTCCCCTTCCGGCGTAATTGCGACCGCTTTACTTAGCCGGATGTCGTAGAGGTTCCACCCGCGCACCTGAAGGCGGGCAACCAGCCCTTCGGTAAGTAGACGGCCGAGCGGCGAAGTGTCGTCGATGCGGTCAAGGTTAACAAAGGTACTGGCCAGTACTGCCGGAAAAGCTGACTTGTGCCGGGTGTTGGCATCGAGCTGTTGGGCAAGAAGATCAAGCCCATGTACCACGTTCTGGACCGAGGAAGGGCGCTTTTCGCGGTACGCTGGGCTCATGGCGATTCTCGCCCCAACCGCCTGGCTCTCCATAGGTCGGGGTGTCGTTTGGGCCGAAAAGGGGGGCTCGGCCGTGGTGACCTGGACCGAGGCGCAGCCGCTCACCAGGCCGGTCAGAAGGAGCAGCGTTGCAAGTCGTGTCGTCTTCATGGTCGCTTCCTGTGTGGTGGCTTTTTTCTATTATCGGCAGGCAGAGGAAAAACTTGAGGCCATTTTAACGGCAAAGTCCCCACCAATTTTGCCGTTAGGCAGCTGCTGGTGCGGTATAATCGGCAACTAACATACATTTAATGATACGACGGGTGTGGGTGAAACGGTAGCCGAACTGCGCGGGATCGCTGCTGGATATGGCGAGCGAGTGGTGTTGCACGAGATCGACTTCGCGCTTCATCGCGGCCAGGTGGTGGCGATCATGGGGGGGTCGGGGTCGGGCAAGACCACGCTGCTCCGTCTGCTAACTGGGCAGATTGCGCCGCGCCAGGGTACAGGTAGGGTGCTTGGCATGTCGCTCTCACAGATGAGTCAGCGCGACCGTTACCGGTTGCGTCGTCGTCTGGGGATGCTTTTTCAGTTCGGAGCACTCTTTACTGATCTTAATGTCTTTGAAAATGTCGCTTTCCCTTTGCGCGAACATACCCAACTGCCCGAAGCGATGATCCGCGACCTTGTCTGGCTTAAACTCGAAGCGGTAGGGTTGCGTGGAGCGGCGGAGCTCTTTCCGGCTGAACTCTCGGGGGGGATGGCTCGGCGGGTCGCCCTGGCCCGAGCCGTTGCGCTCGACCCGGAACTGATCCTTTACGACGAGCCTTTTGCCGGACTCGATCCTATTTCGCTGGCGACGATCGGCACCTTGATCCGGCGGCTCAACGATGCACTTGGAGCGGCCTCAGTTGTAGTAACCCACGATGTGGCCGAATCGCTTGCGATCGTCGACTACGTCTATTTCGTTTCGCGCGGGAGGATCGTTGCGCAGGGAACGCCAGATGCGATTCGCGCTGCGCAAGATCCCTTCGTGCGTCAGTTCGTGCACGGCGAGATCGATGGGCCGGCTCCTTTCCATTATCCGGCACCACCCCTCATCCGCCAGTTACGGGAGGCCCAACCATGATCAGCGCGCTGGCAAGGCTTGGGCAGTTCACGATCAGTGCCGTTACGCGGCTAGGGCTGGCAGCCCGTTTTCTAGTGGCGATCCTAGTCCAGTCGGGGATGACCTTTCGCCGTGTGCCGCTTCTGGTTCGTGACCTCTTCTTTACCGGATTCCTGTCGCTGGTGATCATTGCCGTCTCTGGAGCCTTTGTGGGCCTGGTTCTCGGTTTGCAAGGGTACGATACGCTGCAGCGCTTTGGCTCGGAAACGGCCCTTGGTGGCGTGGTGGCACTGTCGCTTCTGCGCGAATTGGGCCCGGTGGTTGCTGCGCTGCTCTTTGCCAGTCGGGCCGGCAGCGCGATGGCTGCTGAAATTGGGCTGATGAAAGCCACCGAGCAGCTCGAATCGATGGATGTGATGGCGATTAACCCGATTGCTCGGGTCATCGCGCCCAAGTTCTGGGCGGGGGTGATCGCGATGCCTCTTCTGGCTGCGCTCTTTTCGGCGGTGGGGATTTTGGGTGGCTGGTTCATCGGGGTGGTGGTGATCGGGGTTGATCATGGCACTTTCTGGTCGCAGATGCAAAACGCTGTTGACTTCGAAACGGATGTCCTAAACGGGGTGATCAAAAGCGCAGTCTTTGGCGTGATCGTCACCTGGATTGCCCTCTTTCAAGGGTGGGGTTGCCTGCCGACGGCCGAAGGGGTGTCGCGTGCGATCACCAAAACGGTGGTCTTTGCGGCGCTGGCAGTGCTTGCTGCCGATTTCATCTTGACCGCACTGATGTTTATGGGAAGGTGATATGGTACGGAATCGTTGGGATGTGGCGGTAGGTTTGTTCGTGCTCCTGGGGATCGGTGCACTCTTTTTCTTGGCCTTCCAGGTTTCAAGTAGTGCCACTGTGCGCCTGGGGGGAGAGACGATCCGCGTGGTGGCTCTTTTTGATAACATCGGAGGGCTCAAGGTGAAAGCGCCGGTCAAAAGCGCCGGGGTTCTGGTTGGGCGCGTAGCGGCGATCCGGCTCGATCCGACCAGCTACCGCGCCGAGGTGACGCTGGAGTTGACCAAGTCGATTCCCTTTCCGAAAGATACGTCGGCGGCGATCCTAACCGCGGGGCTTCTGGGCGAACAGTATATTGGGCTTGAGGCTGGCTCGGATGAGCGCAACCTGGCCGATGGCGACCGCCTTCTGCTCACTCAGTCGGCGTTGGTCTTCGAAAAGTTGATCGGACAATTCTTAACCGGCAAAGCGGCGGAGTGAGAGCGATGAAATGGAAAACACCCTGGTGGACCGCGGTTGTGGTGGCGATAGGGGTGAGTGGTTGCGCAAGTGCAGCATCGTTACCCACAACAGCACCAACCACCAACGAGGGCCACACAGCGGCTGGCCACCCCGCCGACCCATGGGAGGGGTTCAACCGGGCGATCTTTTCCTTCAACGAAGGGGTTGATCGGGTTGTCGTAAAGCCGTTGGCGCAGGGGTACGATGCGATTGTGCCCGACCTGGTCAAGCGGGGGGTACGCAACTTCTTTGGTAACCTTGGTGATCCGTGGATTGGGTTCAACAACCTGCTGCAGGGTAAGGTGGGTGAGGCGTTCTCTGACTGGATGCGCTTTGGTTTTAACACCACGTTTGGGGTGTTTGGGCTTTTTGACATCGCCTCGGAGGCAGGGCTGCCCAAACACAATGAAGATTTGGGGCAGACGCTCGCCCGCTGGGGGGTTGGGGATGGTCCTTACGTCGTGCTGCCGCTCCTTGGACCGCGAACTCTGCGCGATGCCATAGCCTGGCCGGTCGACCGGCTGGGTGACCCCTCGACCCACCTGGCTGATGACTCGGCACGCTTTGCCGTCAAAGGGGTCGATGTCGTGGCCACCCGCGCAACTTTTCTCCCGGCTGATGCCCAAAAGGTGGGTGCGATCGACCCCTATGCCTTCGTGCGCGACGCCTATCTGCAGCGTCGCCACTATCTCATCCATGATGGCAACCCACCGATCGTCTATGAACGGTATGAGTGAGAGCGCGTGATGAACCAGACCCTTTCGCGCCGTCTCTGGTTACGGCAGATCGCTTTGGCAGTAACCGCCCTCGTTGTGGCTGACCGTATCATCGCCGGCGGTAGCGCCGAAGAGACCCCGCTTGCCCTGGTTCAGCAACTATCGGACTCGGTGCTCGATTATCTCCGCCACCATCCGGTCGCTGACGACACCAGCCGTGATGCCCTGGTCGCGTTCATTGAAAAGCGGGTGCTGCCGCACTTTGATATGGGCCGGATGACCTCGCTTGCGGTTGGACCTGCCTGGCGTCAGGCAACGGCGGAGCAGCGCGAGCGGCTGACGCGCGAATTCCAGAATCTGCTGCTGAGAACCTACGCCAACGCCGCCAAGGCTTACCGCGACGAAAAGCTCGAATTTGCCCCGCTGCGCAGTAACCCAAGCGACCAGGTGGTGCGCGTGGCTGCCCGCATTCTCCGATCTGGAACCGATCCGATCGACGTTCAGTATGTTCTTGAAATGCGCAACGGTAGCTGGAAGATCATCGATGTGGTCATCGGCGGGGTGAGCTTGGTAACCAACTACCGCAGCACCTTTGCCGCCGAGATCAACCGCGGTGGGATCGATGCCCTCATTACCCTTCTTGCCGAGAAGAACGCCCGGGGCGAGACCGATCCGGTGCCCGGAACCGGGGAAGCGAAAAAGCGTGGTGGCTGACCGTAAGGTACTGCTTACTGGGGCGATCACGGTTGAGACCGCTCACACTTGGGTCGACCGCTACCCGGCAGGAAGCGGCGATGTAGTGATCAATATGGGCGGCGTTACAGAGAGCGATTCGGCGCTGATCGCGCTGCTTGTTGGCTGGTGGCGTCGCGCTGAGCGCGAGGGGGTGGCGATTCGGATCGAGCAGCCTCCTGCCGCGGTCCTCCAGTTGGCTCAGATCTACGGCGTCGATTCGCTTCTTTTCTCATGATGGCGGCGATCGAGATCCGCGGCGCAGTCAAACGTTTTGGCGCGCTGACGGCGGTGGCTGGGGTCGACCTCACGATCGCCCCTGGCGAATTTTTTGGACTCCTTGGGCCAAATGGGGCGGGCAAGACTACGCTTATTTCGCTCCTTGGCGGCTTGGCCAAGCCAACGGCTGGTTCGATCAGGGTGATGGGGTACGATGTCGTCGGCGACTACCGCCTGGCCCGCCGCGCCATCGGGATCGTTCCCCAGGAGCTGGTCTTCGATCCCTTCTTCACGGTGCGTGAATGTCTGCGCTTTCAGTCGGGTTATTATGGACTTGACGACAATGAGGCGTGGATCACAACGCTGCTTGAGGGGCTTGATCTGACCCATAAGGCCGACGCCAACCTCCGCACCCTCTCAGGCGGCATGAAGCGGCGGGTGATGGTGGCGCAGGCTCTGGTTCACCGTCCGCCGGTAATCGTTCTGGACGAACCAACCGCCGGGGTCGATGTTGAACTGCGCCAGAGTCTCTGGGCATTTATCCGTTCGCTGAACGAGGCGGGCCACACCATCGTGCTTACGACTCACTATCTAGAAGAGGCCGAGGCGCTCTGCCACCGGATCGCAATGATGAAAGCGGGACGGATCGTGGCGCTTGAACGGACTGAGACACTGCTTGCCAAAGGGGGGAAGGATCTGGAAGCAGTCTTTCTGGAGGTGATGCGTGGCGCCTGAGGAGATGCTGAAGCTTCTACCCGAACAGCTCAGTACCGAGCAACCCAGCCATTTGCCCGCAGAATGGCCTGTTCGGGGCTTACCGGTGTCGGTCACAGTCACCGCCGGTAGCGAGTTGATCGCCTTTCGTACCCTCTTTGTCAAGGAGGTCCTTCGTTTCTGGAAAGTGTCACTGCAGACGATTGCTGCTCCGGTGGTCAACGCGCTACTTTTTCTGCTGATCTTTACCCATGTGCTCGACCGCCACGTGACCACCTACGGTGAGGTCGACTATGCCACTTTCCTCATTCCAGGGCTGGCGATCATGAGCGTGCTGCAAAACGCCTTTGCCAACAGCAGCAGCTCGCTCATTCAGAGCCGGATCACCGGCAACATCGTCTTTTTGCTGCTCACCCCAATTGCCCATGCGACCTTCTTCTGGGCCTACACGCTAGCAGCTGTGGTGCGCGGTGTGGTCGTTGGAGCAGCCGTGATCGCGGTTAGCCTCCCCTTTGTCGATCTTTCCTGGAAAGCGCCAATTTGGGCGCTTCTCTTCGCGCTCGTCGGCGCGCTGATGATGGGGGCTTTTGGGATCATCGCCGGTATCTGGTCGGAGAAGTTCGACCACCTAGCGGCGATCCAGAACTTCATTGTCCAGCCGCTCACGATGCTCTCGGGCGTCTTCTATTCGGTGGCTGCACTCCCCCCCTTCTGGCAGCAGGTAAGCCACGGCAACCCATTTTTTTACTTGATCGACGGGTTCCGCTACGGTTTCTTCGGACAATCCGATGCTTCGCCCTGGCTTAGTCTAGCGGTGGTTGCGGTTACCACTGCTCTGGTTGCCGGGTGGGCCTACCACTGGATCGCCAGCGGTTACCGATTGCGTCAATAGCCTGGAGGTGATGATGGATTGCGAAACGATTCGGGCGCGGCTAGCCGCAAGTTTCCCTGATGCCCAGATCGAGGTGGTCAGCGACGACAACGTCCATTTTGCTGCTCGTGTCGTCTCTGCGGCCTTTGCCGGGAAGAGCCGGGTGGCCCAGCACCAGATGGTCTACCGGGCCGTTGGCCCGGAACTGGGCCACGAGATCCATGCCCTGACGCTTACCACACTGACCCCCGAAGAGTGGCAAGCACAGCAGCGCGGCGGGTAAGTAGCATGGCCAAACTACGACTCGTTGGCGGTCAGCGGCTTGTTGGCGAGATTGCCTGCTCGGGCGCAAAAAATGCCGTGCTGCCGATGCTCTGTGCTGCGCTCCTGACCAACGAGCCGGTGACGATCACCGGGGTGCCGGCGCTGCAGGATGTCGAACTCCTTTTGCAGCTTCTGGCGCGCATGGGGGTACAGGTGAGCCGGGATGGATCGAGCGTGACGCTACAAGCAAGCGCGATCACCCATCCCGTCGCCCCGTACGAGCTGGTCAAGCGGATGCGCGCCTCGATCCTCGTTCTTGGGCCGCTCACTGCTCGGGTGGGGGAGGCGGTGGTGAGTCTTCCCGGCGGCTGTGCGATCGGCGCGCGCCCCGTCGATCAACATCTCAAGGGGCTGGCAGCGCTGGGGGCCGAGGTCCATGTGGTGCATGGCGACATCCACGCCAAAGCGCGGTGGTTACGTGGGGCGCGGATCCTCTTTGACGTCGTGACCGTCACCGGAACCGAGAACCTGCTGATGGCCGCTAGCATTGCTGAAGGAACAACGGTGATCGAAAATGCCGCGCGCGAACCCGAGGTCGAAGATTTGGCCCGACTGCTCCAGGCGATGGGTGCGCGCATTCGTGGAATCGGCAGCGATACGCTGGAGATCGATGGCGTACCGCGCCTATCTGGTGCCACCTATCGGGTGATGAACGATCGCATCGAAGCCGGAACCTACCTCTGTGCCGCAGCGATCACCGCTGGTGAGGTGACGCTCACCCACGCGCCGGTGCGTGCGCTCGATGCAGTGGTGGCTAAGCTGCGTCAGGCAGGGTGTTCGGTTACGGCTGGTAGTGACTGGATCACCCTCTCTGCGCCCCAGCGGCTGCACGCCGTTGACATCCGCACCGCTCCCTATCCCGGCTTTCCCACTGACATGCAGGCGCAGTTCATGGCACTTGATGCCGTTGCTCAGGGCAGTGCAGTGATTCGTGAAACGATCTTTGAAAACCGGTTCATGCATGCCGTTGAACTTCAACGCTTGGGAGCCAATATCCAGATCGACGGTGGGACAGCGGTGGTCACTGGCGTCGACAAGCTGGAGGGGGCCGAAGTGATGGCCACCGACCTGCGCGCATCGGCGGGGCTGGTGATCGCTGGCCTTGTTGCCGAAGGGGAGACGGTGATTGACCGGATTGACCATCTCGACCGCGGCTACGAGCACCTGGAGGAGAAGTTGCGTACCCTAGGCGCTCAAGTTGAACGGGTCGATACCGCGGATGTGGAAATGGGCTAGAATCGCATCATGGAAATAACGGTGACCATTGCCCTTTCCAAAGGGCGGATCTTCGACGAGACGCTACCACTTCTTGCTGCAGCAGGGATCACTCCCGATGGGGATCCTGAGACGACACGACGGCTTATCCTGCCCACCAACCACCCACAGGTTCGCCTGCTCATTGTTCGGGCCACTGACGTGCCCACCTACGTCCAGTACGGTGGTGCCGACCTGGGGATCGCCGGCAAGGATGTTCTTGTTGAGCATGGCGGCGATGGGCTCTATCAGCTCCTCGATCTGGGCATCGCCCGTTGCCGCTTGAGCGTTGCGGCACCGCACGGCTACCCTTACGACGAGGCGGTTCGCTTGGGGCGGCGCATCCGGGTGGCGACCAAATATGTCCATTCGGCGCGCGCCCACTTCGCAGCCAAAGGGGTGCACGTCGATTTGATTAAACTCTACGGTTCAATGGAACTTGCACCGCTTGTTGGGTTGGCTGACGCCATTGTCGATCTTGTCTCGACTGGCACGACACTGCGGGCCAACGGACTCGTCGAAGTCGAAACAATTACCCCCATTTCAAGTTACCTGGTGGCCAATCAGGCTGCGCTCAAAGTCAAGCGCGCACTGATGCAGCCGTTGATCGACCGTTTTGCTAAGGCGTGCTATCATGGCGCAAACAATTGCCTCTGAACCCTTTACGCTCCCCTCCCTGCGCCGGCTCGATGCCCTTTCAGCCGATTTTTTCCGCGAGCTCGACACGTTACTTGCTTTCGAAGCGCAGACCGATGCCGCGATTTCAGCTGCAGTTGCCTCGATCTTGGAAGCGGTGCGTACTGTGGGCGACGCGGCGGTGCTGGAATATACTCGGCGCTTTGATGGTGTTGAGGCCACCTCTCTTGGCCAGCTTGAAGTGCCCCGCACGCAACTTCGTGCTGCTTGGGAAGCGCTCGATCGCGAAGCGCGCGTAGCGCTTGAGGTGGCTGCTAAACGCATCGAAAGTTACCATCAGCAGCAGAAAGCGACCGGCTGGATGATCGAAGAACCTGATGGAACGCGGCTTGGTTTGAAGGTCACGCCGCTTGATCGGGTTGGTCTCTATGTCCCCGGTGGCCGCGCCGCTTACCCAAGTTCGGTGTTGATGAACGCAATTCCCGCTAAGGTCGCTGGGGTAGGGGAGCTGATCATGGTTACCCCCACTCCGCATGGCGAACGCAACCCGCTCGTCTTTGCGGCAGCCTATCTCGCCGGTGTCGATCGGGTTTTTACCATTGGTGGGGCCCAGGCGGTGGCGGCGCTCGCCTACGGCACCCAGACGATTCCACAGGTCGACAAGATTGTCGGCCCAGGAAATGCCTATGTTGCCGAAGCTAAGCGACGCGTCTTTGGGGTGGTTGGCATCGACATGATCGCCGGCCCTTCCGAAGTGCTGGTACTCTCCGACGGAACGGGCCACCCCGACTGGGTGGCGATCGACTGCTTTGCCCAGGCCGAACACGACGAGCTGGCCCAAGCGATCGTGGTGAGTACCGACAGCGCCTTCCTCGACCAGGTGGCCGAGGCGATCGCCCGCCTGTTGCCGCAGCAGCCGCGGCGCGAGATCATCGCCCGGTCGCTGGCTAACCGCGGCGCACTCATCTGGGCCCCTGACCGCGACGCAGCGATTGCGATTGCCAACCGCATCGCCCCAGAACACCTGGAGTTGGCCGTGGCTGACCCTGAGGTGTGGGAGCCGAAATTGCGCCACGCCGGCGCCATCTTTCTTGGCCACTGGTCGGTGGAGGCTTTTGGCGACTACTGCGCTGGCCCCAACCATGTGTTACCAACGATGCGCAGCGCCCGTTTCTCTTCGCCGCTAGGAGTATGGGACTTCCAGAAACGAACCAGCTTACTGGCCATCTCGCCTGCTGGTGCAGCTAAGCTCGCCCCAATTGCTGCTACCCTTGCCGATGGCGAAGGGTTGGCCGCCCATGCCGCATCGGCGCGGTTGCGCGGCGCGTAAGTCAATCTTGAAAAACTTCCACTGCCGTTTCGCGGAGAAACGTTCATGCAAGCATTGGTACTTAGCTCAAACGCTGGTCCGACCGCCAGCCGCTCTTCTTTCTTGCGCTGGCGGCTGCGCTGTGGTTTGCGCTCTACCGGACGCTGATCCTGTTTTCCGAATGGCTGGTGCGTCAGCTGCCGGTGCCGGCCTGGTGATCGGCGAGCTGAAGATGGAACGCCATCTGGAAGACTGGGTAGCAGCGTTACAGAATTCACAAACCCCGGCGGGCGTCGAGCTACCGCAGCTTTCCTGGGGCGAGCGCATCGAACAGGGCTTTCATCACGTGCGCGAGATCGTCGGCAAGGTCTGGCCCTACATCCTCGCCGGTATCGCGCTGGGGGCGGGCATCCACGGCTATGTGCCGGAGGACTTCATGGCGTCGATCATGGGCAAAGAGGCCGCCTGGTGGTCGGTACCCGCCGCGGTGTTGATCGGCGTGCCGATGTACGCCAATGCCGCCGGCATCATCCCGGTGGTCGAGGCGCTGATGAATAAGGGCGCGGCGTTGGGCACGGTGCTGGCCTTCATGATGAGCGTGATCGCGCTTTCGCTACCTGAAATGATCATCCTGCGCAAGGTGCTCAAGCCCACGCTGATCGCTGTTTTCGCCGGCATCGTCGCAGCCGGCATCTTGCTTGTCGGCTATGTGTTCAACGCCCTGTTGTAACCGCAGAATTTTGACCATCGAGGAGAAAAGTGATGAAAAAAATCAAAGTACTGGGCACTGGCTGTGCCAATTGCAAGACCACGCTGAAACTGATCGAGGAGGTTGCCGCCGCGAAGGGTATTGCCGTGCAGCTCGAGAAGGTCGAAGACCTCAAGGAGATCATGCGTTACGGCGTGATGAGCACGCCGGGGGTCGTGGTGGACGGCAAGGTCGTGCATGCCGGCGGGATCCCGAGCCGGGAAAAGATCGAAGGCTGGCTGACTTAAACCCGGATTTTCCATGAGAACTGCCTGCCTAGCGGCATGATACCCGCATGGCTTGCTCCGCTGCTGACCCGTCGCATGCTGATTTGCGTGTTTACGGGTTTCGCTTCTGGCATGCCGCTCTATTTGCTGCTCAATCTGCTGCCGGCCTGGCTGCGTTCCGAAGGTGTCAGCTTGACGACGATCGGCCTCTTTGCGCTGATCCAGTTCCCCTACACCTGGAAGTTTCTCTGGTCGCCCCTACTTGATCGCGTGCATCTGCCGCTAGGCCGGCGGCGCGGCTGGATTTTGCTGACGCAGACGCTACTACTGCTGCTGATCGCGCTTCTTGGCCGTTTCTCGCCGGCAAGCGATCTCGAAACGATTGTCTGGCTTACGGCGCTCATTGCCTTCCTTTCGGCCACCGCCGACATTGCGCTCGATGCCTATCGCCGCGAGCTCCTTTTCGAGCAGGAACTGGGCCTTGGCAACGCGTTGCATGTCAATGCCTATCGCATCGCCGGGCTGGTGCCGGGTTCGCTGTCGCTGATCCTTGCCGACCATTTCCCGTGGGAAACGGTATTTTTGATCACCGCGCTCTTTATGCTGCCGGGCATCCTGCTCGCGCTCGCTGTCGCCGAGCCAACGGTCGCCCACACGCCGCGCACTGTGCGCGAAGCCGTCGTGGAGCCATTGCGCGAATTCTTCGCGCGTGCCGGCCTCCAGCAGGCCCTGCTGATCCTTGCCTTCATTCTCTTCTACAAGCTTGGCGACTCGCTGGCCACCGCGCTTGCCACCCCCTTCTATCTCGATCTTGGCTATGCGAAATCCGACATCGGACTGGTTGCCAAGCATGCGGGCTTGTGGCCGGCGGTCTTCGGCGGCCTACTCGGCGGACTGTGGATGGTTAGCCTTGGTATCAACCGGGCGCTATGGCTGTTTGGCATCGTGCAGGTGGTGTCGATCTTTGGCTTTGCCTGGCTGGCGGCGCTCGGGCCGCAGCAGGAGATCGACGCATGGGCCCTGGTGCGCCTTGCCGCGGTGATTGGCTTCGAGGCGCTGGGGGTGGGTTTGGGCACAGCGGCCTTTGTCGCCTTCATCGCCCGCGCCACGCATCCTGCCTATACGGCCACGCAGTTTGCGCTCTTTACGAGTCTGGCGGCAGTGCCGCGCACCTTCATCAATGCTTCAGCTGGCTGGTTGGTCGAAGCGCTGGGTTGGACGCTTTTTTTCTTACTGTGTGCGCTGCTCGCTCTGCCAGGCATGGCGCTGCTTGTCAAGGTGGCGCCGTGGCAGACTCGGCCCGCGTAGGTAAAAAATGAAGCGCTGCCAGGCGGCGCTCATGGCAGGTTCTCTTTGGAAGCGCATCAAGCCACCTGCGCGGCGGCAAACATCCGCGTGGGATCTGCTTTGCCGATACCGAACTTCTAAGCCGCCTACACGGTAGTAAAGGTTTAACAGCCCAGGAACTGTTTGTAGAATACTCTATATTGGAACAGATGAACAGATAAATTGATGGCCATACAACAACCCATTGCCCACATCACACGCTCTGCAGATGGCACTTGGCGTGAACCCCATGACCTTGCCGAACACCTAGAGGGTGTGGCCAAGGCCGCCGCCGGTTTTGCCGAACGTTTTGGGGCAAAGGAATGGGCGTGGCTTGCCGGTCTTTGGCACGATCTGGGCAAATACCGGCCATCGTTTCAGGCCTATATTCGGCAAGCCAGCGGCTTTGCAACGGACGCACACATTGAGGACGCACCCGGGCGGGTTATCCACTCCACTGCCGGGGCGTTACTTGCTTGTGACCGTTTTGGCCCTGCCGGCCGTTTACTCGCCTATCTAATCGCCGGCCACCATGCGGGGCTAGCGGACTGGAACGGCGGTCCTGCAAGTCTTTACCAGAGAATGGAAAACGCGCGGCGGGAAGGCCACCTTGACGAAGTTCTTGCCGCCAATCCGCCGGCTCACATCCTTGCTGCCAATGGCATTACGCCCTCCACCCGGCCCAAGGGCAAGGCGGAAGAGCTGCACCTGTGGCTGCGCATGCTGTTTTCCTGCTTGGTGGATGCCGATTTCCTCGATACCGAGGCTTACATAGAACCGGACAGGGCTACCGTGCGGGCCGGTTATCCCTCCATCGGCGATCTGCTCGACCGCTTCACCGACCACATGGCGCGGCTGCGCGGGGATGCGCCGGCAACGGCCGTCAACGCCGTGCGCGACCGCGTTCTGGCCCAGTGCATCGTGCGCGCCCAGGAGGATCGCGGCAACGGTTTGTTCTCTCTCACCGTCCCCACCGGCGGTGGTAAAACGCTGGCCTCCCTAGCCTTCGCCCTGAACCATGCCAAGACTCATGGCAAGCGGCGGGTAATCTACGTCATCCCCTATCTCTCCATCATCGAGCAGACGGCGGCCCTGTTCCGCCAGGTATTCGGAGAGGAGGTCGTCATCGAGCACCACAGCCACTTGGACCCGGACAAGGAGAATAGCGCAAGCCGCTTGGCCGCCGAGAACTGGGACGCCCCCATCATCGTCACCACCAACGTGCAGTTCTTCGAATCTCTCCATGCGGCCCGGACCTCCCGCTGCCGCAAGTTGCACAACATTGTGGACTCGGTGGTGATTCTGGACGAGGCCCATTTGCTGCCGCCGGATTGGCTCGATCCCTGCCTCGCGGCCATCCGCGCCCTCGCCAACGATTACGACGTTACCTTCGTGCTGTGCACCGCCACCCAGCCTGCTTTCCGGCCACGCGACGTCAACGGCAAACTGTTCGCTGGGCTACCAGACGTGCGGGAACTCATGGAGGGCGGGCCGCACGTCGAAACGCCGAAAGAGCTTTATGAAGCGCTGGAGCGCGTGCGGGTGCATTGGCCTACGACGCTGGCAACCCAGGATTGGGACACGATTGCAGAACGCATAGCGGCCCATCCTCAGGCCCTGGCTATCGTGAATCGCAAAAGCCACGCTCGCGCCCTGGCCGAAAGACTGCCGGGTGCCTTGTATCTCTCCACCAATCTCTGCGGCGCACACCGGGCTGAACGCATCAATGAAATCCGCCTGAAGCTGGCCGCCAACCGGGAACGTGCCCAGGCCGGGCTTCCGGTCTGCCCGCTCTACGTGGTTAGCACCCAGCTCATCGAGGCTGGAGTGGACGTGGACTTTCCGGTGGTCTTCCGGTCCCTGGCCGGGCTGGATGCCATTGCCCAGGCGGCAGGGCGCTGCAATCGGGAAGGGCGGTTGGAACGGGGCGAGGTATATGTCTTCGTGCCACCCGAATCCTCGCCGCCAGGGCTCCTGCTCAAGGCTGAGCAAGCCACCCGTGAGCTGCTCGCCCTCGATGCTGAACCCGCGCTCTCCCCGGAAATGTTCGACCGCTTCTCGCGGCTGCTGCTCGCCAAAGTCAACACCTGGGACAAGGCGAACATCTGCCGCATGCTCACGCCAGGCAACCAGCTGGAATTCCGTTTCCGCGAGGCGGCGGACAAGTTCCGTTTGATCGACAACGATGGCCTGCCCGTGATCGTGCGCTGGGGTGACTCACCCGACCTCATTGACAAGCTGGATGCCGGCAAGCCCGACCGTTGGCTGCTGCGTAAGCTGCAACGCTACACAGTGAACGTGCACCCCGACTGCCTGCGCCGGCTCTTGGATCAGGGCGATGTCCGGGAAACTCTGCCTGGCCTGTACGTACAGGCCAACGATCTCATTTACGATGAGACTTTCGGGTTCCTTGGCTGCGAGCAGGGGGCAAGCCTGTTCGCCGCTCAGGACCTGGTCATCTGAGGGAGGAAGAGAACATGCCAAGAACCCTGTGTCTCAAGGTCTGGGGCGATTTTGCCTGCTTCACCCGGCCGGAGATGAAGGTGGAGCGGGTGTCCTACGATGTCATCACCCCATCTGCCGCCCGCGCCATATTCGAGGCCATCCTGTGGAAGCCGGAAATCCGCTGGACAGTGACGAAGATCGAGGTGCTCAGGCCCATCCGGTGGATCTCGGTACGGCGCAACGAGGCGGGAAGCATCGCCTCCGAGACCACGGCCAAGCAAAGCGGCGGGCTCTACATCGAGGACCACCGCCAGCAGCGCGCGGGGCTCTTCCTGCGCGACGTGGCCTACCGCCTGCACGCCCGGTTTGACGTGGTGGATGGCTCGAAGCACATCCACCGCTACCCGGACCTGCGCGGCCGTTTCCCGTCGGAACCCGAACACGATCAACCCGAGAACCCGGCCAAGTACCTCGCCATGTTCCAGCGCCGCGCCCGCAAGGGGCAGTGTTTCAACCAGCCCTATTTGGGTTGCCGGGAGTTCTCCGCCCACTTCGAACTGGTGGAAGACCCACAGGCCGCCGCGGTGAACGAGCCGCCCATTCCCGACAGCCCGGACTTGGGCTGGATGCTGCACGACATCGACTTCGCCAACGGCATGAAGCCAGGGTTCTTCCGCGCGCAGATGAAAAACGGCGTCATCGATCTGGAAGACGTGGAGGTGCGGCGATGATTCTGCAGGCGCTGTACCAATATTACGAGCGCGAAAAAAACAGACTCCCCAAGGAAGGCTGGGGAATCAAGGAAATTGATTTCGTCGTCGTCGTTGACGCTGAAGGCAACTGTCAAGCCTTTGACCCGCTTGTCGAGAAAAAGGGTAAGGCCTGGGTTGGTCAGCCGGTCACGATGCCGGCTATCGGGCCTCAGTTCCTCAAGCATGACAACTCAGGCAAGGACGCCAACCTCTTGTGGGACAACGCTGCTTTCACGCTTGGCTTGGGCAAAAACGGACGGAAAAAGGCCCGTTATTTCCGAACGCTTCTACGTGACTGGTTTCGTGGCAAAACAAGCGATCCGTCGATTCTTGGTTTGCGACGGTTCCTCGTTCGATTTGCCCGCTATCGGCAATTTCGTGAACAGGTTCTGGCCTTGCCTGGTATCCGTGAGGCTGAAATGCGCAAACTTCTCGAAGAGAAGGGCGGCACCATAACTTTCAGATTCTCCGAGGATGCTGAGACTCTGATCGCCCATCGACCTGACGTCCGAAAACATGTTGGACTGGAGGCTGACTTGACCAGCACCTCCGGCATCTGTCTCATAACCGGCGCACAAGACACTATCGCCCGGCTGCACAACTCGCTGGAGGGCATTGCCGACAAGCCGGGATCGCCTGCCCGCAAATATCTGGTTTCATTCCAAGAGAACCAGGGGCTGGACTCCTACGGCAAAGTGAAAGGCTTCAATGCACCAGTTGGCAAGCGTGCCGCCTTTGCCTACTCCACAGCGCTCAACCACCTGCTTTCGTCAGATCAACGGTTACGAGTTGGCGATGCACCACAGTGTTCTGGGCTGCGCAGCCCAACCGGATGGAATCCCTGCTTTATCAGCTCTTGGGAGAAGACAGCGACCAAGGTTTACTTGCGATCAAGGAACTGTTCGAGGCGCCCAAGGCCGGCGCTCCTGCCATCTACGATGACGGTACGCGCTTCTATGTCCTTGGCCTGTCTCCCAATGCTGCGCGGGTCTCGGTGCGCTTTTGGCACGTCGCCACCGTGGGCGAGCTTGCCAACCACATCCGGCAACACTTCAAGGACCTGGAAATCGTCCGGCCGCAGTACGTCGCGAACCCCTTCCTTTCCCTGAAAGCGCTGCTCTCGGCAGTCGCCCCGCCCTCCGCCCAGCGGCGCGATGGTGACATCGACAGCCTTCCGCCCAAGCTGGCCGGCGACTTCATGCATGCCATCCTCAATGGCCTGCCTTATCCCCAGCCGCTGCTGCAGGCCGCGCTCACCCGCATCCGCGCCGAGCAGGCAAAAAAGCGAGACAACGGCAAACCCGCCGAGCACGTCACCTATGCCCGCGCCGCACTCATCAAGGCGTGGCTCAACCGTCACAAGCGTAACCATCACCCACAGGAAAGGGAGATCGACATGGCCATCGATGAAAGCTGCACCAACCTCGGCTACCGCCTCGGGCGGTTGTTCGCCGTGCTGGAGCGCATCCAGCAGGATGCCGCAGGCGGCCCCGACAAGGTCAACACCACCATTCGCGACAGCTACTTTGGTTCTGCCATGAGCACGCCGGGCGCGGTCTTTCCCACCATCGTGCGCCGCAATCAGCACCACATGGCCAAGCTGCGCAAGGAAAAACCTGGCCTCGCCGTCAACCGCGACAAGCTCATGCAGGCCATCCTGAACGATGGCATGGACTGCACCATCGGTTTCCCCGCCACGCTCTCGCTGCCCGATCAAGGCCGCTTCGTCATCGGCTATTACCAGCAACGCCAGGCGCTTTACGAAAAATCCCAGACCCAACCCGAAACCTCTGAAGAAAGGAGTGTGTAATGAGCATCCAAAACCGTTACGACTTCGTCTTCCTGTTCGACGTGAAAGACGGCAACCCCAACGGCGATCCGGACGCTGGCAATCTGCCCCGTGTGGACGCCGAAACCGGCCACGGGCTGGTGACCGATGTAGCCCTCAAGCGCAAGGTGCGCAACTATGTCGCTATGAAATATGCCGGCGATCAGGAAGCCACGGATGGCAAGGGAGACCTGACGGCCAATCGCTTCGAGATCTACGTGCGCGAAAAGGCTGTGCTCAACCTCCAGCACAAGCGCGCCTACGCGGCCTATGACTTGAAGCGGGAGGATAAGAAACTTCCCAAGGATATCCAAGATGCTCGCCGCATCACTGGCTGGATGTGCAAGAACTTCTACGACATTCGTACCTTCGGCGCAGTGATGAGCACCGAGGTGAACTCGGGGCAGGTACGGGGCCCCGTTCAGCTGACCTTCGCCCGTTCCATCGAGCCCGTGGTCAGCGCCGAACACGCCATCACCCGCATGGCCGTGACCAACGAGGCCGATCTGGAAAAGGAACGCACCATGGGCCGCAAATTCACCATTCCTTATGGCCTGTACCGCGCCCACGGTTTCATCTCTGCTCACTTGGCTGCCCAAACCGGCTTCGATGAGCGCGATCTCGAACTGCTGTGGGAAGCCCTGCAAAACATGTTCGAGCACGACCGCTCTGCCGCCCGCGGCGAAATGGCTACACGGGGGCTGTACGTCTTCAAGCACGCTTCCGAATTGGGGAATGCTCCGGCCCATGCCCTGTTCGATCGTCTCCAGGTCAAACCGGTTGGGAACAAAGTGGCGCGGAGCTTCGCCGACTACCTCGTCACATTCGACGGCGGCCCAATCGAAATCGGCAAGGAATGTCCTCTGGGCAATGGCGTGAGCCTTATGCGCCTGGCCTGAAAGAAGCAAACTGCTGGACTCACGACAGGTCATGCAGGAAGTCACTGACCCCATCCCTATCTCCGCCTTGCAGCACTGGGCCTACTGCCCGCGCCAGTGCGGCCTGATCCATCTGGAACAGGTCTTCGAGGACAACCTCCATACCGCCCGGGGCCAGGCGGTGCATCATCTGGTGGACGAGCCCGGCGATGAGATGAAGGCCGGCGTGAAGGTGGAGCGCGCCCTGCCCCTATGGTCGGATCGCTTGAACCTCATTGGCAAGGCCGACCTGGTGGAATTCCACCCGGACGGCACCGTCTTCCCGGTGGAGTTCAAGCACGGCCGCAAGCGCCAAAAGATCCACGATGACATCCAGCTCGCCGCCCAAGCGATGTGCCTTGAAGAAATGCTCGGCCGCCCGGTGCCCAAAGGGGCGATTTATCACGCCAGCAGCCACAGGCGGCGGGAGGTGTCTATCACGCCCGAACTGCGCCGTCTGGTGGAGAAAACCGCTGATGCCATCCGCGCCATGCTCGCCTCGGGCCGGTTGCCCCCACCAGCCAACGATGCACGTTGCCGGGAATGTTCGCTGAAGGAAATCTGCCAACCAGAGGCCATCGCCAACACGGATCGGCAGCAGCGCCAGCGTCAGGACCTGTTTCGGGTGGAGGACTGACCTTGTATACCCTGCTCAACACCCTCTACGTCATGACGCCCCAAGCCTATGTGCACTTGGAAAACGGGACCGTGCGCATCGACGTGGAACGGGAGAAGCGCCTCCAAGTGCCGCTGCACCACCTTGCGGGCTTGGTCACCTTCGGCAACGTGATGATCTCACCAGCGCTGATACACCGGCTCGGCGACGAAGGCAAAAGCTTGGTTCTGCTGGACGAACACGGCCGTTTCAAAGCCCGCCTAGAGGGCCCCATGTCGGGCAACATCCTGCTGCGGCAGGCCCAGCACCGGGCCGCCAACGATTCAAAGGCCACCCTGGAATTTGCCCGCGCCTGTGTAGCCGGCAAGCTCAAGAACAGCCGCGCCATCCTGCAACGGGGCGCACGGGAAGCCGCTGACCCGGACGAAGCTGTTGAGCTCAGACGCGCCGCAGACAACCTAGCCACGTCGCTCCGTGCTGCTGCCGATGCCAACGACCTGGACGAACTGCGCGGCGTCGAAGGTGAGGCGGCGCGTAGATACTTCGCCGCGCTGAACCTCATCGTCAAACCCCAGGCGCGGCAGGCTTTCACCCTCAATGGTCGCACCCGCCGCCCGCCCCTGGACCGATTCAACGCCCTGCTTTCCTTCCTCTACGCCCTGCTCATGAACGACTGCCGCTCGGCTCTGGAGGCCGTGGGCCTCGACCCACAATTGGGCTACCTGCATGCCGTTCGGCCTGGACGGGCCGCCCTGGCCCTGGACTTGCAGGAAGAATTCCGCGCCGTTCTGGCCGATAGGCTGGCCCTCACCCTCATCAACCGAGGGCAACTGGACGCAGACGACTTCGAAACCCGCGAAGGTGGCGCGGTTTCGCTTGGAGACAGGGGACGTCGGCTGGTCGTCACTGCCTGGCAGGAGCGCAAAAAGGAAGAGGTCACGCACCCGCTGCTCGACACAAAGCTGCCAATTGGTCTCCTACCCCTTGTTCAGGCCAGGCTGCTCGCGCGCGCCATCCGAGGGGATATGCCTGGTTACCTGCCTTACCTGACGAAGTAGACATAGCCATGCTCATCATCGTTACCTACGACGTCTCCACGGAAACTGCTGCTGGCCGCAGGCGTCTGCGCCGTGTCGCCAGGATTTGCGAGAGTATGGGCCAACGTGTGCAAAAGTCGGTCTTCGAATGCCGGGTGAACGAGATGCAATACGAAGCCCTTGAACGAGCTCTGGTAGCCGAGATTGACGAACAGCAGGACAACTTGCGCTTCTACCGCATCACCGAACCGGCGGAAGTACGGGTCAAAGAGTACGGCGTATTCCGCTCCGTGGATTTCGAAGGACCCTTGGTTATATGACACGCGAACCTGAAGTGAACCCCATTCAGCCAAGGTTTCGCGCGTTACGTAACCCATTGTTCTTTAACAATTTGAACGACAAAAGAAGACAGGATCCAGCAAGCAGTTTGCGAAGGACCTTTGGTTCGCGCAAGCCAGCTATTATCCACAGCAGAAACAGTGTGTTACGATTGTGGCCAATCACCCGGCCTTAGGGCCGGGTGTGGATTGAAACTCTTCGTCGGAATTTATATCGCCTTGGGCGGCTGCAATCACCCGGCCTTAGGGCCGGGTGTGGATTGAAACTTGGCCGCATTCACGTCGCGGTCCTGTTGTGCGCCCAATCACCCGGCCTTAGGGCCGGGTGTGGATTGAAACGGGCTGCTTGGAAACCGGGTCGAAAGCCGGGAGCGCAATCACCCGGCCTTAGGGCCGGGTGTGGATTGAAACTGATCGCTGCCTTTGCGTTGGGGATGGCGGTGGCGCAATCACCCGGCCTTAGGGCCGGGTGTGGATTGAAACATGAACCAATCGTTGCTGCCAGTTCGTCGTGCCATCAATCACCCGGCCTTAGGGCCGGGTGTGGATTGAAACGACCAGCCAATAGTCTTGGCCGACGCGGAAGGGCGTCAATCACCCGGCCTTAGGGCCGGGTGTGGATTGAAACTCGTATTTCTTGCCGATGCGCGTGCGCACTGCGCGGCAATCACCCGGCCTTAGGGCCGGGTGTGGATTGAAACAATGCGGGCTTTTTTCTCCGCTTTGGCAGTAGCAAGCAATCACCCGGCCTTAGGGCCGGGTGTGGATTGAAACTTCGCCTTGCGGATCGAGCAGCAGCGCCACATGACAATCACCCGGCCTTAGGGCCGGGTGTGGATTGAAACGCATTGCGCGTCGCGCTCGGCTTCAATGCGGGCTTCAATCACCCGGCCTTAGGGCCGGGTGTGGATTGAAACGCCGGTTCCGAGCACAAAGGCCACCGGCTCCTTAGCCAATCACCCGGCCTTAGGGCCGGGTGTGGATTGAAACCGGAGATGGACGGCACGCGCGCGGGCTTGCCATCGACAATCACCCGGCCTTAGGGCCGGGTGTGGATTGAAACTCGTCTGCGGTCAGGCTCTGGTGGTCGTAGTCGATCAATCACCCGGCCTTAGGGCCGGGTGTGGATTGAAACCAGGCGGGTTTTCAGGCCGTCCGCGTCGAGCGTATCAATCACCCGGCCTTAGGGCCGGGTGTGGATTGAAACCGCGGCTGCGTCAGAGAGTGCGCGCGCCACGATGCAATCACCCGGCCTTAGGGCCGGGTGTGGATTGAAACATGCCGGGGCTGACCTTGCGCGCGCTCATGGCGGCAATCACCCGGCCTTAGGGCCGGGTGTGGATTGAAACTTCATGAAGGCGTTATACACCTCGGAGTCATACTCAATCACCCGGCCTTAGGGCCGGGTGTGGATTGAAACCCGCCAGCGCCTGCGCGCCAGCCACCGCCGCCGAGGGCAATCACCCGGCCTTAGGGCCGGGTGTGGATTGAAACGTTAGGTAAATCAAGCACTGCCCACGCCAATGCACCAATCACCCGGCCTTAGGGCCGGGTGTGGATTGAAACCATTGGTAGGCCGTCATTGGGCGAATGCCCAATGCCAATCACCCGGCCTTAGGGCCGGGTGTGGATTGAAACCACTGCCGCCTCGGCCTCGCGGCGGGCCAGGTCGGCCAATCACCCGGCCTTAGGGCCGGGTGTGGATTGAAACTCGCGTACCCAGCGCTGCGGGATCGGCACGCCCAGCCAATCACCCGGCCTTAGGGCCGGGTGTGGATTGAAACGGCGTGCTGATTACCCGCAGCTTCAGGTCAGGCCGCCAATCACCCGGCCTTAGGGCCGGGTGTGGATTGAAACTTGACTACATCTCCCAGGAAGATGCCGACATCGACAATCACCCGGCCTTAGGGCCGGGTGTGGATTGAAACGCCGTCATCGAGCGACGTATCCAACACATACGGGCGTCAATCACCCGGCCTTAGGGCCGGGTGTGGATTGAAACAACACCAAAGCGCGCGAGTTGCAAGCTGACAGCCCAATCACCCGGCCTTAGGGCCGGGTGTGGATTGAAACTTTATCTCTGCCGTTCGATGAAATGGGTTAGTCACCAATCACCCGGCCTTAGGGCCGGGTGTGGATTGAAACTCACAGCCAGCGCTTGGCTACTCGGGACTCTTGCTGCAATCACCCGGCCTTAGGGCCGGGTGTGGATTGAAACATGCCGACGAGCCAGTCGGCGCGCTGGCGACACAGCGCAATCACCCGGCCTTAGGGCCGGGTGTGGATTGAAACGGTTGCCATTATGCGCAAGGATATCTCTTCGGTCGACCGCAAGACGCCGATGCATTTGCTGCCCAGCGGCTACAGCATCGCTAAACCTACCCCTGTCGCATCTCCTCCAAAGGGGATTGTCCCCAGATGGGGAGCGGGGAGCCACTGCTGCAAGGTAGCCACGTTCTCGGCAAAGACTGCCATCGTTGGGTCGATCTGGTTGGCAATCCAGCCGGCAAAGGGGAGATGGCGGGCAGCAATTGCCTGGGCGGTAAGGAGGGCATGGTTGAGGCAGCCAAGGCGTATTCCAACCACCAGAATGACGGCTGAACCGAGATAGGCGGCAAGGTCGGCCACTGTCTCGGTATCGGTAAGCGGCACGAGCCAGCCGCCCACCCCTTCGACAAAGAGAAGATCGCAGCGCTTTTTCGCCTCATCTACTTGCGCAGCAATCTGAACCAAATCGACAGTCATCCTTTCATGGGATGCTGCTAAGTGCGGAGCAATCGGCTCGGCAAAGGTGTAGCAGTTGACCAGTCTGCCCGGTAGCACGCCGCGGTTAACGGCGATAAGCTGTTCGACATCCTCGTTGGTGCCGTCGCTTCCAATGCCGGCAGCAATCGGTTTGATCGCTGCAGCGCGGTATCCCAGCTGCTGGGCCCGTTCGACCAACCGGGCGGTAACGTAGGTTTTGCCAATCTCGGTATCGGTTCCAGTCACGAAAAAGGTCTTTGCGGTCATTGTTTCTTACTTCCGAGCAACTACCAGCAATAGGGCATAGGTAAGCGGCAGACCAGCCGGTGTGGTGCATGCAGTCAGAGCAGCGGTGAGCCGCTTCTGGCGCGTGCGGTCAAAGCGCGGTGGTGCGCCGGTAGCTGTGGCCCCCACGCCTCGAATCGATGCAAGGAGCGAAGCGGCGTCGGCAAAGTAGCAGGTAAGCCGTGTAGCCGTTACCGCCAACCTTTGCCAAGGGTATTGTACCAACGTCTGCTGCCACTGCTGGTCTGAAGGAAGGGGGGCAAGCGGGGCCGATTCACCGAGCACTGCCGCTGCTTGGGCAAGTTCGGGAAAGGTACCGGCAACGATAATGCTGGCAACCAGCTCTCCGCCAGGGGCGAGTACCCGGTAGGCTTCATTCACCGTCGGTTCCGGCCTCGTCCATTGCCAGGCGCAGTTGCTCCAATAAAGGCTCGTGCTGGCGTCTGGAAGGGGTAGCACTTCAAGGTCACCTGCCACCCAGAGGGCATTGCCGTGGTGCTGACGCGCCGTGGTAAGAAGCGGCAGCGCAGCATCGACCCCAATAATCAACCGACCGGAAAAATGGTGGGCAAGAAGTGAGAAATCGCGGCCGACCCCACAGCCAGCATCAAGGATTGGCTGGGTTGGAATTTCCGTCAAGGAGGGAAGAAGCGCAGCAAGCCGGCGAGCGATCTGCCGCTGCGCGGCATCGTGTTGGGCATAGAGGGCAGCGCGACGGGCAAAGGCAGCGCGGATTTGCCGTTTGGCTGGGGGGACGGTCATTGCGGTTGGGAAAGGATGCGCCCAAGCGCAGCGATGAGGTCATTCACCTCATTCTGGCGATGGGCCGCAGAAAGCGAAACCCGTAGCCGGGCGGTCTTTTCTGGTACGGTGGGGGGACGGATCGCTGGCACAAGAAATCCGGCCTTCTCCAACTCGGCTGCTAGCCGCACGGCACGCTCACTTGCTCCGACCACCAGCGGCTGAATCGGGGTAATTGAGGGAAGAAGTGTCACCCGTAGTTCATCTGTAGCGAGCAGTGCAGCAATCTGGTCGCGCCAGTGGCGAATCAGCGCCATCAACTGGGCCCGACGGTCCGGTTCGTCTTGGACAATCCGAATTGCGGCAAGGACGGTTTCGGCCTGCGCTGGCGGCATTGCGGTGGTATAGCAGTGGGTGCGCGCGCACTGGTCGATCCAGCCGATCAGATCGCCACTACCCAGGATTGCTGCCCCAGCGACACCCAGGGCCTTGCCAAAGGTGGCCACCCAGAGCCAGTTTCTGCCCGGGGTCAGGCCATAGTGGGCGAAGGTACCACGCCCGCCATCGCCCAGTACGCCGACACCGTGGGCGTCGTCGACGATCAGCCAGGCGCGGTGGGCGTCGGCCAGTGCTGCTAGCTCGGGAAGGGGGGCGAGGTCGCCATCCATGCTAAAGAGGCCATCGGTAACGATCACTTTAAGGGATTCGTTGCAGTCAGCCAACCAGCGGGCCAACGTGGCCAGATCGCGGTGTGGGTAGCGCCGGACCCGAGCACCGGCAGCACTGGCCAGCTGGAGCGCGTCGATCAGCGAGGCATGGACCAGTTTATCGGCAAAGAAAGCAACGCGTCCAGCGTGGGTAAACGCCGTTACGGCAGCAAGGTTCGCAGCGTACCCAGAGGTAAAGAGGCGAGCTGCTGGGAAACCCAGCCATGTAGCGAGTGCCGCTTCCAGGTCTGCATGGGCAGTTGTGTACCCAGTCACCAGTGCCGAAGCCCCAGCGCCTACCCCCCAGCGCGCCGCCCCTGCTTGCCAAGCGGCAATGAGCGCAGGGTGCTGGCTTAGCCCGAGATAGTCGTTGCTGGCAAAAAGGCGCAATGGCCGTTTGCTGGGAGGCGGCAGGGGCCGGTGGTGCCGTTCTCGCCCCTCTGCACGCCACGCTCGGTGCCACTGGGCTGGAGCACTCCACGGGTCATCAGGTACCATCATGGCAGCGACAGAGATGGACAATGGGATGAGGTCATGGGGGAGGAGAGTGCGGCGTCAAGAAGGCGAGAAAGCGCTTTAGCAAACCATTCGGCCACCCAGAGCGGGGTGGTAAAGGGGGGCATCACGTAACAGGTCTTGCCTAACGGGCGCAACAAGACACCTTCGGCCAAGGCGGCTTGGCCGGCGCGCACGGCAAAATCGGCTGGGGCAAGGGGAAGATCAAAGGCAACGATCGTGCCGGTGCGCCGCAAGGCCACCCCGTCGAAGCGGTGAACGATTGGCGCCAACGCTTCGGCAAAAGCGGCACCCAGCGCGTCGAGCTGCGGCCAAAGCGCGGGATCGTTCAGAAGGTCAAGCGTAGCAGAGGCAGCTCGGCAGGCGAGCGGGTTGCCGGTAAAGGAGTGGGAGTGAAGAAAGCCACGCGCCACTGACTCATCAAGAAATGCAGCAAAGATCGGGTCGCGGCACAGTACGACAGCAAGCGGCAGCATCCCCCCGGTGAGCCCTTTGGCCAGCGTTACCAAGTCGGGGCGAACGCCGGCGTGGTCGTGGGCGAAAAAGCGCCCGGTTCGCCCGCAGCCAACCGCAATCTCATCGAAGATGAGCAGTACCTGATATTCGTCGCACAGGGCACGCAGCGCTTTGAGAAAAGAGGGTGGGTGCATCGCCATGCCACCTGCCCCCTGCACAAGGGGTTCGATGATTACCGCCGCGATCTCTTCATGATGGGCCGCCAGATAGTTGCGCAGCTCAGCGATCGCTCTATCAGGCGCATCCAGACCACCGCGCAGATCAGGGGAGGGAAGGATCGCTGCCGGGCGGATGAGGGGTTCGTAAGCCTGGCGAAAGAGGGGAAGATCAGTAACTCCCAGCGCGCCGATCGTCTCACCGTGGTAGCCGCCAGCAAAGGCAACAAAGTGATGCTTCTGCGGGCGGTTCTGGTGGCGCCAGTAGTGGGCGGCCATTTTAAGCGCAATCTCGACGGCGCTTGCGCCATCCGAGGCATAGAAGGCGTGGCCCAGCACCCCGTTGCTCTGGGCGGCCAGCTGTTCGGCCAATACCACCGCTGGTTCATGGGTGCACCCGGCAAGAAGCACGTGGTCGAGCGTCTCAAGCTGGCTACGGATGGCAGCCACAATCGGCGGATGGCGGTGACCAAAGAGGGTCGTCCACCAGGAACTGATTGCGTCGAAGTAGCGGCGACCAGCTGGATCAAAGAGCCACGGCCCTTCGGCACGGGCAACCGGCAGCAGGGGGACCCGTTGTACCAGGTGGCGGTGCATCTGGGTGCACGGGTGCCAGAGGGCAGCAAGCGAGCGAGCCACCAGCCCTTCTGGATCGGAAGAGAGATCGGGTGAAAGAGTGTCCATCGCCAATCTACTCCGGATGCAGCCCCAATCGGGCAAAGAGGGCGTTGTCGTGCGCAACGTCCGGGTTTGCGGTGGTTAGCAGCGCATCGCCGTAAAAGATCGAATTGGCCCCAGCATAAAAGCAGAGGGCTTGGAGTTCGTCGCTCATGGACCGGCGGCCAGCAGAAAGGCGAACGTAGCTCGTGGGCATGGCCAAGCGGGCAACGGCAATGGTGCGCACGAACTCAAAGGGGTCGAGCGGCGGCTGACTTCCAAGCGGTGTGCCGGGGATTGGAACGAGCTGGTTGATCGGCACCGATTCAGGGGGAGGGTCGAGGTCGGCAAGGAGCGACAACATGCTGATGCGGTCATCACGCGTCTCACCCATACCCAGGATGCCGCCGCAGCAGACCTTGATCCCAGCTTTGCGCACCGCTTCGATCGTGGCCAGGCGGTCAGCAATGGTGTGGGTAGTGATGACGTTGGCGTAATATTCTGGGGAGGTATCGACGTTGTGGTTGTAGTAGTCGAGCCCAGCCTCCTTGAGGCGGTGGGCCTGTTCTTCGCTGACCATTCCCAGGGTGACACAAGTTTGCAGCCCGAGCGACTTGACCGCTGCGATCAGCTCGATCACCTGGTCCAGATCGCGCTCTTTGGGACTGCGCCAGGCAGCACCCATGCAAAAACGGCTTGCCCCAGCCGCTTTAGCCGCTTGGGCCCGTTCGACGACGGTTGCGACATCAAGAAGCTTTTGGCGCGGCAAACCGGTTTCATAGCGGGCCGATTGCGAACAGTAACCACAATCCTCCGAGCATCCACCGGTTTTGATCGACAGAAGCGTCGAGCGCTGGATGCGCTGGCCGGGAAAATGGCGGCGGTGGGTTTCGTGCGCCAGATGGAGAAGATCGAAGAAGGGGAGATCGAACCACGCGCGCAGTTGCGCCTTGCGGGCAGCCAGTGGGTCGCTCTCTTTGGCAACGGATAAAGATCGCTGAAGGGCCGATGTGCTCATGGGCAATTCCTGGGATGGTGAGATGTTTAGCCGTTATTTTACGCGAATTTTCAAAAAAGTGATGGGAACTGTCTGTATCGGCTGCGAACGCGTTCATGGCGGCGAGACCCTGTGGTGTTCCGAATGCGCTGCTGCGCTACCGTGGTGGTCGGCAGCACGCGCCTGCTTGCGCTGTGCTGAACCGCTTGCGGCAACCGATGAGGAGGGGGCGATCTGTGAGCGGTGTCTGGTTGAACCCCCTCCTTTTGCCAGCGCAGCAGCAGCATTCTGGTATCGGCCACCCATCGATCAATGGGTGCTACGTCTCAAGTTTGGTTACCAGCTCACCTATGCCGCTGCGTTGGGCACGGCAATCGCCCAGCAGGTCGGCGCGCGGGGCGATCTCGTTATCCCCATTCCCCTCTCTGCAGAACGGCAGCGCCAGCGTGGTTTCAATCAGGCGGCCGAAATCGCCCGCCACGTCGCTGGCTACTGGCAGCTACCGTGGTCGAGAAGGGCGCTTGTGCGCATAAAATCGACCGCGATGCAGGCCCGCCTCTCCGCCGTCTCCCGTCAGCAGAATGTTGCCCACGCCTTTCGGGTGGCAGAACGGCGCTTGGTTGCAGCGCGCCATGTGGTGCTCATCGACGATGTAATGACCACCGGCGCGACCCTGGCTGCTGCTGCCCATGCGCTCCTTGCGGCCGGCGCAGTGCGGGTCGATGTCGTCGTTGCAGCGCGCGCTGCAGCTGTGCCGGCAAATCAGGGGTAAGCGCTTGCGGTGATGCTCATCAGTCCGCCCATGCCCTGGACCAGGAAGTCGCAGCCGGCGCACGGCGCGTAGGGACCGCTCTAGCCAAAGCCGGTGATCGAGCAGTAGATGCGTTTCACGGGGTAGCTTCCCCGGGGCACTTGAACAGTTCCGCTTTCAGCAAGTGATCGAGAAACGCCTCGGCCACGGCTGACAGATGCTTGCCTTTCGGGTAGGCGACATACCACATGCGTCGCAGCGGAAAGCCCTGCACATCCAGCGGCTGAATCAGCCCTCTCTCGCCCTCTAACGTCAGCGTGTGGCGCGAGAGCACCGAAATGCCCAGGCCGCCGGCTATCACCTGCTTGATTGCTTCGTTGCTGCCAAGTTCCATGCGTACTTTGAGCGTAAATCCCAGATCGGCGAAATACCGCTCGGTGGCGAGTCGCGTCCCCGAGCCTTTTTCGCGCAAGATGAAGGGCTCGGCCGCCACACGGGCCGGCGGGATTTTTTTCTTGCCGACCAGCGGATGGTCATGGCGTGCCAGCACCACCAGCGGGTTGTCGGCAATCGGCGTGGCAACGACCTCCATGCCTTCGGGCGGTGCACCGAGGATAGCAAGGTCGTCCTCGTTGGCGGCGATACGTGCAAGGAGCTTTTCGCGGTTGGTGACGATCAGCGATGCCTCGATACCGGGGTATTTCACGCAAAACTCGCCCAGCAAACGCGGAATCAAGTATTTCGCGGTGGTGACTATGGCAACGCGCAAGCGACCGCGTTTCAGGCCCTGCATGTCGGCCAGGCGCATTTCCAGCCGCTCCAGCGCCTCGAGCGTCTCGCGGCTGGTGGCAAGCACTTCGCGCCCAACAGCGGTCAGGTGCAGCTGCTTGCCGATGCGCTCCAGTAGCGGCAGCCCGATGACCTCCTCCAGCTGCTTGATCTGGGCAAAAACAGCAGGCTGCGTCAGATGCAGTTCTTCCGCCGCCCGCGTGTAGCTCAGATGGCGGGCGACGGCTTCGAAAATTTGCAGTTGCCTCAGACTGTAGCGCATGAGTCAGTAATATACACAAAATAGATCAGGCGGCGATTCCCGTAACCAAGGCGTCATGACCGCCACCGCAGAAGTTTACAGAAAAGGGGTTGCAAAATCTACAAAAATCTATAGTAACTCTAAAAACTATTCAGTTTACTTTATTCATTGGCCTTGCTACACTAAGAATACCCCGAAACCCTCGGGTGTGATCCGTAACTTCATAGGAGACAGGCATGGCAGCAACGAAGAAATACGACGCCGGCGTCAAAGAGTACCGCACGATGTACTGGCAGCCGGATTATCAGGTGAAGGATTCGGACATCCTTGCCGTGTTCAAGGTGGTCCCGCAGCCGGGTGTTCCCCGCGAGGAGGCCGCCGCCGCCGTGGCCGCCGAGTCCTCGACGGCGACCTGGACGACGGTCTGGACCGACCTTTTGACCGACCTCGAATATTACAAGGGCCGCGCCTACGCCATCGAGGATGTGCCGGGCAACGATGAGGCCTTCTATGCTTTTATCGCCTACCCGATGGACCTGTTCGAGGAAGGCTCGGTGGTCAACGTGTTCACCTCGCTGGTGGGCAACGTTTTTGGCTTCAAGGCGGTGCGCTCGCTGCGGCTTGAGGACGTGCGCTTCCCGCTGTGGTTCGTCACCACCTGTCCTGGCCCGCCCCACGGCATCTATGTCGAACGCGACAAGTTGGATAAGTACGGTCGGCCGTTGTTGGGTTGCACGATCAAGCCCAAGCTCGGCCTTTCGGCCAAGAACTACGGCCGCGCCGTCTATGAATGCCTGCGCGGTGGGCTCGATTTCACCAAGGACGACGAGAACGTCAACTCGCAGCCCTTCTTGCGCTGGCGCGACCGCTTCCTATTTTGCATGGAGGCGATCCAAAAGGCCGAAGCTGAGACCGGCGAGCGCAAGGGTCACTACATGAACGTGACCGCCGGCACCTACGAGGAAATGTTGGAGCGCGCCGAATTTGCGAAGGAGATCGGCGCGCCGATCATCATGAGCGACTACCTCACGGTGGGTTGGGCGGCGCACCAGAGCCTCTCCAAGTGGTGCCGCAAGAACGGCATGCTGCTGCACGTGCACCGCGCCATGCACGCCGTCATGGACCGCAACCCGTACCACGGCATCAATTTCCGCGTGCTCGCCAAGCTGTTGCGCCTGATCGGTGGCGACCACCTGCACTCGGGCACCGTAGTCGGCAAGCTCGAAGGCGACCGCGAGGCCACCATCGGCTGGGTCAACCTCATGCGCGACCGCTACATCAAGGCCGACCGCTCGCGCGGCATCTTCTTCGACCAGGACTTTGGTCCGATGCCGGGCATGTTTCCGGTCGCCTCCGGCGGCATCCACGTCTGGCACATGCCGGCGCTGTTGTCGATCTTCGGCAACGATGCGGTGTTCCAGTTCGGCGGCGGCACGCTCGGCCACCCCTGGGGCAACGCCGCTGGCGCCTGCGCAAACCGCGTCGCGCTGGAAGCCTGCGTTCAGGCCAGGAACGAAGGCCGCGACGTGGAGAAGGAGGGCAAGGAGATCCTCGTCAATGCCGCCAAGTCCTGCCCCGAACTCAAGGTGGCGATGGAAACCTGGAAGGAGATCAAGTTCGAGTTCGACGTGGTCGACAAGCTCGACGTCCAGCACCGCTAAACTGAACCGACAAAACCACGAAAGGAAATGCTATGAGCGACGTACAAGACTACAAGTCCCGCCTGTCTGATCCGGCCAGCCGCAAGTTGGGCACCTTCTCCTACTTGCCGCCGATGACACCCGAGCAGATCCGCAAGCAGGTCGAGTGGATCGTCAAGAATGGCTGGAATCCGGCCATCGAGCACACTGAGCCGCAGTACGCCATGTCCCACTACTGGTACATGTGGAAGCTGCCGATGTTTGGCGAGACCGACGTGGATCGCATCCTCGCCGAGCTGGAAGCCTGTCACAAAGCCAACCCGAACAACCACGTGCGCCTGATCGGTTACGACAACTTCAAGCAGACCCAGGGCGCCAGCATGGTGGTCTATCGCGGCAAGGTCGTCTGATTCGGCATGTATGCCCGCCGCGCTGTCTCTTCGGCGGCGGGCTCTTTTCAGCGGAGCAGAACATGAATGAGCTGATCGAGCAATACCGCATCGCGGAACAACCTTACTATCGTCCCATCGCCGACGAAGTGGAGCTGTTCGAGGCTGCCTACGCCGCGAAGATGCCGATGATGCTGAAAGGCCCTACCGGCTGCGGCAAGACCCGCTTCGTCGAGTATATGGCCTGGAAGCTGAACAAGCCGCTGATCACCGTCGCCTGCAACGAGGACATGACGGCCTCCGACCTGGTTGGCCGCTTTCTGCTCGACGCTTCCGGCACGCGCTGGCAGGACGGGCCGCTGGCCCTCGCTGCGCGTTTTGGCGCGATCTGCTACCTCGACGAAGTGGTCGAGGCGCGCCAGGACACCACGGTGGTGATCCATCCACTCACCGACAACCGTCGCGTTCTGCCGCTGGAGAAGAAGGGCGAATTGGTGCGCGCCCACCCCGATTTCCATCTGGTGATTTCCTACAATCCGGGCTACCAGAGCCTGATGAAGGACTTGAAGCAGTCGACCAAGCAGCGCTTTGGCGCGCTGGACTTCAATTACCCCGAGCACGAGGTGGAGGTGGAGATTGTCGCTCACGAGGCGAAGATCGACGCCGCTGTGGCCGACAAGCTCGTCTCTATCGCCGAGCGCGCCCGTAACCTCAAGGGGCACGGTCTCGACGAGGGCATCTCGACGCGAATGCTGGTCCATGCCGGCAGTCTGATTGCCCGTGGCATCGCGCCGGTCGCCGCCTGTCGCGTCGCCCTGGTGCGGCCGATCACCGACGACCCCGACATGCGCGACGCGCTCGACGCCGCTGTTTCAACCTTCTTCTAGGGCGACACCATGAGCGTCAATCTCGCCGACTACACCGAACTGATCGAGGAGTTGCCGGACAACCACCGGCAGCTGCTTGAAGCCGAATGGCACGAGGCGGCGCGCATTCTCAGCCCGCGCGGTCTGGACAACTGGCTGAAAAGCGCTATCGCGCTGATGCGCATGGGGCGCGGCGGCGACATCGTCTCCGCTTGGATCGACCATGTGCCTGCTGTGGCGCGCGAGGTCGGCGAGGATGTCATCGCCGATCTTGCCCAGCAGTGCCTGCTATTTGCCTCGCGCACCTCGGGCGCGGTGATCGAACTGATCGTCGCCACGTCGCCGACGGCGGCGAAGCGCCTCGGTGACCCAGAGCTGTTTCGCGCCTATCTGCAGCTCCTGAACGTCCTGCTTGGCCAGGCGCCACGCGGCTTGCGGCCGATGCTCGAACACCTCGACCAGCTGCTCGGCGTGCTCACCCTCGGCGGTCTGCGGCGCTGGGCGCTGTGGGGCGCGCAGGCGCACCGCACCAACCTCGACGAGCAGGCGCGCTACTTCGGTCTCGAATCCGAAGAAGCTAAGGCGATGCTGCAAAAGGAAAGAAAGGGCACGCTGTTTGTCGACGTCCACCGGCGTATCGGCATGTATCTGCGCGCCCTGTGGGGCCGCGACTTCTTTATGCGCCCGACAGCCGGCGATTTCGAAGCGCGCGAAGGCTTCAAGCCCTACATTGCTGATTTCTTTCTCCATCTGCCCGACGCCTACGACGACTGGGAAGGCATCCCCGGGCTCGAACTCTACCGCGCCGCCGCCGCCCACTGTGCCGCGCACGTCGTGGCGACGAATGCGCGCATCGACGCCGACCGCCTCTCGGCGCTACAACAGGCCTGCGTCGGCCTGATCGAGGATGCCCGCGTCGAGGCGCTGGCGATCCGCCGCTTTCCGCGCCTCAGGGACCTCTGGCTGCAATTTCATCGCACCCAGGCGCAAGGCGATACGGTCGGCGGCTATCTCAACCGCATTGCCCGTGCTCTGCTCGACCCGGCCTATGAAGATACCGACCCGCTGGTGGCCTGGGTACGCGAAGGTTTCGCCAGTGCGGATCTTTCGCGCAACGCCGTGTCGCTCGACCTTGGCCTGGGGCTCGCCGAGGAATTCCAGAAACGTCATCTGCCCTTCTCGCCCTACCGTGACGTCCAGGCCGCACCCTACCGCGACGACAACCGCTACCTGTGGGAGTTCGAGGAATACAGCTACGAGCAGGCCATCGCCGCCGGCTACGGCCAGGAAAAACAGGTCAGGAAGTATGTGAGCGTCTCCGAGATGGTCAACGAGGTCGATGTCGAAAACGCCGGCGACGACGCCCAGGAAATCTGGGTCTGCGCCACCGAGCTGTTCGACGACGACGGCATCTCCTACAACCAGAAGGAAGGCAAGGAGCCGGTGGCCGAACCGCGCCACTATGACGAGTTCGACTACCACATCCAGCTCTCCCGTCCATCCTGGGCGACGGTACTGGAAAAGCGGCCGAAGTTCGGCGACCTGGCCCTGGTCAACAAGATCATCGACGACCACCGCAAGGTGACGCAGCGTTTGAAACATCTGCTGGACGCCCTCCAGCCGCAGGGCGTGCAGCGCATCAGGAAGCTCGAGGAAGGCGACGAGATCGACATCAACGCCGCGATCCGCGCGATGGTCGACATCCGCATGGGCAGCCAGCCAGATCCGCGCGTGATGATGCGCTCGGTGAGGAAGACGCGCGAGATCGCCGTGCTGGTGTTGCTGGATCTTTCCGAGTCGACCAACGACAAGGTCGCCGGCCAGGACTACACGGTGCTGGAGCTTACCCGCGCCGCCACGGTGCTGCTGGGCGAGGCGATCCACAAGGTGGGCGACGCCTTCGCGGTGCATGGCTTCTATTCCGATGGCCGCCACAACGTCTTCTACCATCGCTACAAGGATTTCGATCAGCCCTGGAACGACATCCCGAAGGCGCGGCTCGCGGGCATGGAAGGGCGCTTCTCGACGCGCATGGGCGCGGCGATCCGCCATGCCGGTTACCATCTCTCCCAGGTGCGCGCGGCGAAGAAGCTCTTGATCGTCGTCACCGACGGCGAGCCGGCCGACATCGACGTGCGCGATCCGCAATACCTGCGCTTCGACGCCAAGAAGGCGGTGGAGGAGGTCGGCCGCCTGGGCGTGATACCGTTTTGCCTCACGCTCGATCCGCGCGCCGACCAGTACGTGGCGCGCATCTTCGGCCAGAGGAACTATCTGATCCTCGATCACGTCGAGCGCCTGCCCGAGCGCCTGCCGCAGCTTTACGCCGGACTGACGAAATGATGCTAAAGGCGGTCATCTTCGATGTGGACGGCACCCTCGCCGACACCGAGGAGGCGCACCGGCAGGCTTTCAATGCCTCGTTCGGCGAGCAGTTGCGTCGCCCACGGCCCGGCGAGCACGCGGGAGAGGTCGAGCACCTTCAGGCCGGCAAGCGCGCCACCCATCGCGCAATCCCTAAAACGCCGCGATGCCGGTCTGGGCGCGGCCGAGGATCAGCGCGTGGATGTCGTGCGTCCCCTCGTAGGTATTGACCACTTCAAGGTTCACGACGTGGCGGATCACCCCGAATTCGTCGGAGATGCCGTTGCCCCCCAGCATGTCGCGCGCGGTGCGGGCGATCTCCAGCGCCTTGCCGCAGGAGTTTCGTTTTAGCATCGAGGTCATCTCCGGCGCATCGCGCCCGGCATCCTTGAGCCGCCCGAGCCGCAGACACGCCTGCAAGCCGAGCGCGATCTCGGTCTGCATGTCGGCAAGCTTCTTCTGAATCAGCTGGTTCGCGGCAAGCGGCTTGCCGAACTGCTTGCGGTCGAGCACATATTGTCGCGCCGTATGCCAGCAGAATTCGGCGGCGCCCAGCGCCCCCCAGGCGATGCTGTAACGCGCCGAGTTGAGACAGGTAAAGGGCCCCTTCAGGCCGGGAATCTCGGGGAAGGCGTTTTCTTCGGGGACGAACACTTCGTCCATCACGATCTCGCCGGTGATCGAGGTGCGCAACCCGACCTTGCCGTGGATCGGCGGCGCCGAGAGTCCGGCCATCCCCTTTTCGAGCACGAAACCGCGGATCTGCCCCTCGTCGTCCTTGGCCCAGACGACGAAAACGTCGGCAATTGGGCTGTTGGTGATCCACATCTTGCGACCAGTCAGCCGCCAGCCGCCGTGTACGGCGCGGGCGCGGCTCTCCATGCTCGCCGGGTCGGAGCCGTGGTTCGGTTCGGTCAGGCCAAAGCAGCCGATCAGCTCGCCCTTCGCAAGTCTCGGCAGATATTTCTCTTTCTGCGCGGGTGTGCCGAACGCATAAATGGGGAGCATCACCAGCGAGCTCTGCACGCTCATCATCGAGCGAAAGCCCGAATCGACGCGCTCGATCTCGCGCGCGATCAGGCCATAGCAGACGTAATTGAGGCCGGCGCAGCCATATTGAGGGGGCAACGTGCAACCAAGGAGCCCCGGTTCCCCCATTTCGCGGAAGATCGCCGGGTCGGTCTTTTCCTGCCGAAAAGCTTCGAGCACGCGCGGCGCGAGCCGCTCTTTGGCATAGCGGCGGGCGGTGGCCTGAACCATCCGTTCTTCGTCGCTCAGCTGCTCGGCCAGAAGCAGTGGATCATCCCATGTGAACGGGGCTTTGGCCATTTCCTCCTCCCTAGGTTCCACAGAAGGTACGGAATTGTGCCATGAAGGTGGCAGAAGAGGGGATAGTCAAGTGGACGGGCGCTGAAGGGGAAAAGGGGTGGCGCAGTGCGGTAATCAGTTCCTGAAATGGCGCCAAGTCACCTGCTTCGGCCGCGGTCAGCACGCGCTCGATCGCTTCGTTGCGCGCAATGACCAGCGGATTGACGGCGGCCAGCCAATCCGCCAACTTCTCCCGACCGGTTGGTCCATCACCCCATTCGGCCATGGTGCGACGGTGCCATTTCTCCAGCCAAGCGGTTGTGGCGTGCGGCTCGGCAACCAGAGTGAGCAACGGTTGGCGATCCCCGCGCGCAGCGGCAATCAAGGCGCGGAAGGCAAGCGTCCAGTCGACCTGGTGTTGGGCAAGAAGACGGCACCATTCATCGATGAGCGCTGCATCGTCGGGGTGTTCCATCTGCCAGCCGAGCTTGCGGGCGATCTGCCGGTTCCAAAAGTAAGTAAAGCGCCCGGGAAAGGAATCGATCACCGCCTGGGCTGCCTCTACGCTTTGCGGTGGGGTTGGTCCAAGAAGCGGTAGCAACGCTTCAGCCAGTCGCGCTAAGTTCCATTGGGCGATGAGCGGTTGATTCCACTGGGCAATGAGCGCCGCCTGCCGGTCGGCAACCGCCGCAAGAAAAGCGAGGTAGCGGTCGCTGGCTTCAGTAAGGTCAGGATAGTGGCGGGTAATGGCGTAATCAACCAGTTGCTGGAGTTGATCCACCGATCCGTGCGCGGCGAAGAATTCAAAGGTGCCGATGCGCAGGTGGCTTGCCGCAATCCGGGTAAGCACCGCGCCTGGCAGGACTCGCTCCCGATAGACGGGTTCACCAGTGGCGACCACGGCCAACGCCCGGCTGGTCGGGATCCCTAACCCAGCCAGCGCTTCGCCCATGATCGCTTCGCGCAACATCGGGCCGACGGCCGCTTTGCCATCCTCGCCGCGCGAGAAGGGGGTTGGCCCAGACCCCTTGAAGGCGACGTCGTAGCGTTTCCCACCGCGGTCAGTGATCTCCCCAAGGATTACGGCGCGTCCGTCGCCAAGCTGGGGGGCAAACCGGCCAAACTGGTGACCAGCGTAGGCTTGGGCGATCGGTTTAGCCCCTTCGGGAAGCTGATTGCCTGAGAGGAGACTTGATGAGCCACAACGGCGGCGAGAGTTCCCGGTAGAGGTGGTATCATCCCTGCCCATGATCCACCTGGTTCTGGTCGAGCCGGAGATTCCGCAAAATACCGGCAACATCATCCGTTTGTGCGCCAACACCGGGGCGAGGCTGCACCTGGTGCGGCCGCTTGGCTTTTTCCTCAACGACCGCCACCTGCGCCGGGCTGGACTCGACTATCATGAATTGGCCAGCGTGCTGGTCCATGACAACTGGGCCGATTGTCGCCACGCTCTGGCCGATCACCGCTGGTGGCTGCTCACCACCAAAGGGACAACGCGCTACGATTTGGCGACCTTTGCCCCGGGCGACGTGATCGTCTTTGGCTCAGAGTCGCGCGGTATTGCCGCTGAACGGTTGGCCGAGTTCCCTCTGACCAGCCGGTTGCGCTTACCCATGCGCCCTGGTCAGCGCAGCTTGAACCTTGCCAACAGCGCCGCAGTGGTCGTTTATGAGGCGTGGCGACAGATGGGTTTTCCAGGCGGCGTTTAGCAGAATTCAAATTTCGGATCCCGCGCCAGCAACTGCTCGACAATCGCCTCTGGCCTTGCCGCGGGATCGAAGAGCAGCGCATGAACCGCCCCAGCAATGGGCATCTCGATCCCTAGACTTTTGGCTAAAGCCACACATGCAGCAGTAGTGGGTACCCCCTCGGCAACGTGGCCGAGCGTGGCAAGGGCGCGGTCAAGCGGCTGGCCGTTTGCCAAGAGCATACCGAGCTTGCGGTTGCGCGACAACCCGCCGGTGCAGGTCAGGATCAGGTCGCCCATTCCGGCCAGCCCCATCAACGTTTCGCGGCGCGCCCCCAGCGCCTGGGCCAATCGGGTCATTTCAGCCAAGCCGCGGGTGATCAGCGCCGCGCGGGTATTGAGACCGAAGCCGAGCCCTTCGGCCACTCCTGCGGCAATTGCAATGATGTTTTTGACCGCGCCGCCTACCTCGACGCCAGTTACGTCGTCATGAGCGTAGAGGCGAAAGCGCGGTTGGTGAAGCGCCGTGACCGCCGCTTTGGCCCAGGCCCGTTCGCGTGCTGCGACTACGATCGCTGTGGGCAGCCCCTGCGCCACCTCCAGGGCAAAACTGGGGCCAGAGAGCACGCCATGTGCGGGCATGGGGTGGTCGGTCGTCTCGCACCAGACCCGTTCGGCGATTTCGTGCGCAAGTTCCTGCGTCTCGGGCAGAATTCCCTTGCAGGCCCAGAGGAAAGGGGTAGTGGGGTAGTGGCGGGCAAGCGCTGCTACCTGCTCGGCAAGGCCAGCAAGGGGCGTAGCGATCACGACCCATTCGGCCCCGGCCACCGCGGAGGGCCAGTCGGCAGTGACCGTTACCCGTGGGGGCAAGATCGGACCAGCAAGGTAGCGTTCGTTGCAGCGGCTTTGGGCAATTGCTGCGGCAAGGTCCGCTTCGCGGCTCCAGAGGGCAACGTCATGGTGTTGCCCCCAGGCAATCGCCAAAGCCGTTCCCCATGCGCCTGCTCCAAGGACTGCAAGGCGCATGGTCACCACCCCCAGACGTCGCGTTTGGCGATGAACCCCGGACCGTTGGGGGTAACCACCTCGACCCAGCCGGGGGGAGCGGTGCTTGTTAGTGGCACAACGGCGTTTTCAGGCAAGACCATCACCAGTGCCGCTTGGGGATCGGGTGCCGACCGGACTTCGGTCTCAGGATGCACGGTAATAATCGTTCGCTGGGTGGAGAGGGCAGCTCGGGGCACCCAGTAGAGCCCTTCGCCCTCTTTGTCGCGCACCTGTGCCCAGCCATCGATCTCCTGAATCACTTCAACGGGGGTACCTTTTCCGTAATAGAAGGCAACCGGGGCCGTTTCGTTTGGGGCAACCCGGGCCGGGGCGGTATACCCGAGGGCGCGAAAATCGGCTGCTGCAGCCCATATGCTCCAAAGGGCAGAAAGGGTAAACGCCCAGCGTACCGCTTGGCCAATCGGTTTGCGGATCGCAAAAGCGGAGGAGCAATGGGCCAACATCGCTTTACTGCGGCGTGGTGACGGCGGGAGCCTGCTCTGCCTGGGCGCGCTGCTGTAAGTAGAGGGCTTCGAAATTAACCGGCGCAAGGATCACCGGTTGGAAGCCAGCCCTGGTCGAGGCATCGGAGACGATCTCGCGCACGTACGGGTAGAGGATGTTCGGGCAGGCGACAAAAAGGAGCGGTTCGGTATCTTGCTCAGGGATATGGCGCAACTGAAAGACCCCCCCGTAGGTGACCTCGACCAGAAAGAGGGGACGCCCCTCTACCTCGGCCTTGACGGTGAGGGTAAGGGCCACTTCATAATGCACCTCGTCGAGCCGTTTGGCGGACGTGCCCATCTCTACCTGGACGGCAGGTGCCTGCTGCTCTAGGAAACACTCTGGCGCCCGGGGGACCTCCACCGAGAGGTCCTTCAGGTAGAGTTTTTCGATGGTAAAGCTGGGCGTAGGGGTTGATTGGTCGGACATGGTGACCTCGTGGGTAAATTAAACCTCTTCAAGCAGCGGAGCGAGTTTTCCCTCGCGATCAAGGGCGTAGAGATCGTCGCAGCCGCCGACGTGGGTCTCCCCGATGAAAATTTGGGGAACGGTCCGGCGGCCGGTGAGTCGGATCATCTCGTCGCGTATTTGCGGCTGATCATCGATCAGGATCTTTTCGATCTCGGTAACCCCTTTGCGGCGTAGCAGCTGTTCGGCGCGGACGCAGTAAGGGCAGACTTTGGTAGCGTACATGCGGACTTTAGGGTGGCTCATTTCCGTTTCTTCTCCGCGGTGGGGGTGGTAAGCGGCAGGTTGGCTTTGCGCCATTCGGTTAGCCCTCCGGCAAGGTGGTAAGGGCGGGCAAATCCAGCTTTACGTAACCGGGCAAGCGCTTTGGCCGACCGGACACCGCTTTCGCAATAGAGGATTACCGGACGGTGCTTGACCTTGGTCAGCGCTTTATCCTCCGGGATCCGTTCCAGCGGCACCCACAGTGCGCCGGGGATGTGACCGGTGCGAAACTCTGCCTCTGTCCGGACATCGACCGGCACTGCCTCCTCCTGGTTGATCAGAAGCGTTGCTTGTATCGGGCTAAGGCGCGACTTGTCGGTGGCAGCGCGAACCGTTTCCACCACCCACCAGCTCCCGCTCACCAGCGCGAGCAGTGTCCATTGCCATTGTTGCAGTAGGTAGTCGAGCATCTTTGCCTCTTGGTTAGCGACTGCAGAAGAGTTCGCGCATCAGCACCACCAGTTGCAGGGTGCGCGGGTCGGAGACGCGGTAGAAGACCCGGTTGGCCTCTTTCCGGCAGGTGAGGATCGCCTTGTCGCGCATGATGGCCAGATGCTGCGAGACGTTGCTTTGGGAGGTTCCAACCGCCTCGACGATATCTTGAACGCACGCTTCGCTTTCGCCAATCACGCACAAGATCTTCAGACGCAACGGATGAGCGATCGACTTGAGCGCGCGAGCCGCTATTTCGATCTGTTCCTCCTTACCAACGAGTTCAAGAATCGACTGCGAGATCATCGGAACCAGTTCCTGGGTGTGATTTGCCAAAGCGCTAGTATAAAATGTTTGTTCATTTTTTGGGGGCATGGAACCTCCTCCTCCGTGCCATCTTACTTATTATGAATCATATCAGAGGAACGTAATGTACCAAATCGTTTTGTTGCGTCACGGCGAATCGCAATGGAACCGTGAAAATCGCTTTACTGGTTGGACTGACGTCGATCTCACCCCTCAGGGGGAGGAGGAGGCGCGGGCCGCTGGGCTACTTCTCAAAGCGCAGGGGTTCTTCTTTGACCGGGCTTATACCTCCCGGCTTAAGCGGGCGATCAAGACGCTTAACCTTGTGCTTGAACAGCTTGATCAGCTGTGGATTCCGGTGGAATCGTCGTGGCGGCTCAACGAGCGCCACTACGGAGCACTGCAGGGGCTTAACAAAGCCGAGACAGCTGCCCAGTTTGGCGAGGATCAGGTGCTGATCTGGCGCCGCTCCTACGACGTTCCTCCGCCCCCCCTGGCCGAGGACGATCCCCGGCTGGAGATCAACGACCGGCGCTACTGGGACCTGCCGCGCGCGCAGTTTCCGCGCACCGAGTGCCTCAAGGATACGGTGGCCCGTTTTATTCCTTACTGGGAAACGGTCATTGTGCCCCGCATCCTTGCTGGCGAGCGGTTGCTGATCGTTGCGCACGGCAATAGCCTGCGGGCGTTGATCAAATACCTTGACCAAATCTCTGATGAGGCGATCGTTGGGCTCAACATTCCCACTGCCCAGCCGCTCGTCTATGAGCTAGATGGCAATTGCCGCCCCATCCGCAGTTACTACTTAGCCGATGAGGAGACGATCCGGGCGCAGCAGGCCGCAGTGGCCGCGCAAGGGCGCGCGCGATGATGAACGTTTTGCCCATTGGTTGCTCCAATAAGGGATAGTGGCTGCGCTCTGCGCTAAGCGCGTTATACTGGTAATCCAATCGCAGGAAAGGCGAGGCACCTATGACATCGACCCGACGTTGGCCACAGCTTCCCTGGACCCTAGGCGGTCTAGTGGTGGGCATTCTCCTGACGCTAACCCTTACCGGTTGGGCCGGACGAGAGGAGGGGGCGTCGCTGCCGGTGCGCGAGCTACGCACCTTTGCCGATGTCCTCGATGTCGTGCAGAAAGCGTACGTCGAAGCCCCCGACACGCAGAAGCTGGTGACCGAAGCAATTCGCGGCATGGTTGCCAGCCTCGACCCCCATTCGGCCTTTCTCGATCCCGAGGAGTACCGCGAGCTGCAGGTGGGGACGCAGGGGGAGTTTGGCGGGCTTGGGATCGAGGTGACGATGGAGGATGGCTTTGTCAAGGTCGTCTCCCCCATCGAAGAGACGCCAGCAGCGCGCGCCGGTCTGCAGGCCGGCGATCTAATCATTAAGCTTGATGAGACGCCGGTCAAAGGGATGACGCTACGTGAGGCGGTCAAGCAGATGCGCGGCAAACCGGGGACGGTGATCCAACTGACGGTGATGCGCAAAGGGGTCGATAAGCCCTTTACTGTCAAACTAACCCGTGAGGTGATCAAGGTGCGCAGCGTCAAGGCGCGGCGGCTGGAAGATGGGCTGCTTTACGTGCGCATTACCAATTTCCAGGAGAACACCGGGCCGATGCTCGCCGATCAGTTGCGCCGACTGGCTCGTGACGGGGAGGTGAAAGGAATCATCCTCGATCTGCGCAATGACCCTGGAGGGCTGTTGCACGCTGCAATCGGTGTTTCGGCGGCGTTCCTGCCCCACGAGGCAGTTGTGGTTACCACCAAGGGGCGGCTACGCGATACCCAGCATGTCTATCGGGCAGTCGCGGAAGACTACTTGCGCGGCAGCGACCAGACGCGCGACTACCTGGCGCAGTGGCCCGCGCTCTTTCGCAAGGTGCCAATGGTCGTGTTGATCAACGCTGGGTCAGCTTCGGCCTCTGAGATCGTTGCCGGAGCCCTTCGCGACCACGGCCGGGCCAAACTCCTTGGCGAAAAGAGCTTTGGCAAGGGGTCGGTGCAGACGATTTTGCCGCTTAACGATGGCAGCGCGTTGAAGCTAACCACAGCGCTTTACTATACCCCCAATGGCCGGTCGATCCAGGCCGAAGGGATCGAACCCGACTTCTGGGTGGCCGAACGGGAGGGGGCAAACCATGTGACGCTGCGCGAAGCCGATCTGCGCGGCCATCTGGCCATCGACCGATCCGGGCAGATCCGTCGCGAGAGTGAGCGCGGCGTCAAAGAGGAAGAGGCAGAAAGTAGCGAAGCCGGATCGGGCAAAGGGGTGGAAGCGGGCCTCAAGGCGGCCGATTACGCTACCGAGCGCGATCGCCAGTTCCTGGCGGCCCGCCACTGGTTGCTCCATCAGACGTTGCCCGACTGGGCCAAGGCGCCGCAGCCGGCCGCCACGGCAGCCGCTGGGCAGTGATTTTTGCCGCTCGGAGAAGCGAATGAGCGCCCATTCAGCTTTTGGCGTGGCGCCCCCTGCCGAGGCGCCTGCTGGCGCGGCGTTTGACGACGCGATGCTCATGCGTTACAGCCGCCATATTCTCCTGCCGGAGATCGATCTAGCCGGGCAGGAGCGGATCTGCCGCGGAAAAGTTCTGATCGTTGGAATGGGGGGGCTTGGCACACCTGCCTCCCTCTATCTGGCGCGCAGCGGTGTTGGACTGCTGACTATTGCCGACGGTGATGCGGTCGATGCAAGCAACCTGCAGCGGCAGATTCTCTATGATGACGACGACGTGGGGCAGCCAAAGGCCGAAGTGGCTGCGCGGGTACTCCGGAAGGCCAACCCAGATGTCAAGGTGGTGGTCTGTTCTGAGCGGCTTACCGGCTCGGCGCTTATCGATCAAGTGGCATTGGCCGATGTGGTACTCGATTGCAGCGACAATTTTGCGACGCGCCATGCGATTAACCGAGCGTCGGTTGCATTGGGTAAACCCCTGGTGAGCGGCGCAGCCGTTCGTTTCGATGCGCAGCTTGCCGTTTTTGATCCGCGCGAGGCCCAGTCGCCCTGCTATGCTTGTCTCTTTCCGGAGGGGGGACAGGTGGTCGAGGAGCGGTGCGCGGTCACCGGCGTCTTCTCGCCGCTCGTTGGGGTTGTGGGCGCCCTTCAGGCAGCCGAGGCGCTCAAGCTCCTTGCCGGTTGCGGCGAGCCCTCATGGGGCCGGTTAATCCTTTTCGATGCCTTGGCGCTTGACTGGCGTTCTGTCCGCGTGCCGCGCGACCCGGTCTGTCCGGTGTGCGGAGGGCGTTAGCTTTCCTTGCTCCGCATCATCACTGCGTCGGCCATTGCCTCAATTACTTCCGGCCAAGTTCCGATCGCCTCAAGGCAAACCACCCGCACCTCAGGGTGGATGGCCGAAAATTGTTCGATCAGTTTGGGCAGATCGCGCAACAGGTGACCACCAGGAGCAATGAACCACGGGACGATGACCACTTCGGTACATTGGGTTGCTAGGGCAGCCAATGCCTCTTCAAGCGTCGGGGTGAGAAATTCCAGAAAAGCTAAGGCAACCGGCGCATTGGGAATGCGTCTTTGCAAGGCTTGGCGTGCCGTTTCCATTGGTTGCGCCCATTCGGGGTTACGAGCGCCGTGGCCAAAGAGAAGATAGCCACGCACGGGGGGTGGGGATGACGTCATGGGGGCTCCTTTGTGGGTCTGTCGGAAGTTGTTGGGGTTGGGACAAACTCGATGCGGAGATCCTCTCCGAAGCGGCGTACGGTGTCAATCTGCCAGTGCGGGGCTGCGGCCAGCTCTGTAAGGGCAAGGGGCGGCAGAAGCGGGCGAGCATCGCCGCCCAGCGCTTTTGGTGCTAGGTAGTGGATCCACCGGTCGATCCACTTTTGAGCAAGAAGGGCGTAGGCAAGTGTCGGCCCCGCTTCAACGAGTACTTCGTTTATCGCCGCTTGGCCAAGAAAGGAGGCGAGCGCTACAAGATCAACCCGACCGTTGCGGTCCGCAGGCAAACAATGTACGGTCACACCCTGTTGGGTAAGCCGGTCAGCCTTGGCTGGGTCAGCGGCAGCGGTGGTAATCACCCAGGTGGGGGCAGCGCGGTCGGTCACTAGGGTCGCGGTTTCGGGCAGCTGAAGGCGGCTGTCGAGTACAATTCGCACTGGCGGACGGTCGGTGGCGACATGACGCACGGTCAAGGCAGGATCGTCTGCGAGCACGGTCGCAATTCCGGTCATAAGGGCGCAGCAGCGGGCTCGCCAACGGTGCACGTCGCACCGCGCTTCAAGGCCGGTGATCCACCGGCTGGCTCCGTTGGACAGGGCTATCCGCCCATCGAGCGAGGCGGCAGTCTTTAAGAAAAAAGCGGGTCGCCCCTCCTTCATGCGCCGGATAAATCCAGGGTTGAGGGCGCGGCACGACTCTTCAAGGAGCGGGCCGATCACTTCGATTCCGGCCTCAGCAAGTCGCGTCAACCCTTTTCCGGAGACAAGGGGGTTAGGGTCGGTCATGCCATAGACTACCCGATGAACCCCTGCGGCGATAAGCGCGTCAGCACAGGGAGGGGTGCGGCCGTGGTGGGCGCACGGCTCAAGGGTAACTACTGCGGTGGCTCCCCGCGCGCGCGGTCCGGCTTGCCGCAGCGCTTCGACTTCAGCGTGGGGACCACCGGCGCGGCGATGAAAACCGGCGCCGATGACCCTACCGGAGTCATCGATTAAAACGCAACCCACCCGCGGGTTGGGCGTGGTAGTGGTCATGCCGCGTTTGGCAAGGACAATCGCCTGGCGCATCGCCGCAATGTAGTGGGCGGTGGATGGCTGATTCACGACTCTGTGGGTGGGGATTCAACAGCGGAGAAGAGATCTGCTGGTGGGCTGCTCTCGGCAGGTGTTCCAGCTAACCGGCGGCTACGCCGCGGGGGTTTGATCTGTTGGTGGAGGAACTGCGAGAAGGCATCGACATCTGCAAAGTTGCGATAGACCGAGGCAAAGCGAATGTAGGCGATCTTATCGAGGTTTTTGAGCGCTTCCATCGCCCATTCGCCAATCTGCGCCGAGCTGATTTCTGTTGCACCGCTTAAGAGCAGCCGTGCTTCGATTGCATCGATCGCCTCTTGGATCTGTTCGCCAGAGACAGGGCGTTTGCGCAGTGCCAGCTCCATGCTGGCACGTAGCTTCTCTCGCTGGTAGGGTTCGCGCAGGCCGTTACGCTTGATCACGGTTGGCAGTTTGATTTCGGCCCGCTCGAAGGTGGTGAACCGCCGACCGCAGGCAGGACAGCGGCGGCGACGACGGACGACGGTGCCGTCGGTACCGTCGCGCGTCTCCAGCACTTGGGTGTCGGGTTCGGAGCAGAAGGGGCAACGCATCGGGTTTGGCCGTTATCCTTGATCAGGGATTTCCGGTTCATAGACCGGAAAACGGCGGCAGAGGTCGGCAACTGTGGCTTTGACACGGTCAAGCACAGCACCATCTTCTGGGGCGTCGAGCAGATCGGCAATCAGGTGGGCTGTCTGCGCCGCTTCCGCCTCACCAAAACCACGGGTGGTGATTGCCGGCGTGCCGATGCGGATCCCAGAAGTGACCATCGGTTTTTCCGGATCTTTGGGGATGGCGTTTTTGTTAACGGTGATGTGGGCTTGCCCCAAGAGGGCTTCAGCTGCCTTGCCCGTGATCCCCTTGGCGCGGAGGTCGACCAGAAAGAGGTGCGATTCGGTACGGCCAGAGACGACCCGCAACCCCCGTTCGCTTAGCACTTGCGCCATTACCTGGGCATTCTTGAGGACTTGCGCCTGGTAGGCTTTGAATTCCGGACTCATCGCCTCTTTGAAGGCTACTGCTTTGGCAGCGATCACGTGCATGAGCGGCCCCCCCTGCAGCCCCGGAAATACGGCGCTGTTGATCGCTTTTTCGTGTTCGGCCTTCATTAGGATTACCCCCCCGCGCGGGCCGCGCAGCGTCTTGTGGGTGGTGGAGGTGACCACATCAGCGTAGGGTACCGGGTTTGGGTAGAGTCCAGCGGCGATCAAGCCGGCGTAGTGGGCCATGTCAACCCAGAAAATCGCCCCGACCGAGCGGGCAATTTCGGCAAAACGGGCCCAGTCGATCTTGAGCGAATAGGCAGAGGCGCCAGCGCAAATGATCCGTGGTTTGTGGGCTTGGGCCAGTTGCGCCACCTGGTCGTAGTCGATCTCTTCCCGTTCGTTGAGCCCGTAGGAGACAACGCGGAACCATTTGCCGGAGAGGTTAAGCGGCATCCCGTGGGTGAGGTGCCCCCCCTCGGCAAGGCTCATCCCCATGATGGTATCGCCCGGCTGAGCAAAGGCAAGGAGCACCGCCTGGTTGGCTTGCGAACCAGAGTTGGGCTGGACGTTGGCTGCTTCAGCGCCAAAGAGCATCTTGAGCCGATCGATGGCAATCTGCTCAACGCCGTCGACAAATTCACAACCACCGTAGTAGCGCCGTCCGGGGTATCCTTCGGCATATTTGTTGGTCAATTGGCTGCCCTGGGCTGCCATCACGGCGGGGCTGGCGTAGTTTTCTGAGGCAATCAGTTCGATGTGTTCCTCTTGCCGGCGGTTTTCGGCGGCAACCAGGTTCCAGATCTCTGGATCGATGGCAGCAAGCGTATCAGAGCGGTGAAACATCGAGTTTCCTTTAACAAGCAAATAATTGATCATTTTACATGACCGCAAGCTCTTCTAGCGCAGTGGCCAGGTGCTCGGTCTCGCCCCAGGAGCGTATTTCACCGTACGGTGATCGGCTCTGTAGAGCGCCATCGGTAATGAGCGGTTGCGGAGCAGCAGTTATGACAAGGCGAAAGATGGCGGCGTTGGGCATGGTGAAGTCGCGCGGCAGATGAAAGGGGGTAGCTAAGATGAGGCGGCGAAGCGTATCGATCGCTCCACCATGGCTGATCGCTGCGATATGGCCGCCAGGGTGGCGGGCCACACAGTCGTTCAACCAGGCAAAGAGGCGCTGGGCAAGGTCAAGCAGCGATTCACCGCCTCTTGGTGCATAGAATGGATCGCGGGCGCGAAAGCAGGCCCAGCCCTCAGGATCGCGCTGAAGCGCCTCGTCTGGGTTGCATCCTTGGAAGTGGCCGCAATGGCGCTCGCGTAACTGGGGGGTGACGGTAATCGGCGGCCGAATGGTGCGCGGCAGACGAGCGCAGGCAAGTTCAGCGGTACTCCGGGCGCGGCTAAGGTCACTGACGTAAAGAACAGCCGGTTGCAGGGCGGCCAGCGGGGCTGAAAGCGCACGAGCCTGCGCCTCTCCTTCGCAGTCAAGCGGGATATCGAGCTGGCCTTGCAGCCGCTTAGTCCTATTCCATTCGGTCTGCCCGTGGCGGATCAGGGTCAAGGTAAGAAGGGGCTTAGGGTCCATTTGGCTAGATTTGGGCTAGAGGTTTTTCAGGCCATATCAGCGTTTCACCGATCGGGGGGTGGCTAAGGAAACGCTGCGGGCTGGCTGTAGCGCCGTAAGCGCCCGACTGGAAGAGGACCACCCAGTCACCCGGCTGAGCAACAGGTAGTTCCACGCGTGTGGCAAGCCGGTCGAGCGGGGTGCACAAGGGACCGACGATCGTCACTGTTTCGCTAGCTGGTTCGTGCATCCGGTTGCCGATGGCCACCGGGTAGTTTTTCTTAAGGACTTGCCCGAGGTTGCCGGTGGCCGCCAGATGGGCGTTTAGGCCGGCGTCGACAACAAGGAAGGTTTCACCACGAGAGGTTTTGCGCTCCAATACCTGGGTGGCGAAGATTCCCGCTTCGCCAACTAGGTAGCGTCCGAGTTCGACAACGAGCGCCGTGGCCGGAAAACGTTGAGCTAAGGAATCGGCAAGGGACTGGAGCTCTTCGCCCACCACGCTCAGCTCAAGAGGTGTTTCGCCAGGAAAATAGGGAATCCCTAATCCGCCGCCGATATTGAGCCACTGGGGGGGAGTATGATTAACTTTTTCGATTAGCTGGCACAGTGCTATGAAACTCGCCCGATGGGCTTCCCGGATCTGATCGGTAGCCAGGAGTTGAGACCCAGCATAAAGGTGCAGCCCAACCCAGCGGGCACCACTGGCAAGAAGGCGCGCAAGGAGCGGCAGAACCGATTCGTGATCGATCCCAAAGGGTTGTGGGCCGCCGCCCATGCGCATCCCAGCGCGGACCAGTTGGAAATCGGGGTTGATGCGCAACGCCACATGGGGGGTGCGTCCTAACGCTTCGCCAACAGCCAAGGTTTGGTCGAGCTGGTGGGCCGATTCGACGGTAACCGTGACCCCAGCAGCTACCGCGCGGCGAATCGCTGCTAGACGTTTGCCAGGACTTGCAAAGGAGAGCATCGCGGGGTTGGCGCCAAAGTCAAGGACAAGGGCCATTTCCGCCTCAGAGGCAACGTCAAAACCGTCGACCCAATGGGTCAATGCAGCAACAAGGGGGGGGAAGGGGTTAGCTTTGACCGCATATTTCAGCCGGACACGCGGACCGAATGCCATGCGGCAGGCTGCAATCCGTTGGGCCAGCCGGCTAGCGTCATAGGCGTAGAAGGAGGGGCTGCCCACCCGTTCGGCAACCGTAGGGAGCGGGATTCCAGCGATGAGCAGGTTGCCGTGGTCATCGGCTGGCCAGAAGAGGGCAGGGTGGTGGCGCAGGGATGGGGTCATTGCGGCGACTCCGCCTCGGCAGTGAGCATTTGGGCAACCGCCTGACGGTCGATTTTGCCATTGGCGTTGCGCGGAAGCAACGTCTCTGTGATCCGCACTCGGGTGGGGATCTGGTAGGTGGCCAGGTGCTGGCGGCAGTGGGCAACGATTGTCTTGGCATCGGGGCCAGAAGGGGGAACGACCGCCCAGAGGGCGACACGCTGGCCAAGTTCGGGGTCGTCGACACCACAGACGCAGCATTCGATAACCCCAGGCAGGCGCAGCACAACCCCTTCAACCTCTTCGGGGCTGACGCGGTAGCCGCTTGTCTTGATCTGAGCGTCACGCCGGCCGACAAAATAGAGGAAACCGGCCTCGTCCATGTAGCCATAATCGCCGGAGAAGACGGCGATCTCTGGCCGTGGCAACGATGCCCCGCCAGGACGATGGTGAGCGGGCAGGGGGCGGAACCGCTCGGCAGTTCGTACTGGATCGTTCCAGTAACCCAAAGCAACCAGCGGACCGCGCTGGACGATCTCGCCGATCTCCCCCGGGACACAGCGGCTGCCATCTTCCCGAAGAATAAGGATCTCGTTGTTGGGAATCGGGATCCCAACCGATTCAGGCCGTTCTGCCCACGCTTCGGGGGGAAGATAGGTAGCACGGAAGGCTTCGGTAAGGCCGTACATCACAAAGAATCGGCCGTGTGGTACCCGCTCCTGCCATTGACGAACCCAGGCTGGCGGCATCTTTCCGCCGGTGCTTGCCCCAAGCCGCAAAGTGGCAGCGATCTCCTGCGGCCAGGTAAGGTTAAGGAGCTGGCGCCAAAGGGGTGGCACGGCGGTAACTGCGGTAATCTGCCAATCGGTGAGGACCTTCAGGGCGTCGCGCGGCAGCAGGTAGTCGTGAAGCACCACACTGGCGCCGACCACCCAGGCGGTGGTGAGCTGCGAAAAGCCAGCGTCGAACGAAAGGGGTAGAAGGGCCGCCAACCGATCTTCAGCGGTCAGCCCAAGGTAATGGGCAACTGCTTCGGCCCCAGCAACAAGGTTACGGTGCGAAACGACTACCCCCTTAGGTAGTCCTGTGCTTCCTGAGGTGTAGAAGAGGGCCGCAGGATCGTTTTCGGTGAATCGGCTGGGAGAAAAGGAAGATATTGTAGGTTGTGCAGGAGCAAGTAGAACCAGCGGGTCGAGGTGGTTTGCGTTGGCCAGCGCAAGTGGTTTTGGGATTGGAAGCGGCTGCCATGAGGTCTCTAGGGCGGCAGTAAGGAGTGCGGCGCGTTGGGCCGAGGTCAGAATACGGCAAGGAAGGGCGTCGCGGACGAGGTAGGCGACTTGTTCCGCTTTCAGAGCGGGGTTGGCCACGGTAAAAAGCGCACCACAGCGGTTGGCAGCCAATGGCGCTAATACCCCTTCCAACCGCTTATCAAGCCACAGAAGGAGCCGTTCGCCGATGGTAAGCTCGTTAGCCCAAATGGCAGCCGCTGCTTCAATTTGTTCGGCAAGTGCCCGATAGCTGAGCGTGCGGCCGCTTGCTGCTTCGATCAGCGCAGGGGCCTCAGGTTGTCGTTTGCTCTGGGCAATGACAAGATCGGCAAGGGTAAGGATCATCGCTCTGTTGCTCTGCAGCAAAATGGCCGCTTTGTCCTATAATCGCTGCTTCCCTTTCCAGGTAAGGAGCATCCCTTGGCTCTGGAAGATGAGATCATGGAACTGGTGGCAAAGGTGCTGGCCCTTTCCCAAGAGCGGCGCGCAAAACTCACCGCAGAGTCTCCTTTGCTGGGGGCAATCCCTGAGCTTGATTCGATGGCGGTTCTTGACCTGCTCCATGCCATCGAGGCGCAATATGAGGTATGCATCGATGATGAGGCCATCACCAACGACCGCTTTGCTTCGATCCAGACGCTTGCGGCATGGGTAGCTGAGTTGCGCGCTGCAGGTACGTAAAGCACAGGTGGGTTTGCCTACTCAGCACGAATCATCGTTCCAACTCCATGGTCAGTGAGAATCTCTAAAAGCAGCGCATGTTCAACCCGCCCGTCGATGATATGCACCGATCTCACGCCGTTCCGTGCGGCTTCCAGAGCTGAGGCAATCTTGGGGATCATTCCGCCAGAAAGCGTTCCTTCGGCAACCAACTGATCGATCTCCCGCGGAGTGAGCCCCGTAAGGAGCCGTCCTTCGCGGTCGAGTACGCCCGGGGTGTTGGTTAAAAGGACCAGCTTTTCCGCGCGTAGGACTTCAGCCACTTTGCCGGCTACCACATCGGCATTGATGTTAAAGGTCTGACCGTCATCCCCAACGCCAATCGGGGCAATTACGGGGATAAAGTCGCCGGAATCGAGAAAGGCGATGATCGCCGGATCGATGCGGGTAATCTCACCTACTAGGCCAATGTCGATCAGGTCGCCCTCCTCTTTACCGGGCAGACGCATAAAGAGCTTACGGGCACGGATAAAACCGCCACCATCCTTACCGGTAAGGCCAACGGCTTTTCCGCCATGGCGGTTGATAAGATGCACGATCTCCTTGTTGACCTGGCCACCCAAGACCATTTCGACAACATCCATCGTTTCAGCATCGGTCACCCGCATTCCCTGGATGAATTCGCCCCGCTTGCCGATACGCTGCAGCAACTGCTCAATCTGCGGTCCGCCACCGTGCACCACCACCGGGTTCATGCCAACGAGCTTAAGGAGCACAACGTCGCGCGCAAACGACTCCTTAAGGTGGGGTTCGGTCATGGCGTTACCGCCATACTTAATCACGATCGTCTTGTCAAAGAAGCGCTGGATGTAGGGAAGCGCTTCAGAGAGAATGCTAGCTTTGATTTCAGGGCTAATTTGACGCGTGTCCATGCCGGGTGCCTCGTTGTCGTGGCGCAGTGGGGCGATTGTATCAAGGGTTTGGCGCGTTGAAGGCTGCCCCGATGCGGGTTAATCCAGGATAGAAGGGGGCAAGCCGACGCAACCGGCGGGCAGCTGCTCGGGCCTGGGCTTGGCCCACCTCCAGGGGAACCGCCCCCTGGCGGGCAGCACGCAGCCAGGCGAGCGCCAGGTGAAAGAGGATCGCCGCAGCGCCAGGTACCTCTTCGGTCGCTTGGGTCAAGAGAGATATGGCGCCTAACCAGTCGCGATCGTGGTGCCGAAGCAGTGCTTGCCAGACCCACCGCTTTGCCGCCTCTGCCAAACGGTTTTGCGCCTCTTCCCACTGTGCCAAGGCTCCGGCTTGGCTGAGCAGGGCTTGTAACCGTTGCAAGGTAGCATGGTCGGTGATGTGGGTGCGAACCCGGTAGAGGAGCTCAGTGGCTTGGCCGCTTACCGCTTCAATAGCCAACGCGGCCAGGAGCAAACGCACCAGCCATTCGGGGAGAGGGTTGGGTAAGGGGGCTTCACTAAGGAAGTAGAGGGCTAGCCGCAGCCCATCAAGCGCTTCCGCCGCTGCTCCTTGACGGTAGGCGATCAGAAACTGGGCGAAGTGAGCCAATGCTCGCCCAGCGGGCGACTTGGCTTGCTGAATGAGCTGCCGAGCAAAGCGCTGCGCCGCTTCGAAGCGACCTATCTCTTGATGGGCAAGCACCAGAAAGAGGAGATCTTCCTGAGTGGGGTACGGGTGGTGGCTTAACCACAGGTCCACAGCTTGGCGTACCGACTCATGGGCACCGCAGGCCAACAGGGTGGGGAGGGCGGTATGAAGCTGCCGCCGGCTAACTGGTGCAGCAAGAAGCCTCGTGTAAGCGGTTCTCGCCGCCTCCAGGTCGCCAGCCAATTCTGCCAACCGGGCCAATTCAGCCCACCCAGCAAGGTAGTTGGGGTGCGTAGTAAGGAGCGATTCGATCTGGGTTCGCGCTTGGGGCAAACAACCACGAGCGATCGCGCAGCGCACCTGGCCCAAGATCGCCCACGGGGGAGTCTCTTGAGCCAGTATAGCCTCGTAGTGGGCAGCAACCTGCGGCCATGCCCCCGCCTGTTCCAGAAGGAGCCCGGTTAGGCGGGCAGCTGCCGAGCGAAAGGGGGTATGCCGCTCAGCAATGCGCGACCAACAGGCAGCGACCTCATCGGGTTCGGGGTCGTGCCACTGCGCCCAGAGCGGGTACAAGGCGCGGTAGCGGGCATGGGCCCAGTTGGCCCGCTCAACGAGCACTTTGCTGGTGACCGGCTGAAGCAGCAGGGCATCGGCCCCAAGATCGGCGTTACTCAGAAGCAGCTGGCTCTGGCGCTCGTTTGCAAGAACAAGGACCGGCGTTCCAGCGCTCTTGTCGGGGCGCTGACGGATGGCATCAAGGAGATCAAGCGCCGACCCGTCGCTACCCAACAGCTCGGCGACGATCAGGTCAACCGGTTGGTGTGCAAGAAGGGTATGGGCCGCAGCGAAGGTGGCGGCTACATCAACCTCCTGCCAACCACCGTCGCGCAGACTCTCCCGCCATTGCGCGCGCACTGCTCCGTGGGCGGCAATAACCAGAGCGCGCGCCAAGAGGGTTATCCTCCTTGGGTGACCGGAGTCTTCTCAGGCAGGCGCAGACGCAGGTGCAGCTCGCGCAGCTGCCCCTCGCTCACCGGGCTCGGGGCATGGGTAAGGAGACACTGGGCCCGCTGGGTCTTCGGGAAGGCAATCACGTCGCGGATCGATTCGGCCTTGGCCATCAGCGTTACGATGCGGTCAAGACCGAAAGCGAGTCCGCCGTGGGGAGGCGCGCCGTATTTCAGGGCATCGAGCAGAAAGCCGAACTTCTCTTGCGCCTCCTGGTCGCTGATTCCTAATGCTGCAAAGACCTGGCGCTGCACCGCTTCGCGGTAGATGCGCAGCGACCCGCCACCAATCTCCCAGCCGTTCAGAGCCAGGTCGTAAGCTTGCGCCCGAACGCTGCCTGGGTCGGTGGTTAGCAGCGGCAGGTCGGCTTCCCGGGGGGCGGTGAAGGGGTGGTGGCAGGCGACCCAGCGCTTTTGCTCTTCGTCGTACTCGAACATCGGAAAGTCGACAACCCAGACAGGGGCCCACTCAGCCCCGGTGACAAACCCCTTTTCGTGGCCAATCTTAAGCCGAAGCGCCCCAAGCGAATCGAACACCACCTTGGCTTTGTCGGCCCCAAAGAAGATAAGGTCACCCGACTGGGCACCGGTGCGGGTAAGGATCGTGCGCAGCGCTTGTTCATGAAGGTTCTTGACGATTGGCGACTGCAGCCCCTGTTCGTTGGGTTGACTGACGTCATTGACCTTGATGTAGGCCAACCCCTTCGCACCGTAGATGGCAACGAACTGGGTGTAGCCGTCGATCTCACCGCGGGTAAGCGTTGCCCCACCTGGGATGCGCAGCGCTACTACCTTGCCACCGCTATTGGCTGGAGTGGCGAAGACCTTGAAGGCGACGTCGCGAACGGCGTCGGTGACATCGGTCAGTTCCAGAGTGACCCGCAGGTCGGGTTTATCCGAGCCGAACCGGGCCATTGCCTCGTCGTAGGTCAGGCGCGGGAAGGGGGAGGGGAGGGTGACATCAAGCACCTCGGCAAAGAGGGTGCGGATCATCTCCTCCATCAAGGTGATGATCTCCTCCTGAGTCATGAACGAAGTCTCGATATCGACCTGAGTAAATTCCGGCTGGCGGTCGGCGCGCAGGTCTTCGTCGCGAAAACATTTGGTGATCTGGTAGTAGCGGTCAAAACCGGCCACCATCAAAAGCTGCTTAAAGAGCTGAGGCGACTGCGGTAACGCGTAAAAGTAGCCGGGGTGCACGCGCGAAGGAACGAGATAGTCGCGCGCCCCTTCCGGGGTGCTCTTGGTAAGCATCGGGGTTTCGATATCGATAAAACCGTGCTCGTCAAGAAAACGGCGAAATGCGCGCGCAACGCGGTAGCGCAACAGCAGGTTCTGTTGCATTACCGGGCGGCGCAGGTCAAGAACCCGATGGGTGAGCCGTACCGTTTCCGAAAGGTGCTCTTCGTCGATCTGAAAGGGAAGCGGGGCGCTGGTGTTCAGGATTTCGAGCGTTTCGGCAACGACTTCGACTGCACCGGTGGGAAGGTTGGGGTTCTCGGTGCCCGCTGGCCGACGGCGAACCCGACCAACAACCCGCAGCACATATTCGTTGCGCACCGTTTCGGCAAGCGGAAAAGCTTGGGCGCAGCCAGGGTCGACAACTACCTGGGCGATGCCGCTGCGGTCGGCCAAGTCGATAAAGATCACGCCGCCGTGGTCGCGGCGGCGACGGGCCCACCCACATAGGGTAACAGTGTGGTCAATCAGTTCGGGGGTAAGCACCCCGCAATAGTGGGTTCGCATCGAGGTTCCTTGTCTCTTATTGCCCCGCGGAGGCAGCACACGCTTCGCAAGCCCCCTGGCCACAGCCGGCGTTACTGTTATTGGCCGATTCGTTGGTTTTGCCTTGGTTAGACCCTTTGTAGTCGGTGACGTACCACCCGTTGCCCTTGAAGGCAAAACCAGCTGCCGAGAGCAGCTTGACATAGTGGCTGCTGCCACACTGTGGGCACTGGTCAATGAGCGCGTCGTTGACTTTTTGCAGATGTTCCTGTTGATGGCCACACGACTGGCAACGATATTCGTAGATCGGCATCGCGTTGCTCCTTTTTTTCGTGCAAAACGGAAATTATAGCGAAATGTGGCCCACAACAAGGGTGGTGATTTGGCCAGGAAAGAAGAGGGCGCAGAGGCCGCCCAGCGCAAGAAAGGGACCAAATGGGATGGGTTGGCCTTGTGCCAGCCGACCGGTGAGGCGGGCCAAAATGCCCACCGTTGCGCCGATCAGGCTACTGGCGAGCACGATCTCAGGCAGTGCGCCAACCCCAAACCAGGCGCCAAGCGCGGCAAGGAGCTTGAAGTCGCCATAGCCCATCCCCTCCTTGCCAGTGAGCCACTTAAAGATCAGGTAGAGGGTATAAAGCGACAGATACCCAACAACTGCGCCGATGACCGCCTGATTAAGCGGTGCGAAGTAGCCATTGAGGTTCACAAGAAGCCCGAGCCAGAGAAGCGGCAGGGTCAGATCATCTGGCAGAAGCTGCGTCTCCCAGTCGATGGCAGCAAGCGCAACCACTACCCAGAGAAAAAGGAGCGCTGCTCCCCCTTTGACCGTGGGGCCAAAGTGGGCGATGGCCCAACCACCAAGGAGCGCCGTTGCCAGTTCGACCAACGGATAGCGCCAGGGAATGGCCCCCTTGCAGGTACGGCAGCGACCACGCAACAAAAGCCACGAAAGGATGGGCAAGTTATCGTACCAGCGAATCGTTGTCCCGCACTGCGGGCAATGGGAGGGTGGGTAGGCAAGATGGTAGGGGTGCGGTTGGGGTGGAGCATCATCCCTACCGGTTGTTTCGCTAAGATAGGCACGTGCCTCTTCCTGCCAGCGTCGTTCAAGCATCCGCGGCAGACGGTGGATCACGACGTTAAGAAAACTCCCCACCACGGCCGAAAGAATTGTCGCGCCGACGATCCACCAGGCGGCAGGAAGATCGGTGATTGTCATCGTAGCGCTCCTTAACTAACCGCCTGACCCAGCTTGAAGATCGGCAGATACATGGCCACAACGATTCCTCCCACCACCGTTCCAAGAAAAACGAGAATGATCGGTTCCAGAAGCTGAGAGAGGGAGGCGACTGCATCGTCGACTTCCCTCTCATAGTATTCGGCAATCTTGGTCAGCATCGTGTCCAGCTGCCCAGACTCTTCGCCGATCGCTACCATCTGCGGAACCATCGCCGGGAAGATGTTGGTATCAAGCATCGCCACCGTAAGTGCCACCCCTTGGGTAACCTGGGTCCTGATCGCATCAGTGGCGTCGCGATAAACAGCGTTGCCAGCTGCATCAGCAACTGAGATGAGCGCTTCGTTAAGCGGCACACCAGCAGCAAACATCGTGGCGAGCGTCCGGGCCCAGCGGGCAATCGCGGCTTTCTGCAGGATGATCCCTACCACCGGCAGACGCAACAGCAACCGGTCGACGCGGTCACGAAACGCCTTGGAGCGGCGGTGGGTATAGACAAAAGCGACCACGGCGGCAATAATCGTGCCGAAGATTGCCCACCACCAGGCGACGAAAAATTCGGACATCGCGATCACCAGAAGCGTCGGAGCGGGCAGATCGGCACCAAAGCTAGAAAAGATCTCCTTGAACTGCGGAATGACGAAGATCATCATCACCGCGATGACCAAAAAGGCAACGACGACCACTGCCGCCGGGTAGAAGAGGGCTGATTTGATCTTGCTCTTGATCGCGATCATCTTCTCCTGGTAGGTGGCCATGCGCTCGAGCAGGTTGTCGAGGATCCCTGCCTGCTCGCCAGCAGCAACCAACGCAATAAACAGGCGGTCAAAGTAGAGCGGATGCTTGGCAAAAGAGGGGGCAAGCGGATTCCCCTGCCCGATGTCGGTGCGGATCTCGTTAAGTAGCCGAGCAAGGGCCGGGTTGGTGGTGCCGCGAATCGCGATGTCAAACGCTTGCAGAAGCGGCACCCCTGCCTTCATCATCGTCGCCAGTTGCCGGGTAAAGAGAGCGATCTCTTTGGCATCGATGCGCCCACGGCGCATCTTCACCGCGCGAAGCGTCTTGACCCGGATCCCCTTGCTGCGCAACTGAGCCTTGGCGGCAAGTTCGCTGTCGGCACGGATCTCGCCGCGAGCGCGTTTCCCAGCAGCATCAGTTCCCTCCCAGACAAAGAGCTGCTCAGCTTTTTTGGCCGACGTTGCCATGGTGGTTCCTTTCTCAGTCGTTGGTCACCGCCAACACCTCAGCAAGCGAGGTCACCCCCTGCTTGACCTTGAGAAGGCCCGACTGGCGCAGGCTCCTCACCCCCTCACGGCGCGCCTGCCGCTCTAGGTCGATCGTGTTGGCGTTGGTCATGATCAGTTCGCGCATCGCATCCGAGATCGGCATCACTTCGTAGATGCCAACCCGTCCCTTGTAGCCGCTGCCGTGACAGCGGTCGCACCCTTTCGGGTTGGGGCCGTAGAGGGTCCAACTGCCGTCGAGGTCGGCCTCGGTGAACCCAGCAGCCAGAAGCGCGGGTTTGGGCACCTCTTGTGGGATTTTGCACGAGCAGAGCCGCCGAGCCAACCGCTGTGCCGTAATCAGAATCACCGACGAGGCAATGTTAAATGGCGGAAGCCCCATCGAGCGCAGCCGATCCAGCGTAGAAGGGGCATCGTTGGTGTGCAGCGTCGACAGTACCAGGTGACCGGTCTGAGCAGCCTTGACGGCGATGTCAGCTGTCTCCAGGTCGCGGATCTCCCCAACCATGATAATGTCGGGGTCTTGGCGGAGAAAGGCACGAAGCGCTGCAGCAAAGGTAAGCCCTGTCTTTTCGTTGATGTTGACCTGGTTAATCCCAGGAAGGTTGATCTCCACTGGGTCTTCGGCTGTGGAGATGTTCACATCGGGTTGGTTGAGGATGTTCAGGCAGGTATAGAGCGAAACGGTCTTCCCAGAACCGGTTGGGCCGGTGACAAGAACCATCCCGTAGGGGCGCTGGATGGCTTCCAGTAGCGCCTCCTTCTGGTCAGGCTCATAACCCAGAGCGTCGATTCCGAGCATCGCTGAACTGGGGTCGAGGATACGCATCACCACCTTCTCGCCCCAGAGGGTGGGAAGGGTAGAGACACGAAAATCGATCGCTTTTTGGCGGTTGAGAACCAGCTTGATTCGGCCATCCTGGGGGACGCGCCGCTCGGAAATATCAAGCTTAGCCATGATCTTAATGCGTGCTGTGATCTTGTCCTTGAGCGCCAAGGGGGGGCGAGCGACCTCGCGCAGCATCCCGTCGGAACGAAAACGGATGCGGTAGAGCTTTTCGTAGGGTTCGAAGTGGATGTCGGACGCCCCCTCATTGATCGCGTCAAAGAGCACTTTGTTGATGAACTTGACCACCGGGGCGTCGTCGACCGCATCGTCGGCCGCAGCAGTGTTGCCTGTGTCGCTTGCTGCTTCGGCCACAAGATCAAGCGCCTCATCGGTCAGCGCAGCAAGGGCCGATGCCGCCGATTGGTAGAGCTGGTTGAGCATCTGCCACAACTGACGCGCCGGTACAACCACTGGCTCGACCGTCAATCCGGTCTGGAAGCGTAAGGCATCAAGAAGTTCAACTTGCGACGGATCGGCAACAGCTACGACCGTTTTGCCCTTGCGCCGCGACAGCGGCAGAACCCCATGTTTGATCGCAAGATCGCGGTCGATCAGATCCAGAGGAAGTTTGCCCGAATCAACCGCATCGAGGTCGAGCGCCGGTACGGCAAACTGTTCGGCTGCAAATTCCGCTATCTGCTTTTCGCCAAGATTGACCAGGCGCAGCACAGCAAGAAGGACGCCGAAAGGGCCGTCATCACGGTTAGCAACCGCCTCGCGCAGCTGCTCTTCACTGAGCATCCCTTGAGAGACTAGGGTACGGAGCAAAGGAGTAGAAAAGGCTTTCTCGTTCATGGCTAAGCTATAAAACGAGGCGACGCAGGCGGACGACCCGGATCGAACGGTTGTCGGTCTGTAGCACTTCAGCCACTATCGACCCGAAACGGAGCGCAGTCTCCCCTTCGGGCAGCGTCTGCAGCGTCGACAGAAGCAGTCCGTTGAGCGTCCGGCCTCGATCCAACGGGAGGGTGATGCCGAGCGCGCGGTTGACATCGCGAATCGCCATCTCGGCAGGAAGCGTTACCGTTCCTTGCGCGTCCCAGGTGAGCGCGGCTGGGGCAAGCGGCGAGGTAAACTGCCCAATGATCTCTTCCAACACGTCATCAAGCGTAACCAGACCGCGCAGTTCCCCGTACTCGTCAACCACAAGCGCCAGCCGTTGCTGCCGATTCTGGAATTCAGCCAGTTGCGCCAGCACCGGCGTATTTCCTGGGATGTAATAGGCAGGAATGGCCACCTGGGTGAGTAGATTTTTGCTGAAAGGCTCGCCAGCTAACAGCTCGGCTACAAGCCGCCGGGTGTGGACGATTCCCAGGATTTCGTCGGTGCGCGAGTCGATGAGCGGCAGCCGGGTGTGGTAGGCGGTGGCGATCTGTTCGCGCACCACCGGCTCTGGTTGGCTGACATCCACCGCTTCGATTGCTCGGCGTGGGACCATGATGTCGGCAACGGTGAGCTGCTCGAGCGCGAGCGAATTAAGAAGCAGTTCGCGCTGGTTCTGGAACCGCCACCGGCTGCTTTCGAGCATTGCCCGCAGCTCTTCGGCAGTATGAAGGGGATTGCCTCGACGCTCCTCAAGGCGCAGCAGGCGCAATAGGCCGTTGACAAAGAGGTTGACGAAGGCAACGACCGGCCCGGCGATCTTAAGCAGCAGCGCGAGCGGATAGGCGAACCAGGGAGCCAGCTGGTCGGCATAGCGGGCGCCGATCACTTTTGGAGTGATTTCAGAAAAGACCAAAATGACGAAGGTAAGAAGGAAGCTGCCAAGTGCCAGCGCGCTCTCATGCTCACCAAAAAGGGCGAGCGTGATCAGCGAAGAGAGGGTAGCCGCGCCCACATTGACCACATTGTTGGCCAACAGAATTACCCCCAGCAACCGGTCGGTGTCGGCCAGAAGCACCAGAGCAAGCGCCGCGCCGCGCTCTCCTTTGTCCGCCCGGACCTGCAGCCGGTAGCGGTTGGCGGCCATCATCACCGTCTCGCTCATCGACGCGCTCGCCGAGGCGATCAGAAGCAGCACCAAGGCGGCAAAGTGCCACACGGTCACCTCAGCAAGCGGAGCGTGGTCGGTCATCGGGGATGGGCAAGGAGAAAGTCACGGACGAAATGAAAGCCGACATAGGCAAGCGCCAGCAGAAAGATTCCGGCCCATAACCAACGCAACGCCACCTGACCGCGCCAACCATAACGCCAGCGGCCGATAAGGAGCAGCAGAAAGACGACCCATGCCGATACCGAAAAGACGGTCTTGTGGTCCCAACGCCAGGTGGCAAAGAGAAAGCCAGTAACGTTGGTAAGCGTCAAAGCGACAAACCCCAGCGCAATAAGCTTAAAGAGCTGCCGCTCCAGCGTCATCAGGGGAGGAAGTCGCTCTAGCCAGCGAAAAAACCGATGGTTGTGGAGTGCTTGGTCCAGGAGCGTCATTAAAAAGGCGTGCACGGCAATCACCGAAAAAAGGGAATACCCCAAAAGCGCGACAACCAGATGGACAACAAGAAGCGGGGCACCGGCAGCGACCACCGGTGAATCGCTTACGGGGATGAGGGCGGCAAGGAGCGAAACAGCAGCGGCCACTGGGGCATGGATAAGTGGCGCCCAGTACCCTTGGCTGCGGCGCATTGCGCCTGCCAGCATCGCCCCGGCAAGCCAAAGGGTAAGGGAGAGGACGGGAGCCACCCCCAGCCGAATGCCTGATGGGACACCAAAAAGGAGGGACCAGACGGCCAGCGCGTGCAAAGAGACGGCACCGAGATAAGCGGGGGAGAGCCAGCGGGGAGGAGACGTCTCTTTGCGGCACGTTCGCCAACTGGCGACCGTTATCGCCAGGTAACCAAGGGCAGCCAGGAAATGGAGTAGAATCGGATCCATGGGGTAAAGTGTAACCGATTGCGGAGAGTATACCGATGCTCGATCAACTGACGCAACGGCTAAGCCGGGTTGTCAAGACCCTGCGCGGCCAGGCGCGGCTTACTGAAGAGAACATCCAGGAGGCGTTACGCCAGGTACGGATGGCGCTTCTGGAAGCCGACGTTGCACTCCCGGTGGTCAAGGCCTTCATCGAACGGGTGCGCAGCAAGGCAGTCGGGCAGGAGGTGCTTGGTTCGCTCACCCCCGGGCAGGCCTTGATCGGGATCGTCTATGATGAGCTCAAGGCGCTCATGGGCGGCGACCCAGCCCCCATTCAGCTACAGGCGCGCCCGCCTGTTGTCATCTTGATGGCCGGTCTGCAAGGGGCCGGAAAGACAACAACCGTTGGCAAGCTCGGCAAGTGGCTCAAGGAGACCAAACGAAAGCGGGTCCTTACCGTCTCAACCGACGTCTACCGTCCAGCCGCGATCGACCAGTTGGCTACGGTGGCCAAAGCAGCTGGTGTTGACTTTTTCCCGACTCAACCTGACCAGTCCCCATTGGATATCGCTGCCAAAGCGCTCGATGAAGCCAAGCGGCGCGGTTACGAAGTTCTGATCGTTGACACCGCTGGGCGGCTGGCGATCGATGCGGCGATGATGGAAGAGATCCGGGCGCTTCATGCGCTGCTGCAGCCCACGGAAACGCTCTTTGTCGTTGATGCGATGCTTGGTCAGGATGCCGTCAATACCGCGAAGGCTTTTCGCGACGCATTGCCGCTCACCGGGGTCATCCTGACCAAACTCGACGGCGATGCCCGTGGGGGGGCAGCGCTTTCGGTGCGCTTTGTCACCGGTGCGCCGATCAAGTTTGCCGGGGTAGGGGAAAAGCTCGAAGGCCTTGAACCATTCTTACCCGACCGCATGGCCAGCCGGATCCTCGGGATGGGGGATATCATCGGTCTGGTCGAGGCAGCGCGCAAAGAGATCGATGAAGCAAAGGCCAAGGCGCTGGCTCAGAAGATCCAGTCGGGCAAAGGGTTCGACCTCAACGACTTTCGCGATCAGATCGTGCAGTTGCGTAAAATGGGCGGAATACAGGCCCTGCTGGAGAAGATGCCAGCACAGCTTGCCCAGATGGCTAGCCAGCTCCCAGCGGGCAGCGATGACAAGATGATCCGGCGCATCCAGGGAATCATCGATAGCATGACCCCTGAAGAACGGGCGCACCCCGAGATAATCAAAGCCAAGCGCAAGCAGCGGATTGCAGCCGGTGCCGGAGTTACCGTGCAGGAGGTCAACCGGCTCCTTAAGCAGTTCGACCAGACTCAGCGGTTGATGAAGCAGCTAGGCAAAGGGGGGCTCACCAAGATGGTGCGTGGTCTGGGAAGCCTCATGCCGCGGCTGCGTTAGGGAAGGTAATGGCTGCTTCTATTAACTGGGATGCCGAGTCTCGCCGCTGGCCTGGTGGCCTATTAGCCTTTCTGCTCCAGGTGGCCCGCCGCAGTATGGTAACGGTTCTACGCGGTGAGGTGATCGGTGCCCTCTTTTGGCCGATGATCGTGGCCGGTCTGATTTGGCTGGTGGTTGGTTTGCTAGCCTGGGAGCCGGTGACGACGCTCCTTTCCCGCTCTCTTGAATCTGTAGCTGTCGATCCCGTTGTGGGCGCCGAACCTTCTGCGGTGCCGTGGCGGGCTGTTGCCTTTGCCGTTGGGGTGAAATTTGTTTTTTGGCTTGGGCTTGTGCCGCTTGTCTATGTGACGGCGCTTGTCCTAATCGCTCTCTGGACCCTCCCAGGGCTGATCCGCCGGATCGCCCAGCGCGACTATCCCGAACTGGCCTTTCGCCACGGCGGTTCCGGATGGGTGAGCCTACGCCAGACGCTGGTCGCTTCGCTTCTTTTTCTGCTTGGGTTAATAGGCACTTTGCTGCTTTGGTGGATTCCTGGCGCGTTGCTCCTCTTTCCTTTTCTGCTCACCGCTTGGCTCAACCAGCGCACCTTCGTTTATGATTGCTTAAGCGAAGTGGCCGATGCCCGCGAATTGGCAACACTCCCCAGCCGGTATCGCGGTTGGCTCTTTGCCGTCGGCGCCCTCGGTGCTCTCCTTGCCTGGCTGCCGGTGGTCAATCTCTTTGCCCCAATCCTAGCCGGGGTGCTCTTTGCCCACGCTACCCTATCGTTGCTGAGCTGGGAGCGCCTTGCCGACCAGCCGCTTGAGGAAATGCGAGGAAGCGCAAACGCCTCCCAAACTGCTCCGACCAATCACTGGGAGTTGTTGCCGTGATCCACATTGGTGCCTACATCATTGGCGATGAGATTCTCTCTGGCCGCCGCGAGGACAGACACCTCAAGGCCCTCATCGCAATTCTTGCTCAGCGTGGCTTGCGTTTGAGCTGGGCCCACTATTTGGGCGACGACCCGCTGCGGCTCACCGAGGCATTTCGCCGCACCTTCGCGGGAAGCGACGTGGTCTTTAGTTTTGGCGGAATTGGCGCTACCCCCGATGACCATACCCGTCAGTGTGCTGCAGCGGCGCTGGGTCGACCGCTTGCGCTGCATCCAGAGGCCGAGGCACTCATCCGCGCCCGATTTGGCGCAGAGACAACGCCGCAGCGGCTTGAAATGGGGATGTTTCCTCAAGGCGCGCGGATCATCCCCAACCCCTATAACCAGATCCCCGGCTTTAGCGTGGATCACCACCATTTCGTCCCCGGCTTTCCCCGCATGGCCTGGCCGATGGTCGAATGGGTGCTCGATACCTATTACGCCAACTATTTCGGTGCGCAAGATTGGGCAGAAGAGAGCCTCATTGTCTGGGATGTTCGCGAAGGGGAACTCCTGCCGCTGATGCGCGAACTCACCGCCCGCTACCCAGAAGCTACCCTCTTTTCGCTGCCATCGCTCAAAGAGGAACATGAGGGGCGCTGGCGGCTCGAACTCGGATTTAAAGGGCCAGCTGCCCAGGTAGCGGCAGCAATGAGTGAGCTGCGCGCTGCGCTGACCGAACGGCGGCTCGTTATTGAAGAGACAACCAAGGAGCAGCGATGACTGCACAACGAATTATTGTCTGTGGCTCGATGGCCTACGACACGATCATGGTCTTTCCCGACCGTTTTCGCCACCATATTTTGCCTGACCAGGTCCATCTTCTTAATGTCGCCTTTCACGTTCCTGAGATGCGGCGCGAATTTGGCGGCTGTGCAGGGAACATCGCCTATGGCCTGGCCCTTTTAGGGGTTGAACCGATTATCGTCGCCGCAATGGGCCAAGATAGCGGCCCCTACCTGGAACGACTGCGTCAGCTTGGGTTACGCGACGATGGCATCACCCTTTTTGCCGACCAGATGACCGCGCAAGCCTTCATCATCACCGATCTAGACGATAACCAGATCACCGCCTTCCACCCCGGGGCGATGAACCAAGCGCACGCCACCACCATCGATCCCAGCTGGGAAGCGACATGGGGAGTCGTTGCGCCAGATGGCCGCGAAGCGATGTTGGTTCATTGCGAGCAGCTCTTTGAAGCCGAAGTTCCCTTCCTCTTTGACCCTGGGCAAGGGTTACCGCTTTTAACGGGCGCCGAGCTCGCCCGCTGCCTGGAACTGGCCCAAGCCTGTGTGGTTAATGATTATGAAGCGCAGCTTTTGCGCGAAAAGACGGGCTGGAGCCTGGCCCAGGTGGCTGAGCGCGTCGAAGCGTTGATCGTCACCCGCGGTGGGGAAGGGGTCGAACTCTACGAAAATGGCCAGTGTCAGCAAATCGCTGCCGTTCCTGCCCAACGGATCGTCGATCCCACCGGATGCGGAGACGCTTTTCGTGCTGGGCTTCTGGCAGCCAAAGCGGAAGGCTACTCTTGGCGTGAGGCAGTCGAAGTGGGCGCGGCGGTAGGGGCGGTGAAGATCGCTGAAAGCGGCGGCCAGAACTACACCACCTCACGTGCAGCTATTGCTGAGCTGGTCGCCAAAACGTATGGTACGGTGCTTGACTGGTAAAAAGGAGGACGACGATGATGCCATCGAAAAGAGTGTTTGGCCTTCTGGCGATTATGGCTGCGGTGACAACAAGCGGCTGTGTCAGCTCATTGGGTAGCGGTAGCTATGCGCGCAGTGAGGCGCGGCGCGCAATGGAGGTGCAGTACGGGGTGGTCGAATCGGTGCGCCCGGTGCGCATAGAAGGGACCCAGTCCGGGGCTGGAGCAGCGACCGGTGCTGTCTTAGGTGGTCTGGCGGGCAATACGCTTGGCGGGGGTCGCGGGCGCATTGCGACGACCACGCTCGGCGCGGTTGCCGGCGCGGTGGCTGGGCACGCCCTGGAAGGAACGGCAACCGGCAAGCCCGGGGTTGAGATTACCGTCCGATTGGATAACGGCAAGGTGCTTGCCGTCACCCAAGAGGATGAGGGGGAAGGGTTCCGGGTCGGCGAGCGGGTGCGTCTTCTTAACGACCCGCGAACTGGAGTTGCCCGCGTCAGCCGTTAGCTGTTGGTCAGATATTTAGGTCGAGGTGGGAGACGGTACCCACGCCGCCGCTCTCTTTGAGGTAAATGCTCGTTTTGCTGAGCGCCCCGGCCGATTCTCCCCGAGTGTTGGCTACCGCCCACGGGGTGGCAACGGCGTGGGTAGCCAATGCCCCGATGTCGGCCGCTTTCAGCGCGATCAATCGATCTGGAGCGAAGGGATGCCAGACATAGAGTGCGGAAAAGGCGCTGTCCCCTTCGTCGATCCAGCCGTTGCCATCCTCGTCAAGCGCTGCAAGCTCGGCAAAACCGTCGCCGCTGGCCGGGCCAAAGAGCTCGCGCCCGTCGTCGACGCGCCCGTTGCCGTTGCGGTCAAAAACAAGGTAACCCAGTCCCCGCGCGGGAGCCGGGAGGTTGATTTTCTCGCCCGTACCCATCAGGTCGAAGCCAAAACCGATATCGACAAGCTCACTGCTGCTGCCGGCAAAGTCGATCACCAGCGGATCTTTTTTGCGCCGCTCAACCGACTGCTCAAGGGTGCCAAGGGTCATGGTCAGCGATACCCGCTCCTGGCGCGATAAAGCAAAACCAGCGGCAAATTCGATCGTACGCCCGTCGGCGGTGCGCACGATACCGCTGGCGGCAAAGGTAAGCGCCTCCGATTTGACCACGGTAGCCGTGGCTTCGAGCACGGTGGTCCGTTCAACCCACACCCCTTCTTCCGAAGGAGTGCGTTGGCCAGTAGGGGCTGCACTATTGGCTGGCGTCTCGCCAGGCAGCGATGAAGACTCCTCTTTGACCTCGAGTTCGTGGGGATTAAAGAGGGCAACGTCCACGCCAAAAAAGCGGGCAAGAAGCGCCTTGAGCAGCCGAAAAGTTGGGTCCAGGCGCGTGTCACCCTTGCTTTCTCCCACCTCTTTGGGGCAGAGGCAGGCCTCGTTTCTCGTTTTTGGCTCGCGCGCCAATGGTGCAGCAGAAGGAAGTGCGCCGCTGCCCTGTGGCGGGGCCGCCGTAGGTTTTTCGGGCGCTACGGTCGGTTGCAATGTAGCAGGCGGGCGAACAAGCTGCCGTTCGCGGGTGCGCGTGGCAAGCGATAACTCTGCGCGTGACTCTTCACGCTTCAAGCTTGCCATCTGTAAGGTCGACTCGGCGATGCGCATAGGGGAACCCTCCTTAACCGGCAGAACCGGATAGGTGGGTTAACGGCATTTGACCAAAAAACTTGAGATCGCTGCAGCGACTCGCTCAGGGGCACTAAGAAAGGGAGCATGGGCCGCCGCGTCGATCCCGAGATAGGCTCCGTTGGCTACCGACGCGGCGATCGCCCGACCCGCCGTGGCAGGGATCAGTGGATCGTTTTCACCGTGGATCACCAGCACTGGGCAAGAGATCGTGGGAAGAAGCGGCCGTAAGTCAAGTTCGGCAAGCCAAGTAAGCCCTGCCAAGAGCACGGGGAGCGGCGGGGAAGGATCGGCCGCGGCCAGGATCAACGCTGTGATCGCTTTGGCGTTGGCATCGCCGCGGTTGAAACCACCGACGAAGCGAGGCAGCATCGCGGCTTCATCCGCGGCGATGCTCTGGCGGAATTCGGCGAGCGCTTCGGGGCTGAGGCCGTGCGGCCAGTCGCTGCGTTGGATGAAAGAGGGGGTGCCGGCAAGCACAACGACCCCAGTGATGCGTTTGTCCCCTTGTGCAGCAGCAGCAAGCGCCACCATCGCCCCAAGCGACCAGCCGACCAGAACGGTCTGCACGGGGATGGCCTCGTGCAGATGGGCGAGCGCAGTGGCGAAATCGGCGGTAAATGGCGTCGTTCCGTAACCAGGCAGGTCGTGCCAAGCAGCACCTAACCGATCGGCCAAGGGCATGAGCGGGCCCCGGCCCAGACGCCAGCCAGGGATGAGGGTTGCGGAAGGTGGTACCACAGTCGTCTCGCTTAACGGGTCCTAAGATGGCTGCCGATCCAGGTAAGGAGCGTGCGGGCATCCATCGCTCCCGCCTGACGAGCCACTTCTCGGCCGCCAACAAAGAGGGCGAGTGTGGGGATACTGCGGATCGCGTACTGGTGTGCGATGTCGGGGTTGGCCTCGGTATCCACCTTAACAAAATGGACCTGGGGAAGCTGCTGGGCAGCCTGGGTAAACATCGGTGCCATCATCCGGCATGGCCCACACCACGGAGCCCAGAAGTCGACGACGACCGGGATTGTCGGCTGCAGGGCATGGCGGCCGAACCAGGCCGAATCGACTTCGATAGGGAGAGCAGGCAGCAACGCGCTCTTGCATTTGCCACAAACAGGGCCTTCACCCAACCGTTCGCGCGGAACGCGGTTCAACGCATGGCAGGTGGGGCAGGGGATCAGCAACGGTTCACTCATCGGATTCTCCAGGCCAAGTGATCGACGAACGGGAGGGCCAACCGGCAAGATGGGGGGTCAAGATGGCAGCGAAATCGCGTGCCCACTCGGGATCGGCGTTAAGGCACGGTATGTACTGGAACGAAGTGCCTCCTGCGGCCAGAAAGGCACTGCGGCACTCTTGGGCGATCTCTTCAAGTGTCTCCAGGCAATCGATAACGAAGCCAGGGCAGACGACTGCTACGCGCTTGACACCGCTTCGCGCCAACGATTCAAGGGTATCCTGGGTGTAGGGTTGCAGCCATTGGCTAGGGCCGAAGCGGGACTGGAAGGTCACCTGCCACTTCTGCCGTGGTAATCCAAGCGCCTCAGCGATCAGGCGAGCGCTCTTGTGACATTCGCAGTGGTAGGGGTCACCGGCAAGGAGGCTCTTTTGGGGCATGCCGTGAAAGCTAAAGAGGAGCTGTTCCGGTTCGCCATTGCTTGTCCAGGACTCCCGGATCGTTTGCGCCACGCGACCGACCCAGAGTGGATGGTCGTGCCAGTTGCGGACGAAGCGTACCTCTGGAATGTCGCGCCAGGAGCGGAGTGCCTCGGTCACTGCATCAAAGACCGAAGCAGTGGTGGCCGCACAGTAGTGCGGATAGAGGGGAACGACAAGAAGGCGGCGCAACCCCTCTGCCCCTAGCTGGTCGAGCACCGAGGCAACGCTCGGTTTCCCATAGCGCATCGCCCAGGCAACCCGTGGCCCATCGCTACCAAGTGCCTGCTGCAGCGCTTTGGCAAGCTGTGCAGTCCCATTCAGAAGCGGTGACCCCCCCTCTTGCCAGATCGCGGAATACTTGGCGGCACTCTCCTTGGGGCGCCGGGGCAAAATGGCCAGTTCGAGGATGATTCGCCACAGCCATCGGGGCAGTTCGACTACTCGAGGATCGGTGAGAAACTGGCGAAGATACCGGCGCACTGCCGGAACGGTTGGCGCCTCTGGCGAGCCGAGGTTGACCAGTAGCAGGGCTGTGAACGGCGTGAGTTGGCGGTGAAAGGCTGCCAGTTCGCTTTTGCTACTGGCAGCGGCGGGGGAGAGAGTGAAGAACGATTTCACGGTAGAGCCTCACTCTCTTGGCTAAGTGCCTGCGACAGGAGCTTAGCGGTGATATCGACAATAGGAATGACCCGATCGTAGGCCATTCGGGTAGGACCGATCACCCCGATCGAACCGACCACCTGGCCATAGACGGTGTAGTGGGCGGTTATCAGCGAGCAGTTTACCAGCTCCTCAACCCCTGACTCGCTGCCGATAAAGATCTGCACACCGCTTGCCTGCGCTGCCTGTTCCAGCAGGCGCATGAGCGAAGAGCGCTGCTCGAAAAGGGCAAAGAGCTCGCGCAGCCGCGACATGTTGTTGGCAAACTCGTCCACCTCCAGCAGTTGCGTCTCACCAGCAACGACGTACGGGTCACTCTCTGGCGGTGGGGCAGCCAGCACCAGGCGCATCAGATCGGAAATCTCGCTCCGCATCCGGTCAAGCTCTTGAGCAAGCGCGGTGCGCATCTCCTCAAGCGTCTTTCCCGCAAAGTGGGTGGTCAAAAAATTACCCGCTTCAACAAGCTCAGTCGGCGAGAGTTGTCGGGGGGGGGTGATCAGGCGGTTGAGCACTTCACCCCGTTCGGTGACCAAGATCAGCAACAGGCGATTACTAGCTAGAGGGACAAATTCGATCCATTTAAGCCGTTCGGCCTGATGGCGGGGGGCCATCACAATGCCGGCAAAGTTGGTGAGCTCGGCAAGGAGCTGTGATGCGCGGCGAATGAGCTGCTGCGGTTGGTCGGTGCCCAAGGCTTGGCGCACGTCGCGAATCATTTGCTCGTCCAGTTTCTGGATCGTGATCAACTGGTCGAGGTAGAAGCGATAGCCGGCCTCAGTTGGGGCACGGCCAGCAGAGGTGTGCGGGCTGGCAACCAACCCCAACGCTTCCAGATCGCTCATGATGTTGCGGACAGTGGCTGGCGACAGCGCCAGGCCGCTTGCCCGCGACAACGTTCGCGACCCGATCGGTTGCCCTTGGGCGATGTAGCACTCGACCAGGGTCTTGAGCAGGATGCGACTGCGTTCGTCCAACATGTGCGCCTCTCGTAGGGAGGTCGATCTTAACATTGTCGATCGCTTTTGGTTACAATGGGGACATGACGGTTCCTTTTCCAGTGGTCGGCTTAGCCGGCAAAGTGCGCTCAGGGGAGATCTGGGGCGAGATCGAAGCCGTTGCCCAGTGGTTGACCCAGCGCGGCTTTTCGGTGGTGATCGAATCCTCGTCGGCAAATGCCGCTGGGGCATCGCCGATGCCTTGGCCTGCAGCCCCTTTTCCGCGCCTAGCGGATATGGTCGATGTGGCGATCGTCCTAGGCGGCGATGGTACGATGCTTCATGCTGCTCAGCAACTGGTTGAAGCCGATGTTCCACTTATCGGAGTCAATCTGGGGCGCGTCGGTTTTCTTACCGACATCCCCCGCGCCCAGGCATTTTCGCAGTTGGCGGCGATCCTCTCTGGTGAATACCTGGAAGAACGGCGCTCGTTGCTCACCGGGCAACTGGTGCGCAGTGGTCAGATCATGGTCGAGCACCATGCGCTCAACGACATCGTGCTCAACAAGGGACCGCGGGGACAGATGATCGAATTTGCTTTGACGATCGACAACCGCTTCGTCTATGCGCAGCGTTCAGATGGGATTATTTTTTCCACCCCAACCGGCTCCACCGCTTACGCGCTGTCGGCCAATGGCCCAATCGTGCACCCGCAGGTACCAGGAATCGTCTTAGTGCCTCTTTGTCCGCACACACTAACGGCCCGGCCGATCACGGTACCTGATACGTCGGTTATCGAACTCGCCCTCTATCCCGGCTTTGTGGCCGACCTCTACTTCGACGGACATGAGCGGCTGGAGATGTTGCCCGGTGACGCGTTGGTGATTCGCCGGGCCAACCAGCAGGCACGCTTTCTTCATCCCCGCGACTATGACTACTTTGCCATGCTGCGGGAAAAGCTCCACTGGAGCGCCTCACCACGATAAGGAGTGGCATGATCCGCGAACTCGAGATCTGCGATTTCGTGCTGGTCGACCAACTTCTTCTCACCTTTGCCCCCGGTTTTGGGGCTTTGACGGGCGAGACCGGTGCTGGGAAGTCGATTCTTCTTGACGCCCTGACCTTTGTGCTGGGCGCCCGCGCCGATGCTGGTTGGGTTCGGCAGGGGTGTCGGCGCGCCGAGGTGGCGGTGCGCTTTGACTGGCCGCGCCACCCAGAAGCTCAGGCGCTCCTTGCCCAATGGGCGATCGAACCGGAAGAGGAGTTGGTCATCCGCCGCGTTCTCGACGAGAGCGGCCGCTCGCGCGGCTGGATTCAGGGGGTAGCAGTGACCCAGGCGCAACTTAAAGCACTGGGCGGCTGGCTTGCCGACATTCACGGGCAACATGCCCACCATGCGCTCCTTCATCCCACTACGCAACGGCGGCTGCTCGACCGCTTTGCCGAAGCCGAACGTGAAGCCGAAGCGGTCGCCAGTCTATTTGCGCAGTTGCAGGAGGCTCAGGCCAACTTGGCTTCTGCCGTAGTAGCCCAAGTCGAGCAGGCTAAGGAGCGCGAACGGTTGCAGTGGTGGCTTGCCGAATGGGAGCCGCTGGCATTTACCGCCGAAAATTGGCACCAGTGGCAAGCGGACCACCGTCGGCTGGCCCATGCCGTTGAACTCAAGACACAGCTAACTGCCGCCCACGCCGCACTTGCCGCAGACGAGACAGGGGGACTTGACCAGATCGCCGCCGCCATCCGGGCAGTAGAGGAGATGGTTGTCTTCCAACCGGCGCTTACCGAGGCGCTGACCCTACTTACCTCAGCCCAGACCGAAGTGGCAGAAGCGGCTGCCCAAATAAGACGCGAAGCGGCCCGCTGTGACGAGGATCCCGAGCAGCTTGCGTGGCTGGAGGAGCGGATGCGCGCCATCCACGATCTTGCCCGCAAGCACCGCGTCGACCCTGAGGCACTGCCCGCGTTAGCGGCCAGCTGGCAGGCGCGGCTGGCCCAGCTCGAAGGGAGCGAACTGACCGAGTTGCAGCAGGCCGCCGAGAAGGCCGAAGCCAACTACCGCACAGCTGCTGCTCTGCTCTCAGCGCGGCGCCGCCTGGCTGCCGAACGGCTTGGCACAGCGATTGCCCCTTTGCTGCCAGAACTCGCCATGCCCCATGCCACCTTTGAGGTGGCGCTAACCCCGTGCGATCCGTCGCCACAAGGCGTGGAGCGCGTGGCCTTCCTCTTTTCAGCAAACCCCGGTCAGCCTTTGGCGCCGCTTGCTCAGGTCGCCTCAGGTGGGGAACTCTCCCGAGTTGGGTTGGCCATCCAAGTGGCGGCAAGTCGGGCAGAGGAGATCGAGACGCTGATCTTCGACGAGGTAGACGTTGGCGTCAGCGGCGCCGTCGCTGCTGTGGTCGGGCGTTTGCTGCAAGAGGTGGGGAACTACCGCCAGGTACTTGCTGTGACCCATCAGCCGCAGGTGGCTGCGGCTGCCGACTGGCAGTGGCGAGTGGTCAAAGAGGTGACCGATGCCGGGGTGCGGACGACTGTGCAGCCGCTGGCCGAAGCCGAGCGGGTAATCGAACTCGCCCGAATGATTGCCGGTGAAGGGGTGAGCGAGACGGCACTTGCTCATGCAGCCCGTTTGCGTGCTGAAGGTTGCCGCCGAAGTTAGCCAGCGGCTGGAATTACTCGCCTTACCCTGCGCCCGCTTACAATTAACGCTTTTTTAGTTCCCCCCCTTGCCGCCCCGGTTTGGGCAGTCGGTTTTTTGGCACCGTCCGTAGAGAGCCAGGGCGTGTCCTTCGAGCGCAAAGCCAAGCGACTCGGCGATTGCCCTTTGCCGCGCTTCGACCGCTTCGTCATGAAATTCAACGATCTTACCGCAATCCAGGCAGACGAGGTGATCATGGTGGTCGTTTTCGGCCAGCTCATAGACCGCCTTCGTTCCGTCGAAATGGTGTTTGAGAAGCACCCCTGCCTGTTCAAACTGCATCAACACGCGATAGACAGTGGCCAACCCAATCTCGGTCCCCTCTTCAATCAGCAGCCGGTAAACCTCGTCGGCACTGAGGTGGCGACCGTCGCTTCGGCTAAAGAGCTCAAGAATCTTTAGCCTGGGATAAGTGGCTTTGAGTCCCCGATCGCGCAGATCGGTGTCGGGTTTGATTTTCATCGGCGAAGCGCAAAAAGGAATCGTTCTTATTATATGCGCTTTTGCCAGCAAAGGTCAAACCGTGCTATAGTGTGAAATAACTGGTGGCAAGGAATCGACGATGGCTCTATTGCGCGTGCCCCTTTCCGTGCTTCTGGTCGCGCTCACCGCTGCTGGCTGCTCCCTTGAGCCGGGAGGTGTCTTTGATCGGGTGGCTGGCATTGCCTCCCCCTATTCGGCTCCGGTGCGTCAGGGGAACTGGATCGAGCCGGAGGCAGTTGCCCAAGTGCGGCCAGGGATGACCCAAGAGGAGGTGCGGTTGCTGCTGGGTTCGCCGCTTCTTGTCGATCCCTTTCACCCGAACCGCTGGGATTATCTCTACCGCTTCGATAACAAAGCGGGGCGGGTCGATGAGCGGCGTCTTACCCTCTTCTTCGAAGCGGGGCGACTTGCGCGCATCGAGGGCAATCTTGAAGCTTTAGCGGCTACTCAGTAACCAGAGCGGGAGAAAAGCGTCATGACCGATCCTCAAGTGGTCAGAGTCGCGGTTGCCGGCGCATCGGGCAGGATGGGGCGAATGGTGATCGAGGCCGCGCTCGCAGCCGATTCGGGCGTCGTGCTCGCTTCGGCCTTCGACCAGCCGGGTTCGCCAGCGGTAGGTCAAGATGCTGGTCAGTGGCTAGGCCAGACCACCGGATGCCTAGTGACGGACGACATGGCCGTAGCGATCGCAGCTGCCGATTGCGTGATCGATTTTACCCGGCCAGCCGGGACGATGGCAATTTTGCCCCACGCTGTCGCTCAGGGTAAGGCGGTGGTGATCGGGACCACCGGCTTTACCGATGAGGAGCGGAGTGCGATCCGCGCGGCGGCGCAACAGATCCCGATTGTCTTTTCGCCCAACATGGCCGTCGGGGTCAATGCCCTCTTCCGGCTCCTCGAGGTGGCAGCTCGGTTGCTGCATGGGTACGATGTCGAAGTGATCGAAGCGCACCATCGCCTCAAGGTAGATGCCCCCTCGGGAACAGCTCTGGAGATGGGACGGGTAGTTGCCCAGACGCTTGGCTGGTCGCTTGCCGAGGTCGCCTGCTTTGGCCGTGAAGGCCATACCGGCGAGCGTCCGCAACGACAGATCGGCTTTGCCACGGTCCGGGGTGGTGACATCGTCGGCGATCACACCGTACTCTTTGCTGGGCAAGGAGAGCGGATCGAGATCACCCACCGTGCGCAAAGCCGAATGCCCTATGCTCGCGGGGCACTGCTCGCCGCCCGTTTCTTGGTTGGCCGGGCGCCTGGCTGCTATACGATGCAGGATGTGCTCGGGCTCTGATCCGATCTGGTAGAATATCTCCTTAGGATAGGATCGACGGGATGCGCGAGCGTCCCGTTTTTTTACGTAGAGGATGCAATCGTGCGTTCGCAAGCGGTTTTGGCCCTGGCTGACGGTTCGCTTTTTCACGGTGTCGGTATTGGCGCCGTTGGACTCACCGTTGGCGAAGTGGTGTTTAATACCTCAATCACCGGCTATCAAGAGATCCTCACCGATCCCAGTTACCGCCGGCAGATCGTGACGCTAACCTATCCGCACATCGGCAACGTCGGAACCAACCCGGAAGATGCTGAGAGCGCCGCCGTGCACGCCGCCGGTTTGGTCATCCGCGATCTATCGTGTTCGGTTAGCAACTTCCGAGCTACCGAGACGCTTGCCGATTACCTGCTTCGCCACGGAGTCGTTGCAATCGCTGAGATCGACACTCGGGCGCTAACCCGTCGGCTGCGTGACCATGGGGCGCAAGCAGGGGCGATCCTTACCGCACCGCCAGGCGAAAAACCGGATGCCGAGGCGGCGATCGCTGCTGCCCGCGCTTTTCCCGGACTGACCGGCATGGACTTAGCCCAAGAGGTGACCTGCCAATCTCCTTACCAGTGGGATGAAGGAAAATGGCAGCTCGGTCGTGGGTATCCCAAGGGGAGCGAGGCGGGGCGCCATGTCGTCGTCTTTGACTTTGGCGTTAAGCGCAACATCTTGCGTCTGCTGGTTAGCCGCGGCTGCCGGGTAACGGTCGTTCCGGCCTCTACTCCCTACGCCGAGGTCAAGGCGCTTGCCCCCGACGGAATTCTCCTCTCCAACGGCCCAGGTGACCCGGAACCGTGTAGCTATGCGATCGCCGCGGCGCAGGCAGCGATGGCTGAGGGTGTGCCGCTCTTTGGCATCTGCCTTGGCCACCAGATTCTCGGGTTGGCCTCGGGGGCACGCACCGTTAAGATGAAATTTGGTCACCATGGCGCCAACCATCCGGTCAAGGAGCTGGCGACCGGCCGAGTCTATATCACCAGCCAGAACCACGGTTTTGCCATCGATGCCGAGACCCTTCCCAGCCACTGTCGCTTGACCCACATCTCGCTCTTTGACGGCAGTGTCCAGGGGATCGAACGGCTTGATACCCCGGCATTCGGGTTCCAGGGCCACCCGGAGGCAAGCCCTGGGCCGCAGGATATTGCCGATCTCTTTGACCGGTTCGTCGCGCTGATTGACGCCCAGCGCAGCGCCTAAAGGGAAACGTCATGCCAAAACGCACCGACATCCATTCGATTCTGATCATTGGCGCCGGGCCGATCATCATCGGCCAGGCGTGCGAGTTCGACTACTCGGGAGCGCAGGCGTGCAAAGCGCTACGCGAAGAGGGGTATCGGGTGATCCTGGTCAACTCCAACCCGGCAACGATCATGACCGATCCGGAGATGGCCGATGTCACCTATATCGAACCGATTACCCCGGCGGTCGTCGAACGAATTATTGCTAAAGAGCAGCCCGATGCCCTCCTGCCGACGATGGGGGGGCAGACGGCGCTCAACACGGCGCTCGCGCTCGCTCAGAACGGGGTGCTGGCCCGATACGGCGTCGAGCTGATCGGCGCAAACGAAGAGGCAATCGCTAAAGCCGAAGACCGTCAGCGCTTCAAGGAGGCAATGAGCCGCATCGGCCTGGAGTCGGCGCGTTCCGGAATTGCCCACAGCCTGGAAGAGGCGCTGGCCGTTCAGGCGGTGATCGGTTTTCCGGTGATCATCCGCCCCTCCTTTACCCTAGGTGGGACGGGCGGCGGGATCGCCTACAACATGGAGGAGTTTGTCGAGATCTGCAAGCGGGGACTAGACTTAAGTCCCACCCACGAACTTTTGATCGAAGAGTCGCTGATCGGCTGGAAAGAGTTCGAGATGGAGGTGGTGCGCGACCGAAACGATAACTGCATCATCGTCTGCTCGATCGAAAACCTCGATCCGATGGGTGTCCACACCGGTGATTCGATTACGGTTGCCCCAGCCCAAACCCTTACCGACAAAGAGTACCAGCGAATGCGCGACGCTTCGTTGGCTGTGTTGCGGGAAATCGGCGTTGATACCGGCGGATCGAACGTGCAGTTTGCCATCAACCCAAAAGATGGGCGGATGGTAGTCATCGAGATGAACCCACGTGTATCGCGATCCTCGGCGCTTGCTTCTAAAGCCACCGGCTTTCCCATCGCCAAGATCGCAGCGAAACTGGCAGTGGGGTATACCCTTGATGAGCTGCGCAACGACATCACCGGGGGCGTTATTCCTGCTTCGTTCGAACCGACGATCGACTACGTCGTCACCAAAGTGCCCCGCTTTGCCTTCGAAAAGTTCCCCCAGGCCAACGACCGGCTCACCACGCAGATGAAGTCGGTGGGCGAGGTGATGGCCATTGGGCGGACCTTCCAGGAGTCGATCCAGAAAGCGTTACGTGGCCTCGAGGTAGGGTCTTACGGCTTTGAGGAGGTTTCCTGCACCCCAGAGACGCTCGACCATGAGTTGGCCAACCCCGGTCCTCAACGTCTCTGGTATGTCGCCCAGGCCTTTCGCGAAGGCTATTCAGTCGATCGGGTTGCAGAGCTTACCCACATCGACCCATGGTTCCTTGTTCAGATCGAAGAACTGGTGCGCATCGAACAGCAGCTCAAGGGCCGATCGCTCAAAGGGTTAGACGAAAAGGCCATGCGCGAGCTCAAAAAGCGCGGCTTTTCCGACCGGCGACTCGCGCAGCTTCTGGGAACGAGCGAAGATGAGGTTCGGCTCCATCGCCATGCGCTAGGGGTTCGGCCGGTCTATAAACGGGTCGATACCTGTGCAGCCGAATTTGCCACCCCTACTGCCTACCTCTACTCCACCTACGAGGAGGAGTGTGAGGCCAGCCCCACCAATCGGCGTAAGATCATCATTCTGGGTGGTGGTCCCAACCGTATCGGCCAAGGAATTGAGTTCGACTACTGCTGCGTCCATGCCGCATTGGCGCTTCGGGAAGAGGGATTCGAGACGATCATGGTCAACTGCAACCCGGAGACCGTCTCAACCGACTACGACACCTCCGATCGCCTCTACTTCGAACCGATCACGCTCGAAGATCTGCTTGAGATCTGCTTTGTCGAGCAGCCTGAAGGGGTGATCGTTCAGTTCGGCGGTCAGACACCACTTAAGCGCGCCCAAGCCCTTGCTGCCAACGGTATCCCGATCATCGGCACATCGCCCGATGCGATCGACGCGGCCGAAGACCGCGAGCGGTTCCAGAAGCTCCTGCAACAGCTCGGCTTGCGCCAGCCGCAGAACCGCACCGCCCGCACCCCTGAGGCGGCGATGCGTCTTGCCGCTGAGATCGGCTATCCGCTTGTCGTTCGCCCCAGTTATGTGCTCGGCGGGCGGGCGATGGAGATTGTCCATGATCCAGAAGATCTCACCCGCTACATGCGCGAAGCGGTCAAAGTCTCCAACGATTCGCCGGTGCTGCTTGATCGGTTCCTCAATGACGCCACTGAGGTCGACATCGATGCGGTGAGCGATGGGGAGCAGGTGGTGATTGCCGGCTTGATGGAACACATCGAAATGGCCGGCGTCCATTCCGGGGATTCGGCCTGTTCGCTGCCCCCGTACACGCTTGTCCCAGCAGTTCGCGAGGAGATCCGTCGCCAAACGGTCTTGCTGGCTAAGGCCCTTGGCGTGGTTGGGCTAATGAACGCGCAGTTTGCCGTGCAGGGCAGCGGTGAGAGCGCCACCGTCTATGTCCTTGAGGTCAACCCGCGTGCTTCGCGCACTGCTCCCTTTGTCTCCAAGGCCTGCGGTATCCCCTATGCTAAAGTCGCTGCCCGGTGCATGGTCGGGAAGCGCCTTGCCGATCAAGGGATCACAGGCGAGGTCATCCCCCCTTACTTCTGCGTCAAAGAGGTTGTCTTCCCGTTCAACAAATTCCCAGGAGTTGACCCGATTCTCGGCCCAGAGATGAAATCGACCGGCGAGGTGATGGGGGTAGGGCGAACATTTGCCGAAGCCTTCTACAAATCGCAGCTTGCTACCGGCTTAGTGCTCCCCACCTCAGGCAAAGTCTTTATCAGCGTCAAACCTGCCGATCGCCAAGCGGTTGTAGCCGTTGGACGGCGGTTCCACGAACTGGGTTTTGCCATTGTCGCCACGCGCGGTACGGCCCGGGTGCTGGAAGGAGCTGGTATCCCCGTGCAGGTCGTCAATAAGGTCAATGAAGGGCGACCGCACATCGTCGATATGATTAAAAATGGCGAGATCGCCTTGGTAATCAACACCGTCGAGGAGCGTCGCCAGGCGGTGCTCGACTCGCGCTCAATCCGGGTAAGCGCACTGGCGGCAAAAGCGCCGATTTATACCACCATAGAAGGGGCTGAAGCCGCCGTTATGGGGATTGAGATGGCCGATCGCTATGATGTCTATGCCTTGCAGGAGCTTCATCGTGAGGCTCTTGCCCATCGGGGAGGAGCATCGTGAAGGTCCCAATGACAGTTGCAGGCGCGCAGAAAATGCGCGAAGAGCTCCACCGCCTCAAGACGGTGGAGCGCCCGGCGGTGATTGCTGCAATTGCGGAGGCGCGCAGCCACGGAGACCTATCGGAAAACGCCGAGTACGATGCCGCGCGGGAACGCCAAGCCTTCATCGAGGGGCGGATCATGGAACTAGAAGGGAAGCTGGCAAACGCCCAGATCATCGACCCCAAGACGCTGGATGCCGACGGACGCGTCGTATTTGGCGCCACGGTCGATCTGGAAGCGCTCGAGAGCGGGGAGCAGGTAACCTACCAGATCGTTGGTGAGGATGAAGCCGATGTTCGTGCTGGAAAAATCTCGGTCACCTCACCAATTGCCCGGGCGTTGATCGGCAAGTTTGCCGGTGACGTCGTCGTGGTCCAGGCGCCAGGAGGTAAGCGCGAATACGAAATCCTCGATGTTCGCTACGAGTGACCTTTGACCACAACCAGTTGCCGCGCCCGGGCCACAAAAGGCAAAGAGGCTGTGGCGCTTTTATTGGCTTCTCTTGCGCGAGAAGAAGAGGTGTTGGTTCCTTTGCGCTCACCAATGGCGGCGGGCGCTTCCCGTTTCTGCAATTCGGGATTCGGACGCCAAACCAGCAAAAGATTACCGAGCATCTGAACCGGTGCACAACCAAGCGTGGTACAGATCTCCTCCAGGTAGGCTGCCCGCACAGCGCGTTCTGCCCCCGTGACACGGATCTTGATCAACTCATGCGCAGTGAGCGCCCGGTCGATCTCAGCAAGGACTGCCGGGGTCAGCCCTTTGCTAGCGATCATCACCACCGGTTTCAAGTGGTGGGCTTGGCCGCGCAACTTTCGGCGGGTGGCTGGGTCAAGTACGGGTCGATCCATCGCGTGCTCCTCGCTTTCCAATTCACCATCTGATTATCGCAGAATAGCGCCATGAAAAAACACCGCAGTAATCGCCAGTGGCTCGATCGTCATCTGCATGATCCTTACGTCAAAGCGGCGACACAGGATGGCTACCGCTCTCGCGCTGCGTACAAACTCATTGAGATCGATGGCAAAGACCAGCTCTTTCAACCGGGGATGCGGGTGGTCGACCTAGGAGCGGCCCCAGGCGCCTGGTCGCAGGTAGCCGTTGACCGGGTAGGGAAGGGCGGAGCCGTTTTTGCCGTCGATCTCCTGCCGATGATCCCCCTTGCCGGGGTTGAAGTCATCCAGGGCGACTTTACCGACGAAGCGGTCGTTGCGGAACTCACCAGCCGGCTTGGCGGCCAGCCGGTCGACGTGGTTCTCTCCGACATGGCGCCCAACCTCTCGGGAATTGCGATCACCGATGCCGCGCGCGCCTTTCATCTTGCGGAGCTGGCGCTTGGTTTTGCCTTTGACCACCTCACCGATAGTGGTACCTTTCTCGTCAAGGTTTTTCAGGGACCAGGAATCGATGCCTACCGCCAGCTCCTTGGCGACCATTTCCAGCAGGTGGTGGTGCGCAAACCGAAAGCTTCGCGCGCCGAGAGCCGCGAACTCTACTACTTGGCTCGTCGTCCTCGGCGGTAACCCCCCTTGTCGTAGGGAACCTTCGCTACTAGAATTCTCTCGAATAGCCATCTTCAGTAAGGAGCACCGCCCTTGAACGGCAACAGCTTTTTCCGCCATCTAGCGATCTGGCTTGTGATCGGCATGGTCCTGATGACCATCTTTAACCAGTTCTCCGAACGGGCCGCCCCTTCTTCGACTATAGAGTATTCGCAGTTCATGGAGGCGGCCAAGGAGGGGAAGGTCACCAAAGCGATCATCGATGGGCGCACCATACGGGCCCTGATGAGCGATGGGCGGCAGATCACCGTCTATGCGCCGCCAATGGATCTATGGATGGTCTCCGATCTGATGAAATATGGCGTCTCGGTGGCCGCTACGAAGCCTGAGGAGGGGCAATCGCTGCTCACGAACATCTTCGTCTCGTGGTTCCCGATGCTGCTTCTGATTGGCGTCTGGGTCTATTTCATGCGCCAGATGAGCGGTGGGGGTAAAGGAGGCGCTTTCTCGTTTGGGAAATCGCGAGCCAGACTTCTTGATGAATCGAACAACACGGTTACCTTTGCCGATGTCGCTGGGTGCGACGAGGCCAAAGAGGAGGTTCAGGAGCTGGTCGATTTCCTGCGCGATCCCAGTAAATTCCAGCAACTGGGTGGCCGCATTCCCAAGGGGGTACTGATGGTCGGCCCGCCCGGCACGGGAAAAACGCTGCTTGCTAAGGCAATTGCTGGCGAAGCGAAAGTCCCTTTCTTTAGCATTTCCGGCTCCGATTTCGTCGAGATGTTTGTGGGGGTTGGTGCGGCGCGAGTGCGCGACATGTTTGAACAGGCCAAGAAACATGCCCCGTGCATTATCTTCATCGACGAGATCGACGCCGTTGGCCGCCAGCGCGGGGCTGGGCTTGGCGGCGGCAACGATGAGCGCGAGCAGACGCTCAACCAGCTGCTTGTCGAGATGGATGGCTTTGAAGGCAGCAACGGGATCATCGTAATTGCGGCAACCAACCGCCCTGATGTTCTCGATCCGGCTTTGCTTCGTCCTGGCCGGTTCGACCGCCAGGTCGTCGTTTCACTGCCTGATGTGCGCGGCCGCGAACAGATTCTGAAGGTGCACATGCGCAAGGTGGCGCTCGGACCAGATGTTGACCCAGCGATCATCGCCCGCGGTACCCCTGGATTTTCGGGTGCTGACCTTGCCAACCTGGTCAATGAAGCAGCCCTTTTTGCTGCACGGGCCAACAAACGTTACGTCGAGATGGAGGATTTCGAACGGGCCAAGGATAAGATCTTGATGGGACCCGAGCGCCGTTCGATGGTAATGAGCGAAGAAGAGCGGCGCAACACCGCTTACCATGAAGCAGGGCACGTAGTGGTAGCCAAACTGCTGCCCAAGACCGACCCAGTACATAAGGTGACGATCATCCCCCGTGGCCGAGCCTTGGGTGTGACGATGCAGCTTCCTGAAGGGGACCGCTACAGCCAGGACCGCGAGCGGCTGCTTAACACAATTGCCGTACTTTTTGGCGGGCGGATCTGCGAAGAGCTCTTCATGAACCAGATGACCACCGGCGCCTCGAACGACTTTCAGCGAGCCACCGACATTGCGCGGCGAATGGTCACGCAGTGGGGAATGTCCGACGCGCTCGGCCCGATGGTCTATGGGGAAGAGGAGGGCGAAATCTTCCTTGGCCGGATGGTGACCACGCACCGCAATATCTCCGAAGCGACGATGCAAAAGGTCGATGCGGAGGTGCGGCGAATCATCGATGAGCAGTATGCGCTGGCGCGGCGACTGATCGAAGAGAACCGCGACAAGGTGATTGCGCTGGCCGAAGCGCTTCTTGAGTATGAGACGCTTGAGGCCGAACAGATCGACGACATCATGGCCGGGAAACCCCCACGTCCGCCGAAAAAAACAGCTGCCCCGTCGGGTTCGAACAGTGCTTCAGGAACTGGTTTAGCGGCCGACCGTTCCTCCGACGCCGCCGACGACAAGCGCGCGACCCCTGGCCAACCCCCTGAAGCGAAGCCCGCCGGGTAAGATGGCTCCCAATCGACAACCCACTACGCCCCGCTTCTGGAAAGCGGGGCGCTTCTCGTTGTCACTGGCCCAGCCTTTGGTGATGGCCATCGTCAACCTCACCCCCGACTCTTTTTCTGGGGATGGGGTGGCCGGTGACCCTGTCGCAGCTGTAGCGCGCGCCGAAGCAGCCGTTACCGCGGGTGCAGCAATCCTCGACCTTGGCGCCGAATCGACTCGCCCTGGTGCCCAGCCTGTCCCTGTGGAGGAAGAGTGGGCACGCCTTCAGCCAGTGCTGCGTATTGTTCGCAACTGGCCGGTGGCGATCTCAGTCGATTCCAGAAAACCGGAGGTGATGGCCCGCGCGGTCGCCGAAGGGGCTGACATTCTCAATGATGTAACAGGCTTTCGCGATGACCAGGCGGTAGCAGTAGCTGTGCGCTGCGGGTGTGGCCTCTGTGTCATGCACATGCAGGGGGAGCCGCAGACGATGCAGCTTGCGCCGCATTACGACGATGTCGTTGCCGAGGTGCGAGCGTTTCTCACCGAACGCACGCAGGCGCTCATTTCGGCTGGGGTGGCCGCCGAGCGGATCGTCTGGGATCCAGGCTTTGGTTTTGGCAAGACGCTGGCGCACAATTTAGCTCTTTTTCAAGCTTTGCACCTATTTGCTCGCGAATTTCCGCTTCTCATTGGGGTTTCGCGCAAACGGATGATCGGCGAGATCACAGGCCAAACCCAACCTGCCGACCGGGTCATTGGCAGCGTTGCTGCAGCGCTCAAAGCGGTTACCCTTGGCGCCTCGATCGTCCGAGTCCATGACGTGGCCGCCACAGTCGAAGCGCTCAAGGTTTGGCAAGCGCTGGGCGATCCCTTGATATAATGTTTTTTTCCTAATCGAAGGAGCGACATGGCCCGCTGGTTTGGTACGGACGGGATCCGGGGGCGGATCGGAGAGCCCCATCTCGCCCCTGACTTCGTGGTACGTTTGGCCCACGCCGCGGGACGCGTCTTGACCCAGGCGCATCATCGAAGCCGCCGCCCTACGGTCGTCATTGGGAAAGATACCCGTGTCTCTGGCTACCTCCTTGAATCGGCACTAGAGGCAGGATTGGCCAGCAGTGGCGTCGACGTGCTCCTTACCGGCCCCCTCCCCACACCAGGGATTGCCTATCTAACCCGAGCCATGCGACTCGACGCCGGGATCGTCGTGAGCGCCTCCCATAACCCTTACCCCGATAACGGCATCAAATTCTTCTCGGCAGCGGGAACCAAACTCGATGACGGGCTGGAGGAGGCGATCGAAGCAACGATCGGCGAGCCGCTTACCTGCGTCCCTGCTGAACGGCTGGGGAAGGCGCGGCGCATCGACGATGCTTCCGGGCGGTATATCGAATTTTGTAAAACCACCTTTCCCGCCGATCTGACGCTCGATGGCCTCCATCTCGTTGTCGATTGCGCCAATGGCGCTACCTATCAGGTCGCTCCTGCTGTCTTTTACGAATTGGGGGCGCAGGTGACGCTGGTCCACGCCGAACCGGATGGTTTCAACATCAACCACGGTTGTGGCGCCACCCACCCCGAAGCCGTGCGGCAAGCCGTCCAGCAGCATCGTGCCGATTACGGGATTGCCTTCGATGGCGATGGCGATCGAGTGGTCATGGTCGATGCCTTGGGCCGCATATACGATGGCGATGCGCTTCTTTATGCCATCGTGCGCGACCGTCTGGCCCAAGGTGAAGCGATCCCTGGTGTTGTTGGGACGGTCATGACTAATTTCGGCCTGGAAGAGGCACTGAACGCGCTGGGGGTAGCGTTTGAGCGGGTGCCCGTTGGCGATCGCTTCGTTGCCGAAGCGTTGCGTGCTCGCGGCTGGCGTTATGGCGGCGAGAACTCTGGCCATCTCCTCTGCCTAGACAAGCACACCACCGGTGATGGCATCGTCAGCGCGTTACAAGTGCTTGCAGCGCTGGTGCGGCACGAAACGACGCTGGCTAAGTGGACTGAATCGCTTTGCTTCTATCCGCAGCGCCTTAAAAATGTCGCTTGGCCACACGGTGTTGACTGGTTGCACCAAGCGCTGCTCGTTGCCGCGGTTCGCGAAGCGGAAGCCGAACTCGCTGGCCAGGGACGGATCCTGTTGCGCCCTTCAGGGACTGAGCCGCTATTGCGCATCATGGTCGAAGGCGGCGACGAGGAGTTGGTCACCCGCCTGGTCGACCGCTTGGCCCGCGCCGCTGAGGAGGTGGTTCGTGCGCAGTAACGGCACAACAGATGGTCAGAAAAGCACGGAAGCGCTGAAGCAGCGCGTGCAGCAATTGATTCCGTGTTTCCACGATCGCGTCAAGGAGAGAAAAAATGAAGTGGGTAGTTGGTAACTGGAAATCGAACGGATCGCTCACGGCCAATGCCATGCTGCTCGATGCCGTGCGTGCTCTGGGCAAGGAAGGGGTGCAAGTCGGGGTCTGCGTTCCCTTCCCCTATCTGGCCCAGGTGCAAGAGCGGCTGGCCGGTACCCAGGTGCTCTGGGGAGCCCAAAACGTCAGCCCCTTTGCCGCCGGTGCCTACACCGGGGAGGTACACGCGGCGATGCTTGCCGATTTCGGCTGCCGTCTTGCCATTGTCGGCCACTCTGAACGACGCCAGTACTTTGGTGAGGACGACGCGCTCATTGCACAGAAGATCGAACGGCTCCACGAGGTGGGGATCACTCCGATCTGGTGTGTGGGCGAAACGCTCGCGCAGCGTGAAGCGGGTGCCTGGCAAACGGTATTGCGCGATCAGGTCACAGCGGTGGTCAGCCGGATCGGCGCGATGGCAGTGGCCAAGCTTCTGATCGCCTACGAACCGGTCTGGGCAATCGGAACCGGGCGCAATGCTACTGCAGAGGATGTTGCCGCTGCGCACCGGTGGATCCGCGCCTGTCTCGAGGAACTCGGTGCATCGCCAGATGTTCCTATTCTCTATGGAGGCAGCGTCAAGGGGAGCAATGCAGCTCAGCTTTTTGCCGTTCCCGGGTGCGACGGTGGGCTAATCGGTGGGGCATCGCTGGTTGCTGACGATTTCGCGGCGATCGTTGCCGCAGCGCGATGAACAAGGGAGGATCTAATGGGCGGTTGGCTCTTTTCCGTGATTTTGACGATCCATCTGGTGGTGGCGGCTGCGCTTGTTGTGTTGGTGCTGTTGCAGCATGGCAAAGGGGCTGATGCTGGGGCGGCCTTCGGTGGCGGAACGTCGGCCTCGCTTTTTGGTGCGGCCGGCGGAGCGACCTTCCTTAGCCGGACGACAGCGATTCTGGCGGTCCTCTTTTTTTTGACCAGCCTAGCGATGACCTACCTGGCCAGCAAGACCCATCTTACTGCACCGGCAAGCGTCATGCAGCAGTCGGCCCCAGCCACTTCGACTCCTGGGGCGGGTAGTGCTGTTCCTGCTGAGACCCCGGCCTCGCACGTACCGCAGTAGCTATTGCACTTTTCCTGAAATGCGGTATAATTCGCTTTGCCGTAGCCGACGTGGTGGAATTGGTAGACACGCCATCTTGAGGGGGTGGTGGCGAAAGCCGTGTGAGTTCGAGTCTCACCGTCGGCACCAAAACCGCAATATGTGCGGTTTTTTTTCGCCCGAAATATTAAGAAAATCTTAAATAAAAGAAAGAATATATTTGTTAGATTTTCTTAATTTAAATATCTCCTCCACCTATTCTTTCAGGTACCCATTTTGGTGTATCCTACTGGGCGCCCGACAAAAGGAGCGGCCATGGTGGAGTCCTACTTTCCGGTTCTGGTCTTTCTGGCCATTGCGCTGGCCATTGCGCTTTTGCCGATGCTCTTTGGTTGGATCCTTGGGCCACGGCGCCCCGACCCCGAAAAGCTCTCACCCTATGAGTGTGGTTTTGAACCTTTTGAAGACGCACGGATCAAGTTTGACGTCCGCTACTACTTGATCGCGATTCTCTTTATTCTGTTCGATTTGGAGATCGCGCTCCTTTTCCCGTGGGGGGTCACTTTCCGGGAGATGATTGCTGCTGGAAGCGCTGCGTGGTACGCCCTGGTGACCGTCCTGATCTTCCTAGTGGTTCTGGTGCTCGGGTACGCCGTTGAATGGAAGAACGGCGCACTTGATTGGGAGTAACAGATGGGTATTGAAGGGGTGATGCGCGAGGGGTTTATCACCACCTCGCTCGATACGGTGATCAACTGGACGCGCACTGGGTCGCTGTGGCCGATGACCTTTGGTCTTGCCTGCTGTGCCGTCGAAATGATCCATGCCGGCTGCTCTCGTTACGATCTCGACCGCTTCGGCGTGGTCTTCCGGCCCAGCCCGCGCCAGTCGGACCTGATGATCGTTGCCGGCACCCTGTGCAACAAGATGGCGCCGGCGCTGCGCAAAGTCTATGACCAGATGCCGGAACCCCGTTGGGTAATCTCGATGGGCTCGTGCGCCAATGGCGGCGGCTATTACCACTACTCCTATTCGGTGGTGCGCGGCTGTGACCGGATCGTTCCCGTCGATGTCTATGTCCCTGGGTGTCCGCCGACGGCAGAAGCGCTCCTTTACGGGATCATCCAGTTGCAAAACAAGATCAAGCGAACCTCGACCATCGCGCGTGCATAAGGGAGCGTGGAATGAAACGGATCGATGCCCTTGCCGAACGGTTGCAGGCGCGTTTTGGCGAAACGATGGTGGTGCAGCACCACCACGGCGAGGTAACCGCTACTGTTGATGTCGAAAACTACCGGGCAGTAGCACAGGTGTTGCGCGACGACCCTGGTTTTGCTTTTGCCCAGTTGATCGATCTCTCTGGGATCGATTACGCGGCTTATGCCAATCGTCCGTGGGCAGGACCACGTTTTGCCGTAGCGGTTCATCTTTTGTCGCTCGAACATAATGTGCGTCTGCGTCTAAAGACCTTTGCGCTGGATGACGACTGGCCAACGATCCCGTCGCTCATCGAGGTGTGGCCGAGCGTCGACTGGTATGAGCGGGAAGCGTTTGATCTTTTTGGCATCATGTTTGAAGGTCATCCCGACCTGCGACGTATTCTCACCGACTACGGCTTTGTTGGACACCCCCTGCGCAAGGATTTCCCGGTAAGCGGCTATGTCGAGATGCGCTACGACCCTGATAAGGGGCGGGTAGTCTATCAGCCGGTCACAATCGAACCGCGCGAGAACACCCCGCGCATTGTGCGCGAAGCACACTATGGGGATGTGTAACGATGGCCGAGATTCGCAACTTCACGATCAACTTTGGTCCTCAGCATCCCTCGGCGCACGGCGTGTTGCGCCTCATTCTCGAACTAGATGGCGAAGTGGTCGTTCGCGCAGACCCCCATATTGGGCTTCTGCACCGGGGAACTGAGAAGCTGGCTGAGACCCGCACCTGGGTGCAGTCGGTTCCCTACATGGATCGCCTTGACTACGTCTCGATGATGTGCAACGAGCACGCCTATTGTCTGGCAATCGAGCGGCTCTTGGGGATTGAAGTGCCGATCCGCGCCCAGTACATTCGGGTGATGTTCGACGAGATTACCCGAATCCTCAACCACCTGCTAAACATCGGCACGCACGCGCTCGATATCGGCTCGATGACAATGGTGCTTTACACCTTCCGTGAGCGTGAAGACCTAATGGATGCCTACGAAGCGGTTTCAGGGGCACGGATGCATGCTGCCTACTACCGCCCCGGCGGGGTCTATCGCGACCTGCCTGATGAGATGCCCAAATATACCGTCTCTCCCTATAAAGACGAGAAGCGGGTAAAAGAGCTCAACCGCGCACGCGAAGGGTCGCTTCTTGATTTCCTGGAAGATTTTACCGAGCGGTTCGAGGGCTACTTAGACGACTACCACACGCTGCTCACCGACAACCGCATCTGGAAGCAACGGACTGTCGGAATTGGCGTTGTCTCACCCGAAGAGGCGCTAGCCTGGGGCTTTACTGGCCCGATGTTGCGCGGATCGGGGGTGGCTTGGGATTTGCGCAAGAAGCAGCCCTACGAAGTTTATGACCAGCTCGATTTCGATATTCCGGTTGGCACCAACGGCGACTGTTATGACCGCTACTTGGTGCGCATGGAAGAGATGCGCCAATCCAATCGCATCATCAAACAGTGCATCCACTGGTTGCGCGCCAACCCCGGCCCAGTGATCACCGATAACTACAAGGTGGCACCTCCGCCGCGAGAGAAGATGAAGACGGGGATGGAGGAGCTGATCCACCACTTTAAGTTGATGACCGAAGGGATTCACGTGCCCCCAGGTGAAGTCTACGCGGCGGTCGAGCATCCGAAAGGGGAGTTTGGCGTCTATGCCATCTCTGATGGTGCCAACAAACCCTACCGCTTGAAGCTGCGCGCCCCAGGTTTCGCCCATCTTTCGGCGATGGACCGGATGGCTCGTGGTCATCTGATAGCCGACGTCGTGGCGATCATTGGCACGATGGACATTGTTTTCGGCGAAATCGACCGCTAAAGGAGTCGGTATGCTGTCTCAACAGGCATTGGCCCGCATCGACCGCGAAATTGCCAAGTACCCGCCGGGCCAGAAACAGTCGGCGGTGATGGCAGCGCTGCGCATTGCTCAGGAAGAGAAGGGGTGGCTCTCCCAAGAGACGATCGCTTTCGTTGCCAATTATCTCGACATGCCGCCGGTGGCCGTCTATGAGGTGGCCACCTTCTATAGCATGTACGACCTGGCTCCTGTTGGCAGGTACAAACTGACGGTGTGCACCAATCTGCCCTGCGCCCTCTCCGGTGGCCAGCATGCCGCCCAATACCTCAAGGAGCGCTTAGGAATCGATTTCAACGAGACGACCCCCGATGGGCTCTTTACCCTAAAAGAGGGGGAGTGCATGGGGGCGTGTGGCGATGCCCCGGTCCTTCTGGTCAATAACCATCGGATGTGTTGTCGGATGACGCGGGAGCGGTTAGACGAGTTGCTCGAGACCCTTCGGCAGCAAGCGCAGGGGGCAGCCCAATGACGACACTGAAGTTGGGGCAGATGATCCTGAAGGATTGCAACGAGAAGAGCTGGCATCTGGCTGACTACGAGCGGCGCGGTGGCTACCAGGTGCTGCGCCGGATCCTGGCCGAGCAGTGGTCGCAGGGTCAAGTAATCGAAGAGGTCAAGCGCTCGGCCCTGCGCGGCCGCGGTGGCGCCGGCTTTCCCACTGGGCTAAAGTGGAGCTTTATGCCGCGCCAATTCCCAGGCGAAAAGTATGTTGTCTGTAACTCCGACGAGGGAGAACCGGGGACCTTTAAAGACCGCGACATCCTGCGCTACAACCCTCACAGCGTGATCGAGGGGATGATCATCGCCGGTTACGCGATTGGTGCAAGCCGCGGCTATAACTACATCCACGGCGAGATCTTCGAAGTTTATGAACGGTTCGAAGAGGCGCTCGAGGAGGCGCGCCGCGCCGGCTACCTGGGTGAGAACATCCTAGGAAGCGGCTTCTCGTTCGACCTCTATGCCCACCATGGTTACGGCGCCTACATCTGCGGCGAGGAGACAGCGCTTCTGGAATCGATCGAAGGGAAAAAAGGGCAACCCCGCTTCAAGCCCCCCTTTCCGGCCAGTTTTGGCCTTTACGGTAAACCGACAACGATCAACAACACCGAAACGTTTGCTTCGGTTCCCTTTCTCCTGGCGATGGGCGGCGAGCAGTTCTTGAACCTGGGCAAGCCCAATAACGGAGGGATGAAGATCTTCTCAGTCTCTGGCCACGTCAATCGCCCCGGTAACTATGAAGTGCCTCTTGGCACGCCTTTTTCTGAGCTCTTAGAAATGGCTGGTGGGGTGCGCGGTGGCCGGCGTCTGAAAGCGGTCATTCCGGGCGGTTCGTCGGCCCCGGTGCTCCCTGCCGAGATAATGATGGCGTGCACGATGGATTACGACTCAATTGCCAAGGCTGGGTCGATGCTTGGGTCGGGTGCTGTGATCGTGATGGATGAGACCACCTGTATGGTCAAGGCGCTCGAGCGGTTGAGCTACTTCTACTACGAAGAGTCCTGTGGTCAATGCACACCGTGCCGGGAAGGAACAGGTTGGCTCTATCGAGTGGTCCACCGCATCGAACACGGTCATGGGCGTCCGGAAGACTTGGAGCTTCTGGCCAACGCCACCAGCAACATCATGGGGCGAACGATCTGCGCTCTGGGTGATGCGGCATCCATGCCGGTGCAGAGCTTCATTACCCATTTCCGCGACGAGTTTCTCTACCACATCGAACAGAAACGCTGCCTTGTGCCGCCAGAAGTCCAGTGGGCAGGTAGCGACATTTACGTGGAGGCGTGATGCTCACCCTGGAAATCGATGGCCAAACGGTCGAAGTCGAGGATGGTGCTACCGTGATGGATGCCGCCAACAAGCTTGGCATCTACATTCCGCACTTCTGTTACCACAAGAAGCTCTCGATCGCGGCCAACTGCCGGATGTGCCTGGTTGAGGTCGAGCGGGCCCCTAAGCCGTTACCGGCGTGCGCCACGCCAGCAACTAACGGCATGAAGGTGCACACCCACTCGGCCAAAGCGGTAACTGCTCAGAAGGGGGTGATGGAGTTTTTGCTGATCAACCACCCCCTCGACTGCCCGATCTGCGACCAGGGAGGTGAGTGCCAGTTACAAGACTTGGCGGTGGGGTATGGGCAATCTGCCAGCCGTTTTGCCGAAGCCAAGCGGGTGGTTCCCAACAAGACGTTGGGGCCGCTTATCGAAACGTTCATGACCCGGTGCATCAACTGCACGCGCTGTGTCCGGTTTCTTGCCGAGATCGGTGGTTATCAGGAGCTGGGCCAGGCGTTTCGTGGAGAGCACGCCGAAATCCTTCCTTTCCTAGGCCAGACGGTCGATTCTGAAATCTCCGGCAACATCATCGACCTCTGCCCAGTTGGGGCACTGACCTCGAAACCCTTCCTCTACCGCGCGCGCACCTGGGAACTGACCCGCCGCCGTTCGGTAAGCCCGCACGATGCCTGGGGCAGCAACCTGATCGTTCAGAGCAAGCACGACCGGGTGATGCGGGTACTGCCGTTGGAGAACGACGCGATCAACGAATGTTGGCTCTCGGATCGCGACCGGTTCGCTTACGAAGGACTCAACGCCGCCGACCGCCTGACTCGTCCAATGGTCAAGCGCGATGGGTCATGGCAGGTGGTTGATTGGCAAACGGCGCTGAGCGTTGCTGTGAACCGCTTGCGCGATGTCGTTGAAGGGCAGGGGGCTGAACAGCTAGCTGTGCTCGCCCATCCGATGAGCACGGTCGAAGAGCTCTACCTTGTCCAGCAACTGGCTAAAGCCTTGGGTGGAGCGCGCCACGATACCCGGATCCGCCAGTGGGATAGCCGTGCCGACCAGCTCCGGAAAGGAGTCAAGTGGCTCAACGGCACGATTGCCGGGATCGCTACTGCCGACAACCATTGGTTCTTGGGTGCTGAACCGCGCCGCGAACTGCCCCTGATGGCGGTACGCCTACGCGCTGCTGCGAAAGCAGGGGCAGTGGTGAGCAGTTGGGGGTGGGGCGAATCCGACTGGCGGGTTCCAGGGCTGCGCCATTGGATGCTCACCCCAGCCCAGATGTTGGTCACGCTCGCTCAGCTCCTCAAGGCGATGGGTGAGAATGACCTGCCGCCGTGGGCTGCTGAGCTGGCCAACGCCCCACTCGTCGTTAGCCCCGACGTGCTTGCCCAATGGCCAAAGCGGCTTGCTGCGGGAATGACTAAACGGCTGTGGCTGGGGCAAGCAGTGATCGCTCATCCCCAGGCTGCCGAATTCGAGTGGCTCGCCGGTCGCCTTGCCGCTCGGCTGGGCGCAACGGTTGGTTGGCTCGTTGATGGGGCAAATGCGGTTGGTGCCGATCTTGTCGGTGCCAACGGGTTGGTTACTGCCGCGCAATTGGCGAGCGCGCCACAGGCAGCTTATCTCCTTGTCCATCTCGAACCAGAAGATTTCCCCAGCCGCGAGCAGGTGGTCGCTGCCTGTACGCACGCCCGAACGGTGGTCGCCCTCACTGCCTACGCCGGAGAATCCCTCAAAGAGGTAGCCGATGTGCTGCTGCCGATCACGCCGTTTACCGAAACGTCGGGCTCGTTTGTCAATATCGCAGCTACGCTGCAATCCTTTTCGGCTGTGGTTCGGCCCCGTGAAGAGGCGCGGCCCGGCTGGAAGGTGTTGGCAGCTTTGGCAGCAATGCTTGACCAGAGCCTGCCGTCCTTCGCTTCTAGCGAAGCAGTACGTGCAGTCGCGCTTCCTGAGGGGTGGCGGGTTCGCTTAGCAAGTGAGCCGCTTGCCCATCTGACCGAAGGGGTCAGCAATCCTGCTGCAGTCGGCCCCGCCGATCCCGTCACCCTATACCAAGGTGATCCAATTGTCCGACGGGCGGCAGCCCTGCAAGCAACCGCCGAAGGGGGTCGCAAGAAGCACGGCGATCCCGCAACGCAGGAGGTAGCGGCATGATCGAGTCGATGGCCCAACTCTTTGGCACCTTCTGGCCGGTGGTCGTCCAGGTCGCCAAGATCGTAGCGTTGGTTGTCCCGCTTCTTTTGGCAGTGGCCTATCTCACCTATGCTGAGCGTAAGATCATCGGCTACATGCAGGTGCGCATCGGCCCCAACCGCGTCGGTCCCAAGGGGTGGTTGCAGCCGATTGCCGATGCCTTGAAGTTGCTCTTTAAAGAGGTGATCGTTCCCACCCAGGCCAATCGCGTGCTCTACTTCGTCGGGCCAGCACTTGCCCTTGCCCCGTCGCTGCTGGTCTGGGCAGCAGTGCCGGTCAATGAGGGGTGGGTAATCGCTGACCTCGACGCTGGCCTTCTCTTCATTCTGGCGGTGATTTCGCTTGAAGTCTATGGGATCATCATCGCCGGTTGGGCCTCCAACTCGAAGTACCCCTTCCTTGGTGCGATGCGCGCCTCTGCGCAAATGATTTCCTACGAAGTGGCGATGGGCTTTGGTTTGATCTCTGTGCTCCTCGTCTCCGGTTCGCTCAACCTCACCGAGATTGTCCGCCAGCAAGGAACCGGGTGGTTTGCCGACCATGGACTCACCTTCCTGTCGTGGAACTGGTTGCCGCTCCTGCCGATTGCTGTGGTCTACTTCATCTCCGGGGTTGCCGAAACCAACCGGGCGCCGTTCGACCTCCCGGAAGGGGAGTCAGAGATCGTTGCTGGCCACATGGTCGAGTATTCCGGGATGACCTTCGCCCTCTTTTTCCTGGCCGAATACGCCAACATGATCCTTGTCTCGTTCATGGCGTCGCTCCTCTTCTTTGGCGGTTGGTTAAGCCCAGTTTCCTTTCTACCCGACGGACTCCACTGGCTGTTGATCAAGGCAAGCGTCTTTCTTTTCCTCTACCTGTGGATTCGCGCTACCTTCCCCCGCTTCCGGTATGACCACGTCATGCGGCTTGGCTGGAAGGTCTTTGTACCGATCACCATTATCTGGTTGCTGGTGGTTGCCCTGTGGATGCTCTCCCCCTTGTCGATCTGGCGCTAAGGAGACTGCCATGAGTGCGCTTAATTTCCTCAAGAGCCTTTTTCTGACCGAGTTGCGCCAAGGGATGGCGGTGACTTGGCGCCACCTATTTAAACCAAAGATTACGGTCCAGTACCCAGAAGAAAAGACACCGCAAAGTTTTCGTTTCCGCGGGCTGCACGCGTTGCGCCGCTACCCAAACGGAGAGGAGCGATGCATTGCGTGCAAGCTGTGCGAGGCGATCTGTCCGGCAATGGCCATTACCATCGAATCCGAACCGCGTGCTGATGGCTCCCGGCGGACCACCCGCTACGACATTGACTTGACAAAGTGCATCTTTTGTGGCTTTTGCGAAGAGGCCTGTCCGGTCGATGCCATCGTTGAGACACGGATTTTTGAATACCACGGCGAGAAGCGAGGGGATCTCTACATGACCAAAGAGATGCTGCTCGCGGTAGGAGATCGGTACGAAGCTGAGATTGCTGCCGATCGCGCCAAAGACAGCAAGTATCGCTAATCAAGGGGACAGCGCGCTCATGGATGTCGTCGCTTTTGTCTTTTATCTCTTTGGTTTTTTCCTGCTCTTGGGGGCAGGAGGGACAATTTTAAGTAAAAACCCGGTGGCAGCAGCCATGTGGTTGGTTCTCACCTTCTTCTCTGCCAGCGGCCTTTGGCTGCTCCTTGAGGCCGAGTTCCTGGCCCTAACGCTGCTTCTTGTCTATGTCGGGGCGGTGATGGTGCTCTTTCTGTTCGTCGTCATGATGCTCGACCTGAACCTGGCTCGCCTTCGCGAGGGCTTTTGGCAAAACACCCCGCTGGCGCTGGTTGTAGGGGGGGGATTGGCCGTTGAACTCTTCTTGATGCTGACTAGCCCCGCCTTCCAACGCAGCACTGCACCGGCAGTGGAGGGAAGTAATACCAAGCGCATTGGCGAGGTGCTCTATACCCTCTACGCCTATCCGTTTGAAATCGCCGCTTTTGTCTTGGTTGTGGCCATGATTGCAGCGGTAGCGCTAACCCATCGCCGACGGAGCGACGTGCGGGTGGTCAAACCCGAGGAGCAGATCGCTGTTAAAGCCTCTGACCGGCTCCGGTTGGTGACAATGCCAGCGGAAAAAGAGTAAGGCAAATATAGGAGCGGGGGATGAGCCTGACCCACTATCTCGTATTATCGGCGGCGCTTTTCCTGATTAGCGTCGTGGGAATTTTCCTCAACCGCAAGAACCTCATCGTGCTCCTGATGTGCATCGAGCTGATGCTGCTGGCGGTCAATACCAACTTTGTTGCCTTTTCGCATTTCCTGGGCGATATCCACGGCCAGATCTTTGTCTTTTTCATCTTGACCGTGGCGGCAGCCGAAGCAGGGATTGGTCTGGCGATCCTTGTAGTGCTCTTTCGCCTCCGCCAGTCGATCCACGTCGATGACCTTGGCGAACTTCGCGGGTAGGAAGGAACCGAGCATGAAACTCCTCTATACCGTTGTCCCGTTCGCTCCCCTGGTAGGGGCGATCGTCGCTGGCCTTTTTGGCAAGCGCATCGGCCGCACAGCCACCCATTCGGTGACGATTGCTGGAGTGCTGGTCGCTTTTCTTGCTTCCTTAGCGATCTTTTTCGAAGTCCAAGCTGGCCATACTTTCAATGGGCCGCTCTATACCTGGGGGACGAGCGGTGCTCTGCGCTTTGAGGTCGGCTTTCTGATCGATTCGCTCACCGTCACGATGATGTTGGTGGTGACCTTCGTCTCGCTGATGGTCCATATCTACACCATCGGCTACATGGCCGACGATCCGGGTTACTGCCGCTTTTTTAGCTACATTTCGCTCTTTACCTTTGCGATGCTGATGCTGGTAATGAGCAACAACTTCCTGCAGCTCTTCTTTGGCTGGGAAGCGGTCGGGCTGGTCTCCTACCTCTTGATCGGTTTCTGGTACACCCGCCCAAGCGCGATCTACGCCAACCTCAAAGCGTTTCTGGTGAATCGCGTCGGCGACTTCGGGTTTCTGCTCGGCATCGGTTTGGTTGCGGCGTACGCTGGCACCCTTAACTACACCGAAACCTTTGCCAAAGCAGCAGAGTTGGCTCAGATGACCGAAGCGGTGACCGGTTGGCCGCTGATCACGGCGATCTGCATTGCACTCTTTATTGGCGCGATGGGGAAGTCGGCCCAGGTGCCGCTCCATGTCTGGCTTCCCGATTCGATGGAAGGTCCCACACCGATCTCGGCGCTGATCCATGCTGCTACTATGGTTACGGCTGGTATCTTCATGGTGGCGCGGATGTCGCCGCTCTTTGAACTTTCTGATGCTGCCCTCTCGTTCGTGCTGGTGGTCGGTGCAACGACCGCCTTTTTCATGGGGCTATTGGGGATTGTTCAGACTGACATCAAACGGGTGGTCGCCTATTCAACCCTGTCGCAGCTTGGGTACATGACGGTTGCGCTTGGCGTTTCGGCCTACTCGGCAGCGATCTTCCATCTGATGACCCACGCCTTCTTTAAGGCACTTCTCTTTCTTGCCGCTGGTTCGGTGATCATCGCCATGCATCACGATCAGGATATGCGGCGCATGGGCGGACTGTGGCGCTACCTTCCAATCACCTACGCAACCGCGCTCATCGGCTCGCTTGCCTTGATCGGAACGCCATTTACCCCCGGTTTCTACTCCAAGGATTCAATCTTGATGGCGGTAGAACACGCTACGATCCCTGGCGCGGGCTACGCCTACTTCTGTGTCCTTGCCGGAGTCTTCGTGACCGCCTTTTACACCTTCCGCATGGTTTTTCTGGTTTTTCACGGCCAAGAGCGATTCGCAACGGCCCATGCCAACCACGGCCACGATCATAGCCATGATCACCACCACGGTTTGGCCCCTGGGCAAAAGCCGCACGAATCACCTAAAGTAGTGACCGTGCCGCTGTTGCTTCTGGCAGTTCCGTCGCTTCTCATCGGTGCGGTGACCATCGAACCGATGCTCTTTGGCGATTGGTTCCGTGGGGTGATCGCTGTTGCTAGCGACCGTCACGGAGCGATGGCCGCACTCAGTAACTCCTTCCATGGGGCGCTGGCAATGGGGCTGCATGGCCTGGTTTCCCTTCCCTTCTTCCTTGCGCTGGCCGGGGTGGTGCTTGCCTGGTATTGCTATCTGGTCCGACCCGACCTCCCGGTCTTGGTGGCCAACCAGTTGCGTCTTGTCTATACGGTACTTACCAACCACTACTACTTCGATCGCATTAATGAGATCGTCTTTGCTGCAGGCGCGCGGCGGCTGGGTCGTGGGTTGTGGACGATCGGGGATCGGACGATTATCGATGGCGCAATGGTAAATGGCACCGCCTCGATCGTTGGCGATGTGGCCAGCCGAGCGAGCGCGTTACAAACTGGTCGCCTCTACCACTACGCCTTCTCGATGATCCTCGGGATTGCGGTATTGCTCCTTTTCCTTACCCTGGTTTGATTGCGGATGACCGTTATGACGGCGATGCCCTTATTGAGTTTAGCGATTTGGATTCCCATTATCGGTGGGTTGCTGGTCTTGGCCAGTTCCAGCGATGACCGGCGGGCCCCCCAGGCGCGCCTTTTGAGCCTTTTGACCGCGGCGGTCGGTTTTGCGGTGACACTGCCCCTGTGGGTCCATTTCGACCCGGCGACCTCGACGATGCAGTTTGTCGAGGTACGCGACTGGATCCCCCGTTACAACATCCGATACTTTCTTGGGGTCGACGGCATATCGATGCCCTTTGTGGTGCTCAACAGTTTTATTACCCTAATCGTGGTGATTGCCGGATGGGAGGTTATTCAAAAGCAGGTGGCGCAGTACCTTGCCGCATTTCTCATCATGTCCGGAATCATCAACGGGGTCTTTTCGGCGCTCGATGCCGTTCTCTTCTACGTCTTCTTCGAAGCATCCCTTATTCCGCTCTACCTCATCATCGGCATCTGGGGTGGACCGAACCGCGTCTATGCCGCCATCAAGTTTTTCCTCTACACGCTGGTTGGTTCGCTGCTGATGCTGGTGGCGATCCTCTACCTCTTTAGCGCCTCAGGTGGCAGCTTCAACCTTCTGGAGTGGCATCGCTTGCCGCTTACGATCACCGAGCAGAAGTGGCTATTTCTTGCTTTCTTGCTCGCTTTCGCAGTCAAGGTGCCGATGTGGCCCGTGCATACCTGGTTGCCCGATGCCCACGTCGAAGCGCCAACCGGGGGCTCGGTGGTCCTGGCGGCGATTGCGTTAAAGCTCGGTGCCTACGGATTTCTCCGCTTCTCATTGCCGATTGCCCCTGATGCTGCCCACCACTTCCAGTGGCTCATGATCATCCTGTCGCTGATTGCTGTGGTCTATATCGGGCTGGTAGCGCTGGTGCAGGAAGACATGAAAAAGCTGGTGGCCTACTCATCGGTCGCCCACATGGGTTTTGTCACCCTTGGCTTTTTCCTCTTCAATCCTTTGGGGGTTGAAGGGGCGATCGTCCAGATGGTCTCGCACGGCTTTGTCTCCGGCGCGATGTTCTTGTGCATTGGCGTGCTCTACGACCGGATGCACACGCGGCAGATTGCCGACTACGGCGGGGTTGTCAACACCATGCCGCACTTTGCCGCGTTCTTCATGCTCTTTGCCATGGCCAATGCAGGGTTACCCGCAACAAGCGGTTTTGTTGGCGAATTCATGGTGACCCTTGCTGCAGTTCAGGTGAACTTCTGGGTGGCTGCGGCTGCTGGCCTGACCCTGATCCTTGGGGCTGCTTATACTTTGTGGATGTACAAGCGGGTCATCTTCGGGCCGGTGACTAACCCGGAAGTAGCTGCGCTCACCGATCTCTCCCGCCGAGAATGGATCGTGCTAGGGGCGATGGCCTTTTTTGTCCTGTTGCTGGGTATTTGGCCGCAGCCGCTGCTGACAGTGATGCACGCCTCGGTTGAGACGCTCCTGGCGCACGTTGCTACTGGCAAACTTTAAAAGGGGTAGGGAACAATGACGTTGGAACAGCCCAATTGGCTCTTGTTGCTGCCACAGATCGTTGTCGCTGCTGCGGCGCTGACGTTGATGACAGCAGGCGCCTTTGCCCGTGACCAGTGGCGACACTTTTCCTATCTCTTTGCGCAACTGACGGTAATTGCCACGACACTGATCACCCTATTTACCGTTGGGGATCCGCGCGTGCAGATCACCTTCGGTGGCATGATCCTTGTCGATTGGATCAGCTTGGTGGTTCAGCTTTTCATCGATCTTGCCGTTTTTGCTACCCTGATCTATGGTCGTTTCTACCTGATCGAACGACGCATCGAGCGCGCCGAATATTACGCGCTGGTGTTGTTGGCGCTCTTGGGAATGCAGGTGCTGACGGTAGCCAACCATCTGCTCTTGATCTACCTGGGTGTGGAGCTGATGTCACTTGCTCTCTATGCGCTGGTTGCCTTTGACCGCGATCAGCTGCTGCGCGCCGAGGCAGGGATGAAGTACTTCGTGCTCGGGGCACTCGCTTCCGGGTTGATGCTCTACGGGATGTCAGTGCTTTACGGCGTTACCGGTACGCTTGCACTTCCTGAGATTGCTGGTCATGGGGCGCTGCGCCCGGGCGACGAGCGGCTCTTTGGCTTTGGCCTTGCCTTCCTGGTTGCCGGGATCGCCTTCAAGTTTGGAGCCGTGCCGTTTCATATGTGGGTGGCCGATGTCTATCAGGGGGCACCTACACCGGTGACGCTGTTGCTCTCCTCAGCTCCTAAGCTTGCCGCCTTCGCGATGGCCTTTCGGCTCCTTGTCTTTGGCTTTTTTGAATATGCCCACTACTGGCAGACGATGCTCATGATCGTGGCCGTTGCCTCGATCGTGCTGGGGAACCTTGCCGCAGTCGTGCAGCAGAACATCAAACGGATGCTGGCCTATTCGGGGATCTCCCACGTCGGTTTCATCTTGTTGGGGCTCTCTGTTGGAGTTGCCGACGGCCAGACACAGCTGGCGCTAAACGCCTACAGTGCCACGCTCTTCTATGCCGTGGTCTATGCGCTGATGAGCCTGGCGGCGTTTGGCCTAGTGCTCCTCCTAGCGCGCGCCGGCTTCGAAGCTGATCGCCTGGAAGATTTCAAAGGACTCAACCAACGCAGCCGCTGGTTTGCCGCGCTGCTGTTGATCACGATGTTCTCGCTCGCTGGCGTTCCCTTCTTCCTCGGTTTCTTTGCCAAGCTTGCTGTGCTCCAGGCAGTGGTGGCAGCTGGCTTCCTGTGGGTAGCGGTGGTCGCGGTGGTGATGTCGCTGGTGGGGGCCTTTTACTATCTACGGGTGGTGAAACTGGCCTACTTCGACGAACCGCAGGAGCGCCAGCCCTTGGTTGCCTCCAGCGAAACCCGGGTGCTCCTTTCAGGTAACGCGCTGGCGCTTGCGCTCTTTGGCCTGATGCCGCAGGGATTGATGTCGCTTGCCGCTTACGCGATGATCGCCTCACTCTGACCTGTCGTGCATGAATAGGAGAATGGCACACGGTAGGGCAGGGGACGACCCACACCCCCATATTGAGCAGGTGCTTGTTGAGGAACCGCTCTGGCGTGGCAAGCTCCTCGATGTCTGGCGCGATACCGTAGCGCTGCCTGGGGGTGTGACGGCAACCCGCGAATATATCCGCCACCCTGGCGCGGTGGTAGTTGTCGCCATCGACGAGGCACAGCAGGTGGTGATGGAGCGCCAATACCGCCATCCGGTGCAGGCAATCGTCGATGAGTTACCGGCCGGCAAACTAGACCCGGGCGAATCGCCGCTTGCTTGCGGCCAACGGGAGTTACGCGAGGAGACCGGTTATACCGCAGCCACCTGGCGTTATCTCGGGGCCTTCTGGCCATGTATCGGTTATAGCAACGAAGTGATCCATGTTGTTTTGGCTACCGACCTCACCGCTGGCCCTGCACAGTGTGACGAAGGGGAGATGATCGAGGTCTATCGGTTACCTTGGGCAGAGTTACTGGCCCGGGCACGTGCGGGGGCGATCCGCGATGGCAAGACGTTGGCAGCAATATGGTTCGTTGATGGTGCCATCAACTGATTGAGCAACTTCCCTCCTCCTCCTCATGTTAGACTCTAAGCGGTGAAAGTGGTAAAAAAGGAGGAGTGATGGCGAAACGGATTCTCTATGCTCAGTCAGGCGGCATGTCGGCGGTGATCAACGCCAGCGCGGCCGGTGTCATCGCCGAAGCTCAGGCGCGCGGGGCAACCCTCTTGGCGGCGCGCTACGGAATGCAAGGGGTGCTGGCAGGGGATATCGTGACCGTGCCCTGGCTCGACCGCGATACGCTGATGCGGTTGAGTTTTACCCCAGGGGGAATCTTTGGCACCGCACGCCGCGACCTTCCCGAGCCCGAGGCAGAGCCTAATCTTTACGATCAACTTTTTGCGCAATTTGAGCGTTTCCAGATCGACTGCTTTCTCTATAACGGAGGCAACGGTTCGATCTATTCCGTGGCCCAGATCGCCCGCGAGGCAGCGCGGCGCGGCGTGCCGGTGCAGGTCATCGGCATTCCCAAGACGATCGACAATGACCTACTGGGCACCCACTTCTCACCGGGCTTTCCCTCTGCAGCCCGCTACCTGGCCACCAGTTTCCTTGAAGCATCGCTTGATCTCGCCTCATTCCCGGCAAAAGGGGCGCGGGCCTTCGTGATGGAGACAATGGGACGCAACAGCGGCTGGCTTGCGGCATCGGTCAAGACTGCTGCCACGGTGCTGCATGATGACAGCCCGCACCTGATTCTGCTGCCCGAGATGCGTTGGCGCAAGGAGACGCTCTTGGCCGAGGCGCAGCGTTTTCTCGATCGCTACAGCTACTGCACGATCGTCGTCGCCGAAGGCGTGACGCTCGATGGGGCTCCGCTTAGCTACCACGGGATCGAGAAGCGCCGCTATATCCAGTTGGGTGGGGCAGGATCGGTGGTGGGCGATTGGCTGCGCGACGAGCTGGGGGCTAAAGTCCACGTTGCCGTGCCGGATTACCTGCAGCGGGCCGCTGCCCACTGGTTGAGTGCTGTCGACCGCGAGCTTGCCTGGCAAGTGGGCACGACGGCGGTTGCGTGGGCCTGCGACGACCCAAGGCTCACGGGCGTGATGGTTGGGATTAACGAGCAGTCGGGCTCTTGGACGATGCGCCCGGTTGCGGCCAGTGAAGTCGGCAACCGTGAGCGCCTATTTCCGCGCGAATGGTTTGACGAAGCCCATTTCTGGGTAACTGAACCCTTTCTCGACTATCTTCTGCCGCTTCTTGAGGGGTGCCCGGTGGTGCCCTGTGGTAGCCACGGTTTGCCCCGCTTCCTGAGTTTGGCCGAGTTGGGAGTGGCCTGATGGGGGTAGAGCGCGCGCCAAATCCCTGCGCCGATGCACTCACCAGGCTTGAGGCGCAATCACGAATCTTGCGCGCAGTTGTCGATGCCCTTCCGGTGGGGCTGATGGTCTTTGATGCCGATCTGCGGCTCCGTTACTGGAATCGCCTAGCGTTTGCGATCCTCGACCTCCCTGAAACCCTGGCTGTAGAGGGGGCCTTGTTTGCCGACCTCATCCGAATCCCCGCCGAGCGAGGTGAATATGGTCCTGGAGACCCTGCCCAACTGGTAGCCGAGCGCGTTGCGCTTGCTCGCCAGTTTCAACCCCACCGTCTGGAACGACGCCGTCCTGACGGTCGCTGCCATCTGGTGCAAGGGGAGCCCTTTTATGATGAGAATGGGCAGCCAGCCGGTTTTGTCTCGACGTTTACGGATATCACCTCGCTTAAGGAAACGGAAACGGCGCTGAATGTGACTGTAGATCGGCTGCAAACGCTGATCGATCACTTGCCCAGTGCAGTAACCCTCTTTGACGGCGAGCTGCGACTCGTTGCCTGGAACCGTCAGTTGCTCAAGTTGCTCGACTTTCCCCCCGAATTGATCGCCGAAGGGGTGTCGCTGGAACAGTTGGTCCGTTATAACATTGCCCGGGGAGAATATGGCGAGATTCGTGACCCAGAGGACTACATTGCGCGGTTTTTGGAAGTTGCTCGCCACTTTCAGCCCCATGAATTTGAGCGGGTTCGTCCTAACGGCCAGGTACTGCACATTGTCGGTCAGCCAGTGCCTTCTGGGGGGTTTGTTACCATCTACACCGATGTCACACGTCAGCGCCAGGTCGAAGAAGAGCTACAGCGTCTGGCTATAGTCGATGAGCTAACTGGTTTGGCCAATCGCACGGCGCTTCTTGCCCAATTGCCACGTATGTGTCAGGAGGCGCGTCGGCGGCATGAGCGGCTAGCGGTTCTGCTGGTCGATCTCGACCGCTTCAAGTGGATCAACGACTCCGCGGGCCACGAGGCGGGGGATCAACTGCTACAGGAGGCAGCGCGACGGATCACCTCAGAGGTGCGCAGCAGCGACTTGGCAGCTCGTTTGGGCGGGGATGAGTTTGCCATCGTTGCCCCCTCCGCTCAGCTCTTGCAAGTTGCTGATCTGGCCGAGCGTCTCCTTGCTGCTCTCGCTCACCCTTTTACCCTTGCTGCTGGAACGTGGCAGATTGGGGCATCGATCGGAATCGCTCTCTTTCCCGACGACGAAGAGAACGCTTCGGCGCTGCTGCGTGCCGCCGATTTAGCGATGCGTCGAGCCAAGGGGGAGGGAGGCAACACCTATTTATGGCCCTTTCTCGGCTTGGCATCCGTTTTGCGGTCGATGATTTTGGCACAGGCTATTCGTCCCTTACCTATCTTCACGCCTTTCCGCTTGCCGAATTAAAGATCGATCGCTCTTTCGTGGCACCGTTAGCTACCGACGGTGGGGACGAAACCATCATCGATGCCACCATCCAGATCGCCCATCGGCTTGGGTTGAGCGTGGTGGCCGAAGGGGTCGAAAACGAAGCGCAAAGGCAGCGGCTGATCGCGCTGGGCTGTGACCTCTTCCAGGGGTACCACTTTGCCCGGCCGCTCACCTCGATGGCCCTAGCTGAGTGGCTGGCGGCCCGGCTGGAACCGTCGGCCTTTTGAGGGTGCGCCACTGTAGCCCAAAGAGCGACAGCGCAACGAAATAGCTGACCGCTCCCACCGTCACCCATGCGCCAATGGCGAGGAAGCGAACCAGGCTACCGGCTTCAGTAAAAGGAGCGATGAACCGTTCGGTACCAAGGATCACCCCGGCCATGACGGCCAACGCACCAGCCACCTGACCCGCAAAGCGACGCCAACCCGGCTGGGGACGGTAGTGTTGCCCCTTTAGCAGTTGGTGGAGCAGAAAGAGGGCATTAGCCCAGGCGGCAAGCGAGATCGACAGCGCTAAGGCCCAGTGACCCCACCCCAAGAGCAGAAGAAAGAGGAGGTTCCCACCCTGCGTCACGGCCAGCGATAGAAGCGCCCCTTTGACCGGCGTTCGCGTATCCTGATGGGCGTAGCAACCGGGAGCAAGGATCTTGATGGCGATCAAAGCAATAAGCCCAACAGCGTAAGCTGCCAACGCCTGTGCAGTGGCATAGGCATCACCCGCGGTAAAAGCACCGCGGACAAAAAGGGCAGCTGTGATCGGCTCGGCAATCAGGATGAAGGCAAGCGCACATGGTGCGGTAAGGAGCAGGGTCATCCTAAGCCCCCAATCGAGCAGCCCGGTAAAAGCAGCGCTGTCCCCTTGGGCTTGTGCCTTGCTGAGAAAGGGCAGCAGGATCACCCCAAGCGCCGCGCCAAAAAGCCCAGCAGGCAGTTCCATGAGCCGATCGGCATAGTAGAGCCAGGAGAGGCTCCCTGCGGGAAGAAACGACGCGAAAAGGGTGTTTAGGAGCAGCGAGATCTGCGCAGCCGAAACACCGAAAATCGCTGGCCCCATCAAGGTCAGGATTCGGCGCACCCCTGGGTCGGCGGGACCCCACGACCAGCGCGGCAGCAGCCCCAGCCGGGGCAACTGCCACCAGTGCCAGCCCCATTGGGCTACCCCACCAACAAGTACCGCATAGGCAAGCCAGAGCGGATCGCGCCGCTCAAGCCACCATGCCAGAAGGAGCAAGGCGATGAACGAAACGTTGAGGGCGATCGGGGTTGCTGCCGGCAGCGCAAAACGGCCCCAGGTATTGAACAAAGCTGAGGAGAAGGCCACAAGCGCCATGAACAGAATATAGGGAAAGGTCAGCCGGGTCATTTCCGTTGCCAGCACCAGTCGTTGCGGCTCATCGGCAAACCCCGGGGCAACGAGCAGTACCAGCCATTTGGCGCCGATCACGCCGGCAATGGTCACTGCAAAGACCGTGACAAAAAGCAGGGTAAAGACCCGGTCGATCAGCTGACGGGTCCGTTCCGGCGACTCATTGTGGCGCGTCTGGGTGAGCACGGGCACGAATGCCTGGGAAAAGGCCCCTTCGGCAAAGAGGCGGCGCAGAAGGTTAGGGAGGCGAAATGAGACGACGAAGGCGTCAGTGGCTACTGACGCGCCAAAGAGCGCAGCAATCAGCAGGTCGCGCACAAAACCAAGCACCCGTGACACGAGGGTCAACGAGCTGACCTGAGCAAGCAACCGCAGCAGATTCACTTGCATCATCACCCAGAAAAAGCTAGAATTATAGTTTCTGGTGAATGATTTCGATTGGGGAAGAGATGGCCAACACGGCACAAGCGCGCAAAAGGGCACGGCAAGACCTAAAACGCCGTGCACACAACCGGAGCTTGCGGTCGCGCCTGCGCACTGCGATCAAATCGGTGCGGGTGGCGATCGCGTCGGGTAACCGCGAAGCGGCGCAAACTGCATATCACGCCGCACAGTCGGTGATCGATTCGATTGCTGGCAAGGGGATCATCCACAAGAATGCTGCGGCCCGGTACAAGAGCCGGCTGGTTGCCAAAATCAAGGCAATGGCGTAATTTCTACTTCCCTTAGCCAATAAAAAAGCGGCATCTGCCGCTTTTTTATTGGCTGTGCCCGATATCCTGATTGGGTGCGATTGCGCACCAGTCGCGCTGGCGCACTTCCAGTTGGTTTTCGCGAGCAAAGTTGAGCAGGAAACGGTAGGCAGCCGGTTGCACCTGGTAGAGCTTAGCGTCGACCTCGACCGTTTTGGCGCCATCAATGACTGGCCCGGGACGCACATAAGGGGAGTAGCGCATCCGGTTGTCGGCGCCTATTGTCGCCATGATGCCGCACAACCGCTCCGCCCAATCGCTCGGACGGAACAGTTTGCCGGAGGCGGTTCGTCCCACGATGAGGAAATCGCTGATCGCTTCGTTCATCGCGTTGGCTTTAGCAAAATTGAAGCTTGATTATACCAAGCTCCCACCACCTGGCGCTTATGCGATAATCGATAGTTTGTAAGATTCAAGGAAGCCTTTCATGCTCGAAGCGATCCGTCGCCGCAAGCGAATCGCCCAACTAATCCTCCTGATCCTGATTATCCCCTTTGCCTTCTTTGGCATCGAGCACTACTTCTCCTCCGGGCCGGCGCGCCACGAAGTGGCAACGGTCGGTTCCGCGCCGATTACCGTGACTGCGCTTCGCGAAGCGCTGGAGCGGCAAAGCGAACGGATGCGCAGCCAAAGCGGTGCGGCATTCGACCCACGCCTGGTCAAAAGCCAACCTTTCGTCGAAGGGGTCTTGCGGCAGCTGATCGAGCGCCAACTGCTCGTCAATGAAACCGAGCGGCTTGGGATCGTTGTTGGAACGGAAGCGGTGCAGCAGGCGCTAACCGGTATTGCTGCCTTCCAGAAAGATGGGGTTTTTGACTACGCCACCTACGAACGGGTATTACGCGCCCAGGGGATGACGCCTAACCGGTTCGAAGCGCTGGTGGCGCAAGACCTGGCCATCGAGCGGCTGGTGGACGCGGTGCAAGGGTCTATTGTTACACCCCAGACGGCGCTCACACTCCTTGCCTGGGAGGAGGAGCGGCGCTCGCTGCGCTGGCTTGCTAGGTCGATAGCTGAACGTGCCGCCACAATTCCAATCGATGATGGGGCATTGGCCGCCTACTTTGCCGAACAGACCGCTCAGTACCAGCAGGGGGAACAGGTGCAGCTGGCCTATGTGGTGCTCGACCCGGCACGTGTGACGGCATCTGAAGTAGCGAGCAGCCAAGGGGAGGGTGACAAAGCGGCCAAGGGCCGTCGCTTCCAGGAACTTGCCGCGCAGTTGCCAGAGATTGCCTTCCAAGCGGTCGATCGGCTGGAACCAGTGGCCGAAGCGGTGGGTGGGACGGTCGAAACGACCGATCTACTGCCGCTGGCTGCGCTGCGTTTGAACGATGGCACCCCGCTGCCTGCTGAGCTCCGCTCGGCGATCGCGAGCGAAGCCGGCCAGCGTGGCGAGAACCTCGAGCCGGTGACGCTTGCCGATGGCCGAATGGTGGTGGTGCGGGTGGTGCGCTTTGAGCCGGCACGGCAACGGAGACTTGAGGAGGTACGTGCAGAGGTCGAGCAGGACTGGCGTCGGAATGAGGCGCGGGCCCGGTTGCGCCGCGAGCTGGAAGAACTAGCTAAAGGGGATACCCTCTCCTGGAGCAGCAGTGGCCAGGTAGCGCGTCTGACTAGTGACCTGCCTACTGCAGTGGTTCGCGCAGCTTTTGCCGCAGAAGTGGGTAAGCGTCAGGTGGTCGAAACAGAAGATGCAGTGTGGCTCATCGAGGTGACAGCAGTGGAACCGGCCCAGGTGTCGACCGATGATCCGCGTCTGGCTGACCTTACCGAACTACTTACCCAGCGCTATGCGTCGCTTAGCTACCGCGCCTGGCTCACCGCGCTTCAGGAGCGCTACCCGGTTACCGTGCGCAGGGAGGCACTAAAACCCTTTACCGAGTAGCGCGAGGAAGGGCGCATAGGGCTAAGGGAGCTGTGATTCAGCGATTCCCTCAAAGGGTGAGCGGCTCAGGGTTCCCCAACGCTACGTTGTGAAACCCTCCATCAACATAGAGGATCTCACCGGTAATGCCGCTTGCCAGATCAGAGAGAAGAAACGCGGTGGCGTTGCCAACCTCTTCGATGGTCACATTGCGCCGCAGTGGGGCATGGTGCTCGTTGTAGCGAAGCAGCCGCCCAAAACTCCCGATTCCTGAGGCGGCAACTGTTTTGATCGGTCCAGCCGAGACGCCATTGACGCGGATCCCTTCCGGACCCAGACAGGCAGCCAGGTAGCGTACCCCGGCTTCCAGGCTGGCCTTCGCCATCCCCATCAGGTTGTAGTTAGGCATCGTGCGCACCGCACCCAGATAGGTGAGGGTGACCATCGACGCCGGGCGGTTCTGCATCAGCGGCCGGAAGGCCTTGGCCATCAGCGGAAAGCTTGCTGCGCTGATCTCGTGGGCGATGCGAAACGCCTCGCGCGAAAATCCGACAAGGAAATCCCCTTCCAACGCCTCGTTCGGAGCGTAGGCGATGGAATGGACGAACCCATCGAGCCCCTCCCACTGTCGGGCGATCTGGTTGGCCAGCGCGGTAATCTCTTCGTCACGGGTAACATCGAGTGGGGCGGTGAACTCGGCGCCGAACGCTTCGGCCATCTTACCCACTCGTTCAGCGAATCGATCATTTTGATAGGTAAAAGCAAGCCTAGCCCCTTCGCGGGCGCATGCCTGGGCAATGCCATAAGCGATCGAACGGTTGCTCAACAGACCAGTAATTAAGATTTTCTTGCCGGCAAGAAAGCCCATCAACAGCTCCTTTTCATTGTTTGCACAAATCTTAGCATGGCTAAGCGTTAATCTGGTTTAGCGCAGTGCCCGCACCAAGCGCGCCTTCTCGCGCTCCCAGTCGCGCGCTTTGGCGCTCTCGCGCTTATCGTGGAGCTTCTTCCCTTTGGCCAGCGCAATCGTCACCTTGATCCGGCCGTTTCGGTAGTGGAGGTCTAAGGGAACGAGGGTAAAACCGGCCCGCTCCACTTTACCGATCAGACGGTCGATCTCGGCGCGGTGCAGCAGCAGCTTGCGGGTGCGGGTGGCATCGGGTCGGACATGGGTCGAGGCGCTGGCCAATGGCGTGACGTGCATCCCGATCAGGAAGAGCTCTCCCCCCTTGATCAGGACGTAGGCTTCGTTAAGGTGCGCCCGCCCAGCCCGGATCGCTTTGACCTCCCAGCCCTCCAGCGCGATCCCGGCCTCGAAGGTCTCTTCGAGAAAATATTCGTGGCGCGCTTTGCGGTTCTCAACAATCGCCATGGTGCCATCTTATTGCGGTACAATCTTTTGATTATACCGCCTGAAGGTAGCAGAACGGAAAAATGGCCAGCGTAAAACAAGAGGTAATCATCGATCGGCCAGCTGCGGCGATCTATGCGCTGGTCGATCGATGCGAAGCCTACCCGGAGTTTCTGCCCTGGTGCGGCGGAGTTGAAGTCCATCAGCGCACGGTCACGCTTACCGATGCCACCCTCAAGGTCGATTTCCATGGCCTTAAAACGGCGTTTCGAACGGCCAATACCAAGCATCCGCCCTATGAGATGATCATCGCCCTCAAAGAGGGGCCCTTTCGCCACCTTTATGGCCACTGGCGCTTCAAACCTCTTGGAACGCAGGGGTGTAAAGTCGATTTCGAACTCCACTACGAATTTGCTAACCGTCTGCTCGACAAAGCCTTCGGCCCTATCTTTCACAAAATCGCCCAGACATTCGTCGACGCCTTTGTGGCCCGGGCGCGAGGCCTCTCGGAAAGCGTTCTCTCTAGCCTGGTTCGTCAAACGGAAGAGGAGGTTCGCCTTGCCGCAGACCATTCAGGTTGAAGTCCTCTATGCCCCAGGGCCCCATCAGGCCGATCTCACTACGGTGACCCTTCCCGAAGAAAGTACCGTGGCTGAGGCGATCGCTGCTGCAGGCGTTCTGGCACGGCACCCCGAAATCGATCTTGAGGGGCAAAATAAGGTAGGAATCTTTGCCAAGGTGGTGACGCTATCGACGCCGCTTCGTGATCGCGATCGCGTCGAGATCTACCGACCCATCACTGCCGACCCCAAGGCAGCACGCCGCAAACGCGCCAGCAAACAGGAAGGTGAGGGCAGCTAGGGGGTATAATAATATTTTTGGAGAGCACTCTATGCGCCTTAAGAAACTTGCGCTGACGTTCGATGATGTCCTGCTCATTCCCGCCCACTCCCAGGTACTGCCCCGCGAAGTCGACCTCACCACCCGCCTGACCCGCCAGCTCACCCTCAACATCCCACTGGTGTCAGCGGCGATGGACACGGTCACCGAATCGCGACTGGCCATCGCCCTTGCCCAGGAAGGGGGAATCGGGATCATCCACAAGAACCTGCCTGCTAAACAACAGGCAGCCGAGGTGGCCAAGGTCAAGCGGTTCGAGTCGGGGGTACTTAAGGACCCGGTGACTATCCCGCCTACTTTTACCGTGGGCGATGTCCTTGCGCTCACCCGTCAGATGGGCATTTCTGGGCTGCCGGTGGTCGATGAGGGCAGGGTAATCGGCATCGTCACCCATCGCGATATCCGTTTTGAAAACCGCCTCAACCTGCCGGTGACCGAGATCATGACCCCGCGCGAGCGCCTGGTCTTCATCCGCGAAGGGGAGAGCCTTGAGCGGGCTAAGGCGTTGATGCACGAGCATCGCCTGGAACGGGTGCTCATCCTGGGAGCTGACGATACGCTCAAAGGGCTGATCACCGTTAAGGATATTCTCAAGTCGACCGAACACCCCTCTGCCGCCAAAGATGTCGAAGGGCGGTTGCTAGTTGGTGCTGCCATCGGGGTAGGGGCAGGCACAGAGGAGCGGGCCGAACGGCTGGTCGAGGCCGGAGTCGACGTGCTGGTGGTCGATACCGCGCATGGCCATTCGCAAGGGGTGCTTGACCGGGTGCGCTGGGTGAAACGCACTTTTCCCCACATCCAGGTCATCGGTGGCAACATCGCTACGGCCGAGGCGGCGCGGGCGCTCGTTGACGCGGGCGCCGACGCGGTGAAAGTCGGCATTGGTCCTGGTTCGATCTGCACGACGCGGATCGTTGCCGGGGTAGGGGTGCCGCAGATCACCGCGATTGCCGATGTGGCCGAAGCACTTGCCGGAACCGACGTGCCGGTCATCGCCGATGGGGGAATCCGTTTTTCGGGTGACATAGCCAAAGCCCTTGCTGCTGGCGCCGATTCGGTGATGCTGGGCGGACTCTTTGCCGGAACGGAGGAGGCCCCTGGGGAGACGGTGCTCTATCAGGGGCGTTCGTATAAAGCCTACCGCGGGATGGGGTCGCTAGGGGCCATGCAGGCTGGCGGTGCCGACCGCTATTTCCAGGAGAACACCGCTAACGTCGATAAACTGGTTCCCGAGGGAATCGAAGGGCGGGTGCCTTATAAAGGGCCGGTAGCGGCGGTGATCCACCAGATGGTGGGTGGGGTTCGCGCTGCGATGGGGTATCTGGGCTGCCGCACGATTGCCGAGCTGCATGCCAAAGCCGAGTTCGTCCAGATTACCACGGCGGGAATACGCGAATCGCACGTTCATGATGTGCAGATTACCAAAGAGGCCCCCAACTACCATCTTGACTGACAGAAGATGCACATGGCCCATGACAAGATTCTGATTCTCGATTTCGGCTCGCAGCTCACCCAGCTGATCGCCCGGCGGGTCCGCGAGCTGCAGGTCTATTGCGAAATCCACCCCTTCGATGTCGGCGATGCGTTTGTCCGCTCCTTTGGAGCCAAAGGCATCATCCTCTCCGGTGGCCCCAATTCGGCCTACGCGGCGCTCGATTGGCGTGCTCCGCAAGCAGTCTTTACCTTGGGGGTGCCGGTGCTCGGCATCTGTTATGGAATGCAGACGATGGCCGAACAGCTTGGCGGGCGAGTGGCAGCAAGCGGTCGGCGCGAATTCGGTTACGCCCAGGTACAGTTGCGCGGCCATAGTCCGCTCTTTGCCGGCATCGAGGATCGGCGCGATGGAGCCGGTCGCGCCTGGCTCGACGTCTGGATGAGCCACGGCGATGCGGTCGTTGAACTTCCGCCGGGCTTTACCGTCCTCGCCGAAAACGAATCGACACCGGTGGCAGCGATGGGCGACCCTACCCGTCGCTTCTACGGCGTGCAGTTTCATCCCGAGGTCACCCATACCCTCAAAGGCAAAGAGATCCTCAGCCGCTTTGTTCATGAGATCTGCGGTTGTGGCTGGGATTGGACGATGCCCGATTTCATCACCGAAGCGGTCGATCGCATCCGCGAGATGGTTGGCCCTGACGAAGTGATCCTGGGACTCTCTGGAGGCGTCGATTCAAGTGTCGCTGCAGCGTTGATCCACCGGGCAATTGGTGAGCAGCTTACCTGCGTCTTTGTCGATAACGGGCTTCTGCGCTTGAACGAAGCTGAACAGGTGATGGCCACCTTTGCCCGCCACCTGGGGATGCGGGTTATTCACGTCGATGCTTCGGATCGTTTCCTGGCCGCTCTTGCTGGGGTGACCGATCCGGAGCAGAAGCGCAAGATCATTGGCCGGCTCTTTGTCGAAGTTTTCCAAGAAGAGGCGAACAAGCAGCATAACGCCCGGTGGTTGGCCCAAGGAACGATCTACCCCGATGTGATCGAATCGGCGGGCAGCAACACCAAAAAGGCGCACACCATCAAAAGCCACCACAATGTGGGGGGGCTACCCGAAACGCTCAACCTCAAGCTCTTGGAACCGCTTCGTGAGCTCTTCAAGGATGAGGTGCGCGAGCTGGGCATCGCGCTGGGGTTGCCGCACGATATGGTCTATCGCCACCCTTTCCCTGGCCCGGGACTGGGGGTGAGGGTTCTGGGCGAGGTGCGGCGCGACTACCTCGACATCCTGCGCCAGGCCGACGCAATCTTCATCGATGAACTGCGTGCTGCCGACTGGTACGACAAAGTCAGCCAAGCCTTTGCCGTCTTTTTGCCGGTGCGAAGCGTTGGGGTGATGGGCGATGGCCGCACCTATGAGCATGTCATCGCACTGCGCGCCGTGCAAACCGCGGACTTTATGACTGCCCATTGGGCCGAACTGCCGCATGCGCTGCTGGCCCACGTCGCCAACCGCATCATCAATGAGGTGCGTGGTGTCAACCGCGTGGTGTATGATATTTCTGGCAAGCCACCAGCAACGATCGAATGGGAATAGTCTCGAACCAAACAGCACCAGCTGGTGGTCTTTTCCTGCCTTTATCTGCGATGACGCCTAAGGAGAGAGTCATGGAGAAACATAAAACGGCTAAAGCCTCAGCCGGTGGGGAAAGCCCATTTCTTACCGATATTAAGCTCCTGCGTGAGCGGGCCCGCAAACATATCGAGGATGGCGCAGTTACCCCTGGCTATCAGGCCGATCGCAAGACGGTGATCAAGCTCCTTAACGAAGCGCTAGCTACCGAGCTTGTTTGCATCCTGCGCTATAAACGTCACTACTTCATGGCCAGTGGCATCAACGCCGATGCCGTGGCGCAGGAGTTTCTTCAGCACGCCAACGAGGAGCAGATGCACGCCGACCAGATCGCCGCGCGGATCGTGCAGCTCAAAGGTGAACCCGACTTCAACCCCGAGGGGCTCGCTTCACGCAGCCACGCCGAATATGTCGAAGGGGGAAACTTAGTCGAGATGATCCGTGAGGATCTGGTTGCCGAGCGAATCGCCATCGATAGCTACAGCGAGATGATCCGCTACATCGGGGACAAGGACCCCACCACCCGGCGGATGCTCGAAGGCATCTTGGCAATGGAGGAAGAGCATGCCGACGACCTGGCCAGCCTGCTTGCCGACCTAGAGCGGTAAGCTTGTGCCGTAGCACCCCATGCTCCGCACACCCGTCAAACTACACGAATTGCTGATTGGCAAACCGATGCCCTTCGACGTCTATGACCGCGAAGGGCGGTTGTTGCTGCGCCGCGGCTACGTCATCGAATCGGAGCAAGAAAAGCAAAAGCTCTTCCGGTTAGGGCCCGAGCGCGACGTCTCCACCGACGAACGCTTTCGGGCGGCTTTCTCCTCAGCGGCACGGCTAGAGGACAAAGGCTCGGAAGAGGCTAGACGTTCGGTTATTCTTCCTTTTACCGAACTGCACCTGTTGCCAGGCGAGCCTTTGCAGGTCAAGCTGACCGGCGATGAGGAGGCGCTGTGGAGTCGGTACATCGGCATGATCCGCAACCGCTCCCTGTTGATCGAGGCGGTGACCCGATCCGATCTGCCCATCTTCGTCAAAGAGGGGATGACATTGCAGCTCCGCGGTACTACCGGTTCGCTCGCCTTTCTTTTTACTGCGTCGGTGGTTGCCAACATTGCCCGCCCCTTCTCCTATCTCCACCTCTCCTACCCAAGCGAGATCCGGGCTGTGCGGTTGCGGCGCACCGAGCGGGTCAAGGTACGCATCGTCTGCGCGGTGCTTCCTGAGCAGGGCGAGCCCTATGGTGGCGTTCTCCTCGACCTCTCGTTAGGGGGAGGATTGCTCCTTTCCCGGCACGTGCTCGGGATTGGACAGCGGGTGACGCTCAAGTTCAAACTGCCGGTGGGCGACAACGAGCTAATTCTGGCCGTAGAAGCTGTTGTCCGGTCGCAACGGCAGATCGAACAACCTAACGGCCAGAAGGAGAACGGCTACGGGGTTCAGTTTGTCGACCTGGCGCCGGAAGAGACTCTGGCTCTGATGACCTATCTGCAAGCGGTCCAAAGCGGCGCGGTGGGGTGATCCCTAGCGCATCAGTTGCGCAGCAAGTCAAGGTGAAAGTGCAGGCGCAGGAAGGTATGCAACCTACCCACCGTCTGGAGCGCAGCTTGAAGTTCGTAGCGCTCCAGGCGGCTGAGCGTCTTGAGGTCGACGACATTGCCTGGCGCACCCCCCTCATCCAGCGCACCGACCTGAGTGCGTAGGCGCAGATCGAGCATGAAAGCAAGCGCTGAGGCCAGGTCACGGGCGTCGGTGGCCGGGAGTACGTCAATCTCACCAAGGCGGCGTATCCGGTCAAAAGTATTCCCTTGCAACGTTCGGTGTTGCAGTGACAGCGTTCGAATACCGTCGGTAATAGCAAAGATGCCGGCCTTTTTGAGATCGACTCCCTGCCGGATATCGCCGATCTGGCGGGTTTTGATGCGGCCAAACCAGCCAAGCGGTGGGGGAAAGCGCAGCGAGTTCTGGGCCAACCGAGCCAGAAAGAGGGTGTCGCTGGCCGCTAGCTCATAAAGGGTTTCACGCAGCGACTCGGTCATCGCCTCGTTGCCGCAAAGCGCACGCAGATCGGCAAACATCGCTGCCTGCAGGAGATGCTCCGGCGTGGGTTGATGGACCCAGACCGTGAGCTGCCGGCGCCACTCACCCAACCGCCGCGTCCAGGCAGGGTTTCGGGTCATGATATTGCCAGGACAGGGGGGAAATCCCACGTCAAGGAGTGCAGTACTGACTGCTTCGCCAAAGGCCCGGGCAACATCGGCCTCACCCTCGGTGAGCGCGTCGTCGAGAATCAGCCCATTGTCCTGGTCAGTTACCAGCGTCTGCTCGCCTCGCCCTTGGCTCCCCAGGACGACGAATGCGAACCGTTCCTGGGCGATCCCGTGTTCTGCAGCGGTGATTTCGACCACCCGGCGCATCAACGCATCGTTGAGAAAGGCGATCACGGCCACCGTCTCCTCGATGGGGGTGTGGTTGCGCACAAGAAGTGGCACCAGCTCGCGAACCGCCTGGTAGTGGTCAGCAAGGGCAGCAAGCGAACTCGCCCGTTCGATCTCAAGCGCCAATAGGTGTGGAGAGTGACGCTGGGTTTTGAGAAGATCGCTTTGCGAAAGGACCCCGACCGGCCGACCGGTCTCGTCACTGACCACAACCCGGTGGATGCCTTTTCGGGCCATCACCAAAAGAGCCTGATGGAGCGGTGCAGTCAAGGGCAGGGTAATGACTGGACTGGTCATCAGTTCGCGCGCGCACCGCTCCCGGGGGGCAAGGCCAGCTCCGACCACTTTGTTGCGTAGATCGCGGTCGGTGACGATGCCAACAATCACCCCCCCCCTCTTCGACCAACAGGCTGGAGAGATTGAGCTGGTGCATCTTCTGCGCGATTGCCTCAGCGGTATCGCTGGCCAGACAGGTGTGCAAACCCAGCGAGCACCACCGCGAAATTGGGTCGAAGAGAAAGTGCTGCGGGCTGGCTATGGCCATTGGGGGCTTCTCCCTGAGCAGTTTCTGGCTATTATAAAGGTTTTCCTTGGAGTCACCCTCTTGCCCCGGCACCTATCGCAGTTTGACGGCACGCTTGTTCCTCAGCTTCTCTGGGACCGGGTGTGGATGCACTGGGCACTGGCAATGGCCAAAGTTGCCGCGGCGTGCGGTGAAGTCCCAGTGGGGGCAGTAGTAGTGGCTGCGGGGCGGATCGTTGCGGTGGGGCACAACCAGCCGATCGCCAGCCACGATCCCACTGAGCACGCCGAGATTGCGGCGCTGCGCGCTGCCGCTCGCCGTGAGGGTAACTATCGCCTGCCTGGGATGACCCTCTATGTCACCGTTGAACCATGCGCGATGTGTGCCGGAGCGATCTGGCAGGCGCGCCTAGCCCAAGTTGTCTTTGGGGCAGCGGAACTGCGCACGGGGGTGGCGGGAAGTATCGTCGATCTCTTTGCCGTCAAGGCGCTCAACGCCCACGCTGTCTGTAGAGGCGGGATACTGGCTGAAGAATCGGCCCAGCTGCTGCGTGAATTTTTCCGAGCAAAACGGCAAGCTGCACGGCGCAAAAGGGAAGGGTGATGGCAAACAGTGCGCATCTGCCGTGGGCAGTGGTCTGTTTGGCGAGCCAACGGCTCTTTCTCTACGATGCCCAAGGGGTTTGCCAGCGCATCTACCCTGTCTCCACGGCGCAGCGCGGCCCGGGGCAGCAGCAGGGCAGTGGACAGACCCCCCTAGGCCGCCACCGCATCCGGGCGATGATCGGGCGGGGGTTACCGCTCGGAACCGTTTTTCGCGGGCGTCGCCCGACCGGCGAGCAGGTACCGATCGCCGAGGGGCGGGTGGTAACGCCGCTTCCTTCCCATCTGGCCAAGGGTGATGCGATCACCACCCGCATTCTGTGGCTTTGCGGCGAAGAGGTCGGCTGGAACCGCTTGGGAAGGGTCGATTCCCAGCGCCGTTTCATCTACCTGCACGGCACTGCTGATGAGACGCATCTGGGACAAGCGGTATCGCACGGATGCATTCGTTTGGCCAACGGCGCGATTGCTGAACTGGCCATGCTCCTGCCGGCGGGAAGTCGCCTCTGGATCCTTACCTACTGGCCGCTTACCCGAAACAGATCGTAGGCGGGCCCACTTAAACCGTTGGCAACCAATGGTTGGATAGCCCACTGCTTTACAACTAACGAGTTGGTGGACCGGATGGGAGTCGAACCCACGACCTTCGCATTGCGAACGCGACGCTCTACCAACTGAGCTACCGGCCCAAGGTGGTGGGTGGTAGTGGGATCGAACCACTGACCCCTGCCGTGTGAAGGCAGTGCTCTACCGCTGAGCTAACCACCCCTTGCTTGGCGAGACGCGAATCATACGGAAATAGCGCTAAGCCGTCAACCCCCATCGCAGATATAATGGCGACAGTTTTTAGGTAATGGAAATGGCCAATGAGACTAGCAGTAATCGGAACAGGCTATGTCGGCCTGGTGACGGGCGCCTGTTTTGCTGAAATGGGCAACCAGGTCTGGTGCGTCGATATCGATGAGAGGAAGATCGCGGGTCTTAAGCGAGGTGAGCTGCCGATCTTTGAGCCGGGGTTAGAGGAGATCGTCATCCGCAACCATAAGGAAGAACGGCTCTTTTTCACTACGGAGCTCAAGGAGGCAGCCAAGGAGTGCGATCTCTTTTTCATTGCCGTTGGCACTCCGCCTCAGGAGGATGGTTCCGCCGATTTGCAGCACGTGCTGGCGGTTGCCCGGCAGATCGGGGCGGTGATTGAACGGGACGCGATCGTTGTCGACAAGTCAACGGTACCAGTAGGGACGGCCGAACGGGTGCAGCAGGAGATTGCTGCAGTGTTGGCAGCGCGCGGTCGGCAGCTCACCGTTGAGGTGGTCTCTAACCCGGAATTTCTTAAGGAAGGGGCAGCGGTGGAAGATTTCATGCGCCCCGATCGTATTGTCGTCGGTACTTGCAGTGAGCGGGCGCGCGCGGTGATGGCCGAACTCTACGCGCCTTTTAACCGAAGCCACCAGCGGGTGATCTACATGGGGGTCCGCGATGCCGAAATGACCAAATATGCGGCCAACGCGATGCTTGCCACCAAAATCAGCTTCATGAACGAGATCGCCACGCTTTGCGAGCGGTATGGCGTTGATGTCGAACAGGTGCGCATCGGGATCGGGTCTGATTCGCGCATCGGCTACCACTTCATCTATCCGGGGGTTGGCTATGGCGGTTCCTGCTTTCCCAAGGATGTCAAAGCGCTGGTGCAGATGGCCAAGCGCGTTGGGGTCGAGCCGCTTGTCCTTGATGCCGTCGAGGCGCGTAATGCCGTTCAAAAGCGGGTGCTGCTGACCAAGATTCTGGCCCATTTTGGCGACAACCTCACCGGCCGCACTTTTGGCCTCTGGGGGTTGGCCTTCAAACCAGGTACCGACGATATGCGCGAAGCGCCATCGATTCCACTGATCACAGGGCTTATTGAGCGTGGTGCAGTGGTTAAGGCCTACGACCCGGTGGCGATCGAGAACGCCAAGGGCTGCTTTCCCCAGGCATGGCAAGCAGAGAACCGCCTTCAGTTTGTAACCCATCAATACGCCGCGCTAGAAGGAGCCGACGCGATGATCCTGGTAACCGAGTGGAAGCCGTTCCGTCACCCCGACTTTGCGGCGATCAAGCGGCTACTTAAGGCCCCTGTAACCATTTTTGATGGGCGTAACCAGTACGACCCCGAGGCGCTTGCTCGCGAAGGGATCGCCTATTACGGAATCGGGCGCCGGAATCGTTTGGCCAAGGAGCTGAGCACCAGCTAAGAAGGTGGAGCGCTGGCCGGAGCTAAACCGCCCCTTGGCGTAGGAAAGCGGCAAAACCCCTCTCCGTCGTCCTGGGCAGTGAAGGGGCTAGGCTCCGGCCCGCAAAGAGCAGCTTTAGCTCAAGCAGCCGACAGCGCTTGGTCGAGGTCTTCGATTAGGTCGTCGATGTGTTCGATGCCAATCGAAAGGCGGATCATCTCCTCGCGCACGCCAGCCTTGGTCAGCTCCTCTGGGGAGAGTTGGCGGTGGGTAGTCGAGGCCGGATGGCAAGCAAGTGACTTGCAGTCGCCGATATTGACCAGCCGGGTAAAGAGTTTTAGGGCATCTTGGAAGCGGGCACCGGCTTCGCGTCCTCCTTGGATCCCAAAGCTCAGGATACCTGAAGCGCGCCCGCCCATATACTTCTGCACCAGGGCATGGTCGGGGTGGTCAGAAAGCCCTGCGTAGTTGACCCATGTGACTTTCGGGTGACGGCGCAGGTATTCGGCCACTGCCAGGGCATTGGCGCAGATGCGGTCCATGCGCACCGCAAGCGTCTCGATTCCCTGCAAGATCAGGAACGCGTTAAACGGGCTAATCGCCGCCCCCATATTGCGCAGCGGCACAACCCGTGCCCGTCCAATATAGGCAGCCGCCCCCAGCGCTTCAGTATAGACCACCCCGTGGTACGACACATCGGGTTCGTTGAGCCGACGAAACCTTTCTTTGTGTTCGGCCCACGGGAATTTGCCGCTGTCAACAATGATTCCGCCCAGCGTCGTGCCGTGGCCCCCCAGGTATTTGGTCAGGGCATGGACGACGATGTCCGCCCCATGTTCGAAGGGACGGCAGAGGTAGGGGGTGGGAACGGTGTTGTCGACAATAAGTGGCACCCCGTGGCGGTGGGCAATTTCAGCAAGCGCGGCGAAATCGGTGATGTTGCCCAGGGGGTTTCCGACCGATTCGCAGTAGATGGCTTTCGTTTTGCCATCGATCAACCGTTCGAAGGAGGCAGGGTCCTGGTAGTTGGCAAAACGGACTTCAATACCAATCTGCGGCAGGGTGTGGGCAAAGAGGTTGTAGGTTCCCCCGTAGAGGGTGGTGCTGGAGACGATGTTGTCCCCCTGTTCGGCGATGGTGAGGATCGCGTAGGTGATCGCCGCCATGCCAGAGGCAAGCGCCAGCGCACCAACCCCGCCTTCGAGCGCCGCCACCCGCGCTTCAAGCACCGCCTGGGTGGGATTCATGATGCGCGTATAGATGTTGCCGGGCACCTTCAGGTCAAAAAGGTCGGCACCATGCTGGGTGTTGTCAAAAGCGTATGAGGTGGTCTGGTAGATCGGCACGGCAACCGCTTTGGTGGTCGGATCGGGTTGATAGCCGGCATGGATAAGCAGGGTTTCAATGCGCATGGGTCCTCCCGTGTTGGATGGGTGATAAAGGACAACATTATCATGAAAAGAGGGGAGCAGACACCCTATCTATAGGGCAATTCGGTGATAAGCGGCGGATTGAAGCAAAAAGCGCTAAGCGATCTATTCTTAGCGTGCCAAGGTCGCAGGGATAAGCCCATGCACCGCGTTGCCAAGAAAGATCGCTTCGGCGGCCTTAAGATCAGCAGGAGAAAGGGGGCGTTCGGCAGCGCGCCCAGAGGCAATCAGTGAGGCGCGCAGCACTCCAGCCAGGCAACCACTCTCAAGCGGCGGGGTGTAAAGGAGGGGATCCCCTGGAAAGCGGACAAAGAGGGTTGTGCGGCACCCCTCCACCAACTCGCCGCGGCGGTTGCAGAGCAGAGCGTCGAAGTACCCCTCCTGGGTGACCTGGGCAAGGAGCGCGTCGTAGCGGCCACGGCGGGTCGTCTTGTGGCGCTGCAGCGGATCCGTTTCGTCGATTACCGGCGAATCGGCAATAAGAAAGCGTACCGGTCGTTCGGCAGGGGGGAGGTAAGGGGTAGTGGCAGCAGTGATGGTACCGTCTGGGTTTAGCACCAGACGAATGCGCCACTCGGCGGTTGGATTGGCGGCAGCTGCTTGAACAACTGCCTGATGCCAGCGATCGCGATCCCAAGGAATTCCCAGTGCAGCCGCACTTGCTGCCACGCGATCTTCGTGCCAGGGTAGGAGTGGCGCCCCTTGAGCGCCCCGCCAGCGGATCGTCTCGATCAATCCGACGCGCACTGGCAGTTGCCGGGCAAATGCGGTCTTGAGGTGGCATTCGCGCCATTCGGCGTCGGCGTCCGATTCGATAACGATGCCGCTCCCCACACCAAGCGTAGCGGTGTGGTTTGGCTCAAGGAGCAGGGTGCGGATCGGTACGGTCACCAGCAGGTCGCCACCAGGCAGGATCACCCCAATTGCCCCGCAGTAAAGTCCCCGGGGGGCAGATTCGAGCTCAGCGATGATTTCAATGGCCCGCCGCTTCGGAGCGCCGGTGACCGAACCGCACGGGAAGAGGGCAGTCAGGATCGTCCAGAGCGGGGCCGTGATCGGCTCGGCAACGATCGTTGATGTGAGCTGCTTAAGCGTTGCGTAGGGTTCAACGGTAAAGAGTTCGGCAACATGCACCCCGCCAGGCGGGGCCAAGCGCCCTAGATCGTTGCGGATGAGATCGACAATCATCACGTTCTCAGCCGCAGTTTTTTCATCGAGCCAGTCACCGGCATCCACCGGTGCAGTTCCTTTCATCGGCCGGCAGATCAGCCGTTTTCCCAAGCGGAGAAAAAAGCGTTCTGGCGAGCGAGAAAGGATCGCTCCTCCATCGGGAAGCGGCAGGTAGGCACCACAGGGAACGGGTTGCTGGGCGCGCAGCGCAAGATAGAGGGCAATAGGCGAGCCGTAGTAGCGGGCGTACCACGGGAAGGTGAGGTTTACCTGGTAGGCGTCTCCGGCGCGTAGGTAGCGCAGGATGCGGCGCACAGAATCCCCATAGGTGGCCGGCGACCAATTTGGCTCCCAGTTAAGGAAACCTGCAATGGGATCGCTGACTTGTTCCTGCGCTCGCGTCAGCGCTTGCTCCGGGTGCAGCCACTGGCCGTGCGCAAAATGCCACAAGCGCAACCGACCGGGTGGGCGATGGCGAAAGGCGTTGGCAAAAGCGGGGTCGAACCACGGGGCGCATTCATAGTCGAGCGTAAAGACCCAGACAGGAAATGGTTCTTGGTCAACTGTTCTGGTCTGCTGCGCCTGTGCCTCAGCAGCATCAAGTAGGGTTTTTGCCTGGTTTCGTTCGGTGCTCTCGTGGTAACCGATTAGCGTTTCGGCCCAAATGTCGCCCGGTGGGGAGAGAAGCGATTCAAGGTGCGTGTCGAACCAGGCAAACACGCCACAGTCCCTTTTCCTTATTCCAGAAAAAAAGGATAGCACACGTGCAAGGTATGCTATATGAAAATGCTTGATCAAGGAGCAGCCCCTGGTCATGGCCGGTGGACGAACTAAGCTGACGACAAGGCGAGAGCGGGGGGGCCCCCATTTTTGAATGACGAATACTTTACATAATACTAATTATCACACTTTACCTGGCAGGTAAGAGTCCTGGTGCTGCGGCGGTTTCGCCAAAGCCTCAGCTAGGTTTTTGATGACAAAGAAGGCAGAATGTCTCTAGAACGCGGCGCGCTCGGGCAATTGCATCAGCAAGCACCTGCTGCAGAGCAGTAAAGGAGATCGATTGCTGTGCCTCCCCCCGTCCAGCGGCGTGATTGGCTACGACATTGAGCGCTGCATACGCAAGATCTAGCTCTCGGGCCAGTACCGCCTCGGGCATCAAAGTCATGCCAACAATATCTGCGCCATCGCGTTCTAAACGATCGATTTCCGCTGCTGTCTCCAGCCGAGGCCCCTGGGTGCAGGCATAGACGGCGCCATCGATCGCCTTTTCCCCGCAGGCAGAAAGAGCGGCAAGGAGGCGTTGCCGAAGCTCGTGGGAAAAGGGATGCGTGAAGTCAATGTGCACCACGGCATCTTCTGGCCCATCGTAGAAGGTGTTGATCCGCCCCCAGGTATAGTCGATGATCTGATGGGGAACCACCAACATTCCTGGTTGGTAAGGGGGTGTGATCCCCCCTACTGAAGCTACTGCGATAACTTCAGTAACCCCAACTGCTTTTAATGCCCAGAGGTTGGCTCGGTAGTTGATGCGGTGGGGGGCGATCGTATGACCATAGCCGTGCCGCGCAATGAAGACGACCTCTTGGCATCCCAACCGGCCAAAGGTGAGCACACCGGAAGGCTCGCCAAAAGGGGTGCGTACGATGCGTTGTCCTAATGGTTCCATGTTTTCCAGATTGGCTAAGCCGCTACCGCCAATGATTGCCAACATTCCCTGTTTTCCTCCTTTCGCGCTTTCCAGGCAGTATAATGCCACTTTTGTAGGAGAATTTCTGTTTCATGTCTGCCACTTCTTCGCTACCTGCCATTTGCAACATTGCCATCAGCACGCCAGCATTGAAAAGGGGACACCTGCATGTTCGATTCGGCCAGTCTGCCCCACCAGATCGATCCGGAAACCTACCGTAACGAAACCAAAGCGCTGCGAGTGGCACTGCTTCAAGCGCAGTTTGAGTTGGTCAAGCGGGCAGACTTCCCCGTCCTGCTTTTGGTAAGCGGCCACGATGCCGCAGGAAAGAGCGAGACGATCCACCAGCTTTATGAGTGGCTCGATCCGCGTTACCTCACCACCTGGTCTTTCAGCGAACCGAGCGAACACGAACGACGCTATCCCCCCATGTGGCGATACTGGCAAGCGCTTCCGCCTAAAGGGCGAATCGGTATTTTTGCCGGCTCGTGGTATTCGCAACCGATTGCCGACCAAGTGGCGAAGCGCTCCTCTCTTGCCGAATTGGACCGCGAGATTGAGCGGATTAACCGTTTTGAGCAGATGCTGGCCAACGAGGGGGCGCTCTTAGTCAAGTTTTGGTTTCACCTGACCCAGGATGGTCAGAAGCGGCGTCTAAAGGCGCTTGCCAAAGACCCATCGACTGCTTGGCGGGTAACGCCGTGGCACTGGAAGCGCCTTAAGACTTACCCTCAACTAGTCGAAGTGGCAAACCACGTGCTGCGCCTTACCGATACGCCTTGGGCAGCTTGGCAGGTGATCAACGGCGAGGATGACCGGTACCGCCATCTGATGGCGGGCAAGATTTTGCTGACGCTGTTGCGCGAACGGCTTACCCGTCCAGTTCAGGTGCTCCTGCCCTCCTCGCTTCCCAAGATCCCCAGCGTCGATGGCCGCGATGTCATCTCAGCCTTTGATCTTACCCAGAAGGTTTCGCGACAAGAGTACAACGAGCGTTTGCCAGCATTACAGGGGGAATTAAGCGCACTGGTTCGCCATAAGCGCTTTGCCATGCGCAGCCTGGTTGTCGTCTTTGAAGGGGTCGATGCTGCCGGCAAAGGGGGGGCGATCAAGCGTGTGGCCTGGGCGCTTGATCCCCGTCAGTTTCGCATTGTCCCGGTTGCCGCCCCAACCGACGAGGAGCGTGCCCAACCCTACCTCTGGCGCTTTTGGCGGCATATTCCGGCGCATGGCCGAATTACCATTTTCGACCGGTCATGGTACGGTCGGGTTCTGGTCGAGCGGGTTGAGGGGTTTTGCCAGGAAAGTGATTGGCAGCGGGCCTATGCCGAGATCAACGACTTCGAGCATGAGCTCGTCGAAGCAGGGATAATACTCGTCAAGTTCTGGTTGCAGATCAGCTACGAGGAGCAGTTGCGCCGTTTTCGCGACCGTGAAACGACACCGCACAAGAGCCACAAAATTACCGATGAGGATTGGCGCAACCGGGAAAAGTGGCTGCTCTACCATCAAGCGGTTTGCGACATGATCGACCGCACCAGCACCGGGCAAGTCCCGTGGACGATCGTGGAAGCCGAGGATAAACGGTTTGCCCGGTTGAAGGTGCTGAAGACCTTGGTTGCCAACCTCAAGAGAGCCTTGGATCTTCGGTGACCCTTTTAGGCGCTTTCTCAGAGCGAAGCGGCCCGTTCGCGCAGATAGGTGCGGAAAGGATCGGCCACCTCGGGGTGGCGCAGGGCAAATTCGACAGTCGCCTGCAGATAGCCAGCCTTCGAGCCGCAGTCATAGCGGATGCCATCGAAGTGGTAAGAGAGCACCGCCTCCTCGTTAAGAAGCGAACTGATCGCGTCGGTTAGCTGCAGCTCTCCCCCCGCCCCCGGCCGGATTTGGCGCAGATGGTCGAAGATTGCGGCGCTCAGGATATAGCGGCCAACCACCGCTTGAGTCGAGGGGGCATCTGCTGGATCGGGTTTTTCGACGATGCCGGTGATGCGGCGGGTCTTTCCCCGCTCGCAGGGGTCGGTGCTGACGATCCCGTACTGACGGGTCTGTTCGCGGGAAACTTCCATGGTACCAAGTACCGAGCAACGGTGATAGGCAAAGACTTCGACCATCTGCTGCATCACCGTTTTGCCTTCTGGGTTGTCGCACAGATCATCTGCAAGAAGCACAGCAAAGGGTTCCTGCCCCACGACCGGTTGGGCACAAAGGACCGCATGCCCCAACCCAAGCGCTTCAGGCTGGCGGATATAGATGCAGGTAACGCCTTTAGGCACAGTTTGCCGCACCAGTTCCAGCAGGGCCTTTTTGCCTCGAGCAGCCAGTTCGGTTTCGAGTTCGTAGGCCTTATCGAAATGATCCTCGATCGAGCGCTTGGTCCGCCCGGTGATAAAGATCAGCTCGGTGATGCCCGCGGCCACCGCCTCTTCCACCGCATACTGGATGAGCGGCTTGTCGACAATTGGCAGCATCTCTTTGGGGCTCGCCTTGGTCGCTGGCAAGAAACGGGTCCCCATTCCGGCCACAGGAAAAACTGCCTTGCGGATGACAGGTCGCACGATGATGACTCCTTTAGTCACAGGGGAGATGAAGAACGTTTGGCAATGAGGGCGTAGAGCCCTGCTTCATCAAGGATTGGGATTCCCAGGGCTTCGGCCTTGGCCAACTTGCTGCCTGCCTCTGCCCCAACCACCACGTAGCTGGTTTTGCGCGATACCGACCCAGTCACACGCCCGCCGTGGCGCTCGATCAACTCGGTGGCCGCTTCTCGAGTAAGCGTCGGGAGCGTCCCAGTGAGCACGAAGGTAAGGCCAGAAAGGGGCAGTGGCAGAGCCTCACTCAACAGGCTACCAGCAGCAGATGGTGTGGCATCGAGGCTACTTCTGGTCTCTTTTCCCACTTGCGCCCGTTCCGGCCAGGTGACCCCGCGCTGGCGCAGCGCTTTGATCACCTCCACGTTATGCGGTTCGGCAAAAAACTGGCGGATCGATTCGGCAACGATCGGACCGACCTCAGGAACCTTCTGCAGCTGATCCTCACTGGCGGTCATGATTGCAGCTAGGGAGCCAAAGTGGTTGGCCAAATCTCTGGCGGTTGCTTCGCCGACGTTGCGGATACCAAGCGCATAGAGAAAGCGTGGCAGCGTCGTCTGCCGGCTGCGCTCGATCGCGGCAACGAGGTTGGCCGCCGATTTCTGACCCATGCGCGGGAGCGTGGCCAACCGCTCCACAGAAAGAAACGCTGAGTCGTAGAGGTCGGCGGGGGTGGTGACCCAGCCGCAATCGACCAACAGGTCAATGAGCTTCTCCCCTAACCCTTTGATATCCATCGCGCGGCGGCTGGCAAAGTGTTCGATGGTGCGCTTACGCTGGGCTGGACAGTAGAGCCCACCTGGACAGTAGGCGATCGCCTTATCCGGGTCGCGCTCAATGTGCGAGCCGCATACCGGGCAGTGGTCGGGCATAACGAACGGCTGTTCGTTGCCGGTGCGCCGCTCCGGGAGCGATCGGACAACCTCTGGAATGACATCGCCAGCACGGCGCACAACCACCCAGTCGCCAATGCGCAAGTCGAGCGCCTGGATCAGCGTTTCGTTGTGCAGCGTGGCATTGGCCACTGTCACGCCACCGACGACAACCGGGTGCAGCCGGGCAACCGGGGTAAGCGCGCCAGTGCGTCCGACCTGGACGTCGATGGCCAGTAGCTGGGTCACAGCTTCAGTGGGCGGGAATTTGTGGGCGATCGCCCAACGCGGGGCGCGGGCGACAAAACCCAGGCGCTGTTGTTCGGCAAAGTCGTCGACTTTGTAGACAACCCCGTCAATGTCGAAAGGCAACTGATCGCGTTGCTCGGCCATTCGGCGGTAATAGGCCAGGAGCCCCTCTACCCCATCAGCGGTGGCGCGCATCTCGGTGACCGGAAAACCAAAGCGCGCCAGCCAGTCGAGCGCTTGGCTGTGGCTAGTCGGCGCTGCGCCCCCTTCGGAGCGAACCCATTGGTAGGCAAAAAAACAAAGCGGGCGACTTGCGGTCACTTTGGGGTCGAGCTGGCGGAGGCTGCCTGCAGCCGCGTTTCTCGGGTTGGCAAATGGCTTTTCGCCGGCGGCAATCTGGCGGGCGTTGAGCGCGGCAAAGTCGGCATGGGTCATGACCACTTCGCCGCGCACTTCAAGTAGCAGCGGCGCCTCTTTAGGGAGCGTCAGCGGAATGGCGCGAATCGTGCGGGCGTTAGCGGTCACCTCTTCGCCCGTGGTGCCATCACCTCGTGTGGCCGCCCGCGTGAGCAGGCGGTTTTCATAAAGGAGGGAAATCGCAACCCCATCAAATTTTGGCTCGCATACGTAGCGGATGTGCGCTTTGGCCAACCCTTCGCGGCAGCGGCGATCAAAAGCGATCACCTCTTCGTCGCTAAAAGCATTGGCCAGCGACAGCATGGGGACCTCGTGGGTCACCGAACGAAACTCTGGAGCCGGAGCGCCGCCTACCCGCTGGGTAGGAGAATCGGGGGTAATGAGCGCTGGCCACGCTGCCTCGAGCGCCTGAAGTTCGCGAAAGAGCTCGTCATACTCGGCATCGGGCACAAGCGGTTCATTGCGTAGGTAGTACGCCTCATCCAAAGCGCGAATACGCGCTCGCAGCGCTTCGGCCCGCGCACAGACCTCAGGCGGTGGAGCCATAGGAGCGTTCGCACTCATCGGGCAGGACGGTTTTTATGAAAAGAGACGACGGGCAAACGCCGACCCTGGCGCGATTTCATGACTGCGCATCTCCTGGTGGCTCTTTTCGATTTGCGCGCGCACGCTGCGCAGTCTATCCGCAGTGAGCGGTGTTCCGTCGTCGGCAACCAGCTCAGCATCGAGCGTGCGGGTGAGCTTCTCGGCAAATCCTACCATCCGGTCGAAGACCGAGGGAGCTGGAATCAGGGCGATTTCACAAATGAGCGACAGCGCCGGCACTTGCCGGACCCGCATTTCAGCGGCGATAAAGGGTTCGTTGCGCGCATCGATCAGGGTAAAGAGGGGGTAGCCCTGTTCATCGTAGAGACGGTAGGCGCCATCAGGATCGAGCTTCATGCCGAAGGCTTCTGCCGCTGCCCGGACCTTCGTCCCCAGGATGGTGCCACTGCGCGGTTTGAGGTTGATGACAACCTGCCAGTCGACGCTCTGGCACAGTCGGTCGAGCGCCTGCGCCCGGCGAAGCACGGACGCCCGCGGTTCGATGCGGTCGCACGCCAGTCCCAGCCGGTCGGCAACCCGTTCGGTACCCCCGGTAAACCGACTATATTCCCGTTCGCCGATCGGGCCGCTGCGGTTACAAAGAAGGAGCGACGCAATCAGGCGTTGGGCGCTCCCCTGCGCGTCGATGGTGAGCAGCGACCACTGATTCTGAGCATCATCGAAAAAGTACCAGCGCATCGGCAACTCATTGGCATCTGCGAACTCGGCAATCAGTGCCTCCCGCACACGCGCCAGGTCCACCGGATCGGGGGCAGCCAGGGCAATGATCAGGTCGATCTGTCGGTGTAGTGTTGGCGGGTGCTCCCAGGCGCTTTGCCCCGCGTGGGTTCCTTGAGGGGACGCGGTTAGCCCGGGGCCTAGGTCGAGCCGCCCATCGGGGGAGACCTCCCAGGAACGGGCGCTTCCCTGCTCTTCTGTCCATTCGGTCTTGTTGCGCCGCTGACGCAGTTGATGGGACTGCCAGGCCGAGTAGCCCCAGAAACCGAGGCCAACCGCGGCAGCTGTGATGCCCAATGCAAGCAAGAGTTGTGTATCTGCCATGAGGTGCCTGTTGTCGCCACGCGACCCGCTAGGTCGCCAGATAAATCGATTGTACGCCATTTCCGGGCCGCGGCAGTTGGGCCAGGATACGTCAACGGGCGCCCATGATACCATTAGCATCGTTGCCCTGTATCCATGGAAGGATAACCCGATGAATTGGCAAAGCATTGCCGAAACGATCGATGCGGCGTTTGAAGAGCGGAGCCGCTTCTCTCCCACCAACGCACCCCAAGAGCTCCGCGACGCAGTTGCTGCAGTGCTCGATGGCTTGGATCGCGGCGAGATCCGGGTGGCCGAGCGGCGCGGAGTGGGAGATTGGGTCGTTCACCAATGGACTAAGAAAGCGGTATTGCTCTCCTTTCGCCTTTTTGACAACCAGGTAATGGACGACGGTGTCTCACGCTACTACGACAAGGTTCTTCCTAAGTTTGCTCGGTTTGATGAAGCAGCTTTCCGTCAGGCGGGTTGTCGGGTTGTGCCGCTTGCTGTGGCTCGCCGCGGCAGTTTTATTGGCCGCAATGTGGTGCTAATGCCCAGTTTTGTCAACATCGGCGCTTATGTCGATGAGGGAACGATGGTCGATACGTGGGCTACCGTCGGTTCCTGCGCGCAGATCGGCAAGAATGTCCACCTCTCTGGCGGCGTTGGAATCGGTGGCGTACTCGAACCCGTGCAGGCCGCCCCGGTGATCATCGAAGATAACGTCTTTGTTGGGGCGCGCTCCGAGATTGTCGAAGGGGTGATCGTTGAAGAAAATAGCGTGATTTCGATGGGGGTCTATATCGGTCAGAGCACGCGCATCTACGATCGCGAGACGGGTGAAATCCATTACGGGCGCGTGCCAGCCGGGTCGGTCGTCGTGCCCGGTTCGCTGCCCAGCAAAGATGGGAAATATAGCCTTTATTGTGCGGTGATCGTCAAGCGAGTGGACGCTCAGACCCGCGCCAAGACTGGAATCAACGAGCTACTTCGCAGCGCGTAGTGGCCATGCCGGTGCTCACCTCAACCTTCGACCGCCTCTTTCGCCTGATGGCGGCCAAACGCGCCTCAGACCTCTACCTTACTGCTGGGGCTCCAGTAATGATCCGCATCGAAGGGGTGACCCAGCCAGTCAACGCCCAGCCGCTCTCAAGTGAGCAGATAACCCTTTGGTTGCGCGAACTTCTGGCCGACGAGCAGCTATGGCGCAAGTTCGAAGAAGAGCGTGAGCTCAACTTTTCCATGCCTCTTGCCGAGCTTGGCAATTTCCGCTGCAACCTTTTCTGGCAGCGCAGCACCCCTGCAGCAGTCTTTCGCTTTATCCCCTTGCAGATCCCCTCGCTGCAGACGCTAAACTTGCCGCCGGTACTGGCTGAACTGGCCCTTGCCCCACGTGGACTTGTCCTGGTGGTTGGCGCCACCGGAAGCGGCAAATCGACGACGCTGGCAGCGATGATCGACCACCGAATCCGCCAAAAGGGCGGCCATGTGCTCACGGTTGAAGACCCGATCGAGTTTCTTTTTCGCCATCAAAAAGCGATCGTCAACCAGCGCGACGTTGGCACCGATACCCTTTCGTGGCAGGAGGCGCTCAAAAACGCGATGCGCCAAGCGCCCGACTGCATCCTGATCGGTGAGATCCGCAGCCGCGAAACCACCGAAGCAGCGCTCCAATATGCGCTCACAGGCCACCTAGTGTTGGCTTCGCTCCATGCCAATACCAGCTACCACGCGCTCAACCGGCTGATCAACTTCTTCCCTGTCGAGAACCGGGCACTTCTCTACGCCGACCTGGCGGTGGCCATGCGCGCCATCATTGCCCAACGGCTGGTGCCTGGCCAAGGGGGGCGCCGCTTTCCGGCGGTAGAGGTACTCATCAATACTGCCCTTATTGCCGAGGCGATCGACAAGGGGGATCTCTTCGCCGTGCGCGAAGCGCTGGAACGCTCGCTTAGTAGCGGCATACAAAGTTTTGAGATGGCGCTTGCCCAGCTCGTTACCAGCGGACTGGTCGCGCGTGATGTGGCAATGCAGTTTGCCGACTCCCCCAGCAACCTCGCCTGGCAACTGGACAACCGGCCGTGGGAAAGGACAGCAGCTGCTCAGCAGTCGGCCGGTGCAGCCGCAAACGCGAACAAAAGCGCGCTCCCCCAGACAGACGGAGCCGACTTCTCGCAGTTCCGCTTGCGCTAGAAGGATAAGGGACAACATGTTGCACCAACAACCGCTATCCCCAGTCGTTGCTTTGGCGAGCCAACTGATCGCCTGCCCATCGGTCACACCGCAGGATGCTGGGTGCCTGGACCTTATCGCTGAGCGGCTCTCCCCCCTCGGTTTTGTCGGCGAGCGGCTTGACTACCAGGGGGTGGCCAACTGGTGGTCCTGCCGCGGTGCGCAAGCACCAGTGGTTGTCTTTGCCGGGCATACCGATGTCGTCCCCCCTGGAGACCCGGCAGCTTGGCGCTTTCCCCCTTTTGAACCCACGATCGCACCAGAACCGAGCAGCGGCACGCTGATGCTCTACGGCCGCGGTGCTGCCGACATGAAAGGATCGCTGGCAGCAATGGTCGTTGCCGTTGAGCGGTTCGTTTCTGCCCATCCCAATCACCGCGGCTCGATCGCTTTTCTTCTCACCTCTGATGAGGAGGGCCCGGCAGAGTGGGGCACCCGCTACGTCGTAGAAAGACTTGCCGCCCGCGGCCTTCGCCTCGATTACGCGATCGTCGGCGAACCGACAAGCAGTACGGTGTTGGGCGATACGATCAAAAATGGTCGTCGGGGGTCGCTCTCAGGCAAGCTGCGCGTGCTCGGCCGCCAGGGACATGTCGCCTATCCGCAGTTGGCCGATAACCCAATCCATCGGTTGGCCCCTGCCCTTGCCGAGCTGGTGGCCACCATCTGGGATGAAGGCAACGCCGATTTTCCGCCAACCACCTTCCAGGTCAGCAATATCCATGCCGGCACCGGGGCTACCAACGTCATTCCTGGCGAATGCATCGTCGATTTCAATTTCCGCTTTAGCACCGAGCAGACGCCCGAAGCGTTGATTGCCCGCACCGAGGCGATCTTAGCCCGTCATGGGCTGCACTATACCCTGGCTTGGTCGCTTTCGGCGACCCCCTTCCTAACTCCGCGCGGGCGACTTGTTGCTGCGTTAGAGCAAGCCATTGGTGAAACGACCGGTGTGGCGGCGCAATGTTCGACAAGCGGCGGCACTTCCGACGGGCGGTTCATTGCCCGGATCTGTCCGGAGGTAGTTGAGTTCGGCCCAGTGAACGCCACGATCCACCAGGTCGATGAGCGGGTGGCAGTGGCCGATCTGGAGCAGCTTGCAGCGATCTACGAGCGCACCTTGGCGGTCCTTCTAGGGGAATCTTATGATCGATGACGAGACCCTCTTCTCCTTCGAACTCCACCCCGAATTCGTCGCCGCGGCTGAAACGCTTCGGACGGTGCGCGACTGGTTGCGCTTTGCTGTAACCGTAATGGAACAGGAGGGGTGTTCGTATGGCCAAGGATGCCCAGAGGTTTGGTGCGAAGCGCGCTGGCTGGTTGGCCGCGCACTGAATCTTCCGCTGGAACTTCTGGACCACCTCCTTGAAGCCCGACTCCTTCCCGATGAGTGCGAAAAGCTAGCACGCCTTTTGGCGGCGCGCGCCCTTGAGAAGATTCCTACTGCCTATCTGCTCAACGAAGCGTGGCTTGCGGGCAAGCCCTTCTATGTCGATGAACGGGTGATCATCCCCCGCTCGCTCATTGCTGAACTCCTGCAGCCGACGCGTCTCAGCGAGTGGTGGGAGAGACCGGCCGAGTCGGTAACGCGGATCTTGGAGCTGTGCACGGGCAACGGCAGCCTAGCCGTCTGGCTGGCGCTTACGTTCCCCAACGCTACGGTGGTGGCGAGCGACCTCTCCGAAGCGGCGCTGGAGGTGGCACGCATCAACGTCGAAAGCTACGGACTGAGCGACCGAATTGTGTTGCGCACGGGCGATCTCTACGGGGCAGTGCCCCACGAGGCCCCCTTTGACCTTATTGTGGCCAACCCGCCCTACGTCACAGCGCAGGCGATGGACGAACTCCCTGAAGAGTACCGCCATGAGCCGACGCTAGCCCTTGCTGGCGGCGAGGATGGCATGGCGCTGGTGCGGCGCATCGTGGCTTCCGCCCCTGCCTTTCTCGCACCTGGAGCAACGTTGCTTTTGGAAGTAGGGCACAACCGGCAGCAAGCCGAAGCGGCACTTGCTGAAATCCTGCCCGCATGGCCTGCCCTACCCCAGCAACGCTGGATCAGCACCGCCGCGGTGCGCGATGCGGTGGTTAGTCTGCGCTTGACGGACGGAGCAATCGCGCCATGAACCGTTCTCCGACGGCTTCTGGGTGGCGATCAGCTCGCGATAGATACGACGCGCTTCCCTGCGCCTAGAGGGCAAAACTCTCTCCGCACCCACAGGATGCCTGGGCATTGGGATTACGATATACCAAGCGCTGCGATAGGAAGTCACCAGCAAGATCGATCGTCGTTCCTTGGATCGCGGGCAGATCGGCACTGGCTACGAGCACCACCCAGGGCTCTTCCCTAACAGAAAAAGCAAGATCCTCTTCCCGTATCTCGTTGGCAAGTTCTACCTGATACATCCAGCCAGAACAGCCGCTTCTCTTGATCCCAAGGCGTAAGCCGAGCGCCTGTGCTTTGCTGACCATTTTGCGGATATGGGCAGCGGCTGCGGCAGTAACGGAGATCCGGGCCGTTTCAGGCAAAGAGGCCGCCCGGTCGAGGGCAGCGGCAAGCGCCTGCGCATCGGGAGCAGAGAGGGTGTCAAATGTGCTCATTGGGGCCTCCATGACGTTAATCCCAGCGTGCATCGCGCAGTTGCACCCGTCCGGCAACGACCTGCACCGGGAAAGTGGCGATCGGTTCGTAGGCTGGCGCAGAGAGCGCCTGCCCGGTTTTTAGACAAAATCGCGCTCCATGTCTGGGACAGACGATTGCAGCATCTTGCACAACACCGTTAGCCAACGGAACCTCAGCGTGGCTACAGCGATTCTCCACTGCATAAAAGCCGTCAGCCAAGCGCACGACCAGCACCGACGTATCCTCAAGCGGCACCACTTTAACCTCCCCTTCAGGGAAGTCGCTAACGGCACCGATATCGATCCACGAGGCCATGTCCGCTCCTTTGTTCTTCTTAGAAGGTTCCCGTAGCCAACCGCGCCGCTTCGCTCATCCGGCTGCGATCCCAAGGGGGGGCAAAGACCAGTTCCACTTCGCACGAGGCAACGGTGGGAATCTCCAGGACGCGCTGGCGGACCTCTTCGGCAATGACCGGCCCCATGCCACAGGCAGGGGCGGTGAGCGTCATCCGGATATGGACATGGCGGGTGCCGTTGGTCTGCGGAATCACCTGGCAGCCATAGATCAGCCCAAGGTCGACGATATTGATCGGGATTTCCGGATCGTAACAGGTGCGCAGTTGCGCCCATACAAGCGCTTCGACCGCCTGGTCATCGGCCCCTTCCGGTAGTTGCGGTTTCGGGCGTGGGGTCTTGCCCAGCGCATCGGCGTCGCGGCCGTCGATTCGGTAGAGGCGCCACCCTACCTGGACGGTATAAGAGCCGCCAAGCGCCTGGACGATCTCAACCTCGGTACCTTCCGGCATCACCGCGGTCATCCCAGAGGGAACCTCGATCACAGGGCAGTTACGGGTCAAACGAACCGTTTCACTGGTGGCATTAAATCCCATATCCTACTCCGTCGAAACGGTGGAGGCAGGGGTTTCAGCAATCGCCGCTTCCAGCGTACGCCACGGCAGCATCGCGCATTTGACGCGGCTTGGGTAGTCGCGCACACCAGCAAGAACCCCCAGCTTGCCCAGCGCCATCGGGTCGAGTGGCGGCTGCGGTGCCGTGAGCAGGCCGGTCATCTGCTCAATAAGCGTTTGCGCCTCCGCTACCGTTTTCCCTTTCACGATTTCGGTTAGGAGCGAAGCCGAGGCGATGGAGATGGCACACCCTTGACCAACGAAGCTGACGTCGGCGATCCGCCCCTCCTCCACCTTGACGAAAAGGTGCAGGTGGTCGCCACAGAGCGGATTGTGCCCCTCTACCACCCGGTTGGCATCGGCCATCTCGCGAAAGTTGCGCGGTCGGCGCTTATGGTCGAGGATGAGTTCTTGGTAAAGGTCACGCAGTTCATGCTCCATCTTTGCTCCTAGTTCAGTAACCGCCGTGCCACTTCCAATGCCTCGACCAGTTGGTCGACCTCAGCAAGGGTGTTGTAGAAGGCAAAAGAGGCGCGGGCAGTAGCGGGAACGCCGAATGCCGTCATCACCGGCATGGCACAGTGGTGGCCGACGCGGATCGCCACACCATAACGATCAACGATCGTGCCAAGATCGTGGGGGTGGATCCCGTCGATCACAAATGAGACCACTGCCGCCTTCTCAGGCGCTGTGCCGATGATCCGCAACCCCGGAATCGCAGCGAGCCGTTCGGTGGCATAGTCAAGAAGCGCCGCTTCGTAACGCGCTGCCGCTGTCCGATCCAGTCCAGCCAAGTAGTCCAGCGCCGCTTTGAGTCCCACTGCGCCAGCGATGTCTGGGGTACCGGCTTCGAACCGCTGTGGCGGCGGGGCAAAGGTACTTTCGGCAAAGGAGACGGTGCGGATCATGTCGCCGCCCCCCTGCCACGGGGGCATCGATTCCAGGAGCGCCCGCTTACCGTAAAGGGCTCCGATCCCCGTCGGGCCAAAGAGTTTATGGCCGGAGAAGACGTAGAAGTCGACATCAAGCGCCTGCACATCGACCACCAGGTGGGGCGCCGCCTGCGCGCCGTCGACGAGCACAGGGACGCCGTGGGTATGGGCTATCGCGACGATCTCGGCCACCGGGTTGATCGTGCCCAGCGCGTTGCAGACGTGTGTAACGGCGACCAGCCGGGTGCGTGGGGTAATGAGCGCTGGCAACTGGTCGATCTGCAGCACCCCGCGTTCATCCATCGGAATCACTTTAAGGACGATACCCGTGCGCTCGCGCAGCAGTTGCCAGGGAACAATGTTGGCGTGGTGCTCCATCGCCGAGAGGATTACCTCATCTCCTTGCCTAAAGCGCGCGCCGTAGCTCATCGCGACGAGGTTGATCGCCTCAGTTGCACCGCGGACGAAGACGATCTCGTCGGATGATCTGGCATTGAGAAAGCGCCGCACCGCATCACGTGCAGCCTCAAATTCGGATGTGGCCCGTTCAGCAAGAGCATGGACGCCGCGATGGATGTTAGCGTTCGTTTCGCGATAGAAGCGCCCAATGACCTCGATCACCACGTTTGGTTTCTGGGTGGTGGCCGCGTTGTCGAGGTAGGCGAGCGGTTTGCCATGCACCTGCTGCGCAAGGATCGGAAAATCGGCGCGGATCGTCTCAACAGGCCAGCCGGTAGTTCCTCTGGTCATAACTGCTCCTGCAAAATCGCCCGGTCGGGCAGGCGGCTAATGAGTCGTTCGGTGATCGCACGGCGCCACTCCAGTAGCGGGATTGCTTCGACGACCTCTTCGGCAAAGGCAAAAATCAGGAGCGTTTCGGCCTCTTCGGGCGAGAGACCGCGGCTGAGCAAATAGAAACGGGTGTCACGGTCAAGCCGGCCAACAGTAGCGCCGTGGCTACACCGGACATCGTCGGTATAGATCTCCAGTTCCGGTTTGGCGTCGATCTCCGCACCTGCCGCAAGCAGAAGGCTCTTGCACGACTGCTGGGCATCGCTCTGGACCGCCCCCGGGGCCACGCGGACGCTGCCTTTAAAGACGCCTCGCCCTTTGCCAACAGCGATCAGCCGGTAGCGCTCGCGGCTGATGGTCTGAGCAGCATCGTGGCGCAGCCGGGTATGGGTGTCGTGGTGTTGGCGCGTGCCGATGAGAAAGAGTCCATCTAGGATCGCTTCGCCGTGTGGTTCGGCAAGCGTCACGTTGAGGTCGCGGCGAGCAAGACGTCCGCCAAGCTCGATCTCGAAACCGTGATACCTGGCCGCTTTGCCCAGCGTGACGGCGTGGGTGACGATCTGCGCAACTGCTGCCGGTGCCTCCTGGATAACAAAGTGGTTCAGCTCCGCCCCGGCGCCGACGCGGATCTCGACTACGCCGTTCATGAGGTGCGCGGCCGCCGTCTCGCCGGTATAGTGTTCGACCAGCGTCAGGCGGCTACCAGGGGCGAGGTCGAGGATGAGGCGAGGGTGGGCCGCAATTGGCATTTCGTCGGAACCGGTCCGCCAGCTCCAGACGACCTCGATGGGCAGCGTCACGTCGCCGCTCACAGAAAGCGCCAGGCCATCGGTAAGCAGGGCGCTGTTGAGATCGACCCATGAGGAGTGGTCGGCCGTGGCGATCTGAGCAAAGAGCTGCTGCCAGTGGGGGTCGCGCAGCGCGACAGCAAGGGGCTGCGCAAGCACCCCATGGGGCAGCGCCGGTGGGGTGATGGCCAATTGTCCGTCGATAAAAAGGAAGCGGCAGGCGTTTTCGCTGGGGCTCACCGGCAGCGCCCACTGCTCGGGTAGGGGGAGTTGCGCTGCGTCGCGAAAAGCGCGCTGGGCGATCGGCTCGACCGACGTATATCGCCACTCCTCGTCGTGCCGGGTGGGGAAACCGCGCTCTAAGAACCGCTTGCGCGCAGCAGCCTGCTGGGCAGCGATCGGCGCAAAGCGCGGCTGGCTTACTTCGAGCCATTCGCGCAACGAACAGGCGATAGGGGTCGTCGCGCTCATTCCGCTACCTCATCAATCAGCCACTGGTACCCTTTGGCTTCAAGTTCGTGGGCCAGCGCCTTATCCCCAGAACGGATGATCCGCCCCTGGTATAGGACATGGATCACATCGGGTTCAACATAGTCAAGGAGCCGCTGGTAGTGGGTCACGAGTACGATTCCCCGCTCAGGGTGGCGTAGGCGGTTGATCCCTTCGGCAACGATTCTCAGCGCGTCGATGTCCAACCCCGAGTCGATCTCATCAAGCAGCGCAAGTCGTGGCTCAAGCACCAGCATCTGCAGGATTTCGTTGCGTTTTTTCTCGCCGCCAGAAAAACCGGAATTGACCGAACGGTGCAGGAACGACTCATCCATCTTCATCCACCGCATCCGCTCGCGCACCAGCGTCATAAACTCAAAAGCGTCGGCTTCCGGTTCGCCGCGATGTTTGCGCTGCGCGTTGTAGGCGGCCTTAAGAAGATAGACATTCTTGACCCCCGGGATTTCGACTGGGTATTGAAAGCTTAACAACAGCCCCTCGCGCGCCCGGATCTCTGGGGGCATCGCCAGGAGGTCCTGCCCCAGATAGGTTACCCGACCGCCGGTCACTTCATACCCTTCGCGTCCAGCCAGAACCTGACAAAGGGTACTCTTACCCGAACCGTTTGGCCCCATGATCGCGTGGACTTCGCCCGGGTTGACGGTAAGGTCGAGCCCGCGAAGGATCGTTTTGCCGTCGACGGCAGCGGTCAATCCTTGTACCTGCAACATGCTTTATTCGCTCCTTTGCCCGAATCAACCGACGGCCCCTTCGAGGCTGACCTGCATCAGCGCTTCGGCCTCGACCGCAAATTCCATCGGCAAGTTGTTAAAGACCTCTTTGCAAAAACCATTGACAACCAAATTAACAGCATCCTCTTCGGAAAGGCCGCGCTGTTTCAGGTAAAAGATCTGATCGTCGGCGATTTTAGAGGTGCTCGCCTCATGTTCAACTTGGGCGTTGGGGTTAGCCACCTCCAGGTAGGGGTAGGTGTGGGCACCGCACTGGTTGCCGATAAGCAGCGAATCGCACTGGGTGTAGTTGCGCGCCCCCTCCGCACTTGGGAGCACCTTGACCAGCCCACGGTAGGAGTTCTGGGCGCGACCCGCGCTAATTCCTTTGGAGATGATCGTGCTGCTGGTCCGTTTGCCGATGTGGATCATCTTGGTGCCGCTGTCGATCTGTTGGTAGTGGTTGCCTACCGCCACCGAGTAGAACTCCCCCACCGAGTCGTCGCCGCGCAGGATGCAGCTTGGATATTTCCAGGTGATCGCCGAGCCGACCTCAACCTGGATCCACGAGATCTTGCTTCGCGCCCCGCGGCACTCGCCCCGTTTGGTGACAAAGTTGTAGATACCGCCTTTGCCCTCTTCGTCGCCAGGGTACCAGTTCTGCACTGTCGAGTATTTGATCTCGGCCCCCTCAAGCGCGATGAGCTCGACCACAGCAGCGTGCAATTGATTCTCGTCACGCATCGGGGCGGTACATCCCTCTAGGTAACTAACATAGCTCCCTTCATCGGCGATGATCAGGGTCCGTTCGAACTGGCCAGTGCTGCTCGCGTTGATCCGGAAGTAGGTGGAGAGCTCCATCGGGCAACGTACCCCTTTGGGGATATAGACAAAGGAACCATCGGAGAAGACAGCCGAATTAAGCGCAGCAAAGAAGTTGTCCCCCGGCGGGACAACGGTGCCGAGGTAGCGTTCGACGAGCTCTGGATGTTCACGCACCGCTTCGGAAAAGGAGCAGAAGATGATCCCCTGCTCGGCAAGTTTTGCCCGGTAGGTGGTGGCCACTGAAACCGAGTCAAAGACGGCATCGACCGCTACCCCCGCTAGACGCGCCCGTTCGTGAAGCGGCACGCCCAGTTTTTCGTAGGTCTCCAGAAGTTTGGGGTCGACCTCATCAAAGCTTTTTGGCCCCTCTTTACCCAGTTTGGGGGCAGCAAAGTAGGAGATCGCCTGGTAATTGATCGGCGGGTAGTCGACATGGGCCCAGTGGTGAGGTTCTGCCATCGTCTGCCAGATGCGATAGGCGTTAAGCCGCCAGTTGAGCAAAAACTCCGGCTCGCCTTTTCGTTGCGACAAGCGCCGGATCACCTCCTCATCGAGTCCCGGGGGAAAGACCTCTTCGTCAATCGTGGTGTGAAACCCGTACTTGTATTCGCGGGTTACAAGCGCTTCGACATCTGTAGGGTGGGTCATAACTCTCTCCTTGGCTTACCAGGTCACCGCTCGGTAGTGAAGGCGGTCGGGCTGGCGCAACCGATCGATCGCGGCCAGAAAAGCGGCGATGGCAGCAGCATCGGTGGCCCAACCTGTACTGACACGGATCGCGCTTTGCGCTACTTCAGCAGGCACGCCCATCGCCGTTAACGTCGCCGACGGACCGGGATGGGTACTGGAACAGGCTGAGCCACTGGCCACAGCAAACCCTTCGCGGTCAAGCGCCAGCACCCAGTTCTCGCCTATGCGTTCAGGCAAAGCAAAGAAGGTGGTATTGGGCAGCCGCGGGGCGTGGGCCGAAAAGAGGGTCGCTCCGCGACTGGTAAGTCCTTCTTCGAGCGCTTGTTGTAACGCGAGCGTGTGAGCAGCCCATTGCGGCTGTTGTTCCGCAACGATTGGAGCGAGCGCCCCAAGCGTGGCAATGGCTGCCCCATTTTCGGTGCCAGAACGGCGACCGCCCTCTTGACCGCCGCCAGCCAGAAGAGGCGCCCAGTCGATTCGCCGGTCGATTACGAGTACCCCTACCCCGATCGGCGCACCGATCTTGTGGCCGGAGAGGGTCAGAGCATCAACACCTAGGGCAGCAAAATCGATTGGCAGTTTGCCCCAGCCCTGTACAGCGTCGCAGTGGACGATCGCCCCGGCCTGGCGCGCTTCGCGGGCAAGCTCAGCCACCGGCTGGACCACACCGGTTTCGTTGTTGGCAAGCATCAGCGAGACAAGTCGGGGGCGCTCGGCCAGCGCCGCTGCCCAGTCGGTTGGTTCGATCCGTCCCTGACTATCGACTGCTACGGTGCGCACGCGCCAGCCCAACCGGGTCAGTTGTTGAGCTGGTTCACGCACCGAGGGGTGTTCGATCGCGCTCACGACCACCGTTCCCGGTTGTCGTTCGGCCCAGGCCACCCCTTTGATAAAAGTGTTGTTGCCCTCGGTCCCGCTGCTGGTAAACACCACTTGATTGGGCATCACCCCGAGACTTTCGGCCAAGCGGTGGCGAGCTGCTTCGATCTCGGAGCGCACCGCTTCACCAAAGCGGTGACGGCTCGAAGCATTCCCGAAGCGGTCGAGCCACTGCGCCAGCACCTCGCGGGCAATCGGGTGCAGCGGGGCCGTGGCGTTCCAGTCGAGATAGACGGCGCTCATCAGCTAGCGGCCCGTTTCAGTACCTGAGCAGACTTAAGCGGTTTGATCTCGCCGTGAACCACCTGGGCGAGTGTGATCTGGTTGAGGTATTCTTGAATCGTGACGTTGAGGTTCTCCCACAGGTGGTGGGTGGCACACTTCTGGTCATGGTGGCAGTTTTCGCGGCCGCCACAGCGGGTCGTGTCGAACCCCTCATCGACGGCATCGACAATCGCAGCAATCGTGACCTGATCGATCGGTCGGGCGATCTGGTAGCCACCGCCTGATCCGCGGCTGCTAACGACCAACCCCGCCCGGCGCAGCCGGGCAAAAAGCTGTTCCAGGTACGAGAGCGAGATCTCCTGCCGTTCGGCGATTGTGGCCAGCGCCACCGGTCCCTCTCCCTGGTGTTGGGCGAGGTCAACCATTGCACTTACAGCAAAACGGCCTTTCGTCGTCAATTTCATGGCCCACTCGCAAATCCAGATTGGGATGAAAGGAAAGATACAATAGTTGAGTAAAAAAGTCAAGAATTAGTTCCCTCTCCTACCCCATCCACTGGCTTACCTGGCGCGGATCGAAGTGGTCAGAGGAATCAACCCCTTGCACAACGATACCGCGCGCTGCTAGCTCCTCGATAAGCAGTTGAAAGCGGCGGTCGTTTTCGATCATGTGGTCAAGCATCGCATGGAGCGCTTTAACCAGCGGATCATCAAGATCACGGGTCACCCCATAGGCGGTAAAACCGATCTCTTCGGCTTTGCGCCTCCTAGCCTCCTCTTGGTGCTCAACCGCCGATGCTTTAACGGATTCAGGAGGGATGATCCGCGCTGGGTTACCCACAGCAGTTGCGCCTGCCGGCACGGGCTTAGTAACCACAGCGTTCGAGCCGATTTTGGCCCCTTCACCCACGGTGAACCCCCCCAGCACCTTGGCGCCAGCCCCGACGATCACCCCACGCTCAAGCGTTGGGTGGCGCTTGGTGCCGCGGTAAAGCGTCGTGCCACCTAACGTTACCCCTTGGTAGATGGTACAGTCATCACCCACTTCGGCCGTTTCGCCGATCACCACCCCCATGCCGTGGTCGATAAAGACGCGCCGGCCGATCTTCGCCCCTGGGTGAATCTCGATCCCGGTCAACCAGCGGGTAAGGTGGCTGAGCCAGCGGGCCAGCCAGAAGAAGCGCCGCTGCCAGAGGGCGTGGGCCAAGCGGTGGAGCCAGACAGCATGGAGCCCAGGGTAACAGGTGAGCACCTCCCAACGAGAACGGGCCGCAGGATCGCGGGCTAGTATCGCGTCGATCTCCTCTTGGCAGCGGGCAAGCCAACCCATCATCGCGATTCCTGACGATTTTTCTCAATTATAGCCGAAGCCGGTGGTAGGGGGGATTGCGCCGTTTGCGCGGCCCGTGCGCAGGCTTTGAAAAAACCGCGCAGCAGATTGGCTTCGGCCCGCTCAAGGCGCGCCCGGGCAAAAAGGCGACGCAGGCGCGCTTCAAGCCGCTTTGGCGTACGTGGGTCGTAATAGCCGATGCGCTCGGCTACGGCCAGAAAGTGGCCCACTACCCCCTCGATTTCGGCTTGGGTACATGGGCGTTGGTCGGGGTCGGGAAGGATCGATCTGGGAAGTGTGACCGAATCGGTCAAGGTGCGGGCAAGGACGTAGGCGGCAATCTGCACCGCCGCTGCGAGATTGAGCGAAGGGTATTCTGGGTTGGCCGGGATGGCCACGGGGTGGGTGCACTGCCAGACCACTTCGTTGGGAAGACCGTGCGCCTCGTTGCCAAAGACAACGGCGATCTGCGCATGAGGAGAGCCGCTGAGCGCTTCAAGCGTCCGTTCGGCAAAGGCCTCAGGGGTCAGAAACGGGGTTGTGTAGCTTCTGCTGCGGCTGGTAAAAGCAGCCGAAAGGGTCACCTCTGCCAACGCCTCATCGATGGATGAGACCACCCTCGCGTTCGTTAAAAGATCAGCAGCTCCGCTCGCCCGGGCCATCGCTTCGGGAGCCAGCGGGTCGCATTGCGGCGCGACGAGCACCAGGCGATCAAAACCCATCGTCTTGATCGCCCGGGCAGCAGCGCCAATGTTGCCGGGGTGTTGCGGGGCAACGAGCACGAATCGAAGCGATGAGCGCACCTGCTACAATCCTCTTTTCACACAAATTGGTCCATTTTACGCCGCAGTGTCACTGCCAAGAAAGGTTTGTCGATGATTCCCCATCCTACCCTTAATATCGCCATCAAAGCCGCTCGGCGCGCAGCGCAACTTATCAACCGTGCGGCGCTGCAGATCGAACGGTTGACCATCGAGAGCAAAGCGCACAACGACTTCGTCACCGAGGTCGACCGCGCCGCCGAGGCGGTGATCATCGAAACAATCCGTGAAGTCTTCCCCGATGACCGCATCCTAGCCGAAGAGTCGGGTGCCGACGGCGGCGCCGACCAGGTCCAGGAGTGGATCATCGATCCGTTGGATGGAACGACCAACTTCATCCACGGCCTACCGCAGTTTGCCGTGTCGATCGCCGTGCGCCGCAACCGCCAACTCGAACACGCAGTGGTCTTCGACCCCAGCCGCAATGAGCTCTTCTGTGCCACACGCGGCAGCGGTGCGTACCTTAACGAACGGCGGATCCGGGTAAGCCGCCGCGATCGGTTGAGCGACGCGCTGATCGGCACCGGCTTTCCTTTCCGCCAGTTTCAAGCGATCGATGCCTACCTGGCGATCTTCAAGGCCCTGACTCAAAAGACCGCCGGCATCCGTCGGCCGGGGGCAGCGTCGCTCGATCTTTGCTACGTTGCCTGCGGCCGCTATGATGGCTTTTGGGAGTTTGGTCTTAGCCCTTGGGACATCGCCGCTGGAGCGTTGATCATCCAGGAAGCAGGCGGTTTTGTCAGCGACTGGAACGGCGAACCGCACTTTCTTGAGAATGGCTCGGTCGTGGCGGGAAACCCGAAGGTCTATGCGGCATTGCTTGCCGAAATTCAGGCCCACCAAGGAGCAATCGAGCCGCGCCGTTGATGTCCACAAAATCTGTGGATAACTTTGTGCATCGTTTGCACAAAAAACGCGAAAATGGCTTGACCAAGCGGGTTCAGACAGTTTGCACCAATTTTGACCAAAAAATTTTAGTCTTAAAAATCAAAGTGTTAAAAAAACTTCGCTGGAAGCAGCGCTTATCCAAAACGGCCCGATCGCTGCGCAGCGACCCGGAGCGGGTTGGGGATTACTCGCATGAGAAAGGCTGCCGACCCTGCCAGTGCACCGCTTGAGGCGCATACACCGATGATGCGGCAGTACCTCACCCTCAAGGCCGAGTACCCGCACGCGCTGCTCCTTTTTCGGATGGGTGACTTCTACGAGCTCTTCTACGAAGATGCGGCGAAGGCCGCGCGCCTTCTCGACCTCACTTTGACCACCCGCGGGCAATCGGCTGGGGCGCCGATCCCGATGGCCGGGATCCCTTACCACGCCCTTGAACAGTACCTGGTCCGTCTGGTTCGCGCTGGCCATGTCGTGGCGATCGCCGAACAGATCGGCGACCCCACCGGCAAGGGGCCGATGACCCGTGCAGTGACTCGGCTCGTCACCGCGGGGACGTTAAGCGAGGCAGAGCTACTGGACGAGCGGCGCGATGCCCCAATTGTCGCGTTGGCCCCATGGACCCGCCGCGGAAAGAGCCGGGTAGGCGTTGCACTTCTCACCCTCTCCTCGGGGCGCTTCATGGCCTTCGAGTGCCGCGATGAGGAGCTCCCCACTCACCTTGAGCGGCTGCAACCGGCCGAACTCCTCTACCCTGAGGGTTGGAACCCGCCGGCCATATCGGCCGCTACCCGGCCGCTTCCTCAGTGGCACTTCGATCTCACGCCGACCACCGAACGGCTCACCAACCACTTTGGTGTGCGTGACCTTCTGGCGTTTGGCTTTAGCGTGGATGAGAACCCGGCTGCGATCATCGCTGCTGGCGTGGCTTTAGGCTATGCTGCCGAGACGCAGCGGGCGGCACTACCGCACATCACCACCTTGACCCACGAAAGGGCGAACGACTTTCTGCTCCTGGACCCAGCCACCCGCCGCAACCTGGAACTGACCGAGACGCTTCGCGGCGAAGCGGCGCCGACGCTTATTTCGACCATCGACTTTACCCGCACTGCGCTGGGTGGACGGTGGTTGCGCCACGCCCTCCACCACCCGCTGCGTGACCGCAATGAGTGTCTGCTGCGGCAAAGGATCGTCGCCTACTGGGTGAGCGACCGGCAAAGTGCAGCCGCAATCAGTGAAATGCTGGCCGCGATTCCCGATCTCGAACGGATCGCCGCGCGCATCGCGTTGGGCACGGTTCGCCCCAAGGAGCTAGCGGCGGTGCGCGATGCCGCCCCGAAACTTTCGGCAATTGCTGCCCTGCTCCCCTCAAGCCCCGAACCGCTCTGGGCACCGCTTGCTGCCGCACTGCCGCTGCCTCAGCCGCTTACCGAGCGGCTCAATCGGGCGTTGGTTGCCGATCCCCCGCTCTTGGCCCGCGATGGCGGGATTTTCGCCCCCGGCTACGACGCCGAGCTCGACGAATTGCGCGCTCTGCAGCAAGACAGCAGCGCGTTTCTCCTAGCGCTCGAAGCGCGTGAGCGCGAGCGCACTGGCATTGCCAACCTCAAAGTTGAATACAACCAGGTCCACGGTTTTTACCTAGAGGTAAGCAAAAGCCAGCTTGACAAAGTACCTGCCGACTACCGCCGCCGCCAGACCCTCAAACATGCCGAGCGGTTCATCACCCCCGAACTGAAGGCCTTCGAAGAGAGGGTTCTCACCGCCCAGGAGCAAGCGCTGCGTCGCGAACGGCAGCTTTTTGACGAACTGCTTCAGGCACTGCGCCTCTTTTTGCCAGCGATGCAAGCAAGCGCCCAGGCAGTGGCCCGCCTTGATGGACTGATGGCGCTTGCCGAAGCGGCTTGGCGTTACGACTGGCAGCCGCCTGAGTTTACCAACCAGGTGCAGCTCTCGTTTACCGCGTTGCGCCACCCGGTAGTCGAACAGCAGGTCGAACGGTTCGTGCCCAACGACCTCCTCCTCGACCAGGAGACCCGCCGTCTTCTTCTGATCACCGGCCCCAATATGGGGGGAAAATCGACCTACATGCGCGCGGTCGCGTTGGCCACGCTCCTTGCCTTTGTTGGCAGCTTCGTCCCAGCCCGAACTGCCCTCATCGGTCCAATCGACGCCATCTACACCCGGATCGGTGCTGCCGACGACCTTGCCTCGGGGCGGTCCACCTTCATGGTCGAGATGAGCGAAGCGGCCTACATTTTGCGCCACGCCACCGCCCAGAGCCTGGTCCTGATGGACGAAGTCGGGCGGGGTACCTCGACATTCGACGGCATGGCGCTTGCTCAGGCGATCGCCTGGTATTTGCACGAGCGAAACCGCGCACTCACGCTCTTTTCAACCCACTACTTCGAACTAACCGAGCTCGCTGAGCAGCTTTCGGCGTGCGCCAACGCCCATGTGGCCGCTACCGAACATCAGGGGCAGGTGGTTTTTCTTCATGAGGTGCGCAACGGCCCGGCCAGTCAGAGCTACGGACTGCATGTGGCTGCGCTGGCTGGTTTACCGCGCGAGGCACTTGTGCGGGCACGCAAAGCGCTGCAGCGGTTGGAGGCAAACCGCCACACCGACCTTCCCGGCCAGCTCCCCCTTTTTACCGTCAACGAACTGATCGACGACAACCCAACCGCCGCAACCGAACAACCCGTTGAAACGGTTAGCTGCAAAACCTGCTGGCCGCAGTGGCTTGCCCCGCTCAAAACGCGCCCCCCCACCGAGCTGACACTTGCCGAAATCAACGATATTCTGACCCGGTTGCATCAGGCGTTACAAAACGATCAATCTTCTTCCTGATAAACGTCCGCAAGTGCGTAACCTTTTTCGTACGACGCCGTCGATCGCCTGGGGAGCAGATGCTTTCAGCGCTTCCACAAGGTTTTGCCGCCACTTGCCTGATCAAGATCGGCTAGGATCGCCTCATGTTCGGCAAGCTCGTCGGCCGTGACGATGACTTCGCGAAGAACGAGCGTCGGCGGCCGAACCCACCGCTCCAAACCGCTTCGCCCCTTTCCCGCTGCCTCATCAAGGAGCAGCATCTCCTGGCCGCGGGTCATCGCCAGATAGACCTCGGCTAGAAGCGCAGCATCGAGAAGTGCCCCATGAAGAGTGCGGTGGCGATTATCAACCCCGTAGCGCTCACAAAGAGCATCAAGCGAAGCCCGTTTGGTGGGATCAAGCGCCTTGGCCAGTTTCAGGGTGTCGACGATTTCGGCGCACACCTGCTCGATCGGGTCAAGCCCCACTCGAGCCAGTTCGGCGTTAAGAAAACCGAGATCGAACGCAGCGTTGTGGATCACCACGGTGGCACCGCGTAAGAAGTCGAGAAGTGGCGCTGCGACGTCGGCGAACTTAGGTTTGCCAGCAAGCATCTCACGAGTTAGCCCATGGATGGCGCTTGCTCCTTCGTCGATGTCGCGTTCCGGGTCCAGGTATTCGTGAAACTGCCGACCGGTCAGTTGCCGACCAATGATCTCCACCGCCCCAATCTCGATCACCCGGTCGCCCCGTTTCCAGTCCAAACCAGTGGTTTCAGTATCTAAAGTTACGATGCGCTGCATGGTAACGGCTCCCCATTTCGGTAGGCGGCAATCGCTCCTCTGGCTAAGCGGTCGGCCAGTTCGTTGCCCTCATTGCCGGCGTGGCCGCGCACCCAGTGCCAGGTGATCGGCAAGCGCTGAGCCAGCTCAGCAAGCCGTTCCCAGAGGTCACGGTTGGCTACGGTTTTGCCATTTGCCGTCTGCCAGCCACGTGCCTGCCAGCGCGGCAACCACTCGGTGATCCCCTTCTGGACATACTGGCTATCGGTGTAGAGATGGATCGGCAACGGCCGCTTTACGGCCGACAGAGCAGCGATTACCGCTTGTAACTCCATTCGGTTGTTCGTCGTGTTCCCCTCTGCTCCGCACAGCTTTCGCTCTTGGTTGCGCCAGCGCAGAACGGCTCCCCACCCGCCTGGGCCAGGGTTACCCGAACAGGCCCCGTCGGTGTAGATATGGATCGCCTCATCGTCCATCGATTTCCTCTCGATTTGTCGGTTGGGTCGGCACCGGCGTTGCCCCCGCCAGCCGTGCCGCCCGGCGGTTCAGCTGCTGGCGCCATTCCGGCTCGATCAATCGAACCCCGGCCACCCGTTTGATCGCTTCGAGGACATACAGACTTCCCAACGCCGGCACCCAGCGATCCCCCGCCCACTCGGCCCGCTGCGCCCACGGATCGCGCAGCCACGGCGTGTAGAGGCCAAACCGGCCGGCGCGTGTTTCAAAGCCCAGGAGCCGCAACGCGTCGCGCACTTCAGGTACCGACCGTGTGGGCAATGCGGGAAGGCGTTGGCACCAGGCAAGCGGTGACCATGGGTTGAAGCCGACCCAGTAAAGCCGCCCCTCTGGGACCAGGACCCGATCGATCTCGCGCAGCGCCGCATAGGGGTCGCCGGCAAGCGACCAGAGAAAGGGCGCCAGCAGCGCATCGACCGAATTGCTGGCAAATGGGAGCTGTTCATAACGGGCCAGTACCTCTCCCCCTTGCGGCGCGACCACCCAGCGCCAGCGCACCCGGGCCGCGGAGAGCGGCGAGAAGGGAAGCAGACCAAGCTGGATCGCGTAAAATCCCACCGATTCATGAAGCAGAGAGGGCAGCACCTGCTCCAGCCAGCGCACCGCCTTACCACCCAGTGGGGTGGCAAACCAAGCATCGAGTCGTTGTTGAGGAGACCCGCTCATGTCCCACAAATGGTCATTGGTTCCGCTCCCTGCCCTGGAAGACAACTATATCTGGATTGTACACGATGGCTCAGCGGCCCTAGCCATCGATCCTGGCGAAGCAGCGCCGGTATGCGATTGGCTAGATCGCCATCGCATTCGGTTGCACGCTATCATGATCACCCACCACCATCGTGACCATACTGGCGGTGTGGCTGAGTTGGTACGCGCTACAGGCGCACGCGTCTATGGACCGGCTGCCGAACCGCTCCCCTACCGCGACGTAGCGCTGACTGGTAACGAATGGCTTGATCGCCCCGGAGGGCTGGAACTTACCTTTGATGTGCTGGCTATTCCCGGCCATACCCGTGGTCACCTAGCCTATTTTGGCCATGGTTGGCTCTTTTGTGGTGACACCCTCTTTAGTGCCGGCTGCGGCCGGATCTTCGAGGGGACGGCTGAGATGCTCTACCATTCGCTATTGCGCCTGGCCGCGTTGCCAGAGCAGACTGCAGTCTGCTGCGCACACGAATATACGCTCAAGAACCTTGCCTTTGCAGCCGTAGTCGAACCCAACAATCCAGCTGTTCGTCAAGCAATCGCCCGGTGTCAGGCGTTACGAAAGAGCGGGCAACCGACGCTTCCCTCGACACTGGAGGAAGAGCGGAAAATCAATCCTTTCCTGCGCGTGGATATCCCCGAGGTGGCAGCAGCCATTGAGAAGGCCACCGGCACCCGACCCGCCAATCCGCTGGCAACCTTTACCGAGCTACGACGCTGGCGCGACCGGTTCTGAAGCAAGGATTTCTTCGGCCGAACGGACCCATACCTGGTTGCGCCCACCCAGCTTAGCCCGATAAAGGGCGCGATCGGCGAGATCGACCAGCTGAGTCGCATCGGATACGCAACGGGTCAAGCCCGGCGTGGCCGTGGCACCGCCCACCGAAATGGTCAGATGAGGGGCTGTCGTCGATGCCGGATGGGGAATCTTCAGCCCCGCCACCGCCTGGCGCATCCGCTCGGCAACGGCAATTGCCCCTTCGACGTCGCTCTCGGGTAAGATCACCGCGAACTCTTCCCCCCCGTAACGGGCGACCAGATCGCCAGGACGGTGCAATGCTTCGGCAAGGGCTAAAGCGGCGCGCTTAAGTACATCGTCACCGGCCAGATGGCCCCTGGAGTCGTTAAATTTCTTGAAGTGATCGACATCGATCAGCAAAATCGTCAGCGGTGCGCGCAGCCGCTGGCAGCGCCGCCACTCCTCGGTCAGGCGGGCATCGAAGGCGCGCCGGTTGGCAACCCCAGTCAACCCATCGACATGGACCAGCTCTTGTAACTTGCGGTTGGCCTCATCCAGACGCTGGGTCAGAAGCAGCAGACTCTTTTGCGCCTGCGCCAACCGCTGCATCGCCCGGAGTTTGGCGGTCAGCACAATCGGCGAGATCGGTTTTGTGAGGTAATCATCCCCGCCCGCAGCAAGCCCCGCTTCGACGGTCGCCTCTTCGTTCTTGGCGGAAAGATAGATGATCGGTGTCCACTCGCCGTTACGTTCGCTCGCCCGGATCCGGCGAGCCACTTCGATACCGTCGATACCCGGAAGCAGAATATCCAGAAGCACGATGTCGGGCCGCTCGCGAACAAAAGTCGCCACGCCACCCTCGCCATCGCTCGCTACCAGTGGCTCGAAACCCAACTGCTCGAGATGGCGAACGAGCAGCGCGGCGCTGGTCGCTGTGTCTTCAACCACCAGAACTTTCATGGTGTTACCCTACTCCAAGGGGATGGCCATCGCGCAGCTCCTTGTCGGTTGCGGGGCGAACATCGGCGATCTCGATCTCGAAAATGAGCGCCTGCCCAGCCAGAGGGTGGTTGCCGTCGATCACCACCTTATCGCCGGCAATGTCGGTAATGCGATAAATTACATCCTCTTTCCCTGCCTCAGAGACCCGCTCGAAAGCCATACCTGGCTCGATCCCTTCAGGAAAGAGGTTGCGGTCCTCAACAAAGACCAACGTCTCGTCGTATTCGCCAAAGGCCTCATCGGGCTGCAACTTAACTGTGAACCGCTCCCCTACCTCCTTGTCGTGGATCAGCTCTTCCAGGCGGGGAAAGATCCCGTCGTAGCCACCGTGCAGATAGACGAGCGGTTTGTCGCCGGCATCGATGACATTGCCGTCGGTATCACGTACCTGGTAACGCAAAGTCACCACACTATTTTTGGTTACCCGCATCTTGGTCTCTCTCTTTTGTGCGCAAGACGATTGTATCAGCTTTGCTATAATGGCTAGCGATGCGATCAGCCTCCCTTACTGAGCGGCAACAGGAGATCGTTGCCTTTTTGCGCCGCTTTCATGCCGAACATGGCCGCCCACCGACGCGGCACGAGCTCTGTGCCGCCTTTGGTTTTCGCTCACCTAACGCCGCCCAGAGTCACCTCATAGCCTTAGCTGAGAAGGGAGTCATCGCGCTGGATGCTGGCCGGGCACGCGGAATCCGTCTTTTGCCCCCGTGGAGCGATCAATCGCCCACTGAGACGGGAAATCGCCTTGCTTCGTTGCCAATCATCGGCCGGGTGGCAGCCGGAGAACCGATCCTGGCCGTTGCCCACATCGAAAACTTCTTACCCATTGCCCCCGACGCGTTCCATCCGCGCGCCGACTATCTTCTGCGCGTAGAAGGGGAGAGCATGCTGGGCGCAGGAATCCTTCCTGGCGATCTTGTTGCCGTCCGCCAAACGCCCGAAGCAGTGCCAGGGGCAATCGTCGTGGCCCGGCTGGGCGATGAGGTCACCGTCAAGAGGCTGCGCTACGAAGGCAATGCGGTGTTCCTGGAAGCCGCCAACGACCGCTACTCCCCCCGCCGGGTCGACCCCGAACGCGACCTTTTTGCCATCGAAGGGGTCGTGGTGGGTCTAGTTCGCCCGCAAATGCCCTAAGGAAGCACCGCGCTATTTAGCATTTCCCTTCTCCAAGGCTAAGCCAAGCGGCGAGCCGTCTGGCTGGTTGGCCTCGCTGAGCCTTGGCAGAGAGCACCACCCGTTTGATCGTCGCTGGCGCAAGCTGCACGGTGCGCTCCTGCCACACCCCTTCCCGGAAAAGTCCAACCGCCAACATCTCCCCAGGCGCATAGCGGGCCAATAGTTCGTTGCAGTTGCTGGGTGTCACGCGCAACCGGTTAAAGGCCACCACCTCATCTCCGGCCGCCAGCCCAGCAGCCTCAGCAGGCGAACCAGACTTTGGTGTAGTAGTTGGTAAAGAGGCTGGCACTGTGCGGATGGGGGCGGTAGAACTTGATCCAAGCATCGAGCGAGGCATCGGCAAGCGGCTGCACGCGATGGCCGGGGTCAGAGACCACACGGGTAAGCTGATCGCTCAGTAGCCCAAGATAGCGTTCGGGGTCGATCAAGCCAGCGCGGCAGAGCATCAAGTCGTCGTAGTAGGCTACCCACCCCTCAAAAAGCCAAAGGAGCCTTGTCGGTTGCTCGTGAAAATAGTCATAGATCAGAAACGACCGCGGGCGCAACCGCTTGACCACCCAGGCATGAAGGTATTCATGGCTAAAGAGCCCAAGAAGCCGCGTATATCCGTCGCTGGCTGTTTTCATTCCCAGGCTGGGGAGATCGGTTCGGCTGCTCAAAAGGAGACTGCTTTCCCGGTGTTCCAGACCACCATAATCCTGGTCGGTTAAGTGAAGGTGAAAGCAGTAGCGAGCAAACGGCAACGCGCCGAAAAACCGAGCGTATGCACCGCAGAGCTTCTGCACGTCATCGATGAGTCGCTGGCGATCCCAATCGATCGTTGCCCCAGTGACCACCACTTCGTGGGGAACTCCAGCCACGGTAAAGGCCAACCGTTCGATTTTCCCCATGGTGATCGGGGCATCAACCAGAGCGTGGTAGTCGCGCGCCTGGTATTGGCCAAACCCCTGGCCATCAACGACGTGCGCCGGTAGCGTCGTAGCCACCTGCCATCCAGCCTCGGCAGGCGGAACGAGGGTCAAGGTGCAAGGTTCCCCCAACCGATCCTCTGGCACCATAAAGAGGCTGGTACCATTGAGGAGCGCCCGCTCGTCGCTCAGAAGCGCCTCACGTACCGACCGGTCGTAAGCCCAGAAACGGCAGCGTACCACCACCATTTCGCCACGGCGCACCCCTTTGACGATCCACCGTTGTTTGGCGCTCTTATGCACCCATAGGGGAATCTCCCGGCCATCGGCAAGGAGTCGTGTTGCCGCAACCGTCACCAGATGGCGGGCAAATTCGCGGACCAGATAAGAGCCCGGAATCCAGACCGGAAGCAGCAACACCACCTCACCGTCGCGGTCGGCGGCAAAGCGAAGCGTTACCTCAACCTCATGAGTTGTCGGGTGCGGCACTGCAACCTCATAGTGCAGCATCGTCACGCCTCCTGGGGAGCAATCCAGATCAGGCGATTGCGCCCCTCCTCCTTGGCCCGGTAAAGCGCTTGGTCAGCGCGGGCAAAGAGATCATCAAGCGAGCGGTCGCTGAGGGCAACTTCAGTCACCCCGATGCTGCAGGTAAACCGGATCACCGACCCGTCAACCGGGACTGCCAAGCGGCGTACACCCTCGAGCAGCCGCTCAAAGGGGCGCCACGGCTCCTCATCCTCATGCAGAAGCGGCAGCATCACGCCAAACTCTTCGCCCCCTAGTCGGCCCAAAGCATCCATCTGGCGGTAGGTCTGATGAAGAAGTCGGGCAAATTGACGCAGTACGGCATCGCCAGCAGCGTGCCCCATCGTATCGTTGATCCGCTTGAACCAGTCCAGGTCAATGAGCGCCAGAGCTGCCCGCTCCTTGCCCCCAGCCCGATGAACTCGGGCAAAGAGGGCACCCGCTCGCTCCATGAAGGCACGTCGGTTCGGTAAGCCGGTGAGTGGATCGGTGAGCGCCAGATGGCGCAGCTGCTGTTCTAGCGCAATTCGGTCCGTGATGTCATGAAAACTATAGACGACAAATTGCTCACCTGTCACCTGCGAAGCAAACGGGGCCCGATAGGCCTCTAGGTAATGGGTGGTGCCATCCTCCCGCGTGTAGGTCACCAAGAGGGGAACGCCAGCTTCCTGGACGTCGGCATCGCCGCGAGCAACGGGCTGGGTTAGCGCGCCCACAAAGACTTCGGCAAACGATTGTCGGCCAAAGAGTGCTTCGCTCGCCCGGTTCCACCAGATCACCCGGTCGTGGGCGTCAGCAATTATGGTGGCGATCGGCGCGTGCAGCAACCCTTTGGCCAGCCGCTCTTCCCAGACCGTATGGTGCATCTCGCTGGTGATGTTACGACACACCCCGATCGCCGTGATGGCCTTGCCGCTAGCCAGGTCGCGTTCGGTAACCTGCCCGCGGTCTTCCAGCCAGACCCATTGCCGTTTGGTCGGCTCACTCAGAGCAGCAAAACGGTAGCGGGCTGCGTAACGGGGAATCTCCCCTTTCAACAAAGCGATGATCCCTGCCCGAACCTGCGGCCAGTCATCGGGATGGACGTAGGTGCGCCACTGAGCAAAGGGAAGCGAACAGATAGCGCCTCCTTCCGGGATCGCCAGTCCCACCCAACTGGCCCAGAGCGGGGAAAGATAGGCCACTTCAGCCACACAGTCCAGACGCCAGGTGGCCAGATCGGCGGCCAGCAGCGCAAGGTAAGCATCGGCTGAGGGGAGATCGCCCATCAAAAGTAACCTGCTGCCATCCATCAGACGCTTGGGGAAGTTGGCGAAACGGCACCAGCCCGTTCCGCCTCCTGATAGAGCGCACGGGCAAAAGCCTTCCAGACCGGACCAGCATGAAGTTCCTCCCCCTCCTCGGCCGAAAGGGCCATGATCCGCAACATCAATTGGCTCAGACCCGCCAGTTCGGCAATCAGCCGCTCCTCCAGCTTTCGAGAGTAGAGAGCACGCAGTCGCTCGTGGCTATCGCCCTGCTGTGCGGTAAAGATCGCCCGGGCAAGCGAATGCAGGGCTCGCTCATCTTCCCAGTCGACACCCAACGCCACCAATTTGGCAGCAATTGCATGTTCAAGCATCTGGGCATCGTGACCCAAGCTGGTGGAAATCATAGCGTGCCTCCTGAACCAAGTTTTACAATTGTACCGTGACGCCCTTTATTCCCGGCGCCCAATTTTGCGATAATCTTGCCAGCAAAGCGGCAAAGGAGGCACCATGGTGGTGCGGCGAATCGATGAACCCTTGGCAGACGCCCAGGCATGGGCCGAATGGTTCAATGCGCAGATTACCGATCTGCCGCTGCTTCGTCAGACGCATCGGCGCATCGACGAGCTGACCCGCCATGCCGCAGAGATCAACCTACACGAGCTCGCCAGCGTCGTCTTGGCCGATCCGCTCCTGACGCTGCGCACGCTGGTCACCGTGCACCAGCGTAAAAGGGCGGCAAGCCGCGATCTCACCGGGATCACCAGCGCCTTGATGATGATCGGCATCGGTCCTTTTACCCGGCAGATTGGCGAAATGAGTACCGTGGAGACCATCCTAGCTGATGAGCGCAATGCGCTTACTTGGCTTCTTTCCCGCGTTGCGCGGGCACGAAAGGCGGCCCATTTTGCCCACGACTGGTCGACACTACGCCGCGATATCGAAGGGGAAGAGGTCACCGTCGCAGCAACACTCTTTGAGATCAACGAAATCCTCCTCTGGCTCTATGCGCCAAAACTGATGGCGCTTCTCGTTGCTCTTAGAAAACGTTTCCCCAGCCACCCTATCGAAGTGCTGCAGCGCAAAGTCTTCAATACAACCGACTCTGAACTGCGCGAAGCCCTAATCAACCGTCTGCTACTTCCAACGATTCTCAAAGATCTGATGGATCCCACCAAAAACGACAACCCACGGGTGCGCACCGTGCTGCTCGCCACTCGGCTTGCCCGCCATGTCACCCATGGATGGAACCATCCCCAATTACCCCAAGATATCGAGGCGATCGAAGCGCACTTGCACATTAACCGCGAAACGCTGTTACGTCGACTGGAAGTCCCTTATGAACTCTGGCCAACCTTGGGGGTACCCGTTCCACCCACTGCTGCGGCCAACGTAACCACCAGTTGAATCAGACAAGGATCCATTCGATGCTCCTTAGCGATGCCTTGAAAGCAGAAATTGCCCGGAATGTCGCGCAAGCGCTGGCCGAAGACATTGGTACCGGCGACCTCACTGCCCAACTCATCGACCCAAACCAGGAGGCGCGTGGCCGCCTGATCAGCCGGGAACCGGCGATCCTCTGCGGACAGGCGTGGTTCGATGCAGCATTTCGCCTCCTTGAGCCGGAAGCGCTGATTCTTTGGTTCGTCCGCGAAGGGGAAGCGATCGAACCGAACCAACCGCTTTGTGAAATCGAATGTCGCGCCCGGACACTGCTGACCGCCGAACGCACGGCGCTCAACTTCCTACAGCTCCTCTCTGGGGTCGCCACCCAGGTCCATGCCTATGTCGCAGCCGTCCAAGGGACAAAAGCGCGGATCGTCGACACCCGCAAGACGATCCCAGGGTTACGCTTGGCGCAGAAGTACGCGGTACGCGTCGGTGGTGGCACCAATCACCGCATCGGACTTTACGATGGGATTCTGATTAAAGAAAACCACATCATCGCCGCTGGCGGTGTGCGCCAGGCTCTGGAAGCAGCGCGCCGCATCGCCCCCTCCAACGTCTTTATCCAGATCGAAGTCGAGACACTTGCCCAGCTTGACGAAGCGCTTGCCTGTGGCGCGACGATGATCCTCCTAGACAACATGACCCTGGATGAGATGCGCGAAGCGGTCCGCCGGTCGGCCGGACGAGCACAACTTGAAGCATCAGGGGGTGTTGACCTAAAACGGGTGCGCGAAATTGCCGAGATCGGCGTCGACCGCATCTCGATTGGCCGGTTGACCAAAGAGGTGCGGGCGATCGACCTGTCGCTACGCCACGTGGAACTGTAACTGGTCAGAGTTCATGCTGAACCATTGTTGTGCGTGGCTGCAGGTCAAGGCAGACGGAGCGCATGGGTTTCCAGGTAGGCACGGACTGCCGCCACCTCGGCCGGGAGTTCCACAACCCGTTGCGGCGCATGCTCCAGATCGGCAAAAGCCTCCGGACGCGGCGGCGGGAAACCGACCGACTCGACAATGGTTTCGGCAAACTTAACGGGTTGGGCGGTCTCGAGCACGACGACCGGAAAACGGGGATCGGCCACCTGCCGCGCCACCTTTACCCCGTCAGCAGTATGGGGGTCGATCAACACCCGATGCTGCGCCCAAACTGACCGGATCGTTGCCACACGCCCCTGGTGGGTATTGCGCCCCGAAACAAAACCAAAGCGGCCAACCGTCTGCCAGAAGCGAGTCCGTTTGAGATCGAAGGCACCGGTGCTCGCCAGCTCTTCCCAGAGTGCATTGAGCACGTTTGGGTCACGATCGACGACATCGAAAAGGAACCGCTCGAAGTTGGAAGCTTTGGAAATATCCATCGACGGACTGGAAGTAACCAGCGTCTCTTCCGAGCGGCGCGGCCGATAGACGCCGGTGCGGAAGAACTCATCCAACACATCGTTTTCGTTGGTTGCCAAAATCAACTGGGCAATCGGCAACCCCATCATCCGCGCAATATGACCGGCAAGAATATTGCCAAAATTGCCGCTCGGCACAGCAAAACTCACTGGATCACCAATCCGGTCAACCGCTTGGAAGTAACCAGCGAAATAGTAAACCACCTGGGCAGCGATACGCGCCCAGTTGATCGAATTGACCGCCCCAAGCTGATAATGTGCTTTGAAAGCCTGATCGGCACCAAGCGCTTTGACAATATCTTGGGCATCGTCAAATGAGCCGCGTACTGCAATATTATGGATATTGTCATCGAGAAGATGGTACATCTGGGCACGCTGAAAAGGGCTCATCCGACCAGCCGGCGACAGCATGAAGACACGGATTCGTTGGCGGCCACGCATCGCATATTCTGCTGCCGACCCAGTATCGCCGGAAGTCGCCCCTAGGATATTCAGAAAGCGATTCTCTTTACCGAGCTGATATTCAAAGAGCTCGCCCAGAAGCTGCATCGCCATATCTTTGAAGGCAAGCGTAGGGCCATTTGAAAGCTCAAGAATGCCAAAGCGGCCAGGAGCTAACCAGGTGAGCGGGGCCACCCGAGCTGAACGGATCGGCTCCCGGGCATAAGGATAGCGGCCTGCATGGTAGGTGGCCAGCACCATTGTGGCCAAATCGTTTTCCGGAATTTCAGGCGCAAAACGAGAAAGCAGTGCCAGAGCCAGTTCGGCGTAAGGCATCTTGGCTATTTCAGCCAAATCTTGGCGCGAGAAGGATGGGTAGAACTCTGGAACGTAGAGTCCCCCATCGCTTGCCAGACCTTCAAGGAGAATTTCGGAGAAAGAGCGCTCAGGCGCGCGGCCACGCGTCGAAAGATAGCGCACGGTTCCCTCGTCAAATATATAGAGGTTGTTTATGGGGGAGTGAGATATTGGGATGAGTCTGACGATGACCTACTTTCCCGAGCTGGGTAGCTCAGTATCATTGGCGCTGCCCTGTTTCACGGTCCTGTTCGGGATGGGAAGGGGTGGTGCCAAGGCGCTATGGTCGTCAGACTCGAAGCT